>Ga0182014_10000797_pt1 | contig 42803 bp, 32 predicted proteins | sample 612S2DmetaG_FD_120489 | JGI IMG/M metagenome (GOLD analysis project Ga0182014, IMG submission 120489) | Permafrost microbial communities from Stordalen Mire, Sweden - 612S2D metaG | ecosystem: Environmental > Terrestrial > Soil > Wetlands > Permafrost | place: Sweden: Stordalen | collected... | reverse complement strand
TTCACGTAATAGCGAAGAACGGACTCCGTTAGCGACGGGTGATTCTGAGCGCATGCCATCAGGGGGCGTTCAAACTCACTGATGAACTTTCCAGACCGATTCGAATGGGGATGCTTTGGATATCCGATTTTGCCAGCAGGTTCAAGCAGCGTCCGGGCGAATGCGGATATGCAGTTCTTGTGAAAAAGGCCGCCATGGAGAATTCCAGAGAATACGATCAACGCCAGTGATGGTTTGGCCCCGGCATTCTCAATCCAATTGTGCTCGGCTTACCATCTGCACTACCTTTGAATTGGCCTGTTTCTTCGCACGTAGAGTGCTGTTGCCGTACACGTTTATGGTGGTCGAAACTTTGCTGTGCCGCATGAACTTTTGCTGAACACCAATCGGGGCGCCCGTCTCGTCCAATATCAAACGAAACGTGTGCCGGAATGCGTGCCAGCCAAGCTCCGAGACTCCGACTTCTGCTCCTTTAGGCCTAAGAATCTGCCGCTGAATGATGCCCGCATAGTACGGGCGACCGGTCAGCGGGGAAGGAAAGACAAGACCTTGGGTCTTCTGCCCTCTCAGATCTAGCAGCACTGCTGCGAATGCCGGATCAAGCGGAACTTCATCTTAGGAGGGCTCGGTCTTGACTCGACCGATGCGCCCATTGACGACGTCCTGCTGAACCAACATCACGCCATTCTTGAAGTCGATGTGCTCCCAACGCAGCGCGAGAATTTCGGACACGCACAGGCCGGTACACATTGCAACAATCTGAAGTTTTTTCCTGAGCGAAAAGTTAATCGGCTAGTTGACGAACCGGTCCCAGGCCAACCCGAGGTCCTGAGCAACCCACGACTATAGTAATGCGCGGAGTTATGAACGCTTCCCCAAGAAGATGGAGAACGCTTCCGAGATGAGTGAGAGGGTTCTGACAACGCGCCACGCCAACGCTCAGGTCAAACTTTGGTCGTCCGAATCTTAAGCGGAGCCTCGGGTCGAGTACAGAGAGAATGGCGGTGGCGCCGTCAGGTTGAAGATTGATTACCGCGTGGCTTCAAACAGGAACCACGCACGCCGCTCCGCCTCGTCAATCCAAATCTCAATCAAGCTGGTGGTTGCGTATTCATTGGCTTTGCTGGTAACTACGTGCGCGGCGCGCAGGCTCTCCACAAAAGCCTTGTTGTCGGCGTGGAGTTCACGCAGCATCTCGGTGGGGCCCACAAACTCCTCGTCGTTGTCCGCAATCCGCTGCAGCCGGGCAATGTGCCCAATGGAGTGGATGGTTGTGCCACCAACCTTGCGAACACGCTCAGCAATGGCGTCAGTAATGCCGAATATCTGTGTTGCATGTTCGTCGAGAAGCAGGTGGTAGTCGCGGAAATGTTGGCCGCTCATATGCCAATGGAAGTTCTTGGTCTTGAGGTAGAGGGCAAAGGCGTCGGCAACAAGCGCGTTGAGTACGCTGGAAAGATTCTTTACATCTTCGGGAGAGAAGCCGTCGGGAACGAGAAGCCTGGCAGCTTGCGATTCTTTTTCATGAATTTGTTTAGACACAGAGAAGCTCCTTTGCAGGGAAGGGCATTGGGACGTCCGGAATGGGGCGTCTGCGCCATTTCCTCCACCCTGCCAGTGAAGGAAAAGGCATCTTGGTTACTAACTATCGATAGAAATGGGATAGCGTCACACATCTTCAATGCTCATCATCCTAAAATCGGCGAAGACGACAATCTGCCCAATTTGGACCACCATGAAGACAAGGCATATCGTTTGAGACGGTGGGTTTGAGCGATTGACAGCGAAGAGGCCCGATTGAGCTCTTGAATTCAGTGGCCGATCTGTGCGACGGCAAATTCTATGGCAGCGCTGACACCAGAAACTTGCCTCGATCGCTCCGCCTTTGCTACTTTGATTCGGACCCGGGTCAGCATGCTGTAGGCGAAACCTTCATTCGCGCCGTGCCGGTTTCTGGAACGCTCTCAGTCCAGCATCAGCTACCAGGTGCTGAAGGCACACCGTGCCATCCTGCGCTGCCGCTCCTCCGCACTCGGTGCTCACATAGACGTGTGTCACGGCTGCGGCTTCGAAATTGGCATCCCCGGTAACTCATGCCCCTCGCGCTGCTATCCCAGTTCGAGGCACATGCACGCCAACGCTGGATCAAGGACGGCGATGGTAACTACTCCCGGTCAACCACTTTGCACTCACAGCCGAATCACACGCGACGGATGAGCCACACAATCAGCACAACGACAATAATTGTTCCTACCAAACCCATACCTAACATAGCGCCTCCTAACGGACACATGGGGCATCAAGGTCACCCATAAAGAAACGATAGGCCTGGATTCCGGATGTAGTCTGATCAAAACAAGCCAGCAGCACGGATCATCGAAATGGGATATGTGCGCTCTCCGACTTGTTGTGCCTGGATTACTGGCAGTCAGTCACTTCTGACGTGAAAAAGCCGTCAATGTTCCGTTAGGTTTTATGCTCGATTCCCGTATCCAGCGAAGGTTCTTCCGTGAGGTCCGCCGGTCTGAGTGAATGGGAATTCCACTGATGAGGCCCTGATAGTTTGGAAGGCGTTTGCCGAGAATCACCACGCCCTTCGACGTGATTTCATATTCGCGAATATCCTTGGCATGATTCCCGCCGCGCATCTTGATCACCACCATGATCTTGCGAAGCTGGCCATCAATGGAAACGTACCGCAGCCGGATGATGTCATCGGTGAGGAAAGAAATTGAGTAGGTACTGAACGGGAATTCGGTGAAAAACTCATCCACTTCAACCGTGCTAAGAATCGTTACTCCGATTTCCGTCAAAGCGAAGATCATGCGGTAAAGCGATTCGCGAAAGTCGGCGATCATCGGCACCACGCGCTCCCGCGTGAGCTTCTTCATGAATCGATTTCGCAAACTCGGCTTTATCGAATACAACGATCGCATCAAGGTTCACAAGTAAATGCTCGATGTGGTCCTGCACGAAGAATTCCCCGAGCGGCAACCCGAGAGAGATTCTGCGTCACCAACTTCGCAAAGTCGATCGAAGCAGTCCAGACGCGACTAACGCATGAGTAGAATTGGTCAAATTGGAGTTGAGCGTTGTCAGCACTCATTTTGCCGGAATTCGCGCTCGCGCAGGACGAGCAGCGGGTTTCTCCGCAGCCGGTGCGCCCAGGGCGCTGAAACCGTTGCGGACCGACTCGGTTAATCGTGGCTTATTCATCTCCCTTTTTACGCGGGAGAGGATCCTTCTTTCAATCTCGGTCTGGCCTTTCTTTTTCATGAAGAGGCTTTTCTTTGAACGCTGAGCGGTGAATTAGCGTATTGAGTTCGGAGCCGATCTTCCCTCGGCAATTCCGCAAATAGGATCATGCCGCATTTGCAAGTGTTTATTCGGCAGCCGCGTTAGCGCCGCCATCGCGAATAGCCCCAGCCCCCACCTCCGAGCAGAAATAGAACCAATAAAACAATCAAGATAGTTTCCATGTTGTAGCCTCACTCGCAAGAGGAAGCGGACTCGCCTTTGTAACGACTGCCCCACTTCTTCCCTACAGGTGATCCTAGGGGTGCCCCAGATGGTTGTCTGATCACATTGGACCGCCCTGAGCGGAACCAAGCTCAGGCTGAACACACCAACGTGCGTCACCGGATGAAGGCAGCGCTTCGCTACAAGTGTGATCTACATACATCGATCGTTCGACTTCGTCCCCCAAAAGTCATCAGACTTCGAGCTAGGTGTGAGCACTTCCGACCATCCGACAGCTTCGAAAGAGGCTATTCCTGGTAAGTAGCGGGCCAGTATGAGTCCCTGCAGGATGAGAACCGGCCCGGTATCGGGCTCCTGGTTCAGCGTTCCGTAAAGTCGGAGCTGAATCGACGATAGCGAGATAAGTGGTTCGTTCGATTCTCCCGGTTCATGGAGACCTTCGTCGGCATCGAGGGTTCTTGACGGCGATAGTGCACGATAGCGGTAATCGTTGGTGGTTTTTGGGCTTGGCCCTGGGCAACCGGGGCGGATTGGAATCGTCATGGCTTGGTTGATCGTGTTATCCCCTGCCTTGTTGACATTGGTCGGCGTCGTTATGGTTTACAACAGGGAAGTCTGGTACAACGCGCCATCTATAAAATGGGCAGCTAATCCTGCTCCCGGCGTTGTGGTTCGCGTGAATCCGGGGTACGACCTGCGCAACGCCGCATAGTTGCGGCTCCGCGCTTCACCAAACGCCACAATGTCCGGAAATCTTTGCCAGCATGCTAATTGCGCAATGGGGCTCCGGCCTAGCTGATGGTCTCCGGATGGCGTCGCAGGCTCTACTCAAACCGGTACAGCTTGACCCGTTCCGTCCTCAACTGTCGCGAATCGAAACGGCAGCCCGAATATCTCAGCAGCGTGTCGGCCCTTTCAAGGACGACGCTATTTGCCGCCCAGCTAAGGAGTTACCGGCCTTCTGGGATTTGGAGGATGTAAGCGGCACCTCGCCATCGGCGATCAGTTCTGGATTCATTCCATGGACCGGCTGGCTGGAAATTGAGGAGCAAAGCCTGAACAAGATTACCCGTCGGATTGCTTCCTCGATCGAGAAGGAGTCACATTGCCTGCAAGCAATAAAGAACATCATCACACCGATCGCATAGGCTGGCTCCGCGCGGCGGTTCTGGGCGCAAACGACGGCATACTCTCAACATCAAGTCTCGTGCTTGGTGTTGCAGCCGCGCATGCGACACACCGAAATCTATTGATTGCAGGAATGGCCGGCCTGGTGGCCGGTGCCATGTCCATGGCTGCCGGTGAGTATGTCTCTGTCCATTCGCAGGCAGACACCGAACATGCTGATTTGAACATTGAGCGCGCGGAACTAAGAAGAGACAATAAAGGCGAACACAAGGAGTTAGCGGCGATTTATATCGCCCGCGGGCTCGATCCCGCTCTCGCAAAACAGGTTGCTCAGCAACTGATGGCACACGACGCTCTGGGCGCCCATGCCAACGATGAGCTTGGCATCACCAAGAGGCTTCGTCCACGCCCTATTCAAGCAGCGTTGTCTTCAGCCGGAAGCTTCGCATTCGGCGCGTTGATGCCTCTCCTGGTTACGGCTATAGCACCGGTAGGTGGATTGATTCCCCTTGTATCTGTATCTTCACTGGCGTTGCTTGGACTTCTGGGGGGACTGGCTGCACGCGTAGGCGGGGCAGGAGTCATGGTCGGGGCAATACGCGTGACATTCTGGGGTGGATTGGCCATGGCAATAACCGCTGGCATCGGATGGCTATTTGGAGCAGTTGTTTAAGGAGAACGAATCGGAAGTTGCTAACCGGGAATGGGAGAGCGCTGATGCCGAACTGAAGGCTGGGCAACTCCGAATCCCGCCTCAGATAACGCTCAATCGGCGTTGGAGAACTGATGTGCAATTTTGACCAACTCAACGGACGTGTCGTGCTTAGCATGGGTTTAACGTTGGCGGTCGCGTCTCTTCCAGAGTGACTGCGCAGGATATTCCCGGAGTCAAAATGCAGAAAACCAAAGCTACTCAAGATCGCGATCAGCCCCGGCAAGACGATCAACTAGCGCTTGCACAAGGGAGCCACGAGGAAAGTGCGAAAGTCGTGGGTAAGTCGCTGGAGGTGAATAATGACGATGTGCGCAATCAGCCCCAGCAAGACAATCAACCAAAGGCCGGACAGCAGCGCCACGAAGACAGTGCGGAAGTCGTGGGTAACTCGCTGAACGTGAATGACAATGATGTGCGCAATCAGAACGGGTCCGGCACTGAAGCTGTGAAGGGTGGACAGCATCGCAACCCCGATAAGAAAAAATAAGTCCAGGATGCTCACGAGGATTCGCATGGAAGCCATCCATCCATGTAAGTTCGCATCTCTGCGGTGTGAGGACTTTCTGAAAATCCTGATGCGTCATCCTGACACCTGGAAAAATGTGAGACGAGAATTGGGTCAGTATTATGCGCAAACGTGTGAGGAATTGCGTGGCTCGACCTAATCCATCCCGAGTCGAGTAGTCCAGGCAAACTACGCATCGATAGAATCGGTGCTGGATTGGCCAGAACCAGCCATAGCGTAATTGACGATTGCGTTTCACCACCGCTCTATGAAGACCAGAGACGAGTCGCCCTTCAGGCGATAAAGCTGGATGTGAGCGACATGGTGATCCGATGCATCTGCGTCCTTTGGTGCTGTGGACTCGGCAGCGCAATTGGCTCAATTACCCAGCCTCACCCCGAAACAGTCCTGAGTGCGTCGGGACTGCGCACCCATTCGTCGTGAAAACGATCACGGCCCCATGCTCGTGGGGGTGCACGGATCGTACCCCAGCGATTGAGCGGTTACAGGAGTAGGCGGCGTCGGAGGAGTGATCCACGGGATGTTATTGAAGTCAAAGAACTCCAGCAGGTTAGGCTGTGCGGCGTCGCGGTTCGTTAGATGCGCGGCGCTGCCGATAAACCGGTTCTCAACAAACTTGATTACCGCTGTATGGTCCATCGGCGTATGCGATACATAATGCCGTCTTGTGAAGGGCGAGATGATGATATTCGGAAGACGGAAGCCGAGCTGCGCGGCAAACCCTTGCTGGGCTGCTGCGTCACCGGCATTGGCACCGGGGTCATTCGACGCAAGATCGCAATGAAGTGTAGCAGTGCCACCGGACGGCACACATGGGCCGTAACCGTCGGCATTCACCGCGATGCCCCGAATATCCGGGGGCACGGCTCCCAATGTGCTGGTATTGGTGTAGTCGTTGGAGTGGCCGGCCACGGGTGGAACGTGATCGTAGGGTCCGCCGCCCTCGTCGTAGCTGAGGAAGAAAACAGAATCGCTCCATTCGGGGCTCGCCATCAATGAATTGACGACGCTCGCCACTTGCGTTTGACCGAGCAAGACTGATTGACCCGACCCCGGATGCTCGTCATTATTGGCATAGCCGGCCTCTATGAAGGAAAAGCTGGGGAGTGTGCCGTTGGTGAGATCGGTGAAGTACGTGTATTGCGGAGTGGCCACGCTGTACAGCGGAGCAACGTGGTTCGGATCGATGCAGAAGGAGTTTGTGGAATCGCCAACCACGCTGGAAGGTTGCGTGGGAGCGGTACAGGCAGCGCCCGTTGGATTCTCGTACAGATACTGGTAGGAATACGTCAAGTTAGAGAAGTCGGTCGCGGGGTAAGTCGCGTTCGATCCGCCGGTGCAGTCGTCGTCGTTGAGGCAGAAGCCCTCAGTAACCGTGTAATAGACTTTCCACGATACCTTGGCCTGGTCAAGCTCCTGGAAGATGTTCGGTATGTTTAGTTGAGAAAGATGATCATCGCCGCCGGGGTCCTTGACCAAGCCCTGGGTCGTGCCGCCCGTGAAGGTCGCGATACGATTGCCGATGCTCTTGGTGGATAGCGGCGAGAACCAGCGATCGGACACAGCGAACTGAGACGCCATGTAGTAGTAGTAATTGAAGAAGCTCTGGTCGTAATAGCCCATAGCGCGCTGACCTGTCAGATCAGTAAAGTTGCCGGAGCAAGTGCCCCCCGCATTCGGAATTGCGCAGCTCTTCGCATAGCCCTCTGCATTGTGAACAAAGCCATCCATCAGGATTGGACGTGCAGTGAGGAAGTTGTAGCGATTGACATCGCCATAGCTTGCCAGCCAATCCGATGTTTCGTCGTCGACACAAGTGCTGGTGAATTTGAAAAGCGAGAACGACTTACCTTCATCGTCCATATTACTTATCGTGGTCAGCTTGTCGTCGATGCCGTCTACTTCATAGTCCTTGCCGTCGTCTCCAATGTTCCAGGCGTTCGCCTTCCGGTAGGGATTCAGCATTCCGAAATAATTGTCGAACGAATGGTTTTCCTGCAGCATAAAGATCACGTGGTCAATGGATTGAAGGCTGCCAGCCGGAGACACTGTCACCGTCGTACTGGCTACAGCTTTTCCACCAGCGCCGGTCGCAGTCGCAGTGTAAGTCGCGGTCGCTGTTGGGCTGACCAACTGCGTTCCGCCGCTCGGCTGCAAGGTATAAGAGCTGCCATCTGTCCCGGAAAGTGTAACCTGAGTGGCATTAGTTGCGGCTACAGTTAAAGTGGATGAGTTTCCAGCAATTACTGACGTCGGATTGGCGGTGATACTCACGGTCGGCGCGGGATTCGCAGTTACCGTCAGAGTCGAAGTCGCCGAGGTTTTCCCGCCCGGTCCGATTGCTGTTGCGGTGTAAGTTGTGGTCGCGCTCGGGCTTACTGCCTGCGTTCCGCCGCTCGGCAGCAAAGTATAGGAGCTCCCGTCGCTTCCGGTTACCGTCACTTGGGTGGCGTTGACTGCCGCGACGGTCAACGTGGATGCCCCCCCTGCGTTGATCGAAGCTGGGCTTGCGCTAATGCTGACAGTCGGGGGTGGATTCGGTGTGACAGTAACGGTCGTACCGGCAGATATTTTCCCACCTGCTCCGGTCGCAGTCGCAGTATAGGCGGTCGTCGCGGTTGGACTGACTGCCTGCGTTCCGCCGCTCGGCTGCAGGGTATAGGTGCTGCCATCGCTTCCCGTGAGTGTCACTTGAGTGGCATTCATAGCAGTCACAGTCAGGATGGAGGAGCTTCCCGAGACGACGGAGGTTGGGTTGGCAGTGATACTCACGGTGGGTGGTGGATTCGGTGTGACAGTAACGGTCGCAGTTGCAGATGACTTCCCGCCAGGTCCGGTCGCGGTCGCAGTATAGGTGGTCGTCGCGGTTGGACTGACTGACTGCGTTCCGCCGCTCGGCTGCAGGGTATAAGAGGTTCCGTCGCTTCCTGTCACCGTCACCTGAGTGGCGTTGACCGCAGTCACAGTCAGAATGGAGGAGCTTCCCGAGACGACGGAAGTAGGGTTGGCTCCGATGCTGACGGAGGGCGGTGGATTCGGTGTGACAGTAACGGTCGTACCGGCAGATATTTTCCCACCTGCTCCGGTCGCAGTCGCAGTATAGGTGGTCGTCGCGGTTGGACTGACTGCCTGCGTTCCGCCGCTCGGCTGCAGGGTGTAAGAGGTTCCGTCGCTTCCCGTCACCGTCACCTGAGTGGCGTTCATCGCAGTCACAGTCAGAATGGAGGAGCCTCCCGCGGCGATAGAAGCGGGGTTAGCACTGATACTGGCGGTTGGCGCGGGGTTCGGAGTTACTGTTATGGTCGTAGTTGCCGATGACTTCCCGCCCGCTCCGGTCGTGGACGCAGTATAGGTGGTCGTCGCGGTTGGACTGACTGCCTGCGTTCCGCCGTTCGCCTGCAGGGTGTAAGAGGTTCCGTCGCTTCCCGTCACCGTCACCTGAGTGGCGTTCATCGCAGTCACAGTCAAAGTGGACGAGCCACCTGAAGTGATTGAGGTTGGACTCGCCGTGATGCTAACTGTCGGCGGCGGATTCGAAGTTACCGTTACGGTTACGCTTGCGGAGGTTTTCCCACCGTCTCCATTTGCAGTTGCCGTGTAAGTTGTGGTCGCGACCGGACTGACGGTCTGTGTTCCGCCATTTGTCTGCAGGGTAAAGGTGCTGCCGTCGCTTCCCGTCAGCATCACCTGGGTGGCGTTTGTCGCGGTCACGGCCAAAGTGGATGAGCCACCTGGAGTGATTGACGCGGGACTCGCGCTGATGCCAGCTGTCGGCGCCGCCGTCGTAAAACTCAATTGACCACCACACCCGATTAGCAGCACGAGCAGCAAAGAGCAAGGGATCACCGAGAAAAGAATTCTGCTGAAAGATTGGCGAATGGTCGGTGCTGTCAAAGTATCCTCGCTTCTATCCCCTAAGGGAGCTTGCTTGCCTGTTAGGCTCCTCAAACAAATCAGCCACAACTAAGCAGTAACGTGTTATCAGTACACTTCGCACTTCAGGACGTCGGCTAGGTTTATCGTCGGCTATAGCTTCGGCTAATCCCCTTCGCTGTTGGATCGCTCATTGAGTCCCGGTGGCCTGCTCAACGCAAAAGCATCCCCCGCATCCTCGACCTGCGCATAATCTCTCGTGGGAGTGTTCCCTTTCCGGCCATTCATTTCCTTTTGCTGCTCAGCTAAGAATGCCCACGGTAATGTCCAATCGGGCGATCCTCCCGGTGTCCGAAAATCACTTGACCGGAGACGCTGAAGCTCTGGAATCGATGACTCTTTGCGCATGGCTCTTTTGTATCTGTGGAGTTCAAACCAGCGGAGATAGCTTTTGACAACGCTGGTCATCGTCATCTCTTTCCCCGCAGCGAAGTTGTGTTCCGACATCGTCCTTTGCAGATTCGGAGACTGCAGAATGGCGACGAGCTGTTCTGCGAGCTCGGCCGCATCACCCTTCTTGTAGAATCGGATCGCCATATTCTCGCCCGCTGCCATTTCCCGGAAATCGTCGATGTCGGCGCACACGATCGGAACTCCAAATTCACATGCCTGATGGGCGGGGCCGCTTGATCCTGTCGCCGAATCGTACGGCAAAACCAGGATCGACGTTGATTGAAAGAGATCAGGAATGGCTTCTTCTGGAACGTATCCGCGGAAGTCAATCGGCAAGCCTGCGGGTTGTGCATCGCGAATCGACTCCCAATATCCCGCCTTCGTGTGATGATTGGCGCCGGCAACGACGAGCCTGGCATTTGGGACTTTCTCCAATGCGCATTGGAAAGCCTCCATCAAAGTCTCCAGCCGCTTATAGGTCCCCCAGTGTCCGATCGCCAGAATGCGGAGATCCGGATTGCCGCGCTTCGCGAAATCTGGCGGGCAGGGAAGAGAAGCAAACGTTCCATGGGTGCCAAGGAGCACGTTTTGAGCCGAGTACTTGGATATTAGGGTGCTGCGGAAGTGAGGAAGCAATACAGAAACTGAATTAGCCTTCAGCAACGCTTTCGTGGCCAGGTCAGTGCCGAATCGAAAAATCCTTTCACGTCGCACTCCAGCAGCGGCAAAATCAACATGCTCGATGATGTGGTGCAGCGTGATATGCGTGAAAAAGCCTGCTGCTCTTGTCAAGGCAGGCGCAAATAGTCCTGCAAACGCTGCCACCGGATTCTCAGGGGTTGCAAAGCTTGAGAAGACAAGGTTGTACCAAACAACGTCGGGCTTCAGCTGCCGAATCACTTTCAAAAGGCGCATAGGGGTGGCCACGCTGCCGAATTTCCAGCAGCGGATCACGTTGAACTCCGGCAACTCCGACATTTGATCAGCCTTTTGCGAATTGCCATCTTCATCAGTTGCGAATTCATAATCCGTCAACTCGTCGGCAAGTATCGTCAATTCGACGTCAGGATTGCACTGCAATTGCCGCGCGATATGAAAGGCATACTCGTTCAACTGGCGACCACTCGGAGGAAACGTTGCAACCAGGCAGATTCTCATAGGATTCCGCTTTCAAAAAAGACTGATGCGCACATAAGGTCTAAGCTGTTGATTTTGGCCTCCAGTAAAGTTGAAGAAAGTCTCCTCTTGCATGCCTGCCGAAAATCGAATCGGATACTGGAGGACAACTGTTCCGGAGTCGTCGTTGAATTTGCGATGGAAAGGCCTCGCATACGAGATGGAAAAGCCATTTTGGATCGTGTCGTAAGCATGAAAGCCTCTCGTACTGGAGTAGGCAGTTGAAACTTGCATGTCCCAGTTACGATTTGGGGTGAAATCAACGGTTCCCGCCGGGCGAAGATTCTGCGCAATTCCAGAATCTGCCCCAACGACTCGCCATGCCCGCAAATCCTCTGCCACAGCCTTTACTGTCAGTCGCTCCCCGAAGCGACGCTCCAGGCCGATGTAGGACGACGTTAAGTAGTCTTCGAAGTGCACGGGAGAGAACTGCTGATCGTTGGATCCCCAACCAACTACGAGAGCGGTCTTACCCCATGGCGCACCGACTCGAAAATCAATCGCACCGGCAAGGGCCTGCGAATGCAGATTGCTCTCAGTGAATGGGCCTGACTCCCGTATGAAATAACCGCTTACAGAAACCGCATTGAAAAAAGAACTCGTCGACATATAGGTGAATATGCGAAACAGGTTTTGATTCATCGCAACCGGCGATTCTGAGTCACGGCGAACTGTGGCCTGAACGCCGCTATTGAATGTCAGCACATTGCTTCCGATATTGATCGTGGGGTTCAGCCCAACGTTAAATGTGTAGTCGGTCGTATCGCGGCTGACGATTGAGTTGGTACTGGGCACTGAGATCTGTCCTCGGGCGTTCCGCACCTGGAAGAATCCACTTGTGGTCGGCAGATGACCCAGGTGCAGATGGTAGGCGTTGGTCCATTGCGCCTCCAGTGAGGAACGTGGTGGGGGAAGAAGCGTGGTATTGGAACCCTGCACCGGAAGGGTCGCATCCAGCTTGGAGTCCAGAACATAAACCGTCGAATCTTCGAAGATTGGTTCCACTGAAAAGTCCGAAAGCACGCTCACGACGGGGGTGATCCTGAATCCCTCGTCAGCACCTGCCTGGAGCAATGCCTGCTCGGCGGTTTGATCTTCACCTTCAGCATTTGAGGCCTGTGCAAACGAGGTGAGGGCCTGGGCGTCGTGGTGCTGCTGGCGATAGACATTGGCCTGCGCCAGAAGATACTGATAATCAGGCGCGCTGTCTGCGGAGGCACTGACCGCAGAAAGCTCGGCCTGCGCTCTGGAAGTGTCACCCAAAGCGAGATAGTTGTTAGCCAGCCCAATCCGAACTTCTGCGTCTGGAGCCCCCGCAGCCTTCGCACGCTGAAGGTACGATTGCGACAGTTCGTAGTCATGCATAGATCGGAGAACATCCGCGGCCGCAATGAACTGGCTGCCGCTTGGCGGCGAAGTGTCACCTGCATCGCCTTCCAACTGGGCTAACGCAATCTGCCTTTCCGCATCCTCGGAATGGCCTTGATCCGCCATGAGCTGGGCGATCGCAAGACGAACGCTTACACGATCACTATCCACTGCCAGGAGCGCTTTGCGAAATCTTTCCATGGCGGCAGCGTGATCACCGACAGTGCTGAGTGCCTCTCCCGTTGAGACGTATATTTCGCTTTGCGTGGATTGTGAATTGATTTTGGCGTTCGGAGCTGGTTCGGCATGCAGTTCCGCCAGCTGCACATTTTGCAAAGTTTGGTCGCGATTTTGCAAGTTCGCATAGGACCGCGCGAGCATGGCATAGACAGCAGCGCTGTCTGGAGAATCTTTTGCCGCTATTGTCAGTTCATCGATCGCATCGTGGTACTGCCGCTCTGCAAAGAAGGTGTTTCCCAACCCCAGGTGGAGTGCACCGTCATTGGGAGTGAACTTCAAAGCAGCCCTGTACTCATTGGCAGCTTCGATAAGCATGTCTTGCCGCCCATAGGCTGTTGCGCGAATCACGTGAATGTCCCGCGAATCGCCCAACGTCCGCTCTGCCAGTTCAGCCTGTCGAATCGCCAACTGTGGTTTGTGCAAATCGAGGCTCGCATAGGCGAGTCCGAGGTGCGCCTCGCCGTTGTTCGGCTCTCTCTTGAGGGCTGACTCAAAATCGGTTGAAGCCTCTTGTGGCTGATCGAGGTCATTCATCATGTAGCCGCGGTTCACGTATGCCGTAACCACTTCAGGATCCCGATTCAGCGCTTCCGTGAAATCCTGGCGCGCCAGATCTGAGAGGCCTTGATGCTTATGCACATATCCTTCCAACAACGGAATGTCAGGCTCTTTCGGAAGGACGCTCAGATTCTCCGTGGTCAGTGTCAGGAGCTCGTCATATTTTCCGAGATGGAGAAGATCGTAACCAAGATAGACAACCACGTCCCTGTCTCGTGGCAGCACTTTGATTGCTTCCCGGCCAACTTCGGCAGATTCCTGATACTCGCCGTTGAAGCTGAGGTATCGCTCTTTCTCTCGAAGGATCTGAGGCTCCTTGTCCATTTCGCCCTTAACCCGACTCAGCCATGTTCCAGCCAGGCTCAGATCATGCGCTTCGATTGCGGCGTTCATTCCCCCTGCCAGAATCAGCGTGTTCCCTGGGGCGAGTGAATACCCTTTGATGTAAGAGGACTCGGCTCGTGCGAAGTCACGGCGCGCAGTGTAAAGGTCACCAAGGGCAAGATAGGGTATGTACAACGCAGGATAGGCTTGCGCCAAGTGCTGAAAATACTTTTCCGCATCCTGATCGCGCCCTGCGGCGCGCGACGCATAGCCGAGAGAGGTCAGCGCGAACTCGTTGACCGGATCAATCGCAAGGATCTGCTTGTAGACTGCAATCGCGTTATCGATGCGGCCAAGCTTCATCAGGATATCCCCGTTGAGTTGCAAATCATCGCGATCATGGGAATTGATGGAAAGAGCCTCCCCGATGTCTGCCAGCGCACCGCCGGGGTCTTCGGCGCTCATCTTGATCAAAGCTCTCAGGCGAAGAAACTGTGCCCTTCCGGAGGTTTGATCGTTCAACCCGTTTATCTCGGATTGCGCAATCTGAAGTTGATGATGGGCGGCGTTCTCGTCTCCCTGATTCCGATAAATCTCCATCAGGTCCATATGTAATTGGATTCCATAGAGCGCCCCCTCCGCTGGACTTGCGGGCAGGTTAGCCAGGGCTGCACTGTATTCCCGAACAGCCTCATCGCCGTGCTCCTGCAATCTCGCAATCTCTCCGCGGATTGCGTGCAGCCGATACGAATCGACATCCAGGCCTGCTGCGTGATTCAGAAATGAATTCGCCTTCTCTATTGAGCCGCCGGCGAATTCGGCCTGTGCCGCAGAAAGTTGCAGATCCAGATCTTTCGGTGCAGCATTGGCCGCTTCCTCATAGAGGCGAGCGGAATCGCTTAACTTACCATCGAGTTGGAGGGTGTAAGCAAGCTCAGCAATCACGTCCGGCTTAGGCTTGCGAATCGACTTAAGCGCGGCAATCGCTTCGGAGTAGTTGCCGGCCTCGCGGTAGTATCCAGCCATCGCTCGCTGGACATCCGGATTATCCGGAGCATGCTGTTTGGCCAACTCCAGATATTGATTTGCCAGATCCATTTTCTTCAGGTGCTGATAGCTGAGCGCCATCAGCAACTCCGGTCGCGCTCCAGGCTGAATTCGTTCCGCTTTGCCCAGCCAATCGATAGCATCGGCGTAGTCTGCCGATCTCATATAGAGGTCCCCGAGCAACAGGGCATCGTCAGCACGCCTGGGTTCTGAGGCAATCACTTGTTTGAGAAGCCTCTCTGCATCATCGGCGCGACCCATCAAGCTGTAGGTCTGGGCAAGGCCGGAGATTCCCTCGAGAGCCGCAGGACTAAGGTGAAGACCTCGATCATAGGCTTCTACCGAGAGCGGATACCTACCGCTGAGCCGCGCTGCATAGCCGAGCAGAAACCATAACTGGGGGTCATTGGGAGCAGCTTGAGCAGCACGTTGTGCGTAGTCAAGCGCGAGCGCATGGTTCCCTTGTTGCAGCGCCAACTGCGCCGCGCGCGCAAGACGCGCATTCTGAATATTTGAACCCCAACCCAACGGCTGATCAGGAGACTGTGCCTTATTGGTCTGGGCCTGAGGGGCTTTTGACGCATCGGGTCCCACGCTGTAGGTCTGTGCATTGACGCCGCAAGCGGTTACGATGAACACCAACATCAACGCGAACTTCAGGGAATAGGATCCCGCAATCAAAGAGCCCACTGCGCGAAGCCGCGTTGGGTCATTTGATCCGGAGAACGCATCCAACGTTGGCTGAATGTACACTATCGACTCCTGGCGTATTTCCAGTAAAGACAAGACAGCAGTTAGCGCCCGACGGGCGCATGCGCGACCATCATTCCCCATGAACAGCGATCAGGATGCATCGTTAAAGACATCTTTCAGTGTTAACGCCCGTTCCTGACTCGCCACCCGTAATTCTGAATCGCACATCGGCATAAACCTATTTGGTCTCTTTTCCCGCCGCCATGAATCGAAGGTGTGCGAGAAGAGTGAGACACTTGCTTGACTCACCCTACCCGTTTGCTTTTTTGAATCCTGAGCGATTTTGACCACGAACAAGTAGGCGGCTCGGAATCCTTCTCTCGAATTTGCAGATCATTTCGCAACTAAGACTCAGGCTTCAGTAGAGTCGAGCGCAGTCTGGAAACTTGCGATTGCGGGTACGCGTTTTCAAAGGCTGCAACGGGTAAAAGGCGCGGAGTCTATAACCTACATAGACGATGACGAGAAATTCATTTCTTCTCAAGCAAATGTCCAGCGCGACAGCAGGTAATCATTCAAGGCATTCCTAATGCGCGTTACCAGCTCGGAGAGCAAGCCTGCGCGATGTTCGGGTGATTGCACCAAAGTGGTAGTTATCATCAAATGCCGCTGTCCGAAATTGATCAGACCCAGGACTCGATAGATAAGAGACTTGATCTCATGGCGGGCCTGAGCCAAGTACTGGGTGACCACTGCGAGCAGGGCATAAAGTCATTGAAGAGTAACTTGCGCAGAGTGCGTTGATAGAATCCAACGATTTGTTTGAGAGGCAAAGTGCAGAGAGCTGATTTCAACGCGCAGGCGGTACGGCCAATCCCGATGAGCCTCATCCTGTTGACCGTGGTCGTAGTTCACTTGCCGCTTCTTCTCATGAAGTTGCCGTTGCAATCCTACGATGCAAACTTCCATATCTTCTTTGCCTCCCATTATGTTCACCACTGGTTCAACCCCTGGAATCCAAAATGGTATGCAGGCTTTTCGCAGACCACGTATCCCCCTCTGACGCAGCAATGGGTGGCGCTGGTGTCTCGTATCCTTGGCTTAGACATGGCATATATGGCTGTGCAATTTGCCGCCATCGTGCTTCTTGCGCTCGGCGTCTACCGATTTTCGCTTCTGTGGGTAAGCGCGCGCGCCGCGTCAATCGCTGCGCTGGCAAGTGTTTTTCTCGGATCAGAAAGCTTCCTGGTCTATTCCGCCGGGCAATTGGGTACAACTTGCGCGGCGCCAATTTATTTGAATGCTCTGCCATTTCTCTTCGAGTGGATCAGGCAAGGTAAATGGCGATCGTTTCTGAAGGCGAGTGTGCTTTTCACGGCTGCTGCAGCCGCACACCATGCCACTCTTCTGTTTGGTTCATTCTTCTTTGCAGTGCCCGTACTGGTGTTGGTGTTTCTTGACCGGCAGGATGACGAGCGGGTTTCGGCGTCGGCTTTTGTAGGCCGCACCGCCGCTATCGCGGTGGTTGTGGGCGCGGCGATTGCCGTCGTGCTTCTTCCGTTTTGGATCGCACTGATTCATAATCCCGTCACGCAGGCTCCCATCCCGCACCCAAGCCGGGCAAACTACATCCTGAGTCCGCAGTGGGGGCTCAACTACTTTATCGTTCCGTATGGAGCACTCATCCTGGCGCTACCATTCATCTTCATACGAGGATCAATGGTCACTCGGCTTCGTCCGTTGCTGATTGGCTTCTGGGTTGCATTTATGGTCGGACTCGGTGGGACAACGCCCGTCGGCCATATTCTGCTTGGCCGCGCGTTTGACGTATTGACGATGGAGCGCTTTAGTTACTGGGCAACCTTGCTCGCGCTGCCCTTTGTAGGGCTCCTGGCCTCGGAACTCATTGATCGATATCGATCGTGGGCAGTGGTCAGCTTGACGGTGGCAGCTGCATTGAGTTGTGCACTCGCTGTGTCCTGGGCAACTTATCGGCCGGCAGATGCAGAGGATTTCAAGGTGGATACTGTCGCCTTGTGGCTCAATCGTGACGGACACGATCAGTACCGCTACATCACGCTTGGATTTGGAAACAAGATCGCACGTTTGGCAGTCATGACAGATGCCAGCAGCGTGGACGGCGAGTGGAATTCAGGTCGAACGTTACCGGAACTCACCCAGTTTGGCGGTGGAGCGCTCACCAGTTCGAAATACTTTAACAAAGCGGGACTCGATGCACTTCGCGCAATGCTGATGCACGCCGATCATTACGGATTGAAATGGGTCTTTGTACGGGATCACTATTATGATCCGCTTCTATCCTTTGCCGGCTGGCGTCAGGTGGATAGCCTTGAAGACAAGACGATAACTGTTTGGAGCAAAGACGGAGTGCCGCCGGCGACACCGGTGAACTCGGCGCAAATGCCTCCGCACTGGCAAGGCCTCATGTGGGGCATTCTTCCATTCGGCAGTAGTCTGCTGGCGATCCTGGTGATTTTCATTCCGGAGCGCAGGCGTGGCATGCGTCGCTCGAACGACTCCTTTTCCAGCGACAAACTTCTCGCGGAAAGGATGGCATCGTGAAAAAGGGACATCTTTTCGCCGCGCTTCTCGGAGCGCTTACCGTTGTACTCATTTTGATCGGAACCGAATGGCCTGTGCCATCTGCTGCCGCATATGCCGGCGGCGGGGGCCTGCTGCGTTCATCGTCAACGCCCGAAGAGACCGCTGCGAATCTGGTCGACGAAATCCGCATGCAAGCCTGGGACAAGGCGTATGCCAGTCTCGCCAACAAGGCTCAGTTTACCGAGGATGAGTTCAAGCGCGATATAACCGGATACTATCCAAGCTTGCGGACCTATGCGACATTGGAGAGCTTTGAGGTTACTCCGCTTCATGAGTCAGCCGACGAAGCAGAGATTCGCGTCAAGCTGCACTGGTCTACTGTGGTGGGCGTCAGCGTGAGTACACGTGACCTGCACATGATGAGAAATGGCGACCACTGGGAAGCCGAGTGGCCAATTGTCAAAGAGGCTGTCGTGCCGCCGCAAGTGATCCCTGTAAATTACTTGCGCTGGGATGTAATCTACCGCGGCCCCGGAGATGATTGGGGCATCCAGGATGTGGAAGCACCCCATGTGCGCATTGTCGACATGCATCCTGTAGAGCGCGCCGAAGGCCTGGTGATCCTGGGTGAACTTCTGAATGAAGATGTTGTGCCTGCCAATGTGTCGGTCACTGCGACGCTGCTTTCGAAGAGCCAATCACCGATCGCAACCGAAGGCAGCTTTGACAAAATCTCTCACCTTTTGCTGCCGAAGCAGGTTACGCCGTTTCTGATTGAGTTTTCCAATGTGACTTTGTCTCAAGTTGGCAGCGTTCGTATGGTTCCAACATCATCCCTCGTCTCTGCTTCGGCGGACCCAGTTATTGAGATCGAGGATCAACAGTTGAATCCGGCGCCGGGCGCTTCGTTGACTGGTCAACTCATCAACCAGAGCGGCCAGATTGTCAACGTGGCGCACGTTCTTGGAACTTTCTACGATAAGACCGGACAGGTTGTCTGGGTGGCCGACGAGTATATCGACAGGGCGCTCTTGCCACAGACACCGATTCCGTTCGAAATCCATATTCCTCAGGATCTGGCGAGCCAGGTCAGCAGTCAGCGCACGGTCGTAGCAACGTACAGCTCCGGAGGATCACAGTGATAGTAAGATGGGCGCTCTTGCTCGGCGGCCTGGTCGTCGCCATGGCGCAACTTGCCCATGCGGCAGGCGGGAGCATGGGCTTGCCAAAAACTATCGAAGCGGGCAGTTCATTCTCGATTCAGACCCCGGGAAGCGGCAATGCATCGCTCTACATCATTGGCATTGGGCAGGTACTCAAACGTGATGTCCAGTTGGGACAGATTGTTTTCTTTGCCGCAGGCTCGCTCTTCAATGCCGGCCACTACCTGGCGGTTCTTGCTGGGGACTCATCCACCGAGACGGAGTCATTCGATGTTGTGCCAGCAAATAAACCGTCAAATCTGAGCTTTCTTGCAAAGCCTTCTCGTCTTCCGGTCGGCCAGCCTGATGGCATCAGTGGCGCCGTCTATGTCTTCGATGCATATCACAATCTAATCTCTGTCCCAACTCCAGTGTCGTTTGAACTATCGAGTCCATCTGGCACAATTCAAAAGCGCGCAGCGATTGCAAGGGAAGGTGCTGCCTGGGCTCAAATGGACTCTACGGCCCTGCAAGGCATGGATGAATTTGTTGTTCGAGCTGGTGACATTTCAAGCGCCCGCGTCGTAGGGCAGGTTCCGGGTGATCCATGCGGATTGAAGATGACCGCTCGGCAGTCGGGTCAGCAGGCTGTCCTGGTTACGGACGCGGTACGCGACTGCAACGGGAACGCGGTACTGGACGGAACTATCGTAACCTTTACCGAGACATACAACGGATCACAGTCGACCATCGACGAGCCTCTCAAACACGGTATAGCGCAGGTGACCATTTCCGCTCATAACGGAGCGATGTTTTCTGTAGCATGTGGAGTTGCCATGGGGAATCAGATTCGTTGGGAGAAATGACTATGTCAAAGTCTTTCCTGATCCTGTGCACGGTGTTGACCGCTGCCTCAGCCACGGTGACCGCTCAACCCACATTGCGCATTGAAGCAGCGAATCTGCAAAGTTCGCGCCCACTGCAGGACCAGACCGGCAAAGCGGCGATTCGAGACTATTTGCAGTCCTGGCAAGCCTTGACGGAGGCGCTTGAGCAGAATCGGGCAGGTCTGCTCGAAGCCGATTTCGTGGGCTCAGCCAAAGATACTCTTGCCGCAACAATCCAGCAGCAAACCGCGCTGGGGATCAGCACACGCTATCAGGATCGTTCGCACGATCTTCAATTGGTGTTCTACTCGCCGGAGGGGCTGTCGATTGAACTGACTGACAACGTTGATTATGACGTACAACTGTTAGACCAGGGCAGGATCAAAACAACACAGCATGTACGTGCGCGATACCTCATAGTACTAACACCCGCTGAAGTACGTTGGAAAGTGCGAGTGTTCCAGGGGACGCCGAGATGAGGTCAGATATCGAATTCGGGAGTGACGTTACCCGGTACTTTGGATAACGGCGAAGTGAACGAGTACGAGCTTCCAAATGAAAGCTCAACCCGAACCCCCAGGAGTCGAAAATGATATCTGTTGTCGTCCCAATCTATAACGAAGAAGACCTGATTGTGAGTTTCCATGAGGCAGTTGCAGGCTTCCTCGAGGGTATGCGAATGCCATGGGAAGTCGTGTATGTGAACGATGGCTCCAAGGATTCATCTCTTGATCTGCTTCGAGCATTGCAAGCGCAGGATACCCATGTGGTGGTTGTAGAGCTTTCCCGCAACTGGGGGCACATGGGAGCAATCACGGCGGGCATCAAGACGGCACGCGGCAACGCGGTAATCCTCATGGATGGCGATTTTCAGGACCCGCCGGCAGTTTTACCCCAGCTGATTGCGGCGTGGAGAGACGGTGCAGAGGTTGTGGTTGCAGTGAGGAGAAGCAGGCAAGAGCGGCGCAAGGTGTTGGCCAAGCTCTTCCCACTCTTCTATCGAGTTTTAGGAGCGCTCTCCGACTACCCCATACCTCTGAATGCAGGCATATTCAGCCTAATGGATCGAAAGGCTGTTGACGCAGTGAATGCCATGGAAGAGAAAAGCCGATATTTGCCGGGGCTACGCGCATGGGTTGGCTATAGGAATACGGTGGTCTACTATGATCGGCAGGACAGGGCGGCCGGCGAAGGCAAGCTCTCGTTTATGAGCCGCATCAAGTATGCGATGGATGCGATTACCAGTTTCAGCTATAAACCTTTGCGCCTTAGTTTTGCATTGTTTTGTTTCTCTACCTGCGTGGCTGGACTTATGGCATTCTTTATGTTGCTTTCAAAGAGTTCAGTGGACACCGCGGGGTTTGCTGTCGCAGCCTCAGTGTTCTTTGTCGGCGGTTTGTTGCTTCTCTGTTTGGGGGTGCTGGGCGAATATCTTGGGCGTGTTTACGACGAGGTGCGTAGCCGTCCGCTTTCAATCATCAGCACCGTTCACCGTTCCCCTGCCATGAACGTTCCGCAATTAGGTATAGTTGCAGGCCAAGCCGACAACGACCGTATCCAGGATGCAATCGACGCGGCGTAAAGATGCAGATAGCTTCCGGCGGAAGCCGGTGGCTATCTGTTTCTGCACGTTGAATCAGCTCGTACATAAGTTCAAAAGGAAACTCATACTTACATAATCTTCAAGGCCCGTGCACCGATCTGTGACCTGAACCAACACTTTCTAAGACACTAGGCGAGCATACGGACTGTTCTCGACTCTCACACGGGCAGTCGCTTCAATTCTTAGCTGGAGATTGTCCCGAGGCGGGAGACGAAGGGGGCCCCAGCCCTCCGATTCCGCAGGTGGGAATGCCGTCCTCAATCGCCGTGCCCTCTTCGTGATCATTCCATGTCTCGATCATGATGAAGGGTGGAGGATCGTCAGGTGGAAAATACCTGTGCCAAAAATTCAAAGTGTCAGTATAGGTCTGGCCGCAGCGCGCAGAGATATGCCGATTAAGCCCCCACGATGCTTTGACATCATCGAATCCTGCCCACGCTCCCCCGACAACAATCTTGTCAGAATACTTTGTACCCATGGTCAGATAGAAATCGCTTAGATATTGGTCTCCCCAGTTACTGCCATCCGGCGCCCAGCCCTTTTCTCCGGGACTGATCCACGCATAGAAGCCGTCAAACGCGTCTGCGTACTTGCCGGGCAGGTTCTCATAAATAAGCAAGGGTTGAGGATTCCATTTGTTCAACCGAGCACGTACGAGGTCCCAGTTCGTGTAACCCCCCTTGGGAAATATGAAGATCACTGGCCGGCCTTCGTAAGTGAGGTATGCCTGATGTCCTGACGATTTCGAAGAAAGATAGGTGTCCTGAAACATTGTCAGGTCTGCGATCGCCTGGTCAGTCGCGCCTTCCTCCTCGTCGGCTTCGTCGTACATCATTGCCACATGGAAATTGTTGCCAGACGCGATCATCTGCATCAAGGCATAGCTGCGATCGATGAAAGGCTCGCGGTCGCCGTACCAATCCACCACAAATGCGGATATTCCCATCACTTTGGCCTGGGCGATCTGGTTCTTGATTTCAGCAGAATCATGGGAAGAGTAGCCGACTGAGATGTGCTTGGGATGTCCAAACCATGCCTCGTACAAGGCAATTGTCTCCGGAGTGGTCCCTATAGCCCGATGGTTTAGTCGTAGCGACTGACTCGACCCGGGACCAGAGCATCCATGGGGAAGCAGGAGAAAGATAAGGATTGCAATTCGTGCGCTATTTAGCATCTGCTTCTCTGTTAGAGGCATTGGGAGCGTCTTGGGTTGTCATCAATACAAAGCAATGCCCCATTAGTTATCCGTTCTGAGCAGCCGACGCTCCACCCGCAGCATCTTACAATCTATCGGTGCAATTAGAGCCTATTGTGTGATTGGCGTAGGTTCACTTCTGTAATGCGAGCCGGGATTCAAGAATGCGGTGATTGGTTTGGTCCACAAGGTGAAAACGCTGCAGGCCCGCATTGTCTCCGGAAGCGTTATTTTGCTTTCTGGATCCGGTCTTACGACTGCTGTCAACCTTGCCTACAACATTGCGATCGCGCGCTTCCTCGGACCCCAGGGTTTTGGACACGCCACGGCTGTCTACACAATTCTTACCCTGATATCCGCTGTGACACTCTCTTTTCAAATAGTTTCCGCGAAAGTGGTCGCACAGCAGAGCTCTCCAGAGAAGAAAGCCGCTGCCTATCGTGGATTTCATCGAAGCGCGTGGGGATGTGGGATCCTCGTTGCGCTCATGTTGCTACTGTTTCAGAGGCCGATCGCAGATTATCTAAATCTGCCGGGTTCCGCGCTGGTGGCTCTCCTCGCCGTCGGCGCTGCATTCTACGTTCCATTAGGATGCCGACGTGGCTACATTCAAGGCACCTACGGATTTCGTGGTCTTGCCACGAACCTTGTCGCTGAAGGTGTTGTTCGGCTCGGCGGATCGCTCCTCTTGATCCTGCTCGGCTTTGGTGTAGCTGGAGTGATCGCAGCCAACTCAGCAGCGGTTGCTGTGGCTTACCTTGCTGCCGCACCGAAGCTGGCTACCAAGGTTCCAAATCCTCTTCGCTTCTTGTATGCGCTTCGCGAGACTTCTCAGGCAATGGTGTTCTTCTCCGGCCAGGTGCTTATAAACAACTGCGATATTGTGCTGGTGGAGCACTTCTTTCCTGCAAAGGAGGCCGGACTCTATGCGGCCGTGGCCATGGTTGGCAGGGTGATATTCTCCTTTTCCTCCGCTGTCGTCAATTCCATGTTTCCGCTTGTGGCCGGTACGCGCGATGAGGAGAGGCGGGATCTGCGGGTAATCTCAACCTCGCTTTTGCTGGTGTTGGGCATCGGCACGATTCTGGTCCTTGGCCTGGGCATCGCACCTTCTGGAATCTGGACAACGTTCTTCGGCGCAGGATTCCAGATCGTTGGCAAGTACAACCTGCCTTATCTCTTAGCTCTATATGCCATTACGGCAATAATCTACTCGCTCAGTGTCGTGATTATCACTTTCGAAATGTCCTACAAGATCGCCAACACAAGTTGGGTGCAGTTGGCGTTAAGCGGTGTCGTCATAGCCGGAATTTGCATCTTCCATTCGTCGTTGCGCGAAGTAATTCTCGTACAACTCATCCTTATGGTAGTTCTACTTGCTGTTGTGGCCGCTCCATTCCTTGTCGATCTGCTCGCAAGCTCGGGAGAAGTGATGCGGCCCGTGAGGGGCCAGCCGGCGAGGTTGATTCGGCGCGCAACGGAGGACGAAGTGATTGCCGAGTTTCTCAAGAGCGACTTTCACTCTCCGGCTTTCAGCGAATACCGGGAGAGCTTGCGTGAAGTAGTCAACAGTCCAGATCTTGACGACGCTGGTGAAAATGCAAAGCGGCGGGCCCTCCTCTATCTTCGCCACCTTTCCTTGTGGAAACAGATCCCCGCGGGGACGAAGTGGTATGAGATGGAGATCGACGAAGCAAATCTCGGACAGATCCAGGCATTCCCACGGGCCCACTGGCGCAGAATCGCCCGCGGCAACTTTTCAATCACCGAAGTTGCCGAAGGCGTGCGGACGCGTAAGGACCTGGTCGATTTGTCTTTCCTGTTGAAGATATTATCGATTGGCAATCGGCTTCGTCTCGACGAGCCAGGCTTTAGCGCCGTGATTCTTATTGGCCTGAACGAAAACGAACGCATGACGATCGTGGATGGAAATCATCGGCTGGTCGCGGCGATGCTATCAACACCAAGTGCGGTAAAGAAACTTCGCTTTCTGTGCGGGTTGTCGCCGCGTATGGCAGAGTGCTGTTGGTACAACACGAACCTCCTAACTCTTTGCCGATATGGGATAAACAAACTCACAGGCGCGATTCGCAATCCAGAGGCTGAGCTTGCACAGATAATGCAGAACTCAACATAGGTGGTTGGCGTTGGTGATTGTCGCTGTAGGGCACATCAGTAGCAACGGTCTGAAATCTACGAAGATCGCCAAGTGCAAAGGGACGGAACAAGAAACCGATCACAGGAGATGAAAATGAAAAGTAGAGCATGCACATTGGAGGTGAAAGAGTTTCCGGACCCATTGAATGCGATCCGGGGGCAGCGCTTCTTAGGCGAATTGCAAAGCAAGTTACATGACGACCGCCCGTACATCGTACTTGACTGCTCCAAGGTAAACCAGTTGGATAGGCCCGCGATTCAACTTCTGCTTTGCTGCCTTGAAGAAGCGATAAAGCGCAACGGCGACGTCAAACTTGCAGCGGTCCCTCCGGGAGCAAGATCTGCTCTCAAGCTCATCGGAGTGGACAGACTATTTGAGATGTTTGACACGAATGCTGAAGCGGTAAACAGCTTCCGCGGACTTTCTGCGGAGAGCATGTCGCACGGACCTGGCCTGACAGCGCTCACCGGTCCTTTGGGAATGTAGCATAGCCGCTTTGGAACGGATGTTCTGAAGTGCAAGGTAGAACAAGATTGGGTGCATAAATGAGAATCTTCGCTAGCTGCTTGAGAAGCGAGATCGCTTTTGGTCTTGTGATGATCTTGGCGGTGCCGATAGCGCAGGCCACGGCATCGCCGCAACAGTCTATCAGTGGTCAGGCGCCGCAGAATCTACCGGCCGGTCAAAACCAATCAGGAGGCTCAGTCAGTCAAGTGGAAAGTGTGGCTCCTGAGACAAGCAGGTCTGAGGCAACACTTCCTGAAAGTCCAGCTCCAACTCAACCGCAAACGGCGGATCAGAGCGGACAACCCTCCGCGGCACAATCCGCCTCAGAGCAACAACTAGAAGCCACTCCAAAGCCGGTCGGTGCTGCCGCAGCTCCCTTTGAGAGGACCACCGGAGTTGCTGCATCCAGGCCGGCGGGAGCAGTGATCGCACCGGCAAAACAGCGGCGAGCGCGTTCCATCCTGATCAGAGTGAGCATCGTGGTAGGCGGGGCGGTTGCCATTGGAACTGTCGTCGCACTTTCCCATGGCAGCCCGAGCAGGCCCTAACTGAATTCCAACCAAGGCAAGTTCTGGAACTTTGGAGAGCCGTGATGGATTCGTTCCGAAAGAATAATCTAGCCAACTTTGTAAGTTTCTCCGGTATTGATGGCGCAGGGAAAAGCACTCAAATCGAGGCTCTTTGTACATGGCTTAGGGAGGACAGCCGAAAGGTTCTTGTAATCAGGTTCTGGGATGATGTTGCGCGTTTGACCACACTCCGTGAATCGACTGGTCACAGACTGTTCAAGGGTGACAATGGGATTGGAACGCCCGCTTTACCAATCAACCGAAGAGACAAGAACGTCAAGTCATCTCTCATGACGGGGGTCAGGTTGATTCTTTACTTCCTGGACGCTCTTTCGCTGAGGGCGGCGGTTCGAAAGGCTTTGCGCTCGGACGCCGATCTAGTCATCTTCGATCGATACAGCTATGACGAACTCGCGAACTTGCCCCTGGGCAATCCAGCAATTCGTATGTATATTCGGTTGATCAACAAGATTGTTCCAAAACCCCAAATCAGCTATTTTCTCGATGCGGACCCGGCGAAGGCTCGTGAGCGAAAACCTGAATACCCTCTCGAATTCCTTCATACCAATCGGCAGTCGTTTCTGGAACTCAGCGATCAAATCGGCGGGATCTCCGTGATACCTTCAATGCCGATCCAGGAAGTCAAGCGTGCAATCTTCCGACTTGCCTTCGAGAAAATATCGTTTAGAGCTCTCGACGGGAAGAGCAAAGGCGACGCGCCTGTGAACGCTGATAGCATCCAATTGGCGGGGCTCGACAGGGCGTAACCCCAGCGAGCCCGTTGTTGAAGTGCCGATATGCCTTGGACCGAGACGACTCCTGAAGGCCGAGCTAGGTAGCCGACGGCCTTGCGCACTCTACCGGTAAGTCAGACTGAAATTGTCCACATAGGTTGTGTTCGCAGCCTGTGTGGAATTACCGTCCATTTGGTAATTAACTGTGACTCCCCACCAACTGACAGGGACGGTGAATGGAGGATAGGTTGAGTTTATGTTGGCAGTCGTGCCGTTAAGCGTAATCGTCTGATAGATAACCGCATTACCCGCGCCACGCTGCCCTTGAATGGTGACGTGGTTCCAGCCATTGTTGATTAGGTTACATGCGACGCCTGTGGAAACCCACTTGGCATTCACGTTATCCCAGATATCCCATACTTTTCCGCCGAGATTATTGCACTGAGTGCCCCACAGCATTCCAACGCCATTCATATACAAGTTGATGTCGAACTCCAGCACTTGAGTGATGGAAGCATTGGTGACGTAGACGTAGCTGTCGTAGGTGAAGTTGTGAAGGGTGGGAAGGAGCGTGTGGCCGGTATCAGGAAGCCCCTGCGTTGAGAATTGGCCGAGGAGCGGAAGGGAAAACAACACATCGCCCCACGGCGTAGTGCCGCTTGCTCCGCCGACAGTAAACGCTGTTGCCTTTCCACTGAGCGAGGGTGAAGAGACATTTGGCGTATGTGAGAATTGAAAGCCATTGCACGGTGAAGGCGAGCAATCAACGAAGTTGGGCGGCCCCTGTCCCCAGCTGTTCCATCCACTGCTAGTCTGGAGACTGGAGAGTTTTGTCCCAATCTGCTGGACTGTTACGGTAATAGGTACATAGGACGCCCCGCCGCAGTTATCCCACTCTTCCACTACTGTGTTCTGAACTCCCGGACTCAGGTTCACCTGGGTGTTTAGCGTGGCTCCGCTCTGGACGGTAACCAGCTGGTTGTTCACGTAAACGCCCATGGACGCTACGCCTTTAGAACAACTGGCACTGGCTGCTGTCGCTATGTAGTTTGTCGGCGTACCAACAGTAGTGTTGTTTGCCGGTGAGGTCACGAAGACTCCGGACTTATTGGTGACCGTGATGGCCACAGGTGTAAAGGTGGCACCCCCACAGTAATCCCACTCCTCGACGACAGTGCTGTACGTGCCGGGAGGAAGAGAAACTGCTGCGTTCAGGGTGATTCCATCTTGAACGCTAACGAGTTGGCTGTTCACGTAGACGCCTAAAGACGCTACGCCCTTTGAACAAGTAGTTGTGGTTCCCTCAGCGATGAACTGCACCGGAGAGGCAACAGTTCCACCGTTCGCCGGGCTGCTGACGGTGACACTTGCGAATACAGGCGCCGCGAATATGGCGAGAATCAATGTGATGTGGCAGAAAGTCTTCAACCGTGCGTCCTCGGGATTCTGATGAATTCCCAGCTTCCAGCCATGACAGGGGCGATCGAGATCGTGTCCCACGAGGCTTCCCTCATGGGCTAAGAGTCAGCCGTCGCCTTGCGCAGCTTATTGCTGCTGCGCTCCGTCAGAATGGAGATAGAACACCTTGGCTTAAATCAACGATGCAAAACAGCAGGTGCGAGGAAGAAGCATAATTGCTGTCAATGAACTAAGCGTGCGCGACAATGACTGGATCCGATGGAACAAAACCCAACCCGTGCAAGAACGCTTGAAAGCACTTCCTATCTCGGTTTCGGCGCTTGCGGAAGCTTACCGATAGAATAGATACGCCTCACAATTGTGCCTCGATGCCGGAGATATCTAACTGAGCCCCCTTGCATGCTCACCTACGGCCCCGGCTCTCACTTGATATCCAAACTTAAGTAATGCGCTTTAGCCCAAGATAAAGGTCATGTTCTGGATGTCTGTATAGAACAGTACACTTATTTGGGCTTCGGCGCGGTATTTATCAATAAATAATCGAAATAAATACAAATGATGACCAACCACTTGGCAGCGGAGGTAAATTGTGCTCGATCCATCGAGAAAGTAGTTGAAGACCGTGTAGAAATTACACTCACGTTCACGACTAGTTATCGTGAGCTCGAAATGTCCGGAGATGCATTGCATTCAGGCTGTCATTGAAAGGAACGGGCCGTCATGAATACGGTTGCGGTGTGCGATCGCTCCCGAGTGTTTCATCAGAAACCACCGAATGCGATTCAGATGTCAGCGGCGTGGAAAACGAGCGTCTACCAATAGGTAACGCTGAAGTTGTCAACATACGTTGTATTTGCGGCAAACGCGGCGTTCCCATCCATCTGGTAGTTCGCCGTTACACCCCACCAGGACGGATCGGCAACTCCCGGAGGATAGGTCTTGTTGAGCGCGTAAGTCGATCCGTTCAGAGCGATGGACTCGTAGAGCAGCGAATTGTCGGATTCCCGCTGTAGATTGAGCGTGACATGGTTCCAGCCGTTGACGAACTGACATGGTACGCCCGCTGAAACCCACAGGTTGTTTACATTGTCCCAGATGTCCCAGTCTCCATCCCCGAGGTGGTTGCACTGGGTTCCCCAGATCATTCCGGCGCCGTTCATGTACATGCTTATATCGAATTCCAGCACCTGGGTGATACTGTCCTTCGTCACATAGAAGTAACTGTCATAAATGAAGTTATGAATAGTGGGCAAGAGAGTGTGGCCGGAGTCCGGCGTTTGCGGGGAATTCTGGCCGATCAACTGTGCGGAGAACAGTGCATCCGCATACGGGCTGGCAGGGTTCAGTTCGAACATCGTTGCGTCCCCGCTCAAAGATGGATCCGCGACCTTGAATATCTCTTCGATTGAGGTACCTGAACACGGTGTCAGGCAGTCAGCGGAGTTTGGTGGCAGCTGAACCCAACTGCGCCAGTTTCCCGTTGCAGTCTGGATGTTGGAGATCACCGTTCTGGCTTGGACAGTGGTCTGGGTGGCGGCTTTGGGCGTGAGCGGCGTATTAACTGCGCCGCCACATCCCGAAAGGATCAGCAGTAAAAATGCGAAATAACGGCGAGTCTTCACAAAAACTCCTTCGTCCAGGATTTACGGGCACAACTATCCTGTGGACCCAAAGCAAGCGCAGGATCAGCCCATATGCATCGTTTTTGATCAATGCCGGGAGGAAGGGCACCGACAGAGTGCGTCCATTCCTTCTGTTCTTTCTCGGCGCAGAGCAGCTTCTCTTTCTTGCTTCATTGGCGCCTGGCGGCGAAACGAGTCGGCCAAACAGTGTGGAATCAACGAAGTGATCTCATCAATCCCGCGATTGATGCCCACCAAGACGTTTCAGCTCCTCCAGATGAGCCCAAGGCCTGACAAAGCAAGCATTTCTCTTTCCTCATTCGGCGGATGCAAAGGCAAAGGAGATACGAGCCGAGATCTAGCTCTGGTATGCAACAGACGCTAACGAGCCTTTTTGGTATTCGTCAAAAAGGTGGCTGGCGGCTGATCGGCTTCTCCGCTTGGGTCTCGAATTCCAGACCGTGGTGCATATATTTAACCGAATGTCTGTATAAAACAGTACACTTTTTGGGGGCGTAATGCGAATAATTCAATAAATAGCGAAAATAACTCTAAGGTGCAGAAAATGAGTTAGTTGTGTCTATAAGTATGCAATATCCCGGTGAAAGTGCATGATTACCAAAGATAGATAGTCTCCTAAGTGGCCACTTAGAAAAGTGAGGTATTTGAATCGACGCTGCTTCAAATGTTCCCCTTAGAACAACAGAATCAAAGTGATCCAAGGTTCGTGAGCAAGACATGACCGCGCAGGCAAGCTAATTGCGGGCCCACCAAAGTTGTAGGCAAGACTTGCAATATCTCTTTCGAATTCGCCGGAAACTGAGCCGTAGATCAAATCCGCATACCAGAAGTCCGAACATCTATTGGGCAATTCAATCCAGCCGTGCCGCGGAGACTTCGCGAGATCCCGCCGGCATTACGCCCTGCCTAGTGGTTTCTCGCATCATATTAGTATGCCGGCTCGATGATCACCTTTGCCTGCAAGACGACTTCACTGAAGGGTGCAGCCATGTTCCCGTATTACCGGTACTTGCCGTGTACGATGTTCTTGCTTCTTGCTCCTGGATTATTGATGTTGCCCCTCAATGTCAAGGCAGCCTCCTGCAAGACGCAGTCGCAAATGACGGCAGCAGAACGTGATGCCTTGGTGAGCGCTGCTCGCGCAATGGTCGGCGAGGTGCAAAGTGGGGACGTTCAAGCGCTTCGCCAGAGTACGATTCCTGCGGTGGCGGAAGATTTCGATGGAATCGCTAGTTCAGTAGGAACTTTGAAGCCTCTTGTGCAGCAGGCGGCCATCACTGTAGATAGCCTCTATTTGCTGGATGCTTCGACGGAACCCCAGAACGCAGCTCGTACAGATTTCTATTGTGGATCGCCAGTCGTCGTGTTCAATCTTACAAACCTCCCAACAGGAAAATATGCTTTGACCATCCTTCACGCTACAGGCGTGTCGCAGCCGCAGCAGATCTCACTGATCCTGTCTGAGACGGCTGAGCACCGCTGGATGCTTGGGGGCTTCTTCAGCAGGCCGATGATCGAAGCCGGTCACAATGGCCTATGGTATTGGGTGACGGCGCGTGACTATGCTCAGAAAAGCATGGCGTGGGATGCATGGTTCTACTATCGCGTAGCGGCTTATTGTCTCGAGCCGGTGGACTTCCTGTCGAGTCCTAACCTCGAAAAACTGAAACGGGAAGTCGATCACGTTCGTCCGGGAGATCTTCCTGATACCAAGCCACTGATGCTCGCTGCGCCTGGCTCTGTGTTTCAAGTGACGACAATCGATACCACGGTTCTATTGGGTCCGCTGGACCTCGAAGTCCACTACATTCCTGACACGAATCAGGCCGCCCAGTTGCGCGATCCACCAACCGCCCGAAAGCAGGTGACAGAGTTGATGATTGCACTGTTGGCACTGCACCCGGAACTGCGGGATGCCTTTCACGGCATCTGGGTGCAGGCTGATCGGGACTCAACTTCTATGTTTTCGCTGGAATTGCCGATGGATCAGATCAGCCCAGCGAAGCAACCACCGGCTATCGCCTCGAGTCCAATTTCTCAGTAGTCTGGAGCGTTGATAGGACAGCTTGATGGCGTGGAACAATAGGCCCACACTGCAAACTCGTAGTTTCACGAAGGACAGATCTCTGTCATCGTTCGGAGTTGTCATGGAATCGGCTTACAGGCAAATACGGTTACTCGCGTTTAGCGACATTGCGTTGCGTTTAAGAGGAATGACGAGATTGATTGCGACTTCGGGCATGGCATTGGCGGGCCTGGTCCTGCTGGGCTTTAGTGCTCGGTCATTACTTTGCCAGGTCCTGCCCGCAGCGTCCACACAGGCGCAGCCCACAATGCATGTTCCCATGCGCGATCCAACGCTTCCGGAGGTTCAACAGCGTTTAGACACCGATCACGATCCGATCGTCTCGCCGGATTCCGAAGTAATCGCGCCAGTGAGCTTGACATCGCCTCTCTCCCCAGCCGGTCCGGGCGCGATTCAGAAGCGCCAGGACGGAAGCTACACCATGCACAAGGATGTGGATGAGGTTCTTTTAACCTGCGCTGTAGTCGACGAAAAAGGTCAGCCAATCCAGGATTTGAGCCGCGGTGACTTCCGCGTTTGGGAGGATGGCGTACCTCAGGCAACCAGTTCGTTTCTGCATCAGGATCAGCCCGTCTCAATGGGCATTCTTGTTGATAATTCAGGTTCGATGCGCGACAAGCGCGCGGCGGTTAACGCAGCAGCGCTGGACTTGTTGAAAGCCTCAAATTCGCAGGATGCTGCATTCATCGTGAATTTCTCTGATCGCGCCATTCTCGACCAGGCCTTTACCTCCGACATCGGCGCACTGAATCGAGGGCTCTCGCACTTCGACTCCAAGGGCACAACTGCGATTTACGATGCGGTGGCAGCCTCAGCGGATGAATTGGTCAATCACGCAAAGCTACCGAAGCAGGTTTTGCTTGTCATCACGGACGGAGCGGACAATGCGTCGAGACTTGACCTTGAGCAGGCCATTCGGCGTGTGCAGGACCTGGGGGGACCGGTAGTCTATTCCATCGGGCTTCTTTTCGGCGCCGACAAGGAAGAATCGGAGCGTGCGCGTGACGCCCTCGAGAAGCTGTCGCAGGAGACGGGCGGCATTGCATACTTTCCACGTTCTTTGCAGGATGTGGATGGTATCGCAACAGATGTCGCGCGCGATATTCGGGGACAATACACCATTGGCTATCATTCCGCCAACCCCGCGAGCATGGGCGGCTACCGGGTTGTGCGTGTCGAGGCGAGTGCGCCAAAGCACGGTAAGATGATCGTGAGGACGCGCCGGGGATACTTTGCTCGGAAGCCAGCGCCTTTGCCTCTGCATTCGCAGACTGCGCAAATCGCCACGCAGTGATTGTTTGACTATGGCCTATCGCCGGGTAGATCATCCAACGTTCATTTCATTAAGTTCGTTGCGGGCCCTACGATCAATGCAGATGGAAGCTCATTTCGATGACAATCTGGACTGATACAGGATGTCCCTGATACATGGCTGGCTTGAACTTGTACTGCCTCACTGCTTCGATGGCTTTTTCGTCCAACCCCATGCCCAGATGCTGGACAAGCTGAACGTCTTGCGGATTTCCTTGCGAATCGACAATAAGCCTGATCGAGACGATCCCCTGAAAGTTTGCTCTACGTGCATCTTCGGTGAATTCCGGCTCGACTGAATGAAGGAGCTCTGGTGCGGCCACTCCGCCGCCTACGCTCATCAGGCCGCCGCCGTAGCCTCCGCCGCTGCCCGGACCCGCTCCGCTGCCGTGACCCATGCCAATGCCGCCGCCCAGGCCCTGGCCAAGTCCCGAACCGCTGCCCCTGCCCTGAGAGGCAAGAGAAACTTGTTGGGAGTGCGCCATGCCGAGAGTAGGCAGATTGTCTGATTCAGGCATTTTCACTTGCATAGCAGGCTCAATCGCCAATTTAGGTTGATCGATCCTGATGACCTGTGGCGCCATGGTCTGGAGCTTCACAATCGTCGGCAGCTGTCCCCTGGTGGCTTCCACTATCTCATGCGCTCCACCGCCGCCCCCTCCGCCCTCCAGTTTCGCCACAGGTAAGATCATGGGGGGAATGGAAACATTGAAGTCCACCGGCGTTACAATCGTATCCGGCTGCAGCGCGATGATCCTGTGAGCTTTCAGCGCCAGCGATAATACAAGACCGATAATGACAACATGGACCACCAAGGAGATCGCGCTCGATTTCTTATCGCGCTTGAACGCAAGTGGATCAGCAGTGAATATCGGGCGCGAAATCAGCCGACTTGGCCTACGCGAGATCGAGTAATACTCCTTTTGCAGGCGGAGCTCCACGGCTGGCCGTGAGGAAGCGCAAACTTCCTGCATTCCTTGGCTCGAGTTCCTGGCGCCTAAGTTCGGCTTGGGATTCGTCGTGTCGAGATTGCCCATAGTATTTTGCCGGAGGCAGAAAACCCGGCAACTCCTCTCTCCGTTAACCACTGTTCAATAGCAACCTGACGGCTCTGACCCCGCGATTCCAAATGCGGATGGTCCGAGACTGAATGGGCACTTTACCAGATTCCCTTATCGCTTCCAGTAAGTTTTTGTCCCACGACAGCGGCCGTAGCAAGGCATGGAAGCAGGCTGAGACGGGCGCAGTTTTGTAATTGCCCCTTTCGTAATAGGCCGGCAAGCTGGGTTCCGTACAATTTGGCAGATTGCGGCATAATGGGGACCCGCAAGAAGCCACGACTGTAGTAGACCTGATCGCCACCAAAGCGCGCCGAAGATCTCACGAACTGGGGCAGTTCAAGCGCTGAGCCGCGATACTGTTTCACATAGTCCGAAACAATCGCGAGATAGGTCGCGACGCCTTCCCAGATGTCGGCATTCGTCGCGGACGAGCGCAATTCCTCGAAGTCAATTTCGCCTGCATCCAACAACTCTGCCGAATCGACGATGTCGCACAAGCGAAAGTAGAAATGACGGTACATTCGCTGAAGTGTCGAGATCATCACCCGGTCCGACACGGATGGGACGCGAAAGGCACAATCACCGATCATGACGATCCGCGACCGTTTCGTCAGGCGTGAGGCAACTGCGACTTGCTCTCCAGTCTGTCCCAGGCGGCCCATGTGAATTTCGACCGCCTCAGGGAGTCCTGGGATTGAGAAGTTCCATTTTCCCGCCAGGCAGTCTCCCCAGCTCCGACTGGCAATCTGAGCGCCGAAACGTTCCTTCATGAGCCTTGATATGTCTTCGAGGGGCGCATTTGTGTATAGATCGAGGTCACTGCCAAGATCGGGCCAGTGATCAAGCGACTTGATCACGGCAACATCATGTTTCTCTGACTCCAGCGCCGCACAAATCACACTCAGAAAACTCAGAGCCACTGCAATGCGAGCCCGCTCGGTCGAAAGGGCGCTCCGTGCCCACTCAGCACGGATGTCGTCCTTTGCCTCAGGCATCATCTTGAGAAACAATTCCAGGCCGCGCACAACCACGTGATTCGATTCGGCCAAGGTTAACAAATCGTGAAATGCTTCCCGGCTAATGTTGCGAAGCTCCGATCTCAGTGCGACAACCATCGATGAGCATTCATTGTTGCTATTCTGTGGAACAAGCAGCAGGCGGGAAAGTAGAGTCATCGATTCATGAACTGGAAACTGCGCGGCGGACTTGAACATGTTCGTTGGGTCCTCTCTGAGCTTAGCGAGATGAAAGCGCCACAGTTGTTGCTGCTGCTGGCGGGACATCAGAACGCGAAGGAGTCTCTGGCCGTAAACTCGAGACTCCATCCGGGGCAGTGATTCGGGGCATCAATTCAATTGGGCCGGTTTGCCGGTGGCGACCCTGGCTGTATATGTCAAGCTCGCCATCAACCTGTTGATTGCTATCCGCTGCGACCGTGAGAAGTGATTTGCCCTCAGCTGACTGCAAAGTCGCGAGCCCAACCAGGTCTTTCGAATCCTCGGCCTTCCGCGCTCTGTCATAAAAGAACTGCGCTGTCTCGAGATCGCCATCCATTTCCGCTACGTACCCGCGGTTGTTAAGCGAAAATGCGCTCGCCGGATAGAGGGAATAAGCTTGCAGAAAGTCTTCTCTCGCTTCAAGCCAATTGTTCTTATTAACCGCCGTGACTCCGCGCAGGGTAAACATGACAGCATGCGCCTCTGCAGGGTCCATCTTCTGGATCCGCTCTTCGAGCCGTCGCGCGCTTTCGGCAGACATTGCACTAACTGGTTTTCCTCTCCATGAACGATCCAGCGTGACGATCACCGGTTCTGTGGAGCGCATATCAGCTGCCACTCCGTAGTATTTCAGCGCATCGTCATAGTCTCCGATCGCTTCGTGGGCTACTCCAAGATTGTTTAACGTAAAGGGATTCTGGGGGTCTAGAGACAGTGCTTCGTGCAGAAGAGCGATGGCCTCGAATCCTCGAGTCTGCGAGAGAAGCGTGATAGCGTCCACGTTCATTCTGTCGACTCGCATTGGAACGTCGTGGAGGCTCTCGAATGCGAATCCCATCGATCTGCCTTCGAGTTTCTTCGCATTGCTCTTGTCGATGGTGGCGCTGGAACCTTGTTCGGACGCCAGCGCATAGAATCTCTGGGCGCGATCCAACTGGCCTTGTAATTCGGATATGTATCCCAGATTATTCAGTGTGAAGGGATCGGCGGGATCATAAAGATATGCCTTATAGAAAAGCGCTTCAGCCTTGTCGTATTGATGCCTCTGAACAGCGCTCACTCCCTCCCGGTTAAGGCGTTGTACAGGAGTCAGCTCGCTGTGCCTTGCAATTGTGATTCTTAGAGTGTCGCGCGCAAAGGCATCAGGCGTTCCCAGGGACGAGACGGCCACGGCAACTGCAATCAGCATAAGTAGTGTCTTGGGCATTGTGCTCTTCTGACCTTTCGGTGCGGCCGACGGAGGAAGGTGTCAGGGGGCACACTTAGTTGGATGCGTGCTGCATAACTGCGGCATCAGCAGAGCGCGATAATCGTTACTCCGAAAGTTGTAGCAGGCCACCGAAACTGCATCGATGCATCAAACTACTTGTGCTTTGAAGTATCAGTTGATGAGGAGTGAGCTAAATGGATCGTTCTCTTGCACTACTGGTGATAGGTGGAGCTCTAGTTGCCCAGATGTTCGTCGCAGGCGCAAAGTCAGAGCAAAGCTCAAATACACAGCCTGCACTGGAGACTGAGAGTGCATCAGCAAACGTGCCTGCGCTGCCGGCAGCGCCACGCGGAAAGAGCACGATCATAGGAGGCGAGATCCAGAATGTGGATCCGGTGCGTGATCAACTGCGGCTAAAAGCCTTCGGTCAGAAACCGATGACGATCGTGTTTGACGAGCGCACTCTGGTATTTCTCGACGGAAAGAAGCTCCCCTTGCACGATCTGCGCTCCGATACTAACGCTTCGATTCAGACTGTTCTGGATGGAACCGAGGTGTTTGCGCTCAGTATTCATTTGCGGTCGCGCGCGCCGGATGGTGAGTTCCAGGGACAGGTACTGAGTTACAACCCTGAATCGAATGAGTTGATTGTTAGTGCAGCGGCGTCTCGCGATCAAGTCAAATTCCTCGTGCCCCTGACCACACCAATTATTCGCGTGGGGCAGGGCGATCTGTCCTCGGTGCGCTCAGGATCGTGGGATCTTGTCAAGGGAACTCTTATTTCGCTCACGTTCGAGTCAAACGGAAAGCAGCGAGGCGTTGCGAGCCGGATTTCGGTCCTGGCAGTTCCGGGTTCGATATTTGTGTTCGGCGGAAGCCTCTCCTCTGTTGATATGCATTCAGGAGTATTGGTCCTGGCCGACCCGAGGGATCAAAAGAGTTACCAGATATTCTTTGACGCCTCCAAGATCCCGACAAGTCAGACCTTGCGCGAAGGAGATGAAGTCAGAGTGACGGCGACTTTCGACGGGTCTCGCTACGTGGCTGGCGCTATCGCCGTCAACTAGGCCATCAAGGCAACGTCATCTTGCTTCGATCCTACCTTTCGTGCTGCTTGCTGCCGGTTCGGCACCAGGAACAGATCATTTGCGTGGCGACTTGCTTCGGCTCTTGGGGTCAGAGCGCCACGGAGCACCTTCCGTGCCTTATGCAGTTGGGATTTGGTATTACCGCGAGTGCACTTGAGCAGAGTCGCAATTTCAGCATGATCAAAACCTTGTATATCGTGCAAGAGAAAGATGCTGCGGTACCCGGGCGCCATAGCAGTCAAGGCGCGATCAATGTCGAGGCGGTCGACTACGCCGGCTTGCATCAGATCACGAGCGCCGAAGCTACGGCCAGCACGCTCTTCCGGGACCTCTTCAATGAGGTGATCGAGCGATACAACAGCGAGTGCGCGCTTTCGCAAGTGCATCAGCACAGTGTTGACAGCGAGTCGATGAAGCCACGTGGTAAAGGCAGAGTCGCCGCGAAAGAATGCGATCTTTCGATGGACCTGAAGAAATGCTTCCTGGGTGAGATCCTCGGCAAGCGTGAAGTCTCGCACCATGCGCATACAGATTGCAAAAACGCGCCGCTTGTGCTGATAGTAAAGCTCAGAGAATGCATCATGATCGCCGGTCTTGGCACGATCGATAACATCGGTCTGCTGGCGCTTTCCCTGGGCTTTGGTAGATTCGCGTCCCAGGGGATGGATGCATGTTGAATCAAGCAACGAAACCGGAAGAGTTGAGGTGATCATGTGGCTCCATCTTGGATTGAGAAGTTACTGTGTAGATCCGAGTACCGAAGCGAGTGGCTGCCTTTGTGGGAATGGAGACGCAGGCAGTCGAGTTGATGAATCGAGGGAAGCGCAAAAGTCACCTCCCGATCGAGGTATTTCGCGTGCCTTGTCAGGCAGGCCTCGTGATTGTTGTGATATCAAAATGTGAGAGCCGAGTGCACCGCCAGTTAGGAGTAAGTTTCCCATTTACGGCTTTGGTGGTCTGAGCAACATTGCACAGAAACGCGGGCAGCCGGTTGCTGCATCTGGTTCTAATGGGTGACCTGAAAGCGGTCGAAAGTTGTAAGCCAGGGCGTTGCGTGTGCTGAAGCATTCAAAGTGGGCGCGATGGAGTGCCCGCGATGTAACTTCTCTGAAACGGTCGTGCCGTTGAATGTGCCTCAGAGATTCGTAATCCAAAGGGCGGTTAGAGAACAGACAAGCTCATCTCTGCGACCCTGCGTTTGACCGTCTGAGTCTAATCGCAGCATCAGAGCTCGTAACTCCACCAATCAATTCCCACCCGATCACGGTGTGGTCAATATTGCGCAGCAATGTTCCGATGCGCGCGTAACACTTGCGCTTGATCGGTACACGATTAACCCCAGGCTGCCGGATTCCCCGGCTTGCGACCTCAAGTGAAGCCGACATCATCTTGAGGATGCATCATAACCGCCGTGCAAAGTGGTCGGAGAAACTCACGGAGAGAGAGATGAAACTTCTCAAGGGAATCGGAATAACGTTATGCCTCATCGTAATCTGTCTTCTCGTGGCCCCGACAACGAAGGCCAACGAGCAGCCCGGTAACGCAGTTGTCACCTTCGGCGTGCCCGTCGAAGTTCCCGGCATTGGCGCCCAGATCTTGCCGGCCGGCGATTATCGCTTCACGGCTCTCGAATCCTCCTCAGATCGGGACATCATCCAGATCTCCAGTGTGGACGGCTCTCATGTATTCACCACCATGCTGGGAGTTCCGAATTTACGCTTAAAGGCTCCCGATTTGATTACCGTCGTGTATACCGGTCGCCCCGCGGCAGATCCTATGGCTCTAAAGGCCTGGTATTGTCCGGGCCGTACTTGGGGAGACACGATTGTTTATGAAAAGCCCAGGGCCAGCCAATTAGCCAAGGAGGCCAACGAAGCGGTGCTTTCCACTTCTGTCGCCCTCGCCAATTCATCGGTCGCAGTTCTAAAGACGGCCGCGATTGAAGCCGTTAGCCCAAGCGGAGAAACAGTTGCGATGGCGCAGGTTGTGGACGCACCGTCCATGGTTGCCCCAGCACTTGCTGTTGCAGCGGTTCCTGCTGTAGCAACAACGCCCAATTCCGCAGAAGTACCAACGGTCGCTGCGGTCTCGCTGCCCGCGGCGGAGCCGGCCGTTGCGGTTGTGCCTGTTACTGAACCGGCGCCAGCTGTTGCGGATATTTCTGTTGCCGCAGGTACACCGACTGCTGCAATAGGACCTCCGGCTATATCAACGCCTCCGGCAACAGCAGATCCTGCAGCCGCATCGGCTCCTGCCACGATTGGTGAGCCAGTGGCGGCGTCTGCGCCCGCGGTCTCAGCCGAGCCAGTGGTCGCGATTGTTCCTGCAGTCCCAGTTGCACCGGTTGTTCCAATTGAACCTCCAGTCGCAGCAGAGCCAGTAGCCACCGCGGCGCCAACAGTGACAGCGGAGCCCGCAGCCGCACCCTCGAATGAAGTGGCCACCGCCGCCCTGCCTCAGACAGCCAGTGTGCTTCCGCTCGTTGGATTAGTCGGAATGTTATTGCTCGGCGTGGGCCTTCTCATGACAGGCCTCATGAGACTCCGTCCGTAAGTCAACCAAGGGGTAGATCGTCTGAATCTCATATGGCCTGGAATAGATGGACTGTACAGGAGGCGATACGCAAGTATCGCCTCCTTTCGGCCCGTTCAGTCGCAAGGTCCGCGCCCGCAAAGAACATTGCGTCGCCTCCAACAATCCAGCCGGTGAGAACGGAAGCACCCGACAATGATGACCACACCTGAAGCGCAAATGACTGCGGCACGCGGCCGGACGTTTCTTCATCGCACGCGGACGCTGCTGTTCCTTACAGGTGCCTTTGCGGTCGCCTATGTGGCAATGACTCTGCTCCATGCAAAGTTCTACCAGGAAGCTGCAGAAAACATACTCGATAAGAAAATCGCCGCGCAGCGACAACACGAAGCGGGCCTGCCCATCAAGGCGGCTAAACAAGGCGACGTTCTCGGCCGCATTGAGATTCCAAGGCTTGGCGTGATGATCGCGATTCTTGAGGGGACCTCTGCTCAAACTCTGCGGCTCGGTGCAGGACACATCAAAGGGACGGCTTTTCCCGGGGAGCCGGGTAACAGTGGAATCGCCGGCCACCGCGACACGTTCTTTCGGCCACTCAAAGACATTCGCACCAACGACGAGATACAGATTCAAACCGCAACGGGCATGTCTCGTTACCAGGTCGATTGGGTGCGGGTCGTCGCGCCGGACGATACCGGAATTCTTGATCCCGCAGCCGCTTCTTCCCTTACGCTCATTACCTGTTACCCGTTCCATCTCATCGGTTCAGCTCCGGAACGATTTGTCGTGCATGCCTTCAAGGAGCAATAGCCAGCTCGTAACGACCATCTGAGGTGGGATTTTTCGAAACAGCAACTTCATGAAGCGCGAACGGCAGGATTGGGAACGATTGTTGGCACCAGGAATATTTCACCCGCTCGAGCTTTCTGCGCAATGGGGGATGCCATCTCGCGACGGGTAGGGAACGCCAATTGTTCGATGGCGGGATGAGACGGGATCGCCTCGAGAAACCGGAATCCAAAGGAATCTTCCATACTCAGGCGACAGGCCGGGCGCTTCGGATCAGTCATGGCGTCCACGGCTCTGACGAGTTGAGCAGGGCCTGCGCTTTTCCTGAGAATGACATCGGCAGCAACCCCAGGCGGTATGAAATTGCCCAGGGTCGCTTTGGCCATCGCGATAACGCGAATTGATGGAAGCCAGCTGCGCACTACCTTGAGAAATTCCACGCCAGGTACGCGCACCATATTCAGGTCAGAGAGCAGAACGTCGGGAATTTCCTTCCGGATCTCTGACAAACCTGAGCTGCCGCCCGCGCCAGACCGCACAAGATACCCGAGCCTGGAAAAGAGGAGTACCAGAGAGGCACGCACCGAATCGTCGTCGCCGACGATGAGTAGTTTCGCGGGCTTCTGCATAGCCGGCCACCGAGTTAGCACCAAACAAGCCACATGGATTAACCATCCGCGAGTTCAGAATAAAATGATGTTCAATTTTGAACTGGCAGGTATACATTCCAACGGCTGGGGCGGTTACCTGTACAATTCCGCGTTCACGAAGAACGCATGAACTCGTCCGTACACCCGAGCCACCATCTGCAACGGCGACACGCTCGACTGCGCGCCTAGCGCTCCCTCCACATGGGAGACTGCGGTCGCGAAACCACTGGCAGCAGCACACAACAAGAAGTTCTCCAAAGCACATCCCATCCCGATATGCGCTTCCCGCAGGTAGGGATCGAGCCCTCGCACGCGTCGGCCCGTTTCCAGATAGAATTCCACCAACGAATCGCCAACCCGGAAGCGCCAAGGCTGCGTTTTGCGCATGGTCTCTGCTCCATGGAATTCTGCAATTGGATCTGAGAGGCGTACTTCAGGAAAGCGCAGCCGAGCAGGAAAAGCTCGCGGTACAGGGCGTAATGTCCATCGTAAATGGATTTGTTCACACCAAATCGGAACCGCGGCCACGTGAAAGGTAGAGGCCGAACGCACACTTTCCGGCGCCGAATGCTCCTGATTAGTACCTGGCGCCCCCTAGACTTAGTTCTGGTTTTATACGGTTGGTCGCAAATCTGAACATTATCCCGATTTTCGAGTAAAGCCCGGTTTCCCAGTAAGGACGAAGCGGCTGGACATGCGCACGTATTGCGTTGCTCGCAAAGGAAGAGGCGTATTCGTGGGTGCAATAGACGGGTTCTCCATTCCCTTGCCACCAGCTATCGCATGATCGAATATCCACCATGACATTCAGCATCTGGTGAATCTTCAAACGACTCCATGTTAATAGTGGGAAAGA
>Ga0182014_10000790_pt1 | contig 42990 bp, 27 predicted proteins | sample 612S2DmetaG_FD_120489 | JGI IMG/M metagenome (GOLD analysis project Ga0182014, IMG submission 120489) | Permafrost microbial communities from Stordalen Mire, Sweden - 612S2D metaG | ecosystem: Environmental > Terrestrial > Soil > Wetlands > Permafrost | place: Sweden: Stordalen | collected... | reverse complement strand
GCCAACGGTGTCGAATGCACCGTGTGCCATGGCGAGACAACAGCACCGGACTTCGCGGGCACGCCAGGGTTAGGCGCCTGTGACGCCTGTCACACCGATCAGGTGGCACAGCTGAAATCTGATCCATTCATGAAAGGCAAGACGTGTGTGAGCTGTCATCAAGCGCACATCTTCACGGAGCACAAGAAGGCGCCCCCGGCAGGCAAGTGATAACAATTTCCCTGCGTGGCATTCTCGAACTGCCGGGCGGGTGCGCGGGTGGCCCCGATCCCGGGAAATTCCCAGACCACAAATGAGGGTGCCCCCGGTCCCTCGTCCGCCGCGGCGGAGGGACCGGGGATGCCACAAATCTCAACAGGACGGGGGCTGAACCACGTTCGAATTTCGATGGCCCACGACTAGTCCCTAGTCCCTCAGTCCCTGTTCCCTGCTTTTCTGTTCCCTGCTCTTCTCCAGCCCCTTCCGCCAATGCCTTTCCTCCGCCAGCCCTTCCATCGTCTTCCCATACTTCGGCACAATTCCGTAAACCACCTGGCACTCCATCGCCTCCGCCATCCTCGTCAGCGCCCTCAGCGAGATCGAGTTCCTTACCTCGCTCGCTTCAAGTTCGAACACCGCACAGCGTTTCACCTCCAACTTCTCCGCAATCTCCTTCACTGGAATCCTCAGCGCCGTCCGCACGGCCCATAGCAGCCCATTGGTTGGATTCACCTCCTTTGCGGCCCGTCGAAAGGTCCGCATCTCCGCATCCAGCTTTCTCAGTAACTTCTCCTTCTCCTTCGCCTGCATCCACTGCCCCTTCCCCGTCCGTTGCCCTGCCAGATTCATTGCCGGAGTGACCGGCGTCTTCCGCCCCACTCTCCAAGCTTGCCTGAAGGGAGGGTATTCTTCTGCAAATTTTGGAAGTCGCCAACTTTTTGAACGAAAAGTCTGGCTCTGCCCCAACTTTCTTGAAGTGATGTCTGGTTTCTTCCATACTTTCCATTCGAAAAGTCGGCCTCGGCGCGAATGTCTGCCTATAGTCCGGCATTCTTCCTCCCAAAATGCCGGCCTATACCCAGACAAAAACGGTCTCCGCTGGCTGTTCTAGACTTAAGGCGGGCGTCAATTCCTCTTGAAGGACCCAATCCATTGAAAAGATTCTCCTGTTCCGCAATTGCCTCCGCTGCGTTTCTGCTGTTTGCTCTCGCGCCGTCGATCCGCGCCCAGAAGTTAACCGCAGTCACTGCCCAGGCCACCACGCTCGAAGATCGCCGCAAGGCGCTCAATGCCGTCTTCCATGACTACTGGGAAGACGTCCTCGAGCACAATCCTGAGTTCGCTTCGTCGATCGGCGACAAGCGCTACAACGACAAGATCTCCGACTACTCCGTGAAGGCGTTCAACGAAGACCTGGAGCGCGAGCAGAACTTTCTGCTGCGCCTCGCCGCCATCGACCCCGCCGGACTCACCGGGCAGGAGCAGACCAGCCGCGATCTGCTGTTGCGCAAGCTGGCCGAAGATCAGGAGGGCGCCGACTTCAAGGAGTGGGAGCTCGACGAGAACCAGATGGGCGGCATCTATGCGGATTGGCCGCGGCTGGTGCCGCAGTTCAGCTTCACCGCGGTGAAGGACTACGACGACTGGATCGCCAGGCTCCACGCGATTCCCAACGCCTTTGAGCAGGAGACCGCCAACATGGCCCTGGGCGTTCAAGATGGCCGCGTGCCGCCAAAGTATCTGCTCGAAAAGGCGCTGGATCAGGTGCAGATGCTGGCTCAGGAGAAGCCCGAGGACTCGCCCCTGGCGCTGCCTTTGAAGAAGTTCCCCGCGAGCGTTTCGGCCGCCGAGCAGGAGCGCATCCGGACCGAAATGCTGGATGCGATTCGGAAAGAAGTGCTGCCCGCCTACATTCGGTTCGCGCGCTTCATGAAGGTGAGCTACATTCCCGCCGGCCGCACCGAGCCCGGCATCGGCGCACTGCCCGACGGCGCCAAGTACTACCAGTTCCTCATCCGCCGCACCACAACCACCGATCTGAGCGCGGAAAAGATTCACCAGATTGGCCTGGACGAAGTGAAGAAGGACGAGGCCGCGATGCATGAGATCGCGCAGAAGCTCGGCTTCAAGGATGTGGCCGCCTTGCGCGCCGCTATGAAAGCCAATCCCAAGCTCAAGGGCGCCACCGGCCCGGCGTTGATGGACGCCTACCGCTCCTATCTGACGCCCATGCAGGCCAAGCTGCCGGCGCTCTTCGGCCGCCTGCCCAAGGCGCCCTTCGAGGTGGTCCCCGTGCCCGATTACCTCGAGAAGACCTCGGCGCCCGCCTACTACGAGGCAGGCACTCCCGACGGCAGCCGCCCCGGCCGCCTGCGCATCGACACCTGGAACGCGGCCGACCGCAACCTCTACGCGGTCGAGGCCATCGCCTACCATGAGGGCATTCCCGGCCATCATCTCCAGATCTCCATTGCGCAGGAACTTACAGACGTTCCCACCTTCCGCAAATTTGGCCAATACACCGCCTTCACGGAGGGGTGGGGACTCTACTCCGAGCGCCTCGGCAAAGACGTCGGCTTCTATCAAGACCCCTACTCGGATTACGGCAGGCTTGAAGCAGATATCTGGCGGGCCATTCGCCTCGTAGTAGACACCGGCGTCCACACAAACCACTGGACCCGCGACCAGATGGTGCAGTACTTTCACGACCACTCGGCGATCGACGAGACCACGATTCAATCCGAGGTTGACCGCTATATCGCGTGGCCCGGACAGGCGCTGGCCTACAAGATCGGCCAGCTCAAAATACTGGAGCTACGCGAACGCGCGCAGAAGGCGCTTGGCGACAAGTTCGACATCCGCGCCTTTCACGACCAGGTTCTGGACTCCGGAGCCCTGCCTCTGGACGTGCTGGAAGCCCGCATCGACTCCTGGATCGCCAGCCAAAAGCCCGGCGCGCAGTGACCGCCGGATGTCCTGATTTAAGCCAACGAAATTGAGTGGAACTCGCGTGCCGCATCGAAGCCACGATTCTGTATGGTTATGTGCCGGCATTTTGGATGAAAAATGCCGGGCTATAGGCAGACATTCGCGCCGAGGCCGACTTTTCGAATAGAAAGTATGGAAAAAACCAGACATCTCTTCAAGAAAGTCGTGGTAGAGCCAGACATTTCGTTCAAAAAGTCGGCACTTTTCCCATTTCCACCCCGCAGTCAATCGCTTGAATGGAGGCACTGTGCAAACTCTGCTTTGGAAGGGCGCGGGCTTCTTCCTGCTAATTGAGGTCCAGAGTCTCCCCGGTCCCCAAGAGCGAGGGACCGGGGGCACCCTCATTTGTGGTTTAGATAGAGCGAAAGGACCGGGGCCCCCGCCCTGAGACCTTCCCTCAGGGGCTGAAGCCCAGCTCATTTCAGGCTATTTGCGGCACGACTAAAGTCGTGCCCTTTCAAAGCGGGTCTACAGGAGACGCGAAAATGCTCTGGATACCGATGCACCCGTGGCGGTAGGCACAACACTCGGTTGGCCCGTGTTGGAGGTAAGCGTCTCTTTGGCGTCCGGCAATCAGTTTGGTTCTATCGGCGGCAGGTGCCGCGTCGCGACCCTCGTCTCTTCCGGGGGAGCCGACAAAGGCAGTGGCAGCTCCAGCGTTCCCAGGTGTCCGCTCAACACATCCACAATTCCGAGCCGCATCGATGCCGCCGATGCCGGTACTTCAAACTCCTGATGTGTGCGCAAGCCGCCGATCTGCGTGTCTTTGAAGGCCGCGGTGTTCAAAGTTGTCGCCGCCTCGGAGGCATATTGGCTCAGCACGGCGCCTTTCTCCCCGAAGGCCACGGCCATCAAGACCAGATCCGAGGTATGGCTCACGCCCTTGGCCCCGAATCGCAGTTCAGAAGCTGCAATCGCATAGTCGACGGAGTACCGTTGCAATTCAATGAGGCGTTCTTTCGCTCCCGAATTCCCGGCGGAAGGAGGATTCGCGGCCTTGCGCGGCTTGCCCACGGGGACAACCCGAGCGGCAAAAACCATCTGTTGTGCCTGCGGCAATCCTTGCTCCATCGCGGCCGAATTTATTGCAACCTTCAAGTCCGACTTGGCAGATGCGGTTTGCTTGCCGGCGGCATAGTAACCGCGCCGGTATGCCACGTGGTATCCCTTCTTGGCGAGCAATACTTTGAGGCTCCTGAAAGCGCCGTCGTGCGTCTGCTTCTTCGGCGAATACGAGAGCAGGTAATAGTGCGAACTCAGATCCGCCGCCGTTTGCATCGCCAACGTCAGGTCGTTTGTGTTTTGGAATGCTTTGCCGCCGGTCTCGCTTGCGACCTGGTCCATCGCCTCATTTGCCGAAAGACGGTCCTTTTTCAGTTCATCGACTCTCTGGTCCAAGGCGCTGGGCGCCGCAATGGAACTCGCCTGATTCGTTCCCCCAACCGACACGTGTGCTATCGCCGGCGCCCCGGATCCAGGCAGCCCTATCGTGGAGGGATTGGGATTCTCGTCCATGCCGGGCAGAACATCCACCGCCAACCCGCGGGCGTTCACCGGATACACGGCGATGTGCGCTTCTGCCAAAAGATTCGCGGTATTCCGAACAAGGTCGGAATAGGTGTTCACCACGGGCGACAGGTTCGCGGTATCGACGTTGGAATTCTCATTGGCGATAAACGTCAGGGGAAAGGACCCCGACAGCCAGATCAGGCTCTTTCTTCCCGGGGTGGCTTTGAGGTAGTTTGCGAGCGCGGCGAAGCCGTCGGTGGTGATGGCGGCGCGCCGACTCAGTTGCGACGCATCGAGGACTGCTTGTGAATTAGTGAGGTTTTGGACAGTGCGTTCCAGGTCGGGATTGGATTGAGCCGCCTGCTTGTAGCCCTCGATCATCCCTCCCATATCCATCTTCTGAAGCTCGGAAGAGATCCTTGGCCGTGCGCTCTTGCTGCCAAGAGTGGCGAGAAGAAGATTCTCGTCCGCTGTAAAGCCTTGCAGCATTTCCAGGCGTTCGGTCATCAGAAAGAGCGCAAACTTCGTTCCGGCGGGCTTGGTTCGCATAAACTTCGTGAGCTGTCGTATGGCATCCTGCTGATCCGCAATTTGAGTGTTGAGATAGTCCAGCAGGATAACAACCATGGGTTGATCTGCCGTTGTATTGCTGTTGTTGTTGAAGACGTTCGAAGGGATCGGAGCGCTTGCCACGGGCTTTGAAGGCTCGATGGTGCTATTGCCGTATTCGTGGAAGGAAGCAAGTTCCTGCGGCACTTCGTTTTCTTTTACCTGGAAATCGTCTTTGGAAAGGCCTTTAACCGCCAGTCCCTTGGAGTCAGTTACGGCGACATCGACGGTAACCTCTTCCACCCGGACAGAGAAGGTAGTCGGATTCTGCCCCCCAGCCGCGTCTTGCACAATCGGGCTCGGCGAAGCCGAATCTGCCGGTTTTGCGCCCTGGCCGGATGCATTCGAGAGATCCAGCTGGGCGCGGTTCTCGGTTCGAACCGGGGCCGCGAGATCGCTTGCCGGCCCTTTTTCAGCGGTTACGGATTCTTGCTCCTGAGAATCGGGCGCAGCCACGTCGCCTGAGGATGCGCCTGGCGCATCCAGGTCCGGCGCATCCGCATTCATGGCCACGTACCTTGTCCGCTCCTCGGTTTTCATCGGCGGCAGATCGAAGAGATTAAGCTTGGTTCCGTCGACTACGGCAAACCGGCGCCCGTCTGGCGACAGGGAATAATTCTCATTCTTCAGAAACGCGGTCTTGGCCCCTGTTTCCAGAATCTCCACTCCAGTCGCCGCTTCCAATACCCTCATTTCCTGTTCCACATCCGCCCAGCCTGGCTTGTCGTCGCTCGGCGCAGATTCCTGCGCATCGCGATTGGCGGTGATGGTACTGACCACAATTCGGCTCCCATCGTCGCTGCTGAGGACCGCCGGATCAAACCGGTGCTGACTCCATTGCTGCCGCCAAAGCGGATGCCCGCCGAGAGTGAAGACGCTGACGCTGTAAGCATCGTTGTTCATCGAGCAACGCCCAACCAACAGGGTTTTGTCGGTCGGAAACAGCAGATCCGGTTTGCAAGGAGATTTCACCTGCATCAGATCCTTGCGCTTGCTTTCACTGTCTCCGAATCGAACCAGCCAGGTCTGGCGCACAGGATTATGAATGGAATCGGCATAGCCCGAACTTAGCGACGCCATTTCGACAACTGCGGGTGCTATATAGGCTTTCTGTACCGTGAGCGAACCCACATCGCGGAACTCAATCTTTACCTTACTGGGATTCTGTTCGTGCTGTTCCTTGTTTGTATTCGCCTGAAAGCGAGACTCGAGAATCAGCTGCTTCCGATCCGCAGTGAGTCCGCACCAAAGCAGGTCGTCCGGGGACGAATACAAGAGCTTCTCCTGCAGGTCGGAACCGACCAAAAAAATACTGTTCGACCGGCGCAGGAGAAAACGCCCATTCCCCAGAGACCACAAGTATCTTCGATAGTCGTATAGGTACCAGTCTGCTTCCGCCGTCACCCCGTTGTTGCGGAGGTCGATCACAATAGCACGAATCTGGTGGCAGGAGTTCGTGGGCGCGCAGTCCGGACGGCGCTCCAGCAACCCCTTCGCACCGTGCGCATTGAAGGTGAACAACAGGTGATCGGAATCAACAAAGCTCAGGCTCAGATTGAATCTCTCGGTGAACCGGTTGATCGGGGACAGGCCTGAATAGCCGAAGGTCGAGAGATTAACCTGCGAGTTGGGCGGAGCCGGCTTCATTTGCCCGGCTGCTACTTTTGACTCAGCCAGACAAACCAACACAAGAAGACCCAGAAAGGCGAAGTGTGGCCGAATCTTTGCCATGATTTGCAGAGTGCTCCCAAGGCGTGGTGAAGGCTGCCCCAAAGATATCACAGCGTGGAATTGACAACCGGATCTATCCGCGCTCCGGCGCGCAAAACTCGGCACGGCAGGGCTGGGCCGAACACAAGACCGGACTTGAGATTCGAGTGCCACCGGTAGCTCTGAAAGCAGCGCAGGAAAGGCAGTCCGACAGTGGGGCTTTCTTATGACCGCCGCATCGTTCCCTCTTCCATCCGAGGAAAAAGTCCTCTGTTTGATCGCGGGAGTGTCACCGGCAATCCGGACATTATGCTTTTCCAGGTCTCATCCAGCGAGGCGGACGAGACATGGGGCACCCTTCTGGCCGACTGGACGAGAGCATTCCCCTGGGGCTAAGAGCTTATCCGTAAATCTGTAGCGCCGACGCCGCCAATACAGCCGGCCTGGAGACGCTACATTTCTTTCTCGATTCACGGATAAGCTCTAAAGCCCACATTGAATTGATTGCGTTTACGGCACCCTTCGACAGGCTCATGGCAGGCTTTGAAGTCGTGCCCTTTCAAAAACATCGACTGATTCATAGGTTCCTTGGGAAGAGGAACGGCCAATTCGGCGATTCCGCAGACTCGTCGCTATTCTCGACTCAAGAAGACTGCACAGCCAAAGCTCTTTTTCTTTCGCGCCCCTGCGCGACGCCCAATCCCGTCTCCGCGAGGTAACTCGTCCGATGGGTACCATTGGTAACACTCAATTGAATCCATAGGCTGAACTTTAAAGCACTTGGGTTGTACCTGGTTATTCACAAAATTGGCCGCTTTGTGTGAGTGTCAACCCGGGCTCCTTCACCGATACTGAAATCGGTAGCCAAAAAATTATGATCGCCACGCAGGAATCAAAGCGATTTGAAAGCCAGGAATCATACTTACATCCTGAGGTCGATATCTTCGACCGCAATCCGGACCCGGCTCTTGACGAATTGGTGGAGCTGGCCGCAGTCCTATGCGGGGCGGATTATGCATATATCGGATGGATGGACTTCAACCGGCTCTGGTTCAAGGCGCGCTTCGGATTCAAGGCAATCGAGCAGTCGCGCACTTCCACGGCATGCCAGTGGATGCTGGAGAAGGGCGAGCCGCTCCTGATTCCCAATGCGGCGGAGGATCGGCGTTTCCTTCCCCAGGGTATCCCGGTACCCGGCGCCAAGCCCTGCCTTTCGTACGCCGCAGCGCCGCTGATCACCGGCGGCCAGCAGGTAGCCGGGACATTCGCCGTGCTGGCCAGCAAACCGAACCGGTTTCAGCCCGAGCACCTGACGCTTCTTGAGGTCCTCGGACGCCAGGCGGTGACGCGGCTCGAGTTATACAGCCGCATCCGTTTGCAGGAGCAGGCGCAGCGGATGCGCCAGCGCACCGAGCGTTCGCTGGCCATCGAACGATGCTTCGTGGCTGCAACGCTGGATTCGATTCCGGCGCTGGTGGCCGTTGTCGACACGGCCGGACGCCTGGTGCGGATGAATCAGCCCTGCGAGCGATTGACCGGGTTGAGCCTTGCGGACGCCGTGGGCCGCCCATTTGTGGAAGAGATCATTCAGCCGGACCACCGGGACTGGGCCGCGAGCAAGCTGCGCCTGGCTGTGGCCGGACATGAGTCGGGACCTTACGAGACCGAGTGGCGGGCGGCGCCCGATCCGAACGCGCAAGAGTACGGCACGGCAGCTTCAGAGGCCACGACGCGGCGAGTCAGTTGGACGCTGCGTCCGCTCGAGGGGCCGAACTCCGAAGTCCAATATGTAATTATCAGCGGCCAGGACGTTACCGACAAACGGCAGATGGAGGAAGCTCTGCTGTCGAGCGAGGCGCGCTACCTCGAGTTGGTTGAGAACTCGCTGGGCTTTGTCTTCACCTGCTCCGTGGAGGGCCGCCTTACGTCGCTGAACGCATTTACCGCCGAGACCCTGGGCTACCGCGCCGAGGCGCTCACCGGGCGCGCGCTGGCCGAGCTGACAGATGCGGCCGGTGCGGCAACCTTTCAGGAATGCCTGCGCGCGCTCGAGATCGAGGAAGAGTGGCAGGGCGCATTGCGGCTTCGCCGCAGCGACGGCGTATTCCGGCGCATCGCCTTCCGCAGCCGGCGCATGCAACTGCCGGGCGAACGGCCTTTTGTGCTCAATCACGGCATGGACGTGACCGAGCAGTACGAAGCCGAGGAAGCGTTGCACATGGCCAACCACCAACGCGAGCTGATTCTGGAATCGGTCGGCGACGGCATCTACGGCATCGACCTCGACGGCAAGCTGACCTTCATCAATGAAGCCGGCGCGCGCGCGTTGGGTTACACGCCTCAGGAGTTGTCCGGCCGCGACGTGCATGAAGCGATTCATCACAGCCACGCCGACAGCACGCCCTACTCCAGGTCGACCAGCCCCATTCTGCAGGCACTGCGCCGTTGCGAGCCAATTCGCATGCGCGACGAGGTCTTCTGGCGCCAGGACGGAACCGCGGTCCCCGTCGAGTACAGCGCCAATCCGCTCATAGACGACGGCCGCATCTCGGGCATGGTGGTGGCCTTCCGGGATGTATCGGAGCGCAAGCGCCTGGAAAGGATGAAGGACGAGTTCATCTCCACGGTGAGTCATGAACTGCGTACGCCGCTCACCTCGCTGCGCGCCGCGCTGGGACTCGTCTCGTCGGGCTCGCTGGACAAGCGCCCGGAGAAGCGGAGTCAGATGCTCGATATTGCCATTGCCAACACGGACCGGCTGGTTCGGCTGGTGAACGACATCGTGGACTTCGACAGTGTGGAAAGAGGGAGGCTGCTGCTGCACCGCCAGAGGGTTGAAGCCATCGATCTCTTGCGCCGCGCCGCGGACATAGCCCACAGCGCGGCCACCGATGCGCGCATTACGTTCCGCATTGAAGCGCCTCCGGCCAAGGTCTACGCCGACCAGGACCGCATCTTGCAAGTGCTCAACGAGCTGATCGCCAACGCCATCAAGTTCTCGCGACCGGACAGCAGCATCCGGCTGGCCGCGCAGCGCGCGCCGGGCGAGCCGTCCACAACCATTGCTCCCGGCTTCGGCGAGGTCTGTATCGTCGTCGAAGACCAGGGCAGCGGCATCCCGGCGGAGAAGCTGGAGCGGATCTTCGAACGCTTCCAGCAGGGAGACTCGTCGGACTCGCGCGCGCTGGGCGGAACCGGCCTGGGTCTGGCGCTGTGCCGCAGCATCGTCGAGCAACACGGCGGCCGCATCTGGGCGGAAAGCACGCCGGGCGTGGGGAGCAAGTTTTTGTTTACGCTGCCGGGAGCCTCGGCGGAGATGCGGTAAAAGTGCAAATGTGCCAACCCAATCCAATTCACAGTGCGCTTGCGGCAACCTCTGTATAATTGCCTCAAATCTCTGAACCGGAGGAAATCATGGGCTTTGCTAGCCGCTCACTCCTTCTGTTGTTTGTGCTCTACGGCTTGGTCTTTGTGGTGGGCGATGCCGCGCTGCTGCATGGACAGGCGCCGATTTGGGCCGGCGTGATTTTTGTCGTTGTTCTTATAGGCGTCCAATATCTTCTCTCACCGTGGTTTGTCGAACTCTGTTTTTCAATCGACTGGGACGAAGACGCCGTGCCCCCGGCGGTGCGCGCATTTGTCGAGAGAATGTGCCGCGAGCATAACCTGCCGCGGCTTAGGATCGGCATTATTGATAGCGGGACGCCGAATGCGTTTGCCTTTGGCCGCCTGCAAAGAGACGCGCGCATCGTTATTACGCGCGGACTGCTCGACATGCTTACAGAAGACGAGACCAACGCTGTGCTGGCCCACGAAATCGGCCATATCGCCCACTATGATTTTGCTGTAATGGCGGTAGCATCCATGGCCCCGCTGCTGCTTTGGCAGATTTACGTGTGGACCAACCGCGTGAACAACCTGCGTCTTGTCAGCTACGCAGCTTATGTAGCCTATTGGGCCGGGCAATTCCTGCTTCTGATGCTGAACCGCACTCGCGAATATGGCGCCGACCATTTTTCAGCACAGGCTGCGCGCGCGCCCAACGCACTCTCGTCCGCGCTGGTCAAGATTTCGTACGGCATGGTGCGCGAACGCAGCGAGGCAGCGCGCCTGGCCAAGGAGGGTGACTCGTCCAGCAAGAAGGCGGCACGCAAGACGCTTCAGTTCGGCCACGCGCTTTCTTTGATGGGCATCATGAGCGCGAACAATAACTCGAACGCGCTCGCTCTGGGCGAATCGAGCGCCGAGGATGCGGCGCGTGTAATGCGTTGGGACCTTGTCAATCCATGGGCTAGGGTTTATGAGCTGAGTTCGACGCACCCGCTCACTGCGATGCGCTTGCAGGCGCTCAACCGGGAGGCCGTCGCGCAGGGCCAGAACGCCGCTTATCCACTGCCGCAGGATACGCGTATCCGCTGGACCGGCCTGCCGGTAGAGTTCGTTTTTTGGGCGGCCCCATTTGTTTGCGGGTTTCTTCTGTTCACCTGGGAGTGGATTGGTAAAGACCTGCGCCGCCTGGGCATCCAACCGCCGCAGAACTTCCTGCCTTGGCTGCTGCTCCTGCTCGGTGTCACATGGGCGGCGCGCATCGTGTTTCGCTATCGCGGAAGTTTCCAGCGCCGCAAGGTAAAGGATCTCCTTGAAGATTTGGATGTCTCGCAGATGCGGCCCCGCGCCGTGGAGATTGAGGGCGAGGTTGTCGGCCACGGGATTCCCGGAGCTTTCTGGAGTCCTGACCTGGTAATGCGCGACGACACAGGCCTGATGTTCCTGTTGTATCGTTCCTCTATTCCATTCGGCCGGCTGTTCTTCGCTTTGCGAAGCGCCGACCGCCTGATCGGCGAGAGGGTAACGATTCAAGGCTGGTACCGGCGCGGGCTCCGGCCCTATGTCGAAATGGCGCGCGTCGAAGCGCGGGTTTCAAAGCACAATGTCGAAAGAGGGCCCTTGTCACTCTTCGGCAAAGACGGCGTCACGGCGCCGGTCGAGTACGAGCAACTGGTCGAGCGGTCATACTCACGCTGGATCCAACTGGCGTTATCCGCAGTCTGCACCGCGGTCGGCATCCTGTGGTTGCTCGGAAGCTATTAGGCTGATTGCGGCGATTCCGGCTTCCGGCGCATCTCAATCGCCGGGAGCCGTCTCCTCGTGTCATGAGACAATTCCTTCGACGGCCTTCCCTTTTTTGCCGATTCCACAGCCGCCGGACAAATCGACTCATGGCAATCTCCACACGCGCTTTGAATCTTCTCTTCGGCCGCCCGCTGGCCACCAGCGAGGAGCGCGCCGAGCACATCGGCCCCCTGGCCGGCATCCCCGTCTTCGGCCTCGACGCACTCAGTTCCGCCGCATACGGACCCGAGGCCGCGCTCACCCTGCTCATCCCGCTGGGCTTGATGGGCGTGCACTACATAGTCCCGGTAAGCGCGGCCATCGTGGCGCTGCTCATCATCGTTTACTTCAGTTATCGCCAGACCATCGAGGCCTATCCGCAGGGCGGCGGCTCCTACACGGTGGCCAGCGAGAATCTGGGCGAGGGCGCGGGCCTGCTGGCCGCCGCGGCTCTGATGATCGATTACACGCTTACCGCGGCCGTCGGCATCTCGGCCGGAGTGGGCGCGCTTATCTCCGCAGTGCCCAGCCTGCAACCCCACACGCTGCAACTCTGCCTGGGCGTGCTGGCGATTCTCACCATCGTGAACATGCGCGGCGTCCACGACACCGGCGTGGTCTTCATGATTCCCACCTATGTGTTCACGGGCACGCTGCTGATTGTGATCGGCGTCGGCGCCTGGCACGTGTTTGCCGGCGCCGGGCATCCGCAACCGGTAACGCCGCTGCCCACGATGCCCGCTGCAACGATGGCTGTGAGCTGGTGGCTGCTGCTCAAGGTCTTCTCTTCCGGCTGCACCGCCATGACCGGCGTTGAAGCGGTAAGCAACGGCGTGATGGCCTTCCGCGACGACACGCGCAAGAATGCCAAGGCGACGCTCACCATCGTCATCGCGCTTCTCGCCGTGCTGCTGGGCGGCATTGCGCTGCTGTGCCGCGCCTATCGCATTGCCGCCACCGACCCCAACGGACCCGGCTACGAGAGCGTGCTCTCCATGCTGACGCGCGCGGTGATGGGCCACGGCTGGTTCTACTACCTCACCATCGGCTCGGTGCTGGTGGTGCTGGCGCTCTCGGCCAACACCGCCTTCGCCGACTTTCCGCGCCTGACGCGCGCCATCGCGCTCGACAACTACATGCCCCATGTTTTCCTGCTGCGCGGCCGTCGCCTGCTCTATTCCTGGGGAATCTACGTGCTGGTGGCGCTCACCGCGCTGCTGTTGATCGTCTTCGGCGGCGTTACCGATCGTCTCATTCCGCTGTTCGCCATCGGCGCTTTCATGGCCTTCACGCTTTCGCAGGCGGGCATGGTCATACACTGGAAGCGCCAACTGCCGCCGCATGGACAAAAAACCGACCCCGGCGGTCCTGGGGGCGGCGCGCATCTGCGCATGTGGGTGAACGGCCTGGGCGCTGTGGCCACCGGCATCACCGCGCTGGTGGTGCTGGTAGCCAAGTTTGCCCAGGGCGCGTGGATTACGGCGCTGTTGATTGCAGTGATGATCGTCTTTATGCGTTCCGTCAAGCGCCACTACGATGAGGTAGCCCGCGAGATCGATCTCGACCGGCCTCTCGTTCCCGCCGAGATCACCGAGCCTATCGTCGTGCTGCCCATCGATCGCTGGAGCCGCATCTCGGAGAAGGCTATCTGCTTCGCGCTTTCCATGTCCTCGGACATCCGCTGCGTCCACGTGCTTACGGCCGGAGCGACCGACAGCTTCTGCGATGAGTGGGACGCTAAAATCGCCGCGCCTCTGAACGCTTCCGGCAAGTGCGTGCCAAAGCTGGTCACGATCCGCTCGCCGTATCGCTACATCCTGCAACCGGTGGTGGATTACGTGCTCTCCGTCGAGCGCGAGACCAACTTCAAAAAGGTATGCGTGCTGGTGCCGGAGCTGGTGGTGCGCTATTGGGGGGAGAACCTGCTCCACAACCGCCGCTCCGACCTGCTCAAGGTCATTCTGCTCATGCGCGGCAACCGCCGCATCGTCGTCGTCAACATTCCCTGGTATCTCGATCGCGGTTGATCGCGAGGCGATTGCATGTAGTAGTTCGTTCTTGCCGGCGGCATTTGCGCCGCCGCCAAACCCTCCGGTTCCCCTCCGTGCCACCGAAGGCTCCACGGAGCACCCGCAATGCGCGAGCACTCCGCGGAAGCACTGGGCGGCTACGTCGCAGTGACGATTTCCGTCGTTGCCGGATTGTTGTCCACCATCTGCCAGCCAGTTAGCGGCGGACCGGTGTAGATCCAGATGGTGCCGTCACCGTGCATCTGGTAGAGCCCCTCACCGGCGGCGATCTCGCGGGCTCTGGGATTGTTGTCCAGCATCTGCCACCCGCTTATCGGTGGACCGGTGTAGATCCAGATAGTGCCGTCTCCGTGCATCTGGTAGAGCGCGGACGTCGAAGCCACAATGCCAACGGCGGCCGGATTGCTATCGATCATTTGCCATCCAGTCAGAGGTGTCCCCGTGTACACCCAGATGGTGCCGTCGCCGTGCATCTGATACAGCGCCCCGCCGGCAGCCGCGATCGCAACCGCTGCCGGGTTGTTGTCGAGCATTTGCCAACCCGTCAAAGGCGGCCCCGTATAGCGCCAGATGGTGCCGTCGTTATGGAGCTGATACAGATCGTCGCCGGCCACAATCGCCTTGGTTCTGGGGTTGTTGTCAAGCATCTGCCAGCCGGTCAGCGGAGGGCCGGTGTAGATCCAGATGGTGCCGTCGTCGTGCAGCTGATAAAGCCTGTTGCCGGAAGCCGCGATCTCTCGCGCGCGCGGATTGTTGTCCAGCATCTGCCATCCGGTCAGCGGAGGACCCGTGTAAATCCAGATCGTACCATCACCGTGCATCTGATAGAGCTGACTGCCGGTCGCCTCAATGGCGCGGGCGCGCGGATTATTGTCCAGCATCTGCCAGCCCGTAAGCGGCGGAGTGGTGTAATGCCAGATTGTGCCGTCGCCGTGCATCTGATACAGACGCGCAGGGAACGGGTTATCGGTTGTGACCGTCACCGCTTTGACCGCCGCCACCAGGTCCGCATACGCTGTCGTTTTCCCGGTGAGCGTTTGATAGTTCGCCGACAGTGTGGCGCCGCCCGCCTGGGTAATCTGCGAAGTGGTGTAGCCGAGCGACCGCATCCAGTAGATGTAGAGAATCGCGCAGCCAATCGATGTGTAATCCCGATCTGTTCCCTCTGTCTTGGTCACCCAGTCGGGATAGCCCGCAGAGACCCAGGAAGGTCCGGTGATGCCCCAACTTGGCATGGTGCCCGGCGAGCAATTCTGCGCCAGGTAGCGCGAGAGCCCCTCGCCATTGCTGGAACCGCAGCCCCACCCCTTGCCCTGGGCTCCCATGAAACACTCCGAGAGCTCGGCGATGTACAGGGCGACCTCCGTGTCCAGCGGATTGCCCGTGGTTAAGGCGAATGTAGCATCCAGGTAGAGAACGCCGCCGGAGGTGAAGTCGCATCCACCATGGGAGGCTCCGCCGGATCCATCGTTCTTGCCGCTCAATGGCGCGATTGCCACCGTGACGGCGCCACCCGCGATTCCAAAGTTGTCTTGCATCTGCTGGTACGGTGCGAGTACGACACTCAACATTTGCGTCGCCAGTGTCGAGCCTTGCGCTCCAAGGCTTGGATCGTAGCCGACGGTGATATTCCCGACTACGCCCACCTGGGTAAACGGATAGGCGAGCCCCGCGGGCGCCGCCGCCATCTGCTCGGCGGTTCTCGGTTTGCGAACTGCTCCATGGGGAAGAAACTCATTTGCATTTGGCACTTGTTCTCTCCTTCAAGCCGGGGGCTGCCCGGCGGAATCGCTTTCACGAATCAAGGCAAACATTCGCCCTGCGCCTCCGAGGGAAAGGCATGGCCATTCACAAGAAGAACAGAGAGATAGTGATGGAGCCGTAAGAACCGTTTCACTTAATCGCGCGGCGGTTCTACCGCACCTTTGTTTTTGCGAACACTCTTTGTTTTGAATGAAGCAGCTACCGGCCGCGAAGTTTCCGGAGACAGGTCGAACGGGGAATTTATGCCAACGGACCTTCACGTACTATTCGCCGCAGAGGGGAATACCTCGCATTCGGCTGAAGATGGAGGACGCCGGCCCAAACCTCCCCATCGCTCTGCGCGTCAAACTCCGCCATTGAACCATGGGCTTTTCTCGCGTGTCAAGAAGAATCGGCTTGACGATCGGGGCAATCGCAATTGAAAGAGCTTGCGTGGGGATTTGGAAGAAGGGCCGCATGCGAGGCACGGACAGGGTCGAAAGAGACACCGCGGGCGGCTCGAAATGAGGCAGGGGCTAGCCCCCGTTAGATTTTATGCTCGATTCCAGTGTCCAGCGAAGGCTCCTCCGTCGAGTCGGGCCGGTCGGAGTGAACGGGAATTCCGCTGATAAGGCCCTGATACTCTGTCAGGCGTTTGCCGAGAATCACCACGCCCTTTGAAGTGATTTCATACTCGCGAATATCCTTGGCGTGATTCCCGCCCCGCATCTTGATTACCACCATGATCTTGCGAAGCTGGCCATCGATGGATACGTACCGCAGCCGGACGATGTCATCGGTGAGGAACGAGATTGAGTAGGTACTGAACGGGAATTCCGTGAAAGACTCATCCACTTCAACCGTGCTGAGAATCGTTACCCCGATCCCCGTCAAAGCGAAGATCATCCGGTAGAGCGATTCGCGAAAGTCGGCGCGGAAGCCTGGCGACAAAGCCATTTCAAAACCGGCCAGCGAATCGATTACCAGACGCTTGGCGCCAATCTTCTGCACTGCGTCGAGAATCGAGTGCATGGTTTCATCCACCGAGAGATCGAGGGGACGGAGATAGAGGATTTTGAGCTTCCCGTCTTTCTGCGGCGTTTCCAGATCCAAGCCTAGACTGTAGGCCCGCTCCGCATACGCTTGCGGGCGTTCTTCAAAGACCGCCACGATTCCCGGCTCTCCCCGGCGTATGCCTTCCGCAATGAATTGGGTTGCCAGAACCGATTTCCCGGTTCCCGAAGACCCAGCTATGAGCACACTATCCCCTTCGCGAACGCCCCCACCGAGCATCTTGTCCAACTCAGGAATACCGAAGCAAAGGCGCCTATGGCTGGGCGGATCTTTCAATTGTCCGGTCAACCCAAACGTCCGCGAAAAGGCTTGCACTCCGGCATCGGTTATGCGGAATGTGTGCAGCCCCGGCACGGAATCCTGACCGCGCAGTTTGATGATCTGCAACTTGCGCACAATTGAATTCCGCTCCGCCGTTTGGCGTAGCCAGAACAGACCATCGGCGACGGTGAAGATGGGATTGTCGCGCAGCTCCTCCTCCGCATATTCGCCAATCAGGAAAGTTGTAGCTTGCCAGCTAGCCAGAAACAGGGCCAGCCGTTGAATGAAGGATTGCAGGTCCATGTCGCTTTCAGGCTTGCGCACCATGGTGCGGAAGGAGTCCACAACCACAACGGCGGGGTTAGACTTTTCAACTTCTTTGGTAATCTCGTCCAAAACCGCGCCCAGATCCTTCTCCAGAACAACCTGGCTCAGATTGATAAAGCGGATGGAGTCAGGCAGCATGGCGGGATCGAAGAACGTGTACTGCTGCTGGTATCGCAGCATTTTGATGGTTGATTCGCCCAGAACTGTAAAATAGAGCGCAGGACGCTCAGGCGTGGCATTGGCAAACACGAACTGGTGTGCCAGCGTCGTCTTCCCGCTTCCGGGGGCGCCCGCGATGATGTTGAATGAAAATTCCGGGAGACCGCCACCCACAATCGCGTCAAGGCCCGGAACTCCGGTGGTTAGTTTGTTGATCTTCACTTTGTCTTGGGTGCTCACGCTTTTCTCCCGTTCTCGGAATTGCAATCGTCAAAGGCCGCACCTGGCCACAAATTTAGCAGCAGGCGTAGCGTAGTAGGTTCGCCAATGAAGATAAGGAGCAGGCCAAGTAACCGGGCGATGAGGACGATTCCCCCTTCGCCAGACGGGAACTCACCATCCTGAACCTCTTCGATATCGGATCGATGCTCAATCTCGCCCAGGTTCTGTAATGCACCATCCGCGGAGATCCGCATCTCGCTTAGGCCAGGAGCTTCTGTTCTGGCCAACGCCAGGGCGCGAGAAGCGAGCGACCGAAAACCAGCAACTCCAGCAAACTCACCAAGACCCTGGCGTAGCCTCTCATAGACACGAAGAGTTGCGGAGTCCGCAGGGTCGGAGCTCTTGTCCGCAAAGGCTTCGTAGTCCAGAAGCCTTTGAGCTAAATCTCGCATTTCGGGGGGAGTCGTCATATTCAACCTGAATCGCTCCAAACGGAGGATTCCGAGATCCGTTATACGTTTCGCCGGTCGATCAGGGTGGCGAAGACCTTCTTTTGCCAACGAACCGGCGGGCAACGTGTTCTACATCCGAATCCAAGAGCCTCAGAGCTGGCCAGGCGCTCGCCGGAACTCAATTCATGTAGCGATTCGTTTGCAGGTCAGGCACCTCGTCCTGGGGACCGCCAGCCTTGCTTCGGATGAGTGTGAAAACGTCCAGAACAGTGGCAATACTGCGAATGTTTCCCGCAACACTCACGAGTCCATCCTCCATGCCGGGATGCCTGTCCGCGAGGGTTTCAATATGTTCGCTCACACTCCTCAGCCGATCGATCTCCAACAAAAGGTCCTCGAAAGCCGCAGTCATTACCGGTCCATCGGCCGCTGAGGTTAACGTGTCCTCTGTGGCTGTGGCTGACTCTGTGCCGGCATCGGCCTGCAAGCGTAAATCTTCGATCAAACGCAGCGTTGTTGCCTCGCCAAGGAAGGTAAGAAACAGCCCCAGCAATTGCGCAATCAGAATGATCCCGGCCTCGCCGTCCTCGTCCGAGTCGGTCTGGGATTCAACTTCGCCAAGACCGCGCAAGCCTCCATTCGCCGTTACCTGCACCGCGCTGAGCCGCGGAGATTGCGACCTGGCAAGAGCCAGGGCACGGGAAGCGAGCGCCTGAAAACCGTCAACTCCCACGGGGGCGCCCAGTTGCCGGCGCAGCCTCTCATAAACGCGCACAGTTGCAGGTCCGGTTTGCAGGGAGGTTGTACTTGCGTCGGCCTCGCAAGCAACGAGACTGAGGGCTAAATCACGCGTCTTTTTTTCAGGAAGCATCGGTTCCATTCTTTCTTAACACACTGCGCTTCGCCTTGTAACGTGAAGCGGCTGCTGCCATGGTGCTTTCAGGATGATTGCTATTGCGGTAAGGTTGCCGGCGAGCTTCATCTGACCCCATTTTGACGTCACGAAGACCAAGATACCTGAAGTATTCCCCAAAATGGTGAGCAAAAGCGAACGTCACTTATCCAACTGGCGTATAGTTGGGGACAAGAGCCGGGGTTTGAGTGTGCCCGCGATGATTCTCCACATAGCGCGCACCTGCCTTGGTCGCCACATGGCAATGCGGTCGAGCATCCCTCCAGTGGTCATCCTGCAAGGGCCGCAATCGGAAGGAGGCCGTTCAATGGTCGAACTTGAAAAGCCCGGATTCGACACCACCGCCTTTTTGGCCCACGCCGGCCTGGGACGAAGAATCGTCCAATTGGCGCCCAAGGATGCCTTCTTTTCGCAGGGCGATCCCGCAGACTCGATCTTCTACCTTCAGGAGGGCCGCGCAAAGGTCACAGTTGTTTCCGCCAGCGGGAAGGAAGCTACCATCACGCTGCTCGCGGTCGGTGACTTTGTTGGAGAAGAGGCACTAGCTGCGATGCCCGGGCTGCGTTTGGCCACGGCCACTGCCGTTACCGCCTGCAGCGCGCTCAGAATCAGCCGCCGAGAGATGATCGAGGTAATGCACAGGAGCATAGTCTCTCTGACCTCTTCTTGAAGTTCCTGCTGGAGCGCAGCATGCGCGTTCAAGCCGATCTGGTCGATCAGCTTTTCAACTCCAGTGAAAAACGCCTGGCGAGGATTCTGCTTTTGATGGCGGAATTCGGCAAGCCGGGCGAGCCGGAGCAATTCATTCCCAAGATCTCGCAAGAGACCCTGGCGGAGATGATCGGCACCACTCGCTCCCGCGTCAGCTTCTTCATGAATCGATTTCGCAAGCTCGGGTTTATCGAATACAACGGGCGCATCAAGGTTCACAAGTCGCTGTTGAATGCGATTTTGCTCGATGTTTTGCCTGAGAGAAACCACGAGAGACCTCAACGGAACCGCTGATCAAGCCGATGTTTTGAAAGGGCACGACTTCAGTGCCGAAAATGCAGCAGAATGAGTGTGGGCTTCACAGGCTGCGGAAAAAGGCCTGAATTTGACAGTTGCGCTAAGGGGAATTCTGCAGGGGCTGAAGCCCGCGCTGATATTGCAGCAGTTTCGGCACGACTGAAGTCGTGCCCTTTCAAAACATCGACTTGATCAGAGGTTTCTTTGGCGCCCAAAGACCTTTCCCGTTTGCGAACCTGCGGCTAACCGTCCATGCACCATGCAACCATGAAGAGACTTGAGACCACGGAGTAGAAGTGCCGTCGAGAGAGCGATGACAGCACCCGATACGAATTCTGCGCTCGAAGAATCAGCCGGGAAAAGCGGCCCGGCGGGTGTTGGCCACGCGGGTACTCCGGCATCTCCAGACGAGTCTTCGCCCGGCGCAAAGGCCAAGAACCACAACATCCGTGTCTCCTCCGCCGTCCTCGATGCGGCGGGGAAGAACGGCGATGCACTGCTTCAGTCGCTGCACACGGCTCCCGAGGGCCTGACGCAAGAGGAGGCCGAAGCGCGAGCGCGTACCGCCGGCCCGAACGAGGTTGCGCAGGAACGACGGCGCGGCTGGTTTGTGCGGCTCTTGATCATCCTCCGCAACCCGCTGGTGATTCTGCTCGCAGCTCTCTCGTCGATCTCTTTTGCCACGGGTGACGCGCGGGCCGGGACCGTGATGGCATGCATGGTTGTGCTCAGCGCCACGCTGCGCTTCGCGCAGGAAGCCCGCGCGGATGCGGCCGCCGCGAAGCTCAAAGCCATGATCCACGTGACCGCCAATGTCTTTCGGGATGGCAAGGCGCAGGAGATGCCGCTGCGCGATCTGGTCCCCGGAGACATCATCAATCTGAACGCCGGCGACATGATCCCCGGCGATGTGCGAATTCTCACTGCGAAAGACCTGTTCGTGAGCCAAGGCACGCTTACTGGAGAGTCCTATCCTGTCGAGAAGTTCCACGAACCGGACACAAAGGCCTCAAATTCGCCGCCCTCCAACTCACCGATTGACCTGAAGAATATTTGCTTCATGGGGACGAGCGTTGAAAGCGGCGCGGCAACCGCGGTGGTGGTGGTCACGGGAGCCAACACTTATCTCGGCACCATGGCCGGCTCGATCACGGAGGAAGCGCCGCCGACCAGTTTCGACCGCGGGCTGAGCCGCTTCACATGGCTGATGATCCAGCTCATGGCGGTCATGGTGCCTCTGGTCTTCCTCATCAACGGCTTTACCAAGCACGATTGGAAGAGCGCATTCTTTTTCGCGATGGCCGTGGCCGTGGGGCTCACCCCCGAGATGCTGCCCATGATTGTCTCCGTGTGCCTCTCCAAGGGCGCCATCGCGATGAGCCGAAAGAAAGTGATCGTCAAGCGGCTCAATGCAATTCAGAACTTTGGCGGGATGGACGTGCTCTGCACGGATAAGACAGGCACGCTGACCGAGGATCGTGTCGTGCTGCAGCGGCACTGCAACGTAGCGGGACGGGAAACCGACGAGGTGCTGCTGGACGGTTACATCATCAGCCACTTCCAGACCGGCCTCAAGAATCTGCTCGACACAGCGATTCTGAATAGTCCGGATTTCCATCAACAAGCGCTCATCGAAAAGTACAAGAAACTCGATGAGATCCCCTTCGACTTCACCCGGCGCATGATGTCCGTCATGGTGGAAACTCCTGAAGGCAAGGCAATCCTGCTGACTAAAGGCGCACCGGAAGAGATATTCCACCAGTGCTCTCGATTCGAGCTGGACGGGAAGCTGTCGCCCATGGACCCTGGGCTGATGAAAGGGTTGCGGGATGAATATGCGAGCCTCAGCAGCGACGGCTTCCGGGTGCTGGCCGTAGCCGTCAAGGAACTGCCGGGGAAGCAGTCCTGCTCAAAGGAGGACGAACGCGAGCTCGTACTGAAAGGGTACGTCGCCTTTCTCGACCCGCCCAAGGGTACGGCGGCAATCGCAATCCAGGCCTTGCACAAGCACGGTGTAGGAGTGAAGATCCTCACCGGCGACAACGACCTGATCAGCCGCAAGGTGTGCAGGGACGTGGGGCTTGAGCCCGATCCAATGCTCCTGGGAGAGGCTGTGGAGAAGATGTCCGACGCGGAATTGGCGGATGCGGCGGAAAAGACGACGCTTTTCGCGCGTCTTACTCCTGCTCACAAGCAGCGGATCGTTCGCCTTCTCCGCAGCAAGGGACATGTGGTCGGCTTCATGGGCGACGGAATCAACGATGCTCCCGCGTTGCACGCCGCGGACATCGGCATCTCGGTGGATACAGCCGTGGACATTGCCAAGGAGTCGGCGGATCTTATTCTGCTGGAGAAAGACCTCATGGTCCTCGAAGGGGGCGTGATCGAAGGACGAAAGGTCTTCGCGAATATTCTCAAGTACATTCGGATGGGAGCGAGCTCCAACTTTGGAAACATGTTCAGCGTTTTAGGAGCGAGCGCCTTTCTTCCGTTCATCCCGATGGCGCCGATCCAGATATTGACCAACAACATGCTGTATGACTTCTCCCAGGTCCCGATTCCGACGGATGCGGTGGACGAAGAACTGGTGGCGCGGCCGCGTCCCTGGGACGTTGGAGAGATCAAGCGGTTTATTCTCTGCATCGGACCCATCAGCTCGATCTTCGACTACACAACTTTCTTTGTCATGCTCTACCTGTTCAAGTGCTGGGATCCATCCCGCGCACCACTATTTCAGACCGGCTGGTTCGTCGAGTCGCTGATGACCCAGACACTCATCATCCACATCATTCGCACCAACAAAATCCCGTTCTTTCAGAGCCGTGCAAGCTGGTCCCTGACTCTCACAACACTGGCCATCATGGCCTTCGGAGCGTGGCTTCCGTACTCTCCACTGGCCTCTTCGCTTGGCCTCGTGCACCTGCCAGGGCTTTACTGGCCGATTCTGCTCGCCACGCTGCTTGCCTACTCGTGCCTGACGCAAGGGATCAAGGTCTGGTTGCTTTGGAAGAAATGGATTTGACCGGACATCGGTTGTTCTTGGTTCTAAGCGGCTGGCTGTAATTCAACGGCACGAGCTTGGAAATGACAGTGTTTCCTGGCTTCCGGCGCTTCCTCGATCGAAAGGGACTCGCAATGCCTGCAGGCAAGAAGGAACAACATCACACCGGACGCATTGGCTGGATGCGCGCAGCGGTTCTGGGCGCGAACGACGGCATCCTAACTACATCAAGTCTTGTGCTGGGTGTGGCAGCCGCGCATGCGACACACCGTAACCTGTTGGTTGCGGGAATGGCCGGCCTGGTGGCCGGGGCTATGTCGATGGCCGCCGGTGAATACGTTTCTGTCCATTCGCAGGAAGACACCGAAAATGCCGACTTGGATATTGAGCGCGTGGAGCTGAAAACAGACAATAAAGGCGAACACAAGGAACTCGCGGCAATTTACGTCGCTCGCGGACTCGATCCTTCTCTCGCGAAGCAGGTTGCTCAGCAATTGATGGCTCACGACGCATTGGGCGCACATGCGAGCGATGAACTTGGTATCTCCAAGACACTTCGTCCGCGCCCTATTCAGGCGGCGTTGTCTTCGGCAGCAAGCTTTGCAGTCGGCGCATTGATGCCTCTCTTAGTCACAGCGATATCACCGGCGCAGGGATTAATCCCCCTTGTATCCGTATCTTCACTGGCGTTGCTCGCCCTTCTGGGCGGATTGGCTGCACGCGCGGGTGGGGCAGGAGTGATGATTGGCGCAATGCGCGTGACGTTCTGGGGTGGATTGGCCATGGCAATCACCGCTGGCATCGGATGGATATTTGGAGCGGTTGTGTGAAGAGCGCCAACAGAAGACTGCCGGCCAACTCCTGTATAGCCCATCGAGGAGTCGATTAGTTCACCGACCGATTGGCCTGGGCTTCTCACGCGGGCAGAACTGGCGGCAGCAGACGCGAGGAGCTGTGGATTGAGTTGACGCTCGCCTCGCGAACGTTGGTGTGGGTAAGACCGAGTATCGTCGGGGTCTTTCCCTGTTAATCCGCAGAGGCCAGGTCGTCCGCCTATATGCCAAGAAGATACACAGCACTTTCGCTGAGATCGTATTTGCGGAACATGTTCGTTCCCTAAGACGGGTTATTTTTTGTGGATGCCAATCTCAATCGCCACTCGCCGGCTTTCTCTGGCTTTCCCCAGGCGGAATAGAGGCGCACCAACCGCTGCCCGGCCTCGGGCAGGCCAGCGTCGACGGAAATCGCAGGGCTGAGTTTCTTGAGACCCTCAAAGCCTGCAATGAGAAGCTGCTCGGCCTCGGCGTATTTCCCCTGTCCCACCAAACTCGCGCCCAGCAAGCTCTGGCGCTCGAAGGTATCCCAGAGTTGGAGGTTCTGATTTCCTGTGCCGCTCATCGCCTCGTGCAGCATGGATTCGGCTTCACCGTAACGCTGCTGCGCCAGACGCAGGCGCGCCAGTGCAGTCAGGCAAGTTCGAGTCACAAGTTCGCCGGGCTGGAGTCTCTTGCGATCCAGCGCGAGGGCCTCGGTCAGCGTTTGTTCCGCAAGATCGTTCTTGCCTTCATCCTGGTATAGAACGCCTAGATATGTCGTTGCGGTCGCTACATTGAGATGTTCGGCGCCCTGCACGCGGCGAGTGTCTTCGAGGACTTTGAGGATTATCGGCTCCGCCTCCTTGAATCTGCCCTCGGCGCCATAGATTAATCCAAGAGCTTTCGCGGAATTTATCGTCCATTGATTATCCTCGCCATAAAGGCGTTTGAACGTCTCTTGGTTCTTGACTGCAAGCGGCTCGGCTTCGGCAAATCGGCCCAGACTGTACAGGGTCTGAACGAGGCCGTTTTCGTAGATAAGGGTATACATGTTTTCCGAGCCGTTGATGCGCCTGCTGATCTCAAGCAATTGCCTCATCGTGGCCGCGGACTCGCTGTAGCGCCCCTCAAGACGGTAGATTGTGCCAAGATTGTTCATATCAACCAGGGTGCGAGGATGTTCCGAGCCCAAAACGCGCCGGTCGCCCGCCAGAACCTCGGCTTGAAGCTTCTCCGCCGCATCGATCTCCTTCTTCCACCGGTAGATCACGACAAGAACGCGACGGGCTTTCAGCGTGTCGGGATGATCGTCGCCATGCAACCGGCGCGCGATCTCCACGGCCTCATTCGCATACCGCTCAGCGGCGTCCAGCTTTCCCTCTTCGCTACAGACACTTGCCAGGGCCTCAAGGGCTTCGAACAGCTCCGCCAATTTATTCGGATAGAGGCGCCGCCGTACTTGCACAATTCGAGTCAGCATCGCGTCCGCCTCTGGGAACCGGCCGATGGAGTAGTAAATCGCTCCGAGATCCACGGCTGTATCCAAGGTCGCGCTGTCGTTCTCGCCCAGTGTCGTTCTTTGCGCTTTCAATACCTGTTTGAAGAGGGATTCAGCCTGGGGATACTGCGTTTGGTCTCGATAGGCTTGGGCCAGCTTTCTCATGCTGGACAGCGTCTCGGCAGCATATTCTCCCATCGATTGCCGTCGCAGTTCGACCGCACGCTCGAATTGGGGCTGCGCCTCCGGAAAAAGCCCGAGATCGAGATAGCTCTCGCCGATCGTCTGGCGAATTGAAGCCTCGATGAGCGGCTGCCCGGCAAATTTCCCCTGGATGCGCTCGGCCGCCCGATCGAGGGCCGTGCGAACCTTCAGGTCCGGGTCGGGACTGCCGTTCGCGCTGTTCTGATCGGAAGGGCTAGCCTGTGCCAGCAGATCTTTTTCCAGAAATTCATTGATGCTGCGGGCGGTTGCGGCTTCGTTGTCGGCGCGATCGCTTTCAGTCAATGCCCGGTTGCGGTCCGCGGCGGCGACCCGTTCCGCGGCCAAGGCGCGATCGCGCTGGAACTGTGCGACGCGCTGCGCATTGGCGGCATAATCCCTCTGCACCAGAGCTTCGTGCTCGGCCTTCCGCGCACTCCTGGCCGATGCCGAGGTAAAGAGAATGCCCCCAACGAGCGAAAGAAGGGCTATTGCAATTGCCGCGCTCTGAACTCTATATCGCAGGATGAATTGGATCGTCCGACGCCACTGCGGCTGGGCGATCGCGCCGACCGGGCGCCCTGCCAGCCACGCGCGCAGATCGCCGGCCAAAGCCTGGACAGTCAGATACCGGTCGGCGGGATTCTTGCGCAGCGCCTGCAAAACAACGGCATCCAGTTCGCCCCGCAGTTCGCGACGCGAGTTGGACGCTACGCTGGAGGGCTGCCGCGGCTCCTGCTCGCAGATGGCCTGCAGGGCCGCCAGTGAATTCGCTCCCGTTTCAACAAAGGGATGGCGGCCGGTGAAAAGCTTGTATAACAGCACGCCTAGAGCAAAGACATCCGTCGCGGTTGACATCCGTTCGCCGCGCACCTGCTCTGGGCTTGCGCACTCAGGGGTGAGCAAGCGAGTGGTCGTATCGTGAGGATCGTCGTCTTGCGCAATCAGCTTGGCGATGCCAAAATCGAGCAGCTTCGGCGAGCCATCGGCAGTCACAAAGATGTTGGCCGGCTTCAAGTCGCGATGAATGACCAGTTGGCTGTGCGCGTACTCGACCGCGGCGCAAACATTCAGGCAAAGCTCGATTCGCTGGCGCAAGGTAAGTTGATTGCTATCGCACCATTGATCGATAGGGGCGCCATCGACATACTCCATCACCAGGTAAGGCGATCCATCCTCAAGCATTCCGCCATCGAGAAGCCGGGCAATGCTGGGATGATTCAACGATGCCAGGATCTGCCGCTCTTCACGGAAGCGGCGCTGGTCGCGCTCGGAAAACAGGCTGGCGCGCAAGAGCTTGATGGCGGCGCGCTGCTCAAACTGCCCGTCATCCCGCTGCGCCTCCCACACGACCCCCATGCCGCCGTGGCCAATCTCGCGTATCAGCCGCCAGGTTCCCACTCGGCGCCCTGCAAATGCGGGCGCGTCTTCGCCTTCCTCATCGGGCAGTGGGGCCGTAACGCCTTCGAGAAAATCGGGAGACTCCAGATAGCTCGCCAGCAGGGATCGTGCTTCTGCGATCACCTCAATTGGATCGGGTTGCGCAACCAGGAAGCGTTCCCGCTCGGATTCCTGGAGTTCAAGGGTGGCGCAGAACAGTTCTTTTGCGCGCTTCCAGCCATCAATCTGCATGACGCTCCCCGCCCCCGACAAGACGCCTCCGGATCCAGGTTTTGGCAACTGTCCATTCCCGCTTCACTGTGCTCTCCGAAATGCCCAACGCCACCGCCGTTTCCGGAATGCTGAGCCCGCTGAAATAACGCAGCTCGACGATGCGCCCCTGTGTGGGGTCGAGCTGTTCCAGTTCTTCCAACGCCGCGTTCAACTCCAGAACTTCAATCTCGGGAGGATTGGATATGGCGTCCGAGTCGGCCAGAGAGAATGGCATCACTCCGCCGCCACGCTTCACGCTCTTTTTAGCGCGCGCATAGTCGATCAGGATACTTCGCATCATCCGCGATACAAAGGCGAAAAAATGCGCACGATCCGTCCAGCTGGCATCCTGCTGCTGCGCCAACCGCAGCCATGCCTCGTGAACTACGGCCGTGCATTGCATCGTCGAGGAACGATTCTCGCGCCTGCACTGGTACATGGCAATCCGCCGCAGCTCGGGGTAGGCCAGATTGGCCAACCGCTCCGCCGCGGAAGCGTCCCCGCTCTTCCAATCGCGCAGCAGCGCGGTGATATTCGTCGAGGACATTCGTTCTTCCCCGGACTTCCAGTTTTAACTCAGGCCGATGCAGACACTATACGCCATTCGCCGCCAGGAAAAGCAACCGGAAATCCAGGAACTTCGCTCTTGTGGGGGACTTCCCGAGGCCCTGCTTGACGCAACAGGACCGGCCTGAAATCCCCTGTCAATGCCTCCTTTGGCACTCGGGTTCTTGTTGAAAGTGGACGGCCCCCCCCGCATCAATCCATCTCGCGTTGCAAGTAGCCTCCGCAAGAAGACACCGCCGGAGTCCGGCTTCAGTTCTTCACAATGGAAATCAACGTATCCGAATTCCGGGCGCCGGTTTTCATGTTCATCCACGGGCTCTGCAGCGTAATGGTCACTCCATTCAGCTTGAACATCGCTCCTTTATCGCCCGTGTGGACGATGGTGACGCCTGGTAGTTTGCTATAGAAGGCAACCAGCTTGGCTAAGCCGTCGGCGGAACGGTAGCAGGCCGCCTGCCCGCCCATTTGAGCGACGAATGCGGTTGTGTCAGCGTCGTATTTTGCCCCGTCGTAGACCTTTACTCCGAACTTGTCTTCGGCCGATGCGGCCATCAGAACGAAAAGCAAAGTCAGAGACATCAGAGATGTGCTTCGAAGAATTCGCATGATTTCCTCTCAATCGGAGTTCATTCAACAGCAGGTTGAAACACCATGATTCGCAAGTCAAGTTGGAAACACACACAAATCCCAAATGCGAGTGGAAGACTCTGTTGCGCCGTACGAGCGGCTTGTGGAGGAAGGTCCTTGAGGCTGGAGCATCTGCTTCACATTTCCCGGTCTCGCAGCGCGAATCCGATCGCACTTGGAACCCGCTTTCCGTTCCACCATGCAGAGCGTAAAGCAGCGCAAAACCGGGTCAGGAAAAAATCGGAAGCAGCATGTTTTCACAGGCTGCGGAAAATATCGTTCTCAGCCCAAGACCACAAAGCCTTGTAACAGGGCATGACTTCTTAGCCTGCCCTAAGCGGAGTCGAGGGGTGCCGAAGAGCGCCGAAAAACGCGTGGGCTTTAGTTCCCGGGGGGTGCCGCTCGGCTGGCGCCCAACCTCGACGAAGTTGAGGCATCTCCCGTGCGGTTCAGTCATTTCGTTATAAGGCATGAACGCAAAAAGCAATCGCGGCTCAGGGTAACCCTGAGCCGCGATTGGAGATTCATCCGCGTTGAAATGTAACTGTTGCTGGCCCAAAACACCGGCCAGGACCTTGCGGACTTCTAGAACTGGTACTTTCCCGCGAGCTGCAACTGGCGCAGGGCGCCCGTGCCGGTGATGCGGCCGAAGGTGGACGAACTGGTAGTCAAATTCGGCTCGTTCCAGTTGGGGTGATTGAGTGAGTTGAATGCCTCGAAGCGAATCGACAACTGATGCTTTTCGTTGTAGGGCATCAGAAACACCTTGTGCAGCGACGCATCCAGGTTGGTAAATCCGGGGGACGTGAAGCTGCCGCGCTGCAGGGTGCCAAAGAACCCTGGAGTCGCGTTAACGTAGGCGGCTTTATTGACCCAGTCGTTCAGCGTTCTCGCGCTCCCTTTCAGGTAGGGGCTGGTCCCGGTTGGACTGGGCCGGTCGAAGTTGCCGCCCGAAGCCGCGATACCGGAATTGTCAAAACCCAGCAGTGGAGTCGCAACAACCCCGGTCTGGTGGGTAAAGATGCCTCCCACTTGCCAGCCGCCAATCGCCGCATTCAAGGCCTTGTTGTTAACCGGCAACAACTTGCCCGGTCCGATGGGAAGTTCATAGAGCACCGACGCAACGATTCGATTCTTGGTGTCGAACGCGGAACGGCCGTAATCGCATGAGATGCACCGGTTGTCCTGCGGAAACAGGTTGTCGTTCCCCTGGTTCCGGATTCCGCTCGTGTCGTCGAGGGATTTGCCCAACGTATACGAGGAGATTACGTTCAGGCCATTGCTGAAACGCCGCGTAGCCTTCACGCTGAACGCGTTGTAATTGCCCTCGCCTTGGTCGTGCGCCAATTGGATTCCCCCCATGTTTGCGAAGGGGGTACGCCCCGCGGTTGAAGTTGGAGAGCCTGCGGGAAGGTATCCGGATGGAGACGCCACATTGACATTCTTGAACCCATAAAGATGACGCTGCAATGCGCCCTGATATCCCAGCTCGAACGACCAGTCCTGTCCCACCTGCTGCTGGATGTTTAACAGAAACTGCTGGGAATACGTGGTTTTATGGTCGAGCTGGTCCGCGTATGCCTGGGACGGAGGAAGCTTGGCGATTGCACCACCGGCGGCGCCCGGCGACGCGTTGGCCCAGTTCAGATTGGAAACACCGAAGATCTTGGGCGTCGAGTCCACATTCGTCACGGTTACGCGCCCCGCGATGTTGCGCGCCATGTCGAAGTAGGCGTTGCCAACGTCCTGGCTGTAGAAGATGCCGTAGCCGGTGCGAATCACCGTTCTGGATGTCGGAGAGTAGGAGATGCCCAGGCGCGGCGCAAGGTTGAGGTGCGCGGTATCGAGCAGCGGGCCATTGGGCAAGGTCCCGTTGCTGCATACCGGCGGCGGACCGAGGGTAGTTGTCCAGACGATCGCAAGGCCTTGATACACATTTGCAGGTGTGCAGTTGCCCTGGCGGACATAGAAGGGCCACTCGCTCTGCGGGTAGGTGGTGCTTATGTCGTTCTCTTTCGGCATTTGCTGAATATCCACCGTGAAGTTATTGCCATAAGTATCGTTCCACGGAGGAGTCAGTTCGTACCGGAGGCCCGCCGAGATCGAGAGGTTAGGAAGGATCTTGTACGTGTCGTCTCCGTAAAAGGCCCATACGTTGCGCACGTAATTGGCGTTCGCAACGGCCACCGCAACCGTTGACTGGTATAGGTCGCCGAGCAGGAAGTCGGCGAGCGCGTCGCCCTGGGTAAGCGTGACATTTCCGGTGGTCGGATCCTTCGTTTCCAGCGCGGTGGAAACGGGATCGGAACTGAATTGTCCGCGCGAGAACTGGTTGCCTAGCTGGTTGAAGGTCTGCCGGTTGTACTCGAAGCCGAACCGCAACGAATGCTTGCCCATAATATAGGAGATGTTATCGACAATTTGCCATGCGGGATCGGTCACAACATACGGGCCATCCCCGCCGAGATCGCCCCACGCGCTCCAGGGTGGCTTTGTTGCGTTCGATATCGAACCGAAGGACGTGCTTGGGATGCCCCACGTTGAGGCCGCGCCGCCACCGAGCCCCGGAATCTGGAGTCCGGTAACCACGTCTTTCGTGTATGCCGACAACAGGCCGAGGGAGTTGGCGAAGTGGGTATAGCCAAACCGCGCTTCGTTCACAAGGCGCGGCGTAAAGGTCCACGTGTTGGAACCCATGTACTGGTAATAGTTGGTGATGATCTTGCTTCCAGCTCCCAGCAATCCCGTCGATAGAATGTCTTCCTTCCCTGAGCTGTAGCGGAAGGCATATTGCGACCTCTGAGACTGGTAATAATCTCCGCGAACCGTCAAGCCCTGGCGATCCTGCGGTCCCTGGGTGCTGTAGGAGTAGTTGTTGTTCCCGGTCGTCGTGCTTGTCCCGAGGTAGCTCAGTAACCGCGTTGATTGCGGGGTGATTAGGCTCGGAGTAATGGTGTTATTCGCAAAGGGCGTCTTTCCCAGGCCGGTGGTCTGGTCTCCGGTTGTCGGATCGTAAATAGTCACCGCCGCGCCGCCGCTGGTGTAGCCCTGGAAATTGCCTGCCGCTTCGGCTGGGGTGGGCACAGTGGCAAAGCCCTGACCAATGGTACGGACCTTTCTCCATTCGTCGTCAACCATGAAGAAGAACCTGTCTCTTCCGTTGTAGACGTGGGGAATTGCAATGGGCCCGTCGAGTTCGAATCCGTAGTCGTTCCACTTGTAAGGGCTCAACTTGGCACGGGCTGCTGTGTTGTACGGGAAATAATAGTTGGGGTATGCATCCGCGATGTTATTGCGGATGAAATCGTACATGGACCCGTGATAGGTGTTGGTGCCGCTCTTGCTCACCACGTTGACCTGCGATGCCTCGTGGCCGAACTCTGCCGGATAGACACCCGTCTGTACTTTGAACTCCTCAATGCCGTCCAGCGAGGGCAGGCCGATATAGGTGTTGAAGTCGGGATCGGTGTTGATCACGCCGTCCAGCGTGTAGTAGTCGAACATGATGCGCTGGCCGCCGACCGCGAGCGCCTGGGTGGCGCGATCGCCGCCCAAGCGGCTACCTGCCTGGCCCGATGACGGTGAAAGCGTGTTGACGTTGGACGAGAGAGCCACCAGGGACAGATAGTTTCTGCCGTTCAGCGGCAGCTCGTTGACGGACTTGTTCTCGACCACCGTACCGAGGCTGGCGTTTTCAGCCTGTAGAAGTGCGGCAGTCGCTTCAACCTCGATCGATTGCGTCACCTGTCCTACCTGCAGGGTGAAATCCACCTTCACCGACTGTTGGACCTGGACTTCCACGTTACTGGATTCGGTCTTGAAGCCTGCGTGCGTGGCGGTAATGCTATAGGCGCCGACCGGAACCTCGGTAAAGGTGTAGTCGCCCGACCCGGTTGTCACCGTTGTGCGTTCCGATCCGGTGCCCGCATTCTTGAGAACGACGCTCGCATCCGGAACCGCGGCGCTGGTCGCATCGGCAACGTGTCCTGAGATCGTACCGGCGGTCTGCGCGGAAAGGCTCGCAGCCGACGATATGAGGAAGACAATTGCAATGATGCAGCAGGCTATGGAAGCGCCGCACCGACCTAACCACCGGTTTTCGTTTGTACCACTGGCATGATTGTTCAACATTTCGAATCCTCCGCTGCTCAAAGCAGCCGCTTTGTGATTTGACTCTGGCCAAGACCACGCTACTCAACCGGGGGAGCTGAATGGCGCGGGCTTCAGTTTGCTTCCATTGTTGGGGCGCAAGTTCGGGCCCGTGAATCTTCCCGGACCGGCGCCAAACCATCCTTACGGCGCTGGGCCTTTGGCCCTATGCGATCTTTTGAATCCGTCTAATCTCATCGGGCTTTGCCACCCCTCCTCCTTCGGGAGTTGAAATTCCGTCTTTGTCGCGCTTGCGTTTTAGTCTCCGGATTGTGCGCTCGATGTGCTCTTCCATGAGGGTCTCCGCCAGCGGCACGTCCCGGTCGATCATGGCATCCAGAATCTTCCGGTGGTAGTGCAGTCCGTCCTTGGGCCCGAGCGATTCCACGATGCCATACATCGAGACCTTCAGGATGTCTCCGATGATCGTGTTCACCTTCGTGACGATAGGGTTCCCTGTCGCCTTTGCCACAAGCAAATGGAAGCGCAGGTCCGCTTCGGAGAAGGCGCGGGGATCGTTCTTGTGCTCCTCCATGGTTTGAAGGGCTCGCTCCAACTCCTCTATCTCCGCGCTTCCAGCTCGCTTGACCGCAAGCGCCATATTTCCTTTTTCCGCAATCTTCCGGTATTCGAGCACGTGGAGGATGTCCAGCTTGGCGAGCGCAAGGTAGGGAAGAAGCGGGTTGAGGAAGACTTCCCCGGTGTATTCGCACACGTATGTGCCCCCGCCCTGCCTTGACTCCAGCAGTCCCAGGGAAGCAAGCATCTGCAACGCCTCCCTGATTGAGACGCGGCTCACTCCGAGCGCCTCAGCTAGCGCCTTCTCCGAGGGAATCTTCTCGCCGGGCGGCCAGGTGCCGTCCATGATCCGGTCGCGGAACTGCGCGAAAACCTGAGTTTTTATGCCGACGCGCGGTACACGGGTTAGGTGATTCTTCTTCATAAAAAGTTGTAGGACATCCTACCTATCAAAATGAAAAACTGTCAAGCTCGTTTTTTTTGAAGTTTTTTGAAGGGCTTTGCTTGAGCCTAAAGATATCGTCCTCGACTTGGTGAACATCCGACGCCGCAAGTGGCTGGCCGCGCGGGCCTGGTGTTTCCGGCGACCGGGAAACTGCCCGGCGGAAGCTTGGAATCGAATCCGGATAGACGGCATTGGGGACAAATCTTCCCGGAGAATTCCCCTGCAAAGGTCGGGCCAATCTCGTCAATCCGAAGCCGGGCGCCTTCGCTGGGGTTCCCTAATTCGATGGCTTATTCTCCTTCAGGATCTCCTCGACTTGAGCTTTCGGCACTGTCAGATGGTCCTCGTTCTCTTTCAGCCACTGATGGTAGTCCTGTTCGATTTCCGGAGACCACTTGGCATCGATTTGCCCAGCGGTGTATTTTTTCTCTCTAAGCCGCTGGTGGCCAAACGTGTCCTCAAGACGAGTCCGTTCCGACTCCTTGACGACCCGCTCCGCCAGTTGCGGCGGTATAAACAACACACCGCCATTCCGTCCCAAAATCACATCTCCAGGCATCGCCAGCGCATGTCCGATGCGGGTCGGCCCGTTGATGCTCACCATGGTTGAATTAAGTCTCGCCCCGCTCGCAAGACTGCCAAAGTGGTGCGAAGGATCGTAGTAGCGAACAAACGACGTGAAGTTCGGCAGTTCGTTCAGGCCATTGATGTCGCGCACGGCACCGTCGTAGACGATGCCGTTCCCCGATTTCGCATAGATCGCGTTCCCAACGTTATCCCCAATGGACGGACCATCGACCTTGAGCCCGAAATGGTCGGCTACATAGACGTCGCGGGGCTGCAACATGTCGACCGGCCACGCATTCGTACCGCCCTTTCGTTGGTCCTTGACTCCCTGCTCTTCAATCACCTTTTGAATATCGGGTCTGCCCGGCATCCACGCCGCCGTCAGCGCCCTGCCCACCAGCACCTGATCGGGATGGATCGAATACCAGCCGTCTTCATACTGGTGATTGAATCCCGCCGAGCGCAACGTTGCCCACGCCTCTTCAAGGGTGACATTCTTCATCCGGTCCAGAATGTCGTCGGGCACCTTGGGCCGGCCGTCGGGGAACCTCTCCCCCTGCCAGTCCGGCGTGTACTTGATCACATCCTCCCGCGTGAAAAACTCCTGCTGCGCCGCCAGGCGCGGTGCGACCGCAACCATGGCGGCCCCCGCCAAAACAACCGCAATGAATCTCCGCATCTTTCTTGCTCCCATCAATGGGTGATCGTTAGAATTCGCTCACTTCTCCGGTTCGAACCACTGTGTTCCGGGAACTTGAACCTTCTTTGCCGCTTCCTCATCCATCTCCACACCAAGACCCGGCTTGTCGGTCGGCGTCACGTAACCGTTCACGATGATCTCGCCTTCCTTCACAAACGTCTTCCAGGTATCGAGATGATTGATCCAATGCCATTCGCAGGCCAGGAAGTTCGGATACGTCATGCAAGCGTGAGCACTGGCCATCACTCCAATCGGCGAAACCACGCAGTGCGGCGCCACCGGAATGTAGAACGTCTGTGCCAGGTTGGCCACCTTCTGCGCTTCGGCAAGCCCACCCACCTTCTGAAAGTCGGGCTGGATAATGTCGACGGCCTGCTTCTCAAGCAGTTCCCTGTATCCCCAGCGCATGTACAGGTTTTCGCCGCAGGCAATCGGCGTCGAGGTCGAATGCCGGATGTCCGCCATCGCATCGATATCTTCCGGTGGAACCGGCTCTTCGAGCCACATCAGCCTGAACGGCTCCAGCGCCTTCGCCACCTTCTTTCCGGTCGGAGCATCGTAACGGCCATGCATGTCGCAACAAAGATCCATGTTCGCAGGAATCGACTCGCGCACATGCGCAACCCACTTCACCATGCGGTCGATCTCGCCGTTGCTTGCCGTCCAGTTGACGCGATCCAAACGCGCCGGATCGGTGGCATCGTCGAGGTCGATCTTCATCGCCGTAAAGCCTTGCGCCTTGATCCACGGCAGCTTCCGGTCAGACTCCTCCCCGATGGGTACGTCCATATCCGAGTCGCAATAGATCCGAACCTTTTCGCGAAACTTTCCGCCCAGAAGCTGGTACACGGGTAATCCCAGAGCTTTCCCCGCCAAGTCCCATAGGGCAATTTCGACGCCCGAAAGAGCGGTGATGTATTGCCCGCCTTGCGCTCCGGAGAAAAGTCCCCCGGTGCGAATCCTCTCCCAAAGCGCTTCAACATTGAGCGGATCGCGGCCGATGAGCTCGCGGCGGAAGCTGCGGATCAGCGACGGAGCTCCGACCGCGGCATCTGTAGCTTCGCCTTGCCCAAAGATACCCTGGTCCGTGTAGATCCTTACGTGTGTCTGCGGTCCGTGCACCAGCACTTGCGCGGTGCGCACATCGGTGATTTTGAGCTTGGGCCTCTGGTAAGGCGTGCTGTTCGTTTCCAGGGCCGCCGCCAGTTTGGGAAGTGAAAAACCAGAGAGTACCCCCAATGCCGGAAGAGCAGCGCTCTTCAGCATCGACCTCCTTGAGAATTGAGCCATATCCCCGAGTACCTTTCTTTTGTTTAACTTGACATTGAATAGGGAGAAAGCGTTTACCCCGCCCCGCAGCCAATTCACATTCACTAACAATGACCTTCGGACCAAAGTCTCGAAGATGGAAAATACTAGTGAACGAAGAGAATCGCTGTCAAGAAAATAATGGTCATACCATATCCCATCTCGAATCCCGCCCATTCCATGCGAGGTGGCCCGCTCTTCAACCTCGATGAACCACCATGAGCATTAGGAAGCTGTGCCCGTCGGGGTACCCTCCGGGTCGGCGGCCTTATAGGGCCGCGATGAATGGGACACAGCCTTCAATCTTGGCGAATGATCGACGGAGACAGAATCGATGCCTGGGCCACCTGCCTCCCCATGACTGAATGTCCAGACTGGGGCACCCAAACATGGTGATGGGTTGAGATGTGAACCCGGCATCATTTTGTTTGGAGCCCATAGCAGGCAGGTGGCCCAGGTTCGAGGGGTCACAAGAGAAGGTGCCCGAGGTCCCGACTTTGGGACCTGGGAAGCACGAATTCACTTGGTCACGGTGCTAATACGCCGTCAGGCCGCCGTCTACAGGAAATGCGACCCCGTTGATGAACGAAGCCTCGTCGCTCGCCAGGTAGATCAACACGTTGGCGACGTCGGCGGTGCTGGCCAGCCTGCCGAGTGGGACTTCGCCGAGTCTCTCCGCCTTGCGCTCGGGGTCCTTGAACATAGTCTGCACCAGGGCCGTCTCCACCGTGCTGGGATGGACAGAGTTGCAGCGGATATTGTCCTTCGCGTAGCGAACGGCCACTGACTTGGTGAGCATGGTCAGCGCGCCCTTGGTCGTTGTATAAGTCTCATTTGTGAACTTGTGTCCGACCAATCCGCAGATCGAGGACATGTTCAGGATGACGCCCCCGCCCCCGGCTCTCATGATCGGCAGCGTGTGTTTGATCCCAATGAAAGGTCCCTTGACGTTCACCGCCATCATGGCGTCAAACGACTCCATGGGCATCTCTTCAATGTTCTTCCTGACGTTGATGCCCGCGTTGTTCACCAGGACATCGAGGCGTCCGGCCCGCTCAACCACGGTGGCAAGCGCGGTCTTCCAGTTCTCCTCCGATGTGACGTCGAGCGGGATGAAGACCGCGCCAATCGACGCGGCGGTCTTCTCGCCTTCCTCGCGGTTCATGTCGCACACGAACACCGAGGCGCCTTCCTCGCGAAATCTCTTGGCAATCTCGGCGCCGATCCCGAGTGCGCCCCCCGTCACCAGGGCTACCTTGCCCGAAAGACGCATCGAGCTCACTTCGCGCCTCCCCTGCGAACCTTGACCCCGGCCAGCTTTTCATAGAACTGAATCAGGCCTCCATGGTCTTCGGTCTGCTTCCCGTCAACCTTGAGGGCTTGCATCATCTCCATAACCTGGCTCGTCAGCGGGATCGGAACTCCGGTCTCGTGCGCCGTATCGAGCGCGTTCTGCAGGTCCTTGATGTGCAGCTCGATTCTGAATCCGGGCTTGTAGTTTCCCTCGAGAACCATCGGCGCCTTGGCGTTGAGGACGGTGCTTCCCGCCAGGCCGCCCTTGATGGCATTGAAGACCCGCTCGGGATCCACACCGGACTTGGTCGCAAGCACAAAGGCCTCCGACATCGCGGCGATGTTCAGCGCGACGATGATCTGGTTGGCAAGCTTGGTCACGTTGCCGGCGCCAATGTCTCCGCAGAGAACGGCGCTGGCTCCCATCTTGAGCAGTACGTCCTTGACCTTCTCGAAGATGGCTTCCTTGCCGCCCACCATGATGGCGAGCGTTCCGTCGATGGCCTTGGGCTCTCCACCGGAGACCGGGGCGTCCAGCATCTCCACTCCCTTGGCGGCAAGCTCGGCGGCTACCTCTTTGCTGGCCAGAGGCGCTATGGAACTCATATCGACGACGATGCTTCCCGGTTTTGCGCCTTCGATCACGCCGTACTTGCCCAACACCGCCGTCTTCACGTGAGGCGAGTTCGGCAGCATCGTCACGATCAGATCGCACTGCGCGGCCACGTCCTTCGGAGATGAACCCGCCGTCGCGCCGGCTTCAACCAGTTCCTTCACCGGCGCCTCGAAAATGTCGTACACGACGAGCTCGTGGGCCGCCTTCAGCAGGTTCTTCGCCATGGGCTTGCCCATGATGCCCAGACCTATGAAACCGATGCGCATTTCATTCTCCCTTTCAAGAGCGTTCTTACGGTGTTGGCAATGGCGTCGGGGGTGAGGTTGAAATGCGCGAGCAGTTCGTTGTAGCCCTCCGCCGATACGCCGAAACTGTCATTGATGCCCACAAACTCCACTGGAGCGTGGCTCACTCCACGAAGCGCCTCCACCACGGCCGAACCGACCCCGCCGATGATGGAATGCTCTTCCGCCGTAACAATGGCGTCCACTCCGCTCGCATAGGCGATCACTGCGTCGCGGTCCAGCGGCTTGATGGTGCTGATGTCCAGCACCCGCGCCGAGATCCCTTCCCGCGCCAGGGCCTTCGCCGCCTCCAACGCCATCGAGACCATGATCCCCGATCCGAAGATCGCCGCGTCGTTTCCGTCCCGCAGCTTAGTCACTTTGCCGATATGGTAAGGCTCGCCGGCCGGATACACAAAGGGAAGATCGTTCCTGTTGATCCTGAAATAAACCGGTCCCGGCCAATCCAACATGCAGTCCATCATCTGCTCAACTTCGATGGAGTCCGCCGGGCACAGCACCGTCATGTTCGGGAGCGCCCGCATCAGGGCAGCGTCCTCCACGCCCTGGTGCGTCTTGCCGTCGCCGTAGTCGGAGAGACCCGCGCTGGACCCGCAGATGCGGACAGGCAGCTTGGGAATGCAAATCGAATTGCGGAGCTGATCGTAATCCCTTCCTGAGGCAAACACAGCAAACGAATGAATGAAGGGAATCATGCCGGTGAGGGCCAATCCCGCCGCGGTTGAAGCCATGTTCTGTTCCGCGATTCCCATTTGGAAGTACCGGTCGGGAAACTCCGCCTGGAACATGGCGGACTGCGTCGACTTCCCGAGGTCCGCTTCCAGCGCTACGACTCGCTCGTCTTTCTTCCCCAGCTTCACAAGGCTGGCACCGTACGCACTTCTCAGGTTTGGCGAAGTCATTGCACCATCCTCCCAGCTTCTTCGATTTCAACCAGCGCTTTGTCGAACTGCGCCTGGTTCATGGCGCCGTTGTGGAAGGCTGCCGTATTCTCGGCGAAGGAAACGCCCTTCCCTTTGATCGTATCCGCCACGATCACCGTGGGACCGCCCTTGAACGCGGCCGCCTCATCCAGAACATCGAGGATCGCGCCCACGTCGTGTCCGTCCACGCTCAACACGTTCCACCCGAACGCCCGCCACTTGTCTTCAATGTTCGGGATGTCGAAGATCTCCTTCGTCGGACCGGTGGCCTGGATCTGGTTTCGATCCAAGATGGCGGTAATGGAGTCCAACTTGTAGCGCGCGGCAGCCATTGCCGCTTCCCACAGTTGGCCTTCGGCAAGCTCGCCGTCGCCCATCACCACATACACCCGAGCCGGGCTTTTCTTCAGCCGCAGCGCAAGCGCCATGCCCGTGGCTATCGAAAGCCCCTGGCCCAGGGAGCCCGTCACCGCTTCCATCCCAGGAGTCATCATGTCGGGATGGCCCTGCAATATGCCTCCGATGGTCTTCAGCTTCCCCATCTCTTCCCGGGGAATGGCGCCCAGTTCCACGAGCGCCGCATATTGAATCAGAACCGAATGCCCTTTGCTGACCAGAAAACGATCCCGGTTTGGATCCTTCAACGCTTCGGGATCGAAGTGCATCTTCCCGAAGTACAAGGACGCCACGATTTCAGCGAGCGAGCATGAACCGCCCAGGTGTCCCGCCTTGCCGACGCCGATCATCTTCACCACGTCGGCTCTCAGGTCCCATGCGACCTTCTTTATTCTCTGAATCTCTTCAGGCTTTGCCATCCATCATCCTCCGGCGCAGGATTTCGGCTCCTCGCCATGATTGCCTTTCAGCTTCCCAATTGTGCGCCCGGCCTCGCCAAAACGCGCGATGACCGACTCTGAAAGAAGGTCAAGTGTAGTTCCGCGATTGGACTCCATGGCGTGACAACGATCACATCTGAATCGATTTTGAGCGTATCTCCGGAGAATCCAGACCGAAAAGGTATGACCTTTGTACACTGAGTATCGAACTGACCATGTTACGCAGGAATAATTGTGCCCTGTGAGTGGAGCGAATGCCCTGCGAGGTGCTATAACGCTTGTGTGCAAAACGATCGGATTGCGATAGACACTCCCGGCGGCGCCACCACTCAACCGCTCATTCAGAAGGAGCTGCGCCGCCGCTGGCTGTGGCTGATGCCGGTGGTCTTCTTCACCTACAGCCTTGCCTACCTTGGCCGCTCCAACTTCGGATTCGGCGCCGCCGCCGGCCTTGCCAAATCGCTCAGCATCACGGAGTCGCGCGCCGCCTTTCTCGGCTCGGTCTTCTTTCTCGGCTACTTTCTCTTCCAGGTGCCCGCCGCCGCCTACGCGCAGCGCAAGAGCGCCGCGCGGCTCGTCTTCTTCGCACTCATCAGTTGGGGCGTGCTCTCCGCACTCACCGGCATCATTCGGGACTATTGGCTGCTCGTCCTCGACCGCACACTTTTAGGTGTCGCCGAGAGCCTCATCTTCCCGGCCATGCTCATCCTGCTCACCAACTGGTTCACAAAAACCGAGCGCTCGCGCGCCAATGCCATCCTCATCCTCGGCAATCCGGTTACCGTCACCTGGATGGCCGCCGTCACCGGCTATCTCATCAGAGCGGTCGGCTGGCAGTGGACGTTCATTCTCGAAGGGATTCCTTCGATTTTATGGGCCTTTGTCTGGATATTTATTGCGCGCGATCGGCCCCGCGAGGCCTCATGGCTTAGCAAAGCCGGCAGCCAACATCTTGAGGCCGAACTGGAGCGCGAGCAAACCGTGCTGGCGCCGCAGAAGAATCTTGCTTCGGCACTGCGCGTGCCGGGCGTCATTCTCTTGTGCGTCCAATACTTTTTTTGGAGCTTTGGTGTTTACGGCCTGGTTTTGTGGATTCCGGAGATGATTCGCTCCGGCTCCTCGCGGGGCATTGAAACCATCGGCTTGTTGAGCGCCGCGCCATTTCTGCTTGCCGTCGTCCTTATGCTGCTGGTCGCGTACTTCTCCGACCGCGTGCTCAACCGCAAGAGCTTTGTCTGGCCGTTCCTGCTGCTCTCGGGCATCGCGCTGTTCTCCTCCTACACCTTCTCCGGCAGCAACTTCTGGTTCTCCTACATCTCGCTCATCGTCGCCGGCGGCTGCATGTACGCCCCCTACGGCCCCTTCTTCGCCATCGTCCCCGAGATGCTGCCCAAATCCGTCGCCGGCGAAGTCATGGCTCTCATCAACACCTTCGGAGCCCTGGGCGGCTTTGTCGGCACATGGCTGGTCGGCTGGCTCCAGGCCCTGACCGGCAACGCCCGTGCCGGCTTCCTCACCATGTCCATGTCGCTGCTGATCGCGGCCGGCATCATCCTCTGCCTGCGCACCAAAAGACCCGCCAGCGCTTGAAGCAAAGGGACTAGGGACATAGGGACTAGGGAATAGGGAATAGGGAATAGAGGGCGGGGGCCGGGCGGTCGGCGGGGCGGGAGTGTCTTCCGGATTTAAACGGAATGCTCTTTCTGGTTGGAGGCCGGGGTATTTGGGGAATTCCGAAGGCTTTCGAACGGGGGGATTGGTCGCAGACGATTCCTGGCGCGGAGATGCCTGTGTGGGTATGGCGAGAATTCACAGAATGCCGTTATAAAGCTGGAGAAAGCACCATTTTGAGGATGTGTTTTTGCATTTGCAGAGAATTAGCGTCGATCCGGCTAGGCTTGAGGTGGAGTTGAAATCGGAGAGAGGCGGAGTATGGGAGAGCGGGAGAGATTCCTGGAGAGGCGGAGGCTGGACAAGGAGCTGCGGCCTTTCCGGCAGGCGGGGAAAGACAAGAATCCGACGAACGGGCTGCTCCGAGCGGTCCGGAAGGCGCTTGGGGTTCCGTTGGCGGAGATCGCAGCCAAGATGGGCGTTGGGGGCTCGATGGTGTATGACTTTGAGGCGCGGGAGCTGAGCGGCTCCCTCAAGATGAATTCCATGGCCCGAGTGGCGGACGCTCTGGGGTGCAAGATGGTGTACGGAATTGTGCCGACGGATGGTCAGACGCTTGAGGAGCTTGCGGCGGAGAGGCTGTGGAAGAAAGTGATGGAAGACAGGAGGCGGAAAAGCAGGGAAAGCGGAAAAGGGAACAGGGAACAGGAGAGACCCTCGCTCGCTCAACGCTTAGCTTCCACCCCAGACGATCCGGTGCGATTGGAGGAGTTGGGGGACGGAGGGACTGGGGACTTAGGGACTGGGGACTTAGGGACTAGGGACTTAGGGACTGAGGTGGCTGGTGCGCCGGCGCTGGGGGGGGGGGGGGGGTGAGGCGGGATTCGGGGTTGCTCGGGTGCGGTGGTTGCACTTCTGAGGTTGGATTGTTTTTTGATGTTGCGGCCGGGCAGTCACCCGGCGATTCGGCTTGACTCAAGGATCGGTGATGACGACGAGGACGTTTGCGTTACCGATCCTCTCCGATGGCCTGAGCCGGAGATGGATGGGAGCATTGGGGCGTAAACCGAGAACTGCGAGAAGGCCAATTCAGCGGAGCCTTGGCGACATTTCGTTACTTATCTGCCGTCGACGAGCGCTTTGGCGGAGATAAGCGGCCAATAAGCTGGGCCACGTGATCGCGGCTTGCAGTAAGAAGTTATATTTTCTTTCAGTTGGATTTTCTTCAGGAGGCGGAGCCCCGCTTCCTGCCAAGCATCT
>Ga0182014_10000789_pt1 | contig 43008 bp, 31 predicted proteins | sample 612S2DmetaG_FD_120489 | JGI IMG/M metagenome (GOLD analysis project Ga0182014, IMG submission 120489) | Permafrost microbial communities from Stordalen Mire, Sweden - 612S2D metaG | ecosystem: Environmental > Terrestrial > Soil > Wetlands > Permafrost | place: Sweden: Stordalen | collected... | reverse complement strand
CCTGTTGCTTGAGTTGGTTCTCCATATTCCCGCGCGCACAATAGAAATCCTCATACAACCGCGCCGCCCCAAACCGTTCCCGGTCTTCGCCCCGAAACCCCGCCTGGGGCAGGTTCGTCACGATGAACCGCGGATTGTCCCCGCCGCTCATCACCTCAGCCTTGGCCACCACCCGGCGAGACCGACTCCAACTCGTGCGCGTCTGATACTCCAGTTCCTTGAACTCCCGGGCACTCGGGGCACCGGTCAAACACCGCCGCCCGCGCGCCGTGGCCACGGCGTCCTGAATCATCGCCACCAACCGCGAATTCGGCCCCATTCCCAGGCAATAATATACCACCGGGTTCTGGGCGGCGGAGTTGGTTATCATAAAGCTCACTGTTTTCAAGCTTTCTGACGCCGCTGCCGCCCATTTGTTCAACGGGTTTATGCAAAATTCGGGCTAAGCCAGACACTTCTCAACTGCATCTTTGACGGTGATGCGCGGCAGTTCCTTGGCGTGATTCTTGAGAAAGAATCGCACGGCTTCTCTCGGCGTGCCGCATCCGCCTAAGATCGTGAGCAAGTCGGCATACTCGCGAGCCGCAATATCCAGTTCCACGTTGAACGGCGCCAAAACATCTTTGGAGCGTTGGTATTGCTCAAGGTCTCGGTTGCTCAATTCGAGGATGTCCTGCGTGCCTTCCGCAATGCGCTTGATGGCATCCCGGGCGGCTTCTTCGGTTTGTGGCAGCTCGCTATGGGCCTCCATCTTCCGCTTGCCCTTGAGTGAATAGCCCAAGATAAATGAAACTTAGTTCTGGAGCTTCCCCTCCTTGTCGGGTTTCTGCCGGGACTGGCGGTAGATGGTGGCGGTTATGCCAGGGATACCCCTCACGCGGATCTGCTTGGGGAACTCTGGCACCTCCTTCGCTTTCGGCATAATCGTATTCATGCCGCTAATTTAGGAACCGTGTGGAATTCGTCAAACTCTCCGTTCTCCTAAGTAAAATGGTCGGGGCGGTGAGATTTGAACTCACGACCTTCTGAACCCCATTCAGACGCGCTACCAAGCTACGCTACGCCCCGACACATTCCGCCAGCGATGTTGCACCTGACCGGCAGGCACAGATAGTACTCCGCGAGAACTCGAATTCAACAACTTTCCGCACCAGACCCGCAACTTCGGATTTCGGTCTTTCGGATTGGGTTTACTCCGCCTTCCGCCGCACCAGGGTATGGGTGGCGTGGCCGTAAAACGCTTCGGCGGCTTCCATCAGGGTCTCTGACAGAGTGGGGTGCGGGTGGACGGTCAGGGCCAAGTCTTTAGCCGTGGCACCCATTTCCACCGCGAGCACGCCTTCCCCAATCAGTTCGCCGGCCCCCTGCCCTACTATGCCGACGCCAAGGATGCGCTCAGTGTCCGGCTCGATAATCAGTTTGGTCAGCCCTTCGGGGCGGTCAAAGGTCAAGGCCCGGCCCGAGGCCGCCCACGGGAACTTGCTCACTTGCACCGTTATGCCCTTGGCCTTCGCTTCGGCTTCCGTCAAGCCGCACCAGGCGATTTCGGGGTCGGTGAAGACCACTGCGGGGATGGTGACATCAACAAACGCGCTCTCCTCGCCAACGATGACTTCGACCGCAATCCGCCCTTCCTTAGTGGCTTTGTGGGCTAGCAATACGCCGCCGGCGATGTCGCCAATCGCGTAAATCGCCGGGTCGGTCGTCTGCTGCTTCTCATTGACATGGATGAACCCCTTCTCGTCGAAGGATACCTTGGTGTTTTCCAGGCCGAGATCCTCGGCGTTCGGCGCGCGGCCAACGGCAACAAGGACGCGGTCATAAAGCTCCTCCTTCTTCTGGCCGTCCGTCTCCGACTCGACTTTGATCTGCTTGCCGCTGGTGGCCATCTTGCCGACCCGGGTCTTGAGCCGGACCTCCTTAAAGGCTTTCTTGGCATACGCCACAATGGGCCGGGCGAGATCGGGGTCGGCGCCCGCGAGAATGCTATCCAGCGCCTCGATTAAAACCACTTTGCTGCCGAGCGTGGCATAAACGGTCCCCAGTTCCATGCCAATGTAGCCGCCGCCGATCACCAGCAGATTCTCCGGAATGTCCTCCACCTCCAGGGCCTGGGTCGAAGTCATCACGCGCGGATTGCCCAGGTCGAAATCCCGCGGCATCGCCGCTTTGGAGCCCACCGCGATGATGGCGTGGTCGTACTTGATGAACTGCTGGCCCTGCTCGGTCTCCACGCGCAAGGTGTGCGAGTCCTCGAAATACCCGCGCGCTTGCATGACCTGGACGCCGCGCATCTTGGCCAGTTGCGCGATACCGCCCGCAAGCCGGGTCAAAATGGATTCCTTCCAGGTCCGCAGTTTCGCTACGTCTATGCTCGGTGCGGCAAACACGATGCCGCGTCGTTCGGACTCGCGCGCCGAGGTGACGGCATGGGCCGCGTGCAATAGCGCCTTCGACGGGATGCATCCCTGGTTCAAACAGACACCGCCCAGGCGTTTGTCGCGCTCGACCAGGATGACTTTCTTGCCGAGGTCTGCCGCGTAAAAGGCCGCGGCATAACCGCCTGGCCCCGCGCCCACAACTACGATTTCAGTCTTGATTGGGTCCATGGTTAAAACTGGAGTGATGGAGTGACGGAGTATTGGAGTGATGACGGGTGCCGGCTGCGGCTGTCGCGAGCCGCGCCATCACTCCACCACTCCAATACTCCAGCATCCCGAACCGTCATATCTTCACATCGTCTTCTTTGAAGTTCTCGAAGCCCTGCACGAGATCGACGGTGAAGCGCGCGGCGGCCGCGCCGTCGATCACGCGATGATCATAGGAAATGCCGATCGGTAACATTAAACGAGGCTCGATCTTGTTGTCGCGCACGACGGCCTTCATCGCCCCGCGGCCCAAGCCGAGGATAGCCACCTGCGGCTTGTTCACGATCGGCGTGAACGGCCCGCCACCGATGCCCCCCTGGTTTGAAATGGTGAAGGTGCCGCCCTTCAGCTCTTCAACCGACACTTTGCGGTCGCGCGCTTTCCCGGCCAGTTCCTCCAACTCCCTGGACAGTTCGAGCACATTCTTCTTATCCGCGTCGCGGATGACCGGCACGATCAGGCCCGCCTCCGTATCCACCGCAATGCCGATGTGGTAATACTGTTTGAATACAATCTCCTGGGCCACCTCGTCGAGGCTCGCATTCAAGACGGGATGTTTCTTGAGCGTATCGACAACAACCTTCAACGCAAACGAGGTCAAAGTGAGCCGCGCGCCTTGTTGCTCGTAGGCAGCGGCGTATTTCTTCCGCAACATCATCAGGGCCGTAATGTCGGCCTCGTCGAACTGGGTGACGCGCGGCGTGCTGGTCCAGCTTTCCGCCATCCGGCGGGCGATGACCTCGCGCAAAGGGGAGACGGGCGATTTTGAAATCGGGCCCCATTTGGAGAAGTCGATCTGCTCCGGTGCCGGCCGGGGTGCAAGCGCGCCTGCCGGCGCAGCGACCCGAGGTGCGACCGCGAGCCGCTGCAGCTTCTGGATATAGGCGCGCACATCCTCCAGCACGATTCGGCCACCCCGTGCGCTGCCGCGCACTCGCGTAAGGTCAAGGCCCAGCTCGCGCGCCACCTTGCGGATAGACGGGGCAGCGGCGGGCACCGCGCCTGGCTTCGCCTCGGAGCCTGGTTCGGGGACCTCCTCTTCCGGAGCACCCGGCAACTGCTGCGGCGAAGGCGTCTGGATCAGTCTCTCGCGACTTCTCACCGGGGCCGGCTCAGCTTTGGCAGCCGTCGGGGCGGCGCCACCGGCGCTTTCGCCAAGCGAAAGAATCCGCTGTCCCACTCTTATCTTGTCGCCGACCTTAACGAAGATCTGCGTAACGGTGCCGGCGGCGGTGGCCGGAATGGTGGCGACCGCCTTTTCGTTCTCCAGCTCAAGGATGGGCTGGTCTTTGGTCACAGCATCGCCCTCTTTGACAAAGAGGGTCACCACCGTGCCCGAATCAGCGCCTTCGCCCAGATGAGGAAGTTTCAAGTCCATAGTTCAAGCTATGCTGCAATCTGCCCAAAACCCGTCGAAGTTCCAGCACAATCACGCTTCGGGCAACCCGCAGCCTTAGACAATCTGCGGATGGGCCTTTTCCGGGTCCACGCCCAGGCCCTTGATCGCCTTTCCAATCACGCTCTTGTCCAACTGGCCCTTTTCGGCCAGCGCACCGAGGGTGGCGATGACGGTCGATTCAGCATCCACCTCAAAGAAGCGGCGCAGCCGCTGACGCGTGTCACTGCGGCCAAAACCGTCAGTGCCAAGGGTTGTCAATCCGCCTGGAACCCATGGCGCAATCTGGTCGGGCACAATCTTCAGGTTGTCGGAGACGGCGACGAAGACACCCTGCTCTGCCGCCAGCAACGTCTCGACATAGGACTTCTTCGGAGGGTCAAGTGGATGCAGCATGTTCCAGCGTTTGGCCCGCAGCGCGTCGTTGCGCATCAGCTTGTAACTGGTCGCGCTCCAGACATCGGCCGACACGTCGAATTGTTCGGCCAGGATTGCCTGCGCCCGCAGGGCTTCCCGGATGATCGGCCCGCTGCCGAAGATATGCGCCTTGAGCGCTTTCTTCTCCGGGCCGGCCTTAAATCGGTAGAGCCCTTTGAGGATCCCGTCCTCCGCGCCTTCGGGCATCGGGGGCATCTCGCAGTTCTCGTTGTAGAGGGTCAAGTAGTAGAAGACGTCCTCGCCTTCGACGTACATGCGGCGCAAGCCGTCGGCGACAATCACCGCCAGCTCGTACGTGAATGCCGGGTCGTAGGTCACCAGCGTCGGAATCGTGCTCGACAGGATCAGGCTGTGTCCGTCCTGGTGTTGCAGGCCTTCCCCATTGAGCGTGGTGCGGCCTGAGGTTGCGCCGAGCAGGAAGCCCTTGGCCCGTATATCGCCCGCCAGCCACATCAGGTCCCCGATCCGCTGGAAGCCGAACATGGAGTAGTACACGTAAAAGGGAACCATGTAGCGGCCATGTGTCGCGTAGGACGTGCCCGCCGCCACAAACGACGCCATCGAACCCGCCTCGGTAATCCCCTCTTCGAGAATCTGCCCGTCCTTCGTTTCGTTATAGTAGAGCAGCGACTTGCTATCCACCGGCTCATAGAGCTGGCCCTTGGACGAATAAATGCCGATCTCGCGGAACAACGCATCCAGTCCGAAGGTGCGCGCCTCGTCCGGTATAATCGGCACGATCTGGCGACCGATCGACTTATTGCGGATGAGCAGCCCGAGCAGCCGCACGAACCCCATCGTCGTGGACAGTTCCGAACGGCCCGCTCCTTTAAGCAGGTCACCGAATGCCTCCAGCTTTGGCACCTCCAGCGGCTTTACTTTGACGACGCGTTGCGGCAGGAATCCACCGAGCTCCTTGCGCAAGCCCAGCAGATATTTCGTCTCGCGGCTCTCCGGCGCCGGGCGGAAGAACGGCGTCTCCGCGATCTCTTCATCGCTCACCGGGATGCCGAAGCGCGCCCGGAACTCGCGCAACTCCTTCTCGTTGAGCTTCTTTTGCTGGTGCGTGATGTTACGGCCTTCACCCGCTTCACCCAGCCCGTAACCCTTGACCGTCTTGGCCAGGATTACCGTGGGCTGGCCTTTGTGCTCCATCGCGGCCTTGTAGGCAGCATAGACTTTGCGCGAGTCGTGGCCGCCGCGCAGCAGCTTGTGAATCTGCTCGTCGGTCAAGTGGTTCACCAGTTCCAGCAGCTCAGGATACTTGCCGAAGAAATGGCGCCGCGTATAACTGCCCGGCTCGACCGAATACTTTTGGTAATCGCCATCCACCGCCTCTTCCATCCGCTTGAGCAGCAGGCCGGTCTTGTCGGCGGCCAGAAGCTTGTCCCAATCCGAGCCCCAAATCACCTTGATGACGTTCCAGCCCGCGCCTTGGAACGCCGCTTCCAGCTCCTGAATAATCTTGCCGTTACCGCGAACAGGGCCGTCCAGCCGCTGCAAGTTGCAGTTCACCACCCAGATGAGGTTGTCGAGGTTCTCGCGCGAAGCCAGCGTCAGCGACCCCAGCGTTTCCGGCTCATCTGATTCGCCGTCGCCGATGAATGCCCACACCTTCGGCTCCTCGCCGTTGATGAAACCCCGGGCGCGCAGGTAGCGGTTGAACCGCGCCTGGTAGATCGACAGCAACGGCCCCAGCCCCATCGACACGGTGGGGAACTGCCAGAAATCCGGCATCAGATATGGGTGGGGATAGGAGGAAAGGCCGCCGCCTTCGGCCAGTTCCTGGCGGAAGTTCTGCAGGTGCCGCTCGTCCAGCCGGCGTTCGAGGAACGCTCGCGCGTAGATGCCGGGCGTTGCGTGCCCCTGGAAATACACCATGTCACCGATAAAATCGTCCGTCCGCCCCCGAAAGAAATGGTTGAACCCCACCTCGCACAAAGTCGCTGACGAAGCGTAGGTCGAGATGTGTCCGCCCAGGCCGCTGTGCTCGCGGTTGGCATTGACCACCATCGCCATCGCGTTCCAGCGGACGTAGCTCTTGATGCGCCGCTCCATTTCCCAATCTCCGGGGAACGACGCTTGTTCATCGGCGGGGATGGAATTGATATAGGGCGTGCTGACGACGCGTGGCACATCGATCCCGCGCGCGCGCAGCCGCTCCGTCAACCCGTCCAGGAAACGGGCCGTCTTTTGCGGCCCCTGGTCCTTCAGCGCGAACTCGAGCACCGTTTCCAGCGACTCAAGCCATTTCTCTTCGTCCGTCTGCTCCGGCTCCGGAAGCACGTGCAGCTCGGGCGGTGAGTATTTCTGTTCTTTTCGTGGCACTTTCACTTTGTATATCGGGAACTTATTACTTAAACTCTGAATGGCCGCGCGTCAAACCCCTAATACTATAGCACATGAAGCTCTGCGACCTTACGTTGCCGACACCCGAGGAGAACCTCGCCTGCGACGAGGCGCTGCTCGACCTCTGCGAAGCCGGCGACAGTGACGAAATCCTGCGCCTGTGGGCGCTGTCCCGGTACTTCGTCGTTCTGGGTTACGCCAATGAAACTGCGACCGAAGTCAACCTCTCCGCCTGCCGCGAACTCAACATACCCGTCTTGCGCCGCTGCACGGGGGGCGGGACCGTGCTCCAGGGACCGGGTGTGCTCAATTACTCCCTCATTGTGCGCGCCGACGACTCCGGCCCATTCCACAGCATCGCCGCCGCCAATAAGTTCATCCTTGAGCGCCACCGCGATACCCTTGCCGAGCTCGTTAAGGCACCCGTCGAATGGCGGGGCCAAACCGACCTTGCCATTGGCGGCCTGAAGTGTGCCGGCAACGCTCAGCGCCGCCGCCGGCGTTTCCTTCTCTTCCACGGCTCGTTCCTGCTGCACCTGGACCTCGGGCTGCTCGAAAAGATTCTGCCCCGGCCCTCGCACCAGCCAGACTATCGCCGCAATCGTTCGCACTCCGATTTCCTGGTAAATCTCAACCTCCCCGACCGCACGCTCAAAGCCGCTCTCAGCAGAACCTGGAACGCCACCGCGCCGCTGGATCGAATCCCCTTCGACCTAATCACCCTCCGCGTCCGCGAGAAATACGCGCTTGACGAATGGAACCTCAAATTCTGAGCCGGGCACAGGCGGATCAACATGAAAGCGGCTGGCGGCAGCAAGTCTTCCAGTACGCTGTGTCTCTCAGGCTGCCTGAGTGGTTCCCCGTGTCTGCCGCACATGCGGGCCACCTTGCGCATTTCGCGCAACTTGCTGCGGCTGCAATACTTCCAATGAGTCCACCTGACGTTGCGTCGGGTGCCTTCCGTCCCCGCCGGCGGTGTTACTCTTGTGGCGCCTCGGCGCAGGCCCCGTGCGGACTCCATGTGGGTAACGCAACTTACTGTGGATATTCTACTTGCGCGCTTAATCCCGGCTCTTTCCTCTCGGTGGAACTGGGGCAGCAGGGTCCCACACCAACCCACACACCTCCATCGCCTCGCCGCAGCGTCACCGTTACTTCGCCGTAGTACCTCTAACCCCGGGTTAGAGGTACTACGGCGAAGTAACGGTGACGCTCCTGTGCGGCCCGCAGGATGATCGGGTGCGGGGAGGGAGGAATAGGTTTCCACGGCTCGTCGTTGAATGTGTGTTCTGCTCGCGCCTGCAACTCCTGACAACCGAGCCAGAGGCAGGCCAAAAGCTTGAAGGTGATGGGGAGGTACGGTAGCGTCTGGGGCGTTGCGTGGAGCATTGGCAATCCAAAATTCGGCGAGTTCATCCCGGTGACTCGGCTGAAGCACATGCGTTTCCCGAATGAGTGGAACCCTAACGCCGCCCGGCGGGTCGGCAATCCCCGCCGATGCACTCCTCGAACACCTCGCCATGCCCGCGTCCTCTTAGCGCCGGTCTTCCCCCCTCGCTCGGCCTGTTCACAACAATTATGGTGGTAGTGGGCGGCGTGATTGGTTCGGGCATATTCCGCAAGCCCGGTGTGATGGCGGCGCAGGTAGGTTCACCGGAGTTGCTGCTCGGCGTCTGGGTCCTGGCCGGCGTGCTCACACTGTTTGGCGCGCTGACCAACGCCGAAATCGCCAGCATGATCCCCGAGACGGGCGGCCAATACACTTACTTTGAACGGATGTACGGCCCGTTCTGCGCCTTCCTGTATGGCTGGGATGTGTTTGCGGTCATCCAATGCGGGTCCATCGCCGCCGTGGCTTATGTCTTCGCGGAATACGCGATGCAGTTCGTGAGGATACCTGAGTTCAGAGCCAGCGTTAGTGACCGCCATCTATCTCCTCATGAACGTTGCTTATGCGTATGTGCTCCCGATTGACCAAATGGCGAAATCCAAACTCGTCGCCGCGGATGTGGCGGAGAGACGTTTTGCCGGCGGCGGGCGCTGGATCGCCGCCGTGGCGCTGATCTCCACCTTCGGCACCACCAATTCGATCATCCTCGCCATGGCGCGGGTCTATTTCTCCATGGCCCGCATGAAGGTCTTCCCGCGCGCGCTCGGCCGGGTGCATCATCGCTTTCATATGGCCGCCGCCTCCCTGGTCGTCCAAGGCGTCTGGAGCGTCCTGCTGCTCTTCAGCGGCACCATTGATACGCTCACGGACATGCTGATCTTCGTAAGCTGGACTTTTTACGCAGCCGGCGCCTATGGCGTATTTGTCCTGCGCCGCAAAGCGCCCGATGCCCCGCGGCCGTACAAGGTCCCCGGCTATCCCTTCGTGCCCTGGATCTTCATCATCTTTGCGCTGCTCTACCTTCTGCTCACGATCTGCAACGACATCGCTGGTTATCAGGCGGCCGTTGCGGCGGGAAAACCAGGCATGATCAACTCAGCCCTCGGCACAGTGCTGGTGCTCATCGGCGCCCCGATCTATGTCTTCTATTGAACCCGTAAGCCGGCGGCAATGGCGACGTCGCGACCCTGATTCCAAAATGGCATTCGCATTCCGTGACAACTGGTGTATTATGATTGCGCCTAACTGTTACCATTAACAGGGGAAAGGAATAACAATGAAGAATAGAATGAAATTGACTACGTATATGGTTGCGCTGGCGTTCGGCGCGAGCCTCGCGCTGCCGGGGCTGAGCTTGGGAGCCGATGAGAAGGCCAGCGCCGCAACCCAAACCATCAAAGGCGAGGTCGTGGACCTGATGTGCTACCTGGACCATGGTGCCAAGGGCGAAAAGCACAAAGGGTGCGCCAAGAAATGCATCGAAAGCGGCGGCCCGGTTGGCCTGCTTACAGCCGACGACCAGCTTTACCTGGTCATCGGCGACCATCAGCCGCTCAATAAGGAGCTGTCCGCCAAAGCGGCGGAGACCGTCACGCTCAAAGGCAAAGTTGTCGAGCGCAACGGTATGAAGATGATCGAGAACGCCGAATTGCAGGATTAGGCCTTCTCCATCCTGGCCCGCGTGCTGGCCGAAAGACGCGCTCGGACATTGATCCGCCGAGCGCGGCCTATTTGGCCATCACCACTTCCATTGTCTCGTCGCGCTTATGCGGCGTATCTTCCTCCGTTTCCACGAGTGGCGAATTGGTCGGCGTCTCCAACGAAACCGCCACGTGGTCCGTCGTCGCCTCGTCGGCCTTGTGGAATTTGACGCTGACGATCTTGCTTACGCCGTGCTCCTGCATGGTGATGCCATAAAGCACGTCGGCCATGCCAATGCTGCGCTTGTTGTGGGTGATGAGGATGAACTGCGAGTGCGCCAGGAAACGCTGGAGAATGCGAATAAAGCGGTTGATGTTCGATTCGTCCAGCGGCGCGTCCAGCTCGTCCAGCACGCAGAACGGGCTGGGCTTGACCTGGTAGATCGAGAATAGCAGCGCCACCGCCGTCATCGTCTGTTCACCGCCGGACAGGAGCGAAATAGTCTGCAACTGTTTGCCCGGCGGCCGGGCCACGATGTCAATGCCGCTTTCGAGGAGGTCATTCTCATCCATCAGCACCAGGTCGGCTTTGCCCCCGCCGAAGACTTCGGTGAACATCACTCGGAAGCTGTCACGGATCTTCTCGAACGTCTCCCGGAACATCTCGCGGGTCTGCACGTTGATGCGATTGATCACCTCCAGCAACTGCGCCTTGGCCTGGACCAGGTCGTCGTGCTGCTTGCTCAGAAATTGGAACCGCTGCTCAGTCTCCTCGTATTCCTCGATGGCCACGAGGTTCACCGGTCCCATCTCGTCAATACGCTGCTGCAAGGCCTCGACTTGCTGGGCGACTGCCGTCCAATCCGTGGCGGCACCGGCCGCGGCCATTTCATCTGGCGTCATCACATGCACCTTCGGCTGGCCCTCATCGGCGTAGGTGATGGTGATGCACTCGCTGCGAATGTTGTCGAGGTTGAGATGATACTTCTGCTGGACGCGCTCGCGGAGGTTCTGCATGGCCATATTCTTCTGCGCCAGCTCGACATCGAAGGCTCCGCGCTGTTCCTGCAGGCCGGTCAGACGACGGCGCTGCTCGCGCAAGCCTTCCTCGCGTGAGGCCACGTCCCCGTCCTGGGATTGCTTCTGCGCCACCAGGTCCGCGGTCTCCGCATTGACCTGTTCGCGGTCAAACTGGAGTTTCTCGATCAGGCCGCGAGATTCCTGGATCTCGGTCTCGGCCCGCTCTTTGCGGCCAACGAAGGAGGAAAGCTCGCCGCGCCGCTGCTCGATCACCTGCGTCAGTTCGCGGAGGCGCTGGTCGAGCGCTTGCCGTTGCTGCTGGAACGAGGCGCACATCTGCTCTTCTGCCGCCAAGGCCACCCGGCTATCGGTTAGTCCGGCGTTGGCGGCATCCCTTTGCTGGCGCAGAGCCTCCAGCCGCGCGGTCAATTCCGCCACCTGCGACTGGCAGCCCTGTTCGCGCCCTTCGCACTCGCCGGCCTGCGCCGCCAGCCCTGCCCGCTTTTGCAGGCCTTCCTGCTCCTGCGCGGCCAGGCTTTGAACCTCGTAAATAACGGTGTCGATCTTCTGGTGGAGCAAGCGTTGGGAATTCTGCAGCGCGTTGAACTCGCCCTCATGCGTGGCGATGGCGACTTCCTGCGCGCGCAGTTCGTTCTGCGCCTGCTGCAAGCTGGCCTGAAGCTCGGTCTGCTCGCTCTGCAAGGCGCCTTTGCTGCGGCTGATTTCGGCCACCTCTTCCTGCAAGGCAGCCAGGGTCGAGCGCAAATCAGCGATCTGGTTTTTCCGTCCCAGAATCGAAGCGGGCGCTTTGCCATCGCCATTGCCGTTGTTGCTGCCACCCGTGTAAATGCCATGGCTACTCAGCAACTCACCTCCCAGCGTAACGTAACTAAAAGCACCTTTGCTCTCTTGCCACGCGGTGGTCGCCGCATTCAGATCCCGCACAATCCGGGTCGTGCCGAGCAGACGGTCCATCAGCGGGCGGATGGAAGCCTCGCTTTCGACAACCGCTCTCGCGTCCAGCGGCACACCATTCAATTCCACTGGCGAAGCCATCGGCGTCGCAGGTCGCCCCTCATTGGCGGCAACCACATCGGAGTTGCCATCTCTGATAAACGTCAGCGGTGCGATGCTGGCCCGGCCGCTTTTATGCGCGCTTAGGTCGGCCAGAATCTGGCACGCCGACTCCGGCTGCTCGGTCAACACCAATTGCAGGTGATGACCCAGGGCGGTTTCGATGGCTGTCACGAATTGATCGGGCACGCGAATCTTGTCCGCCAGCGAGCCGAGCACATGTTGCGACTGTTTGAGCGCAGCGAGCGGGCCGACGCTGAAACCCTCGTGGTCGGCCTGCAATTGTTCGAGCACATTGAGCCGGGAGCGTTTCCCGGCTTGCTGCTCCAGAACCTGATCCTGTGTCCGGGCGGCGCGCTCCAACTCCGACAGGAGTTCGCGCAGACGCTTCTGGCGCTCCTCCACGCTGCCGCGCTGAGTTTGCGCGTTGAGTTTCTGCGCTGCGACGTTGGCCACGAACTCGTGCAACCGGCTTTCCAGGCGCGTCCGCTCCTCTTCGAGCTGTATCTTCTCGGCCGAAAGCTTCTCCAGGCGCACCACATTGCCCTGCTTCTGCAAATCCAGTGAGGTGATCTCATTGCGGACGCGCGTCAAATCCTGCGCGGCCGCGAAAGCGTCGGCCTGAGCCTGGCGCAGAGTCTCCTGCTGCTGCCGCAGTTCCTCTTCCACCTGGCGCAATGCGTCCTGCCTGGCCGCCAGCGTTTGCCCATGCTCTTTAAGGGCGGTCTCGGAACACGCCAGATGCCCGGTGACCGCCTGAAGATCCTCCCCTGCCGCCCGGCGCCGCTCCTCCGCCTGCGTCAGATCGACCATGGCCTTGGTATTCTGCGTCGCGAATTCCCGGAGGCGCTCCTCGTTGAAATGGATTCGGCTTTCGTGCCGGTCAATCTCGCCTTTTAACTCGAGCCCGCGCTGTTGCCTCGCGCCGATTTCGTGTTCCAATTCCGACACGCGCTCCCGCAACCGGGTGATCTCATCCTCGCACCGCAGCGCGGAGGCTGAACTGGTCTCGATATCATTGCGGAGGTTGTCCGCCGCCGTCTGCCGGTCGGCAATCTCAGATTGTAACTGGTCGAATTGATGGCGGGCGAGCTGCGTATCCAGGTGTTGCAGCTCCTGGGAAAGCTGTTTGTAACGGCGCGCCTTGCCGGCCTGGCGTTGGAGCGAGCCGATCTGCCGCTTTACCTCGCGGACCAGGTCCGCCACGCGCAGGAGGTTTTGCTCGGTGTATTCGAGCTTGCGTAGCGCCTCTCGTTTTTGCGCCTTGTACTTGGTGATGCCGGCGGCCTCTTCAAAGATCATCCGGCGGTCCTCCGGCTTGCTGGACAAGATCTGCGTGATGTTGCCCTGAGCCATGATGCTGTAGCTGGTGCGCCCCACCCCCGTGCCCATGAACAGTTGCTGGATGTCTTTCAGCCGGCATGGCGTCTTGTTGATGAAATACTCGCTCCCGCCATCCCGGAATACCCGGCGCGTCACGGTCACCTCGTGATACGCCATTTCGACTCCCGCTGCGACCAGGTGCTCTTCATCCACCCCACCGATCGTCAGCGAAACCTCCGCCATCCCCAGCGGCTTGCGACCGTCCGTGCCGTTGAAGATAACGTCGGCCATCTCGCCACCCCGCAACGCCTTGGCGGATTGCTCGCCCAGTACCCAACGGATTGCGTCCGACACATTCGACTTGCCGCACCCATTGGGGCCTACAATGGCGGTCACCCCGGGCTGGAAGTTCAGCGACGTTTTGTCGGCAAAGGACTTGAATCCTAAGACAGTTAAATTCTTGAGATACATGATCTTGCTAATTTCAACCAAATTCGCCCCCAATAGTAAAGTGGAAAAACCACAATATATAGGGCACCCGCCATGTCGGAGCACAACTAATTGGTGAGGAACCGAGATTGGTGTTGTGCTGCTAACCGCTGCCAAAACCCTAAATTCTATTCTATCGACGCTATTCTTGGTGTAAAATGGCCACGTTTGGCAACAACTTTTCGCAACTACTTTTGCCCTCGATATTGCCCTTGTTGGCCCATAATCTGCCTACGCGTCAGTGACTTTATGAGCCTAAACGACCTCCGCTCCCATCCTGGCCCTCTTCAAACGACTGGCGTGTGTCGCCTTTTCCAAATGAAAACGTCTAGCCACTCCTCTGCGCGACCCCCCGTCAGTGGTCCGTTGCAGTCCCTACTCTCCCTCGGCATTGCGCTTGCGGCGTTCGGTGCGGCCTGCGCAGCGCCGGCGGCGAGCTATCAACCTGCCACCGTCCTCCCGCCTGAACCGATGCGGGAATTCCGCGGAGCCTGGATCGCGACGGTCGCGAATACCGATTGGCCTTCCAGCAAAATGCTGAGCACGCATGAACAAAAGGCCGAGTTGCTGGCCATGCTGGACCGAGCCGCCCAACTCAAGCTGAACGTCATCATCTTCCAGGTCAGGCCAGCCTGCGACGCAATGTATGCCTCCCGGATTGAGCCCTGGTCTGAGTACCTCACCGGAACGATGGGGAAAGCGCCCGAGCCGTTTTATGATCCGCTGGCCTTCGCGGTCGAGGAGGCGCACAAACGCGGTCTGGAACTACACGCGTGGTTTAATCCGTATCGAGCACGCTTGCGCTCCGCCAACTCGCCCACCGCCGCGAACCACATCAGCCGGACCCGTCCACAGCTTGTCCGGCAGTATGGAGATTTCCTCTGGCTGGACCCCGGCGAGAAGGAAGTGCAGGACTATTCGCTCAGCGTCGTGCTGGATGTAGTGAAGCGCTACGATGTCGATGGCATCCACTTTGACGACTATTTCTACCCTTACAAAGCGCACGATGCTTCGGGCAAAGATTTGGATTTCCCCGACGACTCAAGCTGGCAGCGCTTCGGCGCCGGTGGCAAACTGAGTCGCGACGACTGGCGGCGCGAGAACGTCAACTTGTTCGTCCGGCGCGTCTATCGATCCATCAAGGCGGCGAAGCCCTGGGTGAAGTTTGGGGTCAGTCCTTTCGGAATCTGGCGTCCCAAGTATCCCCTGCAAATCAAGGGGCTGGACTCTTACGCGGCGCTTTACGCTGATTCGCGCAATTGGCTGGCCAACGGTTGGGTCGATTACTTTGCGCCGCAGCTTTATTGGGCGATTGGCCCCCCGGACCAAAGCTTCCCCGTGCTGCTGCGCTGGTGGGCGGAGCAGAACGCCAAGGGCCGGACGCTTTGCGCGGGGATGGACTCGACCAAAGTAAGCCGATCCTGGAAGCCGCAGGAGATCGTCAACCAGATCCGCCTTGCCCGCAACCAACAGGGCATAAGCGGCCACATTCATTGGAACATGAAGAGCCTCATGAGCAACAGCGCTTTTGATGAAGTCCTGGTGAAGGACGTGTATCAGCACGCCGCCCTAATGCCACCTTCCCCGTGGCTGGGCCGGGCTCAGCCTGTGAAACCGAAGCTAACTGTAGCCGCCGGCAATGCCGGCTCCCAACTGGAAATCCGCTGGACGCCCGGCAGCTCCGGCAAGGCCAGCCTCTGGCTGGTGCAGACACGAACTGGCGGCAAGTGGACAGAGGAGATTCTCCCCGCCGCAAGGGCCACGCGCGTTTGGCGTGGTGCGCAGCCGGAGGTGGTGGCGGTCTCGGCGGTTAATCGCAACGGCGAATTGAGCGCTCCCAGCGTGCTTCAGGCGCGGAGCGACGCGAAATGACCCTCGCTGCCAGCGCACCGGCTCACACAGCCGTTTTCGAGGGAAGATGCATGCCAGCGACGCAGCCCGGTGCGACGCCGGGCCAAGGCATCGGGCGGCTGGCCGCCGGGGCGATCCTGGAGTTGGTCGAGATCACAGACCGGTCCTGTGGCTGCTTGCGCTCCCGCGGTAAGTAATCCAAGCCGCGCGGCGAGCAACAGTCTCCAAGTCAGCGGGACCACGCCCGGACTGGATGTCCGGCTGCGCGGGCACGCCGCTCAGGGCCGCCCATTCGTCCGCGTAACGTCGCAGCGCCATCTCCAACCCGAAGTCATCCAGCGCCCCCGGCCGCGACTCCCAGGCCAAGCGATGGATATCCCGCATCAGGCTGTCAATCAGGCCCTCCAGCTTGCCGATGCGGCCACGCACCAATGGCGGGCAGGGCTGTTGTTTGGCGAGGATTTGCATCCCCAATTTCAGCGCCGTGAGGTCCTGCCCCAACCGGTCGTGAGGCTCGCGCGAGACCCTGCCCCGTTCGGTCTCCTCCGACGCAACCAGGCGGCGTAGCACCTGCCGGTGCGCCTCCTCGGCGCGCTCGCGCTGCACGATTTCGGCCTGCAACGCCCGGTTGGCTTCCGACAGCTCCGCGGTCCGCTCCTGGACGCGCGCTTCCAGCAGATGACGCTCGCGCTGCAAGCTGGCTTCCGCCTGCCGGAGGGCGGCTTCGGCTTATTGGCGCCCGATGGCGTAGCGAATAGCGCGCCCCGTCTGCCGGCCATAGGCCTGGCCTTTGATGAGGTAATCCCGAATGCCGTGCCGAACGGCTTCCAGGCCCACCGCTTTATCCGCAACCCCGGTCAGCACCACGATGCGCAGGTGCGGCGCCGCCGCGCGCGCCCGGACAAAAGTGTCGCGGCCGGTGCTGTCCGGAAGGGACAGGTCTAGCAGCAGCACATTGAAAGAGCGTTTTTACAAGTGTGCGGCAGCTTCCGACCAAGTCTCGGCCAGCGTGAATCGGAAGCCATCGAGCCCGGGTTGAGATAGCTCGTGCAGAGACTCCTGGAGCAGGGCTGCGTCGGTGGGGCTGTCTTCGACGAGGAGAACCGCTACGGTTGCCGCGCTCACGATGGGGCGGCTGGATTCAACCCGTAGACGGGGCTGTGAACCGGGTGCCCAGGGTGTCAGGCAGCCGGTTCTGGAGCAGCCAGAAATCCCGCAGTGCCAAAGCCTGAGCCGTCAAGTCAGCCAGGGCGTTGGGCTTAACGAGGTAGGCATTAGCGCCGGCGTCGTATGCTCGGGCGATATCATCGGGACGGCTGGAGGAGGTGAAGACGAGCACCGGCAATCGCCGGAGCTGCGGCTGTTGCCGAATCCACTCCAACACCTCGAACCCCGACCAATAGGGCAGGTTCAGGTCCAGCAGCACCAGGCCCGGCAAGGGGTGCAGCCCGCGCTCGCCAAACGGCGGGTTGCCCGCCAGGTAATCCTTCGCCTCTTTCCCGTCCTTCACGGTCTGGAGTGGATTATGGATTCCAGTCTTTGCGAGCACGTGCTGGAGCAACATCACGTCCGACTCTTCGTCTTCCACGTAAAGGATCGTGACAGAGCTCATCCGCTCGGACCTTCCACGTTGCCCGACGGCCTCGACTCGTCAACGGCCTTGAGCTCCAGCCAGAACCGGCTGCCGCAGCCCGGCTCTGATTCCAGCCCGACCTTGCCGCCCATCTTCTCGATGGCCTTGCGCACCACCGTGAGACCGACGCCCGTCCCGTCGTAGCTCTTGTCGAGGCGCTGGAACATCTTGAAGATGCGCTCCTGAGCGTCCTTGGGGATGCCGACCCCGTTGTCGGCGAACCAGAGGCGGACGGAGGGGCGAGGGGTGAGGGGCGGGGAGGACGGGGAAACTTGGTGCGTGATGCGTGATGCGTGTTGCGTGACCGGAGGCTCGGGATTGGTGGCTGGCGGTGGCTCAGCCCCGGCGGGCAGCGGCTTGTCCCCCTTTTCGGATTTCGGGCTTCGGCCCTCCTTCGGGTTTCGGTTCTCGGCCTTCGGATTTCCCATCCGTTCGGCCCAGACGCGCACCCGAGGACGAGTGCCTAGGGCGACGAACTTAATCGCGTTGCCCAGCAGGTTGGAAAAGCACTGCGTCAGCGCGGCCTCGTTGCCCAGCATGTGCGGCAAGGGTCCTTCGATCTGAATCTCGACTTGCGGCGGCTGAAAGGCCGGATAGGACTCGATAATGCCCCGCAGCAACTCCTGCACGTCAACCGGCGACAGCCTCAGCTCGCTGCGCGCCAGGCGGCTGTACTGCAGCACGTCCTGGATCAGCTTGTCCATCCGCGCGGCGGCGCCGGTGATGCGGTTGATATGGTCCTGCGCCCGGGGCCGTCCGCAGTCCAGGCATTCTTCCCCGAGGATTTGGGCAAAGGAGCGGATGGCCCGCAGCGGCGCCCGCAAATCATGTGTGATGCTGTGCGAAAAGTCTTCCAGATCGCTGATCGTCTCCTCCAGCGACGCGGTGCGCTCGGCGACGCGGCGTTCCAGCTCCGAGTTCCAATCGCGCAACTGCCTCTCGCTGTCCCGCAACGCCTCCTCGGCCTTCGTCAGGGCTATCTCGACTTGCTTGCGTTCGATGGCGTAGCGGATGGCACGGGCGGTCTGCCGTCCGTAAGCCTGGCCCTTGATAAGGTAGTCCTGGATACCGTGGCGGACGGCGTCGAGGCCCAACGCTTCATTGGCCTCACCCGTGAGCACGACGATGGGAAGGTGAGGCGCTTCGGCCCGAGCGCGCAAAAACGTGTCGCGGCCCGTGATGTCCGGCAGTAGTAAATCCAGCAACAGCACCTCAAACTGCTTCTGGCGCAGGCATCGGACCGCCTCCTCCCAGCATTCAACGTGGGTGAACTCGAATTCTCCGGGCCGGGTCTCCCCGAGCGACTCCTGCAACAGCAGCGCGTCGGAATCGCTGTCTTCCACCAACAACACTCGTATCACCGCCGGCTTCATAGCCGAGGCTTAACCCGCGCCGGCTTTAGGCGCAGGCGGCAGGGTGACGACATAGAGCCAAAACGCTTCAATGGAGCGGACCACTTCGAGGAACTGGTTGAAATCAACCGGCTTGTTAATGTAGCAGTTGGCACTGAGCTCGTAAGCTCTCAGGACGTCCTGCTCGGCGCGCGAAGTGGTCATCACCACAATGGGAATGGTCTTGAGCTGGTCATCGCCCTTGATGTCGGCCAGCACCTCCCGGCCGTCTTTGCGCGGCAGGTTCAGGTCCAGCATGATCATGTCCGGGCGAGGGGTCTCCGAGTACAGGCCCTGCCGCCGCAGGAATTGCATCGCCTGCACGCCGTCCTCGACGACGCTCACATGATTGCGCACCTTGAAATCTCGCAGCGCTTCCAAGGTCAACTCGGTATCGCTGGGACTGTCTTCCACCAGCAGGATTTCTATGGGGCGTCCTTCGCTCTTGTTCATACGGCTTGCTTCATTATGGCAGAGTCAGAGGCGTTTGGGAAGCGAAAACTGCGGCTTTGACATTGCTTCGACCGGCTTTCAGGTGGCTTTGGGATGGGTTTGCGCGGTCATTCCGCCTCCGCCCGAGGGTGTTCCCATAAGCGTTCTGAATACAACCTCCGCTGCCGGCGGCCCTCGGGGTAGTCTAGGGGATACCCTGGCACCACTCTGGCGCCTTCCTATACCCATAGACCATGCCGGGAGCACCATTTTCAATCAGGCAACTTTATCCAAATCATGTTTAGGTGGGATTTCCGCCGCGAAGCGGTGTTTGGCCCTGGATGTGAGGGGGTCGATAGTGGGGATGCCTGTGGCCAATGCGCGTTGCCTCGGCACGTTAGCACGCGGCACTGGGCATTTAGGCAGCCGTCCGCAAGGTGTCGTCAGCGCGGGCTATTTTGCGCGCGAGAGGAAGGACCATTTCGCAAAAAGGGTCGTCGAAAGTCACGAAGATCTCCATTTCCTCGAACGCCTCCTCGCGGCTCAACTCAGTGGCCCGTTCGATCGTCTCCAAATCCAGCGCCGAGTCGGAATCACCGACCCAATGTTTGCGGCCCGCATAATAGAGCCCGATGCCAGAATGTCGCAAGACTACTCTCATTGTCCCTTTTCACCTGAGTAAGGAAGACTCCACCATTCTCAGGCGGCTATCCAATGGGGTGTTCACCCCATAGACGGAGCAAGGCAGGGGGCGTATCTGCGAGCGCGCCGAGCGGGGCAAGCCGCTACTCGCACGGCGGTTCTGTTGCACTTGAGACCCCCTGCCCTCCCCATCGGCGCGTTGAGGACAACGCGCCCTTACCTGGCGGCTTCGGGGAGTGAGAAGTAAAACGTCGAGCCCAGGCCCGGCTGGGACTCGACCCAGATCTGGCCGCGATGCCGCTCGACAATCTTCTTGGAGATGGCCAGCCCGATCCCGGTGCCGGGATACTTGTTGCGCGTGTGCAGGCGCTGGAACACCTGGAAAATCCGCTCGAAGTACTGCGCCTCGATGCCGATGCCATTGTCCCGCACCCAAAGGACCCAGCGGCCTTCCTCCGAGCGGGCACCAATATGAATCTGCGGCGCGTGCTCGCTGCGAAACTTGAGGGCGTTGGCAATCAGATTCTGGAACAGTTGCAGCATCTGACTCTCATCCACGGACACGGTCGGCAACGGATCGATAGTCACCGCCGCCTTGGCCGACTGGATGGTGAATTGCAGGTTGCGCAGGGCGGCGTTGAGCGGCACCCCCAAGTTCGCAGGGGTGAAGGCGCAGGCCTCCGTGCTGAGCCGCGAAAAGGTGAGGAGGTCAGTGATGAGCCGCTCCATGCGCGTGGCGCCCTCGGCGGCGCCGGCAATGTATTCCCGCATTTTGGCATCCAGCTTCTCCGGGAAGCGATGCTCGAGCAGGCGCACGAAGCCAGCGACCGCGCGCAGCGGTTCCTGGAGGTCGTGCGACGCGACGTAGCCGAACTGTTCCAGGTCGAGATTCGAGCGCTTCAGGGCTTCGGCCGCGCTCAGCAGCGCCTCCTCGACGACCGTACGGCTGGCAACTTCCGCTCGTAATTGCTCGTTGGTGGCCTCCAGTTCGCGCGTGCGCTGCGCTACCAACCCCTCGAGGTGATCGCGATGCTTGGCCAGCTCAGCTTCCGCTTGGAAATGCCGGACGGCTTCGCCAATTATCGGCGCGAGGGATTCGACGAATTCGACCACTCTCGGCGGAAACAGGCTGGGCCGGCGATCCGCCAGGTGAATCGCGCCGAGGATGCCCACGCGGCAGTGGATGGGCACGATAGCGACCGACGCGAAGCCGAATTTGACGCAGTTGCCCCGATACCGCGCCCGCTCTTGCGGCGTGACTTGTTCGGTGAAGGATCGGAGATTGTCACAGCGATACGAGCCCCCAGGCGTCAGGAGGGCTCGATCCGGTTGCTCGGCCGCTTGCGTGATGGCGCGAATGCAGCAGCAAGCGTCGCGCTGGAGCGAAAGGTGATTCTCGAGTTCGATAAACCCAGGCTCGAACCCCACCCAGGATTCGTAGGGTATCTCCTTAGCGTCATTCACCAGCCGGATGCCCAGGGCCTCGGAGCCGCTCCACTGCCGCATAAGTTCCACCACCGAACGCAGGTACTCGCTGGCCGAGTTCTTGTGCGCAAAGAGCGCGGCCAAGGCGCTGGTGAGGTCGCGCCGCCGCTCGGCTTCCTTGCGCTCCGTAATGTCAGTGAGGCTCAAGCGGCAATGGCTTTCGCGCGTACTGGGGTCGTCTGCCGCGATGCCTTCCAGCCGCACGGTCAAGCATACGCCGGTCGCGTTCTTGAGCGTTAGCTCACCCGTCTGCCGGGCCTCTGAGTGCAATACCTGATGGCAGTAAAGAAAGAAGGTGTCCTGCGCCTCGGCAGGGATGAAACGAGTGATCTTCTGGTGGATCAGGGCCTTTCGCTCCAGGCCCAGCAAGCTGGCTGCCGAGAGATTGGCTTCCAGAATCTCACCGCCTTGGCTCAACGTCAGCAGGGAGAGCGGTGCGAAATCGTAAAGGTCCACGTACCGGTCGCGAGCCTCTTCCAATGCGTCCTGGGTCCGGCGCAGTTCGTCATTCTGCATCTCCAGCTCGACTTGGTGGACCCGGAGGTCGTGCATCACTTTCTGCACGTCCTGCTCCGGCACCGGCGCGAGGGAGGGACCTGTCTTGGCTAGGGCTTGCTCGGCGCGCCGGCGCAGGTCCTTCGGGGGCGGGGAGGAACGGGGCTTACGTTTCATGGGCTTCAAATGGATCTCAACACCGTGAAGGGGACAGACGCTGCAACCCTTTCAGGGTTGACGCCCCAGCCCATCGCATACCCAGGGGGGCTCGGGCCTCGCAACCCTGGGCTGAGTGATTTCATCCTTCCAGAATGATAACCGAGCGAACGAGGGGGCGGAGGCATGGCTTTAACTCGCTTCATTGGGACGTCGCCTTCGGCTCAACCGCGACGCCGTCCGCCGCCACCAGCACGCGCATCCGGGTGCATTTGCGCAACAACTCCGGCAGCAGACTGGTGTGGCCGGGATGCTGATGGGTCACCGCCACGAACGCCATGTCGCAACCGGGCGTCAGGTGGGTGAAGAAATTGTCGAGCGCATCGAGGCCGCCGGCGGAAGCGCCAATGCCAACCACCGGCACGGGCCGCGGCGGGGGCGCCGAGCGACGGGGCCACAGCGCCGACAGCGGTTGGGGATTTCATGCGCGGCGGCGTGCTCGCTGTTTTAAGGCGGCCAACCAGGTGACCCTTGGATGCTCTTTTCTTCGTCGCCATAGGAATGGTTCAAGCCAGTGACTTCCTATTGGAATACTTCTGATTACGCCAGAAACCACGCCGCTGCAAGCCAATTCGGCAAGCTGGGCGCATCGTAACGCTGCCATCAGGTAGTGGCGGGCATCCCTGCCGGCCGTGGCGGCAGTATCGAGACGCGCCCGGGGTATTGCGGCTTCGCCATTACAGTGTGCTTCCCGCAGGCTGGAGTGTTAGAATGTGGCTCATGAATACGCCCTTATGGCACCAAGTCAAAGAAGCCTGATGAAAACAAAGCACACAATCGGCGGATGGCTGATGCTGCTGCCGCTCACGAGCCTTAACCTCCAGCCGGCGACTGCCTCCGCTCAAGGGACGGCCTTCAGCTACCAGGGCCGACTCGACGCTAGCGGCAGTCCCGCCAACGGAGTTTATGACCTGGAGTTTATGGTCTGCGATGCGCTGATCAGCGGAAACGTGGTCGGGGGGCCATTGACCAACAGCGCCACCGGCGTCACCAATGGTTTGTTCACTGTCACGCTGGATTTCGGCAGCGGCGTTTTCACCGGGCCGGCGCGCTGGCTGCAGCTCGGCGTGCGGACGAATGGCAACGGCGCGTTCACGACGCTGCTGCCGCGGCAGCAACTGCTGCCGGCGCCCTACTCCGTCATGGCGAGCGCCGCCAGCAACCTGCTGGGTACGCTGCCCGCCGCGCAACTGAGCGGCACCTTGCCCGCGAGCGTGCTGGCAGGATATTCCGGCACCGTGGCGCTGACCAACAGCGGCAATAGTTTTAATGGTTCATTCTCCGGTTCCTTTGGCGGCGACGGTGCGGGACTGACGAATGTGGCCGGCATTCTGGCATGGCAGAATGTGACCGGCACCAACCAGCAGGCGCAGCCCAACACCGGCTACCTCGCCAACAACGCGGCCCAAGTAACCATCACCCTGCCAGCCTCGCCGAGCGTGGGCAGCATCGTGCGGGTATCGGGCGCCGGCGCGGGCGGCTGGCTAATCGCGCAGAACGCGGGGCAATCCATCCAGACGGGCGTGGTTACCGCCAACTACACAAACTGGAATAGCCTTACCAATTGGACACAGACCAGCGCGTCCAGTCAGTATTGGTATTCGGTTGCTGCTTCAGCGGATGGGACCAAACTGGCGGCGGTGGTCTATGGGGGCGGTATTTATACCTCGACGAATTCGGGCACCAACTGGACGCAGACCACCGCACCCGCTGTTGACTGGGTTTCCATCGCATCATCCGCCGATGGAACCAAGCTGGCGGCGGTGGCTACCGGGAGCGGCATTTACACATCGAGCAATTCGGGCGCCACGTGGACGCTGACCAGCGCCCCCATTAACTGGTCTTGCATCGCTGCTTCAGCCGATGGGACGAAGCTGGCAGCGGTGGTCTATGGAGGCAGCATCTACACCTCTACCAATTCGGGCACCAACTGGATGCTGACCACTTCGCCCGTTTATAATTGGATCTCCATCGCTTCCTCGGCGGATGGAACGAAACTGGTGGCGGGGGCTTATGGAGTCGGTATTTATGCCTCGGTCAATTCGGGCACCAACTGGACGCCGACAACCGCGCCCGTTCTTGACTGGTTTTCCGTCGCCTCCTCAGCGGATGGAACGAAACTGGTGGCGGGGGTCTATGGGGGCGGGATATACACCTCGACCAATTCGGGTGCCACGTGGACCCAGACTAGTGCGTCCAGTCAGGTCTGGTATTCCGCAGCTTCTTCAGCGGATGGCAGTAAACTGGGGGCGGTGGCTGATGGGGGCGGGGTTTACACCTCGACCAATTCGGGTGCCACATGGACGCAGACCGGCGCCCCCACCACTCTTTACTGGCATTCCATCGCCTCCTCAGCGGATGGAACGAAACTCGTGGCGGCGGCGTATGGGGCCGGGATATACACCGCACAAGGCACAATTCAAACGGCTACCACGCCGGGCATAGCAGGCTATTTCGCGGGCGGCCAAAACAGCGCGATTGAATTGCAATACATCGGCAACGGGCAGTTCCTGCCGCTGAGCTACGTTGGCACTCTATCGGCGTATTGAAAGGGGCTGCGCGGAGAACACGAAGTCGGCTTATCGCAGAGACGCAGAGAGCGCGGAGGGACGCAGAGGAGAAGAGCCTTTTGTTTCTCCTTTCTCTGCGTTCCTCCGCGCTCTCTGCGTCTCTGCGTTGAATCCTCGGGGCCTTGCCGATCCCGGTCAGGCGGCGGGCGGGCCGGCGCTCGGGGGGTCTGGGATTGAAAAATAGAACGTCGCGCCCTGGCCGGGCTGGGACTCGACCCAAATGGTTCCGCCATGCCGCTCGACAATCTTCTTGCAAATAGCCAGGCCGATGCCGGTTCCCGGATAGTCCTTGCGGGTGTGCAGCCGCTGGAAGATTTGGAAGATCCTCTCATAATACTGCGGGTCAATGCCAATGCCGTTGTCGCGCACCGAGAAGACCCAGCGCCCCTCCGTTCTTTGGGCGCCGATATGAATCTCCGGGGACTGCTCGCCATGGAACTTAAGGGCGTTGCCAATCAGGTTCTGAAAAAGCTGTCTGATCTGGCCGGCGTCCACCGAGAGAGTGGGCAGAGGATCGTGGGTCACGATGGCTTGGGCTGAGGTGATGCCCGCCTCGAGGTTTAGCAAGGCCTGCCCGAGCGCGGCCTCCAGGTCGGAGGGAAGAAAGGCATCCCCGCGCGAGGCAACGCGAGAGAAGGCGAGCAGATCGCCGATGAGCTGCTCCATGCGAGTGGCGCCGTCGAAGGCGCCGGCAATATAGCCCAGCGCCTTAACATCCAGCTTGTCCGGGAAGCGGTGCTCGAGGAGCTTGACGTAACCCCCGACGGCCCGCAACGGTTCTTGCAGGTCGTGTGAGGCGATGTAGGCGAATTGTTCCAAGTCGCGATTGGAGCGTTGGAGGTCCTCGGTAGTGTGCTGGAGGGCAGCCTGGGCGCGTTTGCGCTCGGTGATGTCCCGCAAGAGGACCTGGATGGCTCGCTCACCTTGATCCATCACCGGCGCCGCTACCACCTCGACGTCCACCAGCGCGCCGTCCAGGCGAATGATCTTCTCCTCGAGGACCGGCACGCGTTCGCCGCTTAGCACCAGGCTGATGCGTTCCTGCATCATCGCATGGCAATCTGGGTGGAAGAACTCAAAGGGCGACTTGCCCAAAAGCTGTTCAGCGCTGGACGCGCCGAATAGTTGGAGAGCGGCCGGGTTAACCAGCACAATACGACTGCCGCGATTGACGAACAAGGCCTCGGGGGATAGTTCCACCAAGCCGCGATATCGTTCCTCGCTCTGTCGCTGGGCCTCCTCCGCCCGCGCTTTGGCCGAGCGCAACCGGAGGGCAGTGATGCCATACGCCAGGTCGCCCGCTAAACTCGTCAGCAATTTCGCCTCGGCTTCGCTGAAGCCATTGGTCTTTCTTGAATAAATGGTGAGCGCGCCGAAGGCCCGGCCTTCGGCCAGCAGCGGAAGAACCAGTGAGGAGGCATACCCTCGTTTATTGGCCTCGGCGCGCCAAGGCGTGAACGTAGGGTCGGTCATCATGTTCCCACACATGCAGGGCTGGCCAGTGCGGATCGCAGTGCCCGTGGGGCCGCGCCCGCGCTCCGTGTCCGCCCACGTGACATTCAGCGTTTCGAGATAGCCCTCCTCAAAGCCCGCCTGCGCCGCGGGCCGGACCGTCCTGAATTCATCCTCCTCGGCAAAACCGACCCACACCATCCCATGGCCACAGTCTTCGACAACAATTCGGCAGACCTGTTTCAGGTACTCGGCTTCGCCCTGGGCACGCATGAGTGCCTGGTCGCTCTTGCTGTTAGCTTTGAGAGTGCGATTCAGGTTATGAAGCTGCTCTTCGCGCTGCCTGCGCTGGGTGATGTCCTGGTTGGCGCCGACGAAGCGGACGGGACGGCGCTGGTGACCCTCGCCCTGGAAATAGACACGCCCGTGAGAGGCGATCCAGTGCATCGAGCCGTCAGGCCAATCGATGCGGAACTCGCGGTGAAAGGCGCCTCCATCTTTCCCGGCCAGGGCCTGCTCGACCCCCTTGTCCACGTCCGCCCGATCCTCGGGATGAATGGCGGCTATGGCCCCGGTGTAGCTGATCGTTTCGGCCTGCGGGATGCCCCACATCTCCCGGCAGCGTTCGTCCCAGAACACTTCACCGGTCTGAAAGTGGTAATCCCACGCGCCGAGGTTAGCAGCCTCCAGCGCCAGGCGCCTCTGTTCGGCGGCGCTGCGAAAGTCGGCGGTGGCCTGCTCAGCCTGCTTGCGAGCATGGACGGCATCGTCCATCAGGTTGACGGCGCCACGACGGGAGGCCTGGACTTCTTCGTTGGCGGCTTGCAGCTCGAGTACCCGCTGCCGCAGTTCTGCGTTCAATTGCTGCACGGCTGCTTCGGCCTGCTTGTGCGCGGTGATGTCGTTGAACAAGATGCCGACCTGGCGACCTTCCGGCGCGCCGACGCGATAGGCATAGACATCGTACCAGCGATTCAACGCCCTGGCTTCATTCACAAAATGCAGCGGTTCACCCGTTAAGGCTATCTTCCCGTAAGTCTCAAACCAATGCGCCTCATGCGCGGGGGCCAGCTCACGCATTAATCGCCCCTGCGCGTCATGCAAGCCAGTTTGCTTCTCAAAAGCCGCGTTGACTTCCAGGAATCGGTAATCCACCGGCCTTCCCTCGGCGTCAAAAACCATCTCGATGACGCAGAACCCCGCGTCAATCGTGTTGAACAAAGTGCGGTAACGCAGTTCGCTCTTCCGCAGCGCCTCTTGGACCCGCTTGCGCTCGGTGATGTCCCAGCACACGCCTGTCATCTGAACCGCTCGGCCCGCGCTATCCCGATGGACTTTCCCCCGGGCGCTAATGTGGCGTATTCTGCCATCCGGCCAGACCGCACGGTATTCGGTCTCGTACTCGCCAGTCGTCTCGACCGCACGGGCTAAAGCCGATTGCACGGCGCTCCGGTCTTCTGGATGGATGATCTGGAAGAACTCCTCCGCTGTTCCTGCGAAGGTCTCCGGTTTGGTTCCCAACAAGGCATGAACGCCGTGACTCCAGGTGCGCCTGTTCCTGACGATGTCCCAGTCAAACGTGGCCATTCGCGAGGAGAGCAACGCGAGGTCGAGCCGTTCTCGACTCTCGCGCAGCGCCGACTCGGCCTGGCGGCGCTCCAGTTCGCCGGCGGCGCGCACGGCCACCAGTTGCAGGACGGAAGTGGCCAGACGGGTGTCGGCCAGGGGTTGGCGCCAGATCAGCGCGATCAGGCCGATGGGCTGGCCCTGCGCACTCCAGAGGGTGGTTCCCAGGTAACCCTCGGCCAGCATCTCCTGCAAGATGAGGTCCTTGGGGAACAAGCCGCGCACGTCCCGGGCAAAACAGCAGATTGTCTTGCCTACCACTTCCCCACACGGGGTGTCCTTCAGCGCATAGGTCACATTGTCCTGGAACCTGCCGTCGCAGAAGATCGCCTCCGTCTGTGCGGTCAGCGCGCCTTCTTGGAGACGGTCAATGCAGACAAAATTCGCCCCCAGGCTCTGGGCGAGGTAGCGTGCCAGCGCCCGGAAGAAATCCTCGCCCGAGGGCGCCCAGCCGCACTCACCCAGAAAGCGCAGATCAGCGTTCTCCGCGGCTAGGTCGGGAGCCGGTGATTTCTTCATAATGATCTATCTCACAGATAGGGCGTGCGGTTTACCGCGCGCAGCGAGCGTCAGCAGGTGTGCGGAACGGTGATTTCATGCCGGGCTGCGGATGCTGGTCGGGAATCTTGCCAAAAAGGGTGCGGACGGTTGCGCGCGGGTGGGTCTCGTCTCGATCATAGTTCACATGATTCGCGTCGCAACCAGCCCATGTCTTGGCTATCTGCTTCATGCACACGACTTGCGTATCCGGTGGGCTGGCGGCTGCCCTTTCCCCGGGATTTACACTGCATTCTGACGCTCCGTAGACACGATGACAATCCTTCTTTCTGCAAGACGACGATGGCACAGAGCAAGGAAATCCAAAGGCCGAAACCCGAAATCCGATAACGACATGAATCGATGTGCTGTTACTCCGCTGCGATGACATTGGATTCGTGGCTTCGGATTTCGATTTCCTTTCAGCCTTCGGCGTTCGGTTTTCGGACTTGGCCGCCGCAGCCACCCGAAGCCATCTCAAAGCTACCTCAAAGCTACCTCAAAGCGTGTTGATAGCCAACTGATAGGCACCCTAAAGCCACCCTAAAGCCACGCCAAAGCTACCCCAAAGCCGCCTTAAAGCCTAGCGCAGGGCAGGTATAAGCCAGGGCCATTGAAATCACTTGGGCGGCCTTCGAGCATATATTTCGCATTGACGGAGTATTCCGCCGGAAGCCCGAGCGCAGCATTTCGCAATGGTGGCGGGCCCATTCGACGTGCGGTGTATACCTCATAGCTAAGCGACCGGCTCACAGGTGATAGTACGGATAGAAAGACGATTGTATGAAACAGTTAACCCCCTACAAAGTCGGACCCAAGCAGCAAACGGCTGCCCCGCACCCCCCCCGCTACGGCGGACGCGCAGGCGCCGAGTCTGCCGGTCAAAGCTAACCCCTCAGCCCCGAAGAAGTTCCCGGAGCCCACTCCCCGCGCGCCGCGACCCCATCACGAGTTTACGAAGTGGGGCGGCGACCGTCCTTAATCCCGCTATTGGGGCATAAACGAGTGAAGCAACCCGAACCGGTGGCGGCGAGTTAGCACCAGCTTCAAGGCAAGTCGGTGCGGCCCAAGAGGTAACGGTCGCACTCACGGGCGGCTCCGCGGCCTTCGTTAAAGGCCCAGACGACCAGGCTTTGGCCGCGACGGCAGTCGCCGGCGGCAAAGACGCCAGCGTGGTTGGTGGAATACTTGCCAAAATCGGCTTTGATGTTAGTGCGAGGGTCACGGTGAAGGCCGAGGTCTTCCAGCAGCGGCTGCTCGGGTCCCAGAAAACCCATCGCCAGCAGGACAAGCTGAGCGGGGCGCGCCTGTTCGGTGCCAGGGACTTCCTTGGGCACGAACTGACCTTTGTCGTTGCGCTCCCACTCTACCTGCACGGTCAGGACTTCCTTCACCCAGCCTTTATCATCGCCGATGAACTTCCTGGCCGTGGTGAGATAGACGCGCGGGTCGGCGCCGAACTTCGCGGCGGCCTCTTCCTGCCCATAGTCCAGACGGTAGATCTTAGGCCACTCCGGCCATGGGTTGTCGGCGGCGCGGTCCCGGGGCGGGCGCGGGAGGATTTCGGCCTGCACGAGGCTCTTGCAGCCGTGGCGCAAGGCGGTGCCCACGCAGTCGGTGCCTGTGTCACCGCCGCCGACGACCATTACGTCCTTGCCTTCGGCGGAGATGAAGCTGCCGTTGTGGCTGCCGTCCAACAGGCGTCGGGTGTTGTGGGTCAGGAAGTCCATGGCGAAATGGATGCCCTTGAGGGGGCGCCCTACGATGGGCAGGTCGCGCGGTTTGGAAGCCCCTATGCACAGGACGACCGCGTCGAACTCCTTCAGCAGCTTCTTCGCCGGATAGCCGGCGCCGACTTCGGTATTGGTGAGGAACTTGACGCCCTCGGCTTCCATCTGGGCCACGCGCGGCAGCACGACCTTCTGCTTGTCGAGCTTCATGTTCGGGATGCCGTACATGAGCAGGCCGCCGACGCGGTCGGCGCGCTCGAACACGGTGACCAAGTGGCCGGCCCGGTTGAGCTGCGCGGCGGCACAGAGGCCCGCGGGCCCTGACCCGACGACGGCGACCTTCTTGCCGGTGCGTGTCTTGGGCGGCTCGGGCACGACCCAGCCTTCCTGCCAGGCGCGGTCAATGATGGCGCATTCCAGGTTCTTGATGGTGACCGGCGGCGTGTTGATGCCGAGAACACAAGAGCCTTCGCACGGGGCCGGGCAGACGCGGCCGGTGAAGTCGGGGAAGTTATTGGTCTTGTGCAGGCGGTCGAGGGCTTCCCTCCATAGGCCGCGATAGACGAGGTCGTTCCACTCCGGGATGAGGTTGTGGATGGGGCAGCCGGACGCCATGCCGCTCAGCAGCGTGCCGGTATGGCAAAACGGGATGCCGCAATCCATGCAACGGGCCGCCTGCTCGCGGAGCTTGCCCTGCTCCATGTGCTGGTGGATCTCGTTCCAATCCCGGATGCGCTCGACCGCCGACCGGTCGAGCGGTAACTCGCGCAGGTATTCAATGAAGCCAGTAGGTTTGCCCATACTTTTGAATTATCCGCCACCAATGCGCGCGGCGTCGTGAGCGTTCTCCTCGAAGGCGGCCATGATGGCTTGCTCGCCCGTCAAGCCGCTTTGCTCCATGCGTTTCAAGGACTGCAAGACGCGTTTGTAATCCTTCGGCATGACCTTGACGAACTTGGGCACAACTTGCCGCCAGCTCGCCAGCACCCTGGCTGCAAGGGCGCTTTGCGTGTAAGCCTGGTGACGCTGAATCATCTTCCACACCAGCTCGGTTTCGTCCGCGTCATCCAGCTTCTCCAGTGCAACCATTTGGAGGTTGCAGCGGCGCGCAAAATCGCCCGCTTCGTCCAGCACATAGGCGACGCCGCCCGACATGCCGGCCGCGAAGTTGCGCCCAGTCGGCCCGAGCACGACCACGCGGCCGCCGGTCATGTACTCGCAGCCATGATCCCCGACGGATTCCACCACGGCCTCAGCGCCGCTGTTTCGCACGGCGAAGCGCTCACCCGCCATGCCTCTGATATACGCCTCGCCAGCCGTCGCACCGTAGAGCGCCACGTTGCCGATAATGATGTTCTCCTCCGGAACAAAGGTGGAGCGCATGGGCGGAAAGACGATGAGTTTGCCGCCAGATAAGCCTTTGCCCAGGTAATCGTTGGAGTCGCCTTCCAGGAAGAAAGTCATTCCCTTGGGTATAAACGCGCCGAAGCTCTGCCCAGCGGTGCCGGTGAAGTGAAGCTCGATCGTGTCCTCGGGCAGCCCCGCGGCGCCCCAACGGCGGGTGATCTCGCTGCCGACAATGGTGCCGACGACCCGGTGGACGTTGCGGATGGGCAGGACGGCCATGACCTTCTCCTTGCGCTCGATGGCGGGGGCGCAGAGCTTACGCAAAACGGTGTTGTCCAGCGCCCGTTCGAGGCCGTGCTCTTGCGGAATCTGGCAGAAGCGGCCCACACCTGTCGGCATCTCGGGCTGGTAAAGAATCCGGCTGAAGTCCAGGCCCCGGGCTTTCCAGTGGTCCACGGCCTTCCTGACTTCAAGGCGATCGGAGCGGCCAACCATCTTGTTCAACTGCTTGAATCCGAGTTGCGCCATTAGCTCGCGGACTTCCCCGGCAATCATGCGCATGAAGTTGACCACATGCTCCGGCTCGCCCGCGAAACGTTTGCGCAGCACCGGGTCCTGAGTGGCGACGCCGACCGGGCAGGTGTTGAGGTGGCAGACCCGCATCATGATGCAGCCCATCGCCACCAGCGGCGCAGTGGCAAAGCCGAATTCCTCCGCCCCAAGCAGGGCGGCGATGACCACATCGCGGCCGGTCTTCAACTGGCCGTCGGCCTCGACGATGATGCGCGAGCGGAGGTTGTTGAGGACAAGGGTCTGATGCGTCTCAGCCAAGCCAAGCTCCCATGGGATGCCGGCGTGCTTGATGCCGGTTTGTGGCGAGGCCCCCGTCCCGCCGTCGAAGCCGCTGATAAGCACGACGTCGGCGTGCGCCTTGGCAACGCCTGCGGCGACGGTGCCGACGCCGATCTCGGACACAAGCTTGACGCTGATGCGCGCGTGATGGTTGGCGTTCTTCAGGTCGTGGATTAACTCAGCCAGGTCTTCAATGGAATAGATGTCATGGTGCGGAGGCGGCGAGATCAGGCCGACACCCGGCGTGGCATAGCGGACCTTGGCGATCCAGGGATAGACCTTCTGCCCGGGCAACTGGCCACCTTCGCCGGGCTTGGCGCCCTGAGCCATCTTGATCTGGAGCTCCCTTGCGTTGACCAGGTAAAGGCTGGTGACTCCGAACCGGCCCGACGCGACTTGCTTAATGGCGCTGTTCTTCGAGTCCCCGTTCCAGAGCGGGACATAGCGCGCGGGATCTTCGCCGCCTTCGCCGGTGTTGCTCTTGCCGCCGATGCGGTTCATGGCGATGGCGAGCGTCTCGTGCGCCTCCTGGCTGATCGAGCCGTAGCTCATGGCGCCCGATTTGAAGCGCTTCATGATGCTCTCGACGGACTCGACTTCTTCGATGGGAACGGGCTTGACCTTCTTGAATTCGAGCAAGCCACGCAGCGTACACCAGTGCCGGTGCTGCTCGTTGACCAGCGTGGAATACTCCTTGAAAATCTTCTCGCTGCCGGTGCGCACCGCCGTCTGCAGCTTGTGGATGGTCTGGGGGTTGAAAAGGTGGTATTCCCCGTCGTCGCGCCACTGGTATTGGCCGCCGGCGTCGAGCACGTGGCCATTGACCGACCGGTTCGGGAACGCGCGCTGGTGCCGCAGGAGGACCTCCTGGGCTACGACATCAATCCCCACGCCCTCCACGCGCGTGGGCGTGCCCGTAAAATACTTGTCGATGAAGGATTGCTTGAGGCCAATGGCCTCAAAGATCTGAGCGCCCCAATAGCTTTGGACGGTGGAGATGCCCATCTTCGATAGCACCTTCACGACGCCCTTCATGGCGGCTTTCAGATAATTCTTGCAGGCGGTCTTGTAATCAATGCCCGTCAAGAGCCCCTGCCGAAGCATGTCGTCGATCGTCTCAAATGCAAGGTATGGATTGATGGCCCCGCAGCCATAGCCGATGAGCAGACTATACTGGTGGACTTCGCGCGGCGCCCCGGATTCGAGCACGAGCCCGACGCGGGTGCGCGCGCCTTCGCGGATAAGATGATGATGCACCCCGGCTACGGCCAGAATGGCCGGAATCGGAGCCCAATCTTTGCTCACTCCCCGATCGGAGAGCACGACAACGTTGATGCCTTCATTGATGGCCTGGCTCACGTTGCGGCACAAGTCGTCCATGGCTTTCTCCAGGCCGGTTGGACCGTCTGAGACCTTGAACAGGATCGGGCAGGTGACGGACTTGAAGCCCGGCAAATCAATGTGCTTGAGTTTGGCGAACTCCTCGTTGGTGAGGATGGGGGATTTGAGTTCCACCAGGCGGGCATGCTTCGGCGACGGCATCAGCAGGTTGCGCTCCGAGCCGATGGCCGTCTCGGTGGAGGTAATCAATTCCTCGCGTATGCAGTCAATCGGCGGATTGGTAACCTGCGCGAAGAGCTGTTTAAAGTAGCTGGAGAGCGGCATCGGCCGGTTTGACAGAACCGCCAACGGCGTATCAGTGCCCATCGAGCCCACGGCTTCGGCGCCGTCCCGGGCCATAGGCAGCATCAGGATGCGCAAGTCCTCGAAGGTGTAGCCGAACGCAAGCTGGCGTTGGAGCACGGTTTCGTGGTCTGGCTCCGGCAGGATGCCCGGGTCGGGCACGTCCGCCAGCCGGATCAGATTCTGGTCCAGCCACTGGCGGTAAGGCAGGGCGGTGGCGATCTGGTGCTTGACTTCTTCATCCGCGACGATGCGGCCCTGTTCGGTATCCACGAGGAACAGGCGGCCAGGTTGAAGCCGGCCTTTCTGCAGCACGCGGTCCGCGGGGATATCGAGCACGCCGACCTCACTGGCCATGATGACCAAGTCGTCCTTGGTGACGTAATAACGCGAAGGACGAAGACCGTTGCGGTCTAGCACTGCGCCAATCTGCCGGCCATCCGTGAACGCAATGGAAGCCGGACCGTCCCAGGGCTCCATCAGGCACGAGTGGTACTCGTAAAAGGCCTTCTTCTCGGCGCTCATGCTCTCGTGCCGGGTCCACGGTTCGGGTATCATCATCATCATGGCGTGCGGCAGCGAACGGCCGGCCAGGACCAGCAACTCCAGGCAATTATCAAACATGGCCGAGTCGCTGCCATCATTACAGATCACCGGCAGAACCTTCTTGAGGTCGTCGCCAAATATGTCCGACTTGAACAGTTCTTCGCGGGCATGCATCCAGTTGATGTTCCCGCGCAGGGTGTTGATCTCGCCATTGTGAGCGAGGTAACGGTAGGGATGGGCGCGGTTCCAACTCGGGAAGGTATTGGTGCTGAACCGGGAATGCACCAATGCCAAGGCCGATTCCATCGCCGGGTGCGACAGGTCCGGATAGTACTGGCTGAGCTGTTCCGTGAGCAGCATGCCTTTATAGACCACGGTCTTGTAAGAAAGGCTGGAAACGTAGAAGTAGTCGCCTCCCGCGACCTTGCCGGAGTATCGGATGGCATTCTCTGCGCGCTTGCGAATGACGTAAAGCTTGCGCTCGAAGGCCATGTCGTCCGTGAGCTTCGCGTTGCGCGCGAGGAAGACCTGTCGCATGAGCGGCTCGGAGGACAAAGCCGTAGCCCCGAGGGTAACGTTGCTGGTAGGGATGGTGCGCCAGCCGAGCACGGGCTGACCTTCTTCAGCCGCTATGCCCTCGAAAATCTTCTCACATTCTCCGCGCTGGGCTGCGTCTTGAGGCAGGAACACCATACCGACGCCGTATTCGCCGGCCGAGGGCAACGTGAACCGCGCCTCGCGGGAGACCAGCTTGAAGAACTCGTGCGGCGGCTGGATCAGAATGCCCGCGCCGTCGCCAGTGTTGGCCTCACAACCGCACGCGCCGCGGTGGTTCAGGTTCAGCAGCACCTGCAGCGCCTGCTGAATTATGGCATGGGACTTCCGGCCCTTGATGTTGACCACAAAGCCCACTCCGCAGGCTTCATGCTCGAACCGCGGATCGTAAAGACCCTGTTTGGCCTGCGGACCGGTCCTGGCGATGCCACTGCGACTGCTATTGATATCTGTGCTATTCGTCATTCTCAGGAGAACCAAATCTCCAGACAAACCGTAACTAAAGTTACAGAGTATTTACTCAGAATGGTGCGGGATGCAATATTTGCTTTGAAATAATTGAGGGGGCCAAAGTCAGCGACGACTCTTATTATGCCACGGGGAAGCGTCGGAATCCTTGCCAGCTTCAGCCTCCAGTATTCCGTGGAGAAGCCACCCGGTATCGATGTTCGGATGCTCTAACCCCGAGCGGACCGTGGCGCTCCGCGACCTTCATCAGATAATCGGGCCGAAGTGGAACACCTGGGCGCCGTGTGGCGGCAGATCGAGGTAAAGGCCCTGGTTCTGCAGGTCATCCCCTGAGCGCTTGTAACTTTCCTGGCCAAGCACATCTCTCATCTCCCAATTGTGCGTCGCCAGATGCTCGACGCTCAGCGGCGCATAACACTGGCTGCGGACAGGCGCAAGATTCACCACCACCAGGTCGAACTCAGGCGCCCGCCTTTGCCATTGCACGATGACAAAATTCTGCGCCGTGGGGTTGCCTGCCCAGGCCTCACGCGGTCTGGAAAGTTCGCCCCTCCCCTGCCCCACCGCCGTGGCCGGCAGCGTGGTCAACAGTTGCTCGTAAAGCTTCTCTATATCCGCCTGCTTTGGCTCCGCGGCGCGGCGCCCCAGTTGGACTGGAACCTGGAGGCGTGCCCCGGAAAGCTGGCCCTCATACAAAAAGCGCATCCCGGGCAACCCCAGAATGAGCAGCGCCGCGACGCGATGTTCGGCTAGCGATAGTATGGAAGCGATGCGCGGCTCGTCGTGATTCTCAAGGAAATGTGCGCGCCTGGCGACGGCTTCTGCCGTCATTCCCAGCAGATGATGCTGGACCCCTGCCGCATCGCGGGCCACCAGACCATCATACAACGACTTGTCGTAAGTGTAATCGAACCCCAGCGCCTGCAATCGCGCCTCCAAGCCCCAATACACCTCGGCGAGAAGCAGAAACCCGGGATTCGTTTCCCTGACCGCGGGAATCGCCGACTCCCAGAACTCGGTGGCCGGCGCTTCGTTATTGGCGATTGGGAAAGACATCCAGGTCTTGGCGAAGACATCGTTAAGCAAAAGCATCGCCATGTCGCAACGCACGCCGTCGCAGCGCCTGGCGATTGACTGAAGCAACTGCGTCATCGCCGTCCGCGCGGCAGCACGGCGGTAATCCACTTGAACCGTGTCCGTCCAGGGCGCAAAATATGGGTCTTTGCCGTGGGCCAGCCAGCGCACTCCGGTGCGGGACCGCTGCGCGAAGGTTCCAGCCGCTTCGCTGGAGCTCTGGACGAACAGATCAGGTCGCTCTTCCACCCAAGGATGGTCCAAGCCCACATGGTTGGGCACAAAATCCAGCACCAGCTTCAACCCATGTTCGTGGAGCTTCCGGCGGAACTGCGCCAGCCCAGCCTCGCCTCCCAGTGCGGGCGAGACCTGGTAATCGCCAATCGCGTAAGGCGAGCCGGCGACATCCGCCTCCTGCCAACCCGGCAAAACCTGGTCGTACGCGCCGCGAAGCTCGGGAAGCTTTAACGCCACCGCGCGCGCGCGCGGGCCAGTCGTCCAAACACCCATCAGCCAGATGTGCGTGAAGCCGAGCTTTCGCCATCTCGCGGGCTCGGAATCGGGCACATTGGCGAGCGTGATGGCGGCGCCGCTCTTCTCAGAGAGCGCGCGCAGCCAGCACCGAGTGTTGACTTCATAGAGCAGCGGATGGGGCATGGGCGAGAGAGGCGTGATCCGTGAATCGTGAAACGTGATGCGTGATACGGCTCAGGGGCATTTCAACTGTTCAGCACTTTAAGCGCTTTCGTCGGGTTGGAGACGCGCATGATCATCAACCCTTTTTTCGTATCCGGCGGCGTGGCGCTGTAGCAGTACTCGATATTGATCTTCGCGGCGGCCAGCCTATGAGCGATGCGCGCCAGTTCACCCGGCTTGTTGCTGCCTTCGATCATTAACACATCATCCTCGACCATCAGCGTGCTGTGCTCCTCGAAGAGGTGCAGCGCTCGCCGGTAGTCGCTCACCACCATGCGAATCACACTATGGTCCACCGTATCGCTGGTAGTGATGGCATAGATGTTGATCTTGGCCTCAGCGAAGGCGTCTGCTACGCGCGCCAGCGTGCCGGGCCGGTTGTCCAGGAAGATAGCCAATTGCTTTGTAATTTGCATACGTCAAATGCCACTATAGAGTTGAAAGTGCCGAGTTAATACCACGCGCTCACCCTACTCGATTCGGTCCATAATCGCCAATCGGAAAGCAGAAATCTGTTGTGGCCGCGCGTTCGAATAACGCAATAACCGCGACGATGGCAGCCGGTGTACCGCGGGGAGGAGACTCGCGAGGAAATGCGATTCCGCCTGAATAACGGCAAGGTCATGGCTGTCAAAATGAAGCCATAGCCCGTTGGCGCCACCGTGTCACGGCGGAGGCCGCCACACGAATACGAGCGGAATATCAGCGGAATACGAGCGAAGCACGGGCGGTAAACAAGCGGGCGCCTCCTGTGCACCGCCAACGTTCCTGGCTTGCACCGCCCCCCTTCGGTCTCACCTCCACGCCGTTTCCGCTATCACCCTTGTGCCCCTTTATGCTACTATCCCGGCATGGTTCTCGATGCGACCGCCCGCCGCCGCTGGTTCGGCGCCCTGGTGCTCATAGCAGCATTGGGGATGCTCATTGGCGGCGAGACGGTCCTGAAAGGGAAGCTGCGTGGCGTGGGGTTCATGTTCTACTGGCTGGCTTGCCTCGCCTTTACGTGCGTGGCCATCGTGATTGCGGTTCTGGATGCCCGGGCGCTCCGGCGCCAGATCCACGAAGCACAGCATGAGCTCTTTGACGCCACGCTGAAGCAAATCGAAACCGACGCCAAAGCCAAGGCCCGCCGCCCCGACCGAAAACGGTGAGGGTCCTGGCCAGGATCGCCTGTAGCTCGCCACCGCATATTTGCCGGAGCGCCCAGCCGCCAGCCGCGCGGGGAATTCGGAACCGCAATGCCGAAGCTTTCCCAGCCTGATTACTCCGCGCTAGGCGCATTTCTTTCTTGCTTTACGCCTCGGTTCATGTTCAACTGGCGTGGAATGTGAGAGTATGAATCCGGTTGGCACCGCCGCGTTATCACAAGAGCTCTCCCAGAGCCAGCGGGTCGCCCTGCTTAGTTTGCTGGCAGACGATGATCCGCTCGTTTACCGCACGGTGCAGGAGAAGCTGCTTTCCTGCGGCCCGCCTGCCGCCGAGTGGCTCCGGCCGCACACCACGAGCAGCGACCCCGCGTTGCGGCGGCGCGCCCGGCAGATCGTGCTTCACTTCGATCGGCAAGCCGCGGACGACCAATTCCTGGCCTTTTGCCTAAAGCACGGCGAGGAATTCGACCTCGAACAAGGCGCCTGGCTCTTCGTGCTGACCCAATATCCGCTGATCAACGTCGAAGCCTATCAAGCCGTGCTGGATGATTACGCGAACGAACTGCGAGGCCGGCTGGCGGGCAGCACCGACCCGCAATACATCCTTACCGTCATCAACCATTACCTCTTCGGCGACCTAGGCTTCACGGGCAACGAAGCCAACTATTACGACCCGGAAAACAGCTACTTGAACCGCGTCCTCGACGAGCGGACCGGCAATCCCATCAACCTCTCCCTGCTGTACATCCTGCTCGCCCGGCGGCTGCGGCTTCCCATCGCCGGCATCGGGCTGCCTGGGCACTTCATTTGCCGCTACCAATCCAACGCCGCTGAGCTATTCCTCGACCCCTTCAATCGGGGGAAGTTCCTGACCAAGGCGGATTGCGTCCAATACCTGATCAGTGCGAACTGCAGCCTGCGCGAGGATTACCTTTCGCCGGTCAGCTCGCGCCGGTTCCTCCTGCGCGTTTGCAGCAATCTCCATCAGGTCTATCAACGCCTGGAACTCGCGGTGGAATCGGTGCGGCTGCAGCGCTACCTTATCGCTCTCGCGCGCTAAAGCGCCGCTCCCCGCTCTAATCCGGCAACGCCCGCCACTGCCGGCGCGCCAGGTAAGGATCGACGCGCACAAGCAGCCAGTAAGCCCAACGCTGCTTGAACCGCCGCCAGATCGTCCGCGACCTGCGCCACTCTTCCCGCGTGACCTGGCGGCAATGCTTAAGACACTCGGCAAAAATAGCGCGTGCCTGTTCGGCCATCTCGATCTGCTCGAACCGGACCATCAACTCGTAATTGATATGGAGGCTCCGCTGGTCGAGGTTCGCTGAGCCCGCATAAACGACATCATCGGCGATGATCAACTTGGCGTGGAGAATTTGGGGTTGGTACTCGTAGATCTGAACACCGGCTTTCAGCAAGCGGCGGTAAAGGCTCTGCCCGGCCAGTTGCGAGACCAGCACGTCAGACTTGCCCGCCAGGATTAATTGCACGGTCCCGCCGCGTCGCGCAATGCGTATGAGGTCCCGCCGAATGCGCCACGTCGGCAGGAAATAGGCTACCATAATCTGCACCTTGGTCGCCCGTTCCAGGTCGCCGCGCAAGGCCCGCTTGATGGGGCTGCGTCCCCGGCCCGGACCGCTCAGCAGAAGCTGCTCGTTCAGGGTCTGCACCACCTTCCTGGCCGTGGATTTGCGCAGGCGCATGAAGAGCTTGTGCTTAAAGTCAGCGCTCTCGAACATGTCCTCGAAGGCGGCCGCCAGTTGCGCCGCCAACGGTCCAGTAGTCTTGAGTCCCAAATCGAACCAGCCACTCGTCACCCCGTCGCCGTCGTAATCGGACGCGATGTTGAACCCCCCGATGAACGCGACCTGCTCGTCGCATACCAGCAGCTTGCGATGGTTGCGAATTCCCACTCGGTCCAAGGCGAGCGGCTTGAACACCCGAACCTCTCCCCCCACCGCGCGCAAGGGCTCCCAAAACGCGGCCGGCAACCCGATCGAGCCGAGCGCGTCCACCAGCACCCGCACGCGCGCACCCCGTTGCCGGGCGCGAATCAGCGCCTCAAGGAAGCGTTCACCCAGCGCATCCGCCGAATAAGTGTAGATCTCCAGGCAAACCGATCCCTGTGCCGCCTCAATGGCGGCGAGCATCGCAGGAAAGATCGTGCGCCCGGCGGATAGCCAGGTCCACTCAGCAGCAGCAACAAACTCAGCCCGCATCCCGAGCAGCCTATTGCGCCAGCCGGGAAATTGCAATTCGGACAAGATGCCCGCATTGCGCGTTATCCCGGCACCGGCAACCACGCTAGTCAGGAGCGCGGACATTCCTGTCCGCCGCCGGACACGACCCGACGCCAACGCGGACAAGAATGTCCGCGCTCCAGCACAACATGCGGCGTTCAAGATCAAATTCGCTTCTGCTTTCCTTGAATTGAGGCATCTTATACCTGTGCGACGCATGATACAGCTCCTGGGCGCAGCCTGGTTCTGCCTTGGCGGTCTTTCCGCCATCGCCGCCCACACCCAGGCGCGGTTGGTCCTGGCCGCGGAAACGGCGCGCCCGGGTGAAACGGTTCTCGCCGGAATCCAGCTCCAAATGGACCCGCGCTGGCATACCTACTGGCGTAACCCGGGAGCCTCCGGCATGCCGACAAAGATCGAGTGGCAACTGCCAAAAGGCGTCACCGCGGGCGCAGTCCGATGGCCGGCCCCGGAGAAGCTCCCGGACGAGGACCTCACCACCTACATCTACACAAACGAGGCCGTCCTGCTTGTACCCCTTCAACTCGCAGCCGATCTGCAGCCCGGCTCCCTCGAACTTAAGGCCAGCGTCTCCTGGCTGGAGTGCGACGTACAGTGCATCCCCGGCGACGCCAGCGTGCAGGCGACGCTCAATATCGGTGCCGACTCAAAGCCCTCCAAGGACGCCAGCCTGCTCCAGACCTGGCAATCGAAGCTCCCGAAGAGCGCCGACGGTATATCCGCGCGCGCCTGGTGGGAAACACCCGCCGCCGGCAAAACTCGTTCCCTGGTCCTGGAATGGAACTCAACTGCGGCGGCCGGCGAGGCAGACTTCTTCCCGGATGCCAGCGAGGACTTCGAGGTGCAGCCGGCCACCACACGAATTCCAGCCGAGACAGGCAAAATCCGCCTGCGCAAGGAGGTCAAGAAGACCTCGGGAGATTGGCCGCAGCAAGTCTCGGGCGTCCTGATTCAAGGTGCCGGCGCGACACGGCTGTCCTATGAAGTCAACCTCTCGGTCGAATCTTCCACAACCCCCGCCACCGCGAATGGCGATTCGCTTGCCTCGAATGGTTACGTTGCTCCCCCGCTTTGGAAGATGCTGCTCTACGCTTTCCTTGGCGGGCTCATTTTGAACGTCATGCCGTGCGTTCTGCCGGTCATCGCGTTGAAGATTCTCGGCTTCGTGGGCCAGGCCAAGGATGAGCCGCGCCAGGTCCGCCAACTGGGTTTGATCTACGCTCTCGGTGTGCTCGTATCGTTCCTCGTGCTGGCGGGCCTGGTGATCGGGGTCAAGGCTGCCGGGCACCAGGCCGGCTGGGGGATGCAGTTCGGCAATCCAAAATTCCTGGTCCTGCTCACCGTTTTGGTGACCCTCGTCGCGCTGAATCTCTTCGGCCTGTTCGAAGTCAACCCGGGCGGACGCGTCCTGGGCGCCGCCGGAACTCTGGCCTCGAAGCACGGCCCCGCGAGCGCGTTCTTCAACGGCGTGCTGGCCACCGTCCTGGCTACGCCCTGCACCGCCCCCTTCCTGGGCGCTGCCCTCGGCTTTGCCTTCACCCAAACCCCCGGCCTCATCGTGCTCATGTTCACCATCGTGGGCCTTGGATTGGCCGCGCCCTACGTCGTCCTGAGCTGGCAGCCGGCTTGGTTGAAATTCCTGCCCAAGCCCGGCGCGTGGATGGAGCGATTCAAGGTCGCCATGGGCTTCCCGATGCTGGCCACGGCGATGTGGCTGTTCAGCCTCATTCCGCTGCACTATGGCCGTCGTTCGTTGTGGCTCGGCCTCTTCCTGGTCATCCTCGCGCTGGCGGCCTGGATTTACGGCGAGTTCTTTCAACGCGGACGCGCTCATCGCGGGCTGGGTCTGGCCGCCGCTTTGGCCCTCCTCGTCGGCGGGTTCCTTTACACGGTGGAAGGCCAGTTGCGCTGGCGCTCGCCGGAGGCTGAAACCGCTCAGGCAGGTTCTCTCAAGGAAAGCCCCGACGGCATTGACTGGCAGCGCTGGAGCCCGGCGGCGCTGGCCCAGGCGCGCGCCCAAGGCCGCCCCGTCTTCGTTGATTTCACCGCCGATTGGTGCCTCACCTGCCAGGCAAACAAGCGAATAGCCATCGACATCCGCTCCGTCCGCGCGAAGCTCAAGCAGACCAACGCCCTCGCGCTCCTCGGCGATTACACCCGGGTGCCCGACGTAATTACCACCGAACTGAACCGCTTCGGTCGCGCCGGCGTCCCGCTCGTCCTGGTCTATCCCAAGAACCCCAATGCCCCGCCCGCCGTGTTGCCCGAGGTCTTGACCCCCGGCCTCGTCCTCGACGCCCTCGACCGCGCCGCGCAATAAGCCTCTTGCATCTGGCGATGAGCGACATCGCCCTGCCATTCTGCATTCTGCCTTCTGCCTTCTTCCTTCGCTTCGGGTCGGCTATGCCGGCTTTTCATCCTTCATCATTCAGCCTTCTGCCTTCGCCCCGGCGTGGCTTTGGCCTCAACTTCGCGGCTGGATGTTGGTTGTTGGATGTCGGATGTTGGATGTTTCCCGCCCGCTGTCGTCCCTATATCCTCGCCGGAGCCT
>Ga0182014_10000788_pt1 | contig 43020 bp, 31 predicted proteins | sample 612S2DmetaG_FD_120489 | JGI IMG/M metagenome (GOLD analysis project Ga0182014, IMG submission 120489) | Permafrost microbial communities from Stordalen Mire, Sweden - 612S2D metaG | ecosystem: Environmental > Terrestrial > Soil > Wetlands > Permafrost | place: Sweden: Stordalen | collected... | reverse complement strand
TCGGGAAGGTTCTCGCAGGAGGTGCCGTCGCGTTCGACCAGGTAGGGGATGGCGTCTATGCGCAGCGCGTCGACGCCCATGTCAAGCCAGAAGCGCATGGCACTGAGAACCTCTTCCATCACCATAGGGTTATCGAAGTTGAGGTCAGGCTGGTGGGAAAAGAAGCGGTGCCAGTAGTAGGCTTTGGCCGTATCGTCCCAGGTCCAATTGGACTTTTCCGTGTCAGTGAAGATGATGCGGACGTCCTTGTAGAGATGGTCCGTGTTGGACCAGACGTACATCTCGCGTGCTGCTGAGCCAGGCAGAGCATGGCGTGCAGCCTTGAACCAGGGGTGCTGATCGCTCGTGTGATTGATGACCATCTCGATCATGACCTGCATGTTGCGCTGGTGTGCGGCGTCAAGGAACGACTTGAAATCGTTCAAGGTTCCGTATGACGGATGGACGTCGACGTAGTTGGAGATGTCATAGCCGTCATCGCGCAAGGGCGAAGGGAAGAAAGGCAGGAGCCAGATACAGGTGACGCCGAGGTCCTGGAGGTAGTCGAGCCGCGCGAGCAGTCCTGGGAAGTCCCCGATGCCGTCGCCGTTCGAGTCGGCAAAGGCTCTTACGTGGAGTTCGTAGATGATCGCGTCTTTGTACCAGAGTGGATCGGTTGCGCTGGCCGGTTTCTTCACCCTTTGATTCTCCTAGATGATTAGATGCACGCTCTGTTGCATATTGCTCACAATTGGAATGGTGGCCACGACTCTCCGCGGCAAACCCCGGCTGTGGTGGAAATGTGCGCTTGGCCTCTTGGCTGACACGGCCCGTTGAGAACTGTTTGGCCGTTCGACGAAAACCTCTCGACCGGCAAAAGACTTTACAGCACTCCTGGCTCGGCTGGCGAGGCAGAGGAACGCTGTTGCTGGAGAGCCACCTCTCGTTAGATCGGAAGACCAAAAACTTCAGCCATTTTCGGCGGCTCTACTCTTGTTCCAATTTGGCAAATCTGGATTTGTCCGCAATGTTTATAGATTCGTAGTAGGGAGCCAGGCACGCGAATTGCGTAGATGGGCACTGGAATCCTGGATTCACTTGGTATTTGAAGAGTCGCCCGGACAGCGAAACTGGCAAAGAACGGGAACCCTTTGGGGAGCCCCAGGCTATTTTGCCTAGCCGTATTTCAATGTAAGTTATTGAAAGGAATGATTATGGAGAGAGGATTTGAACCTCCGACCCCCTGGTCCCGAAACAGCAACTGATGTGCTAAGTTGTTGATTCGTTTAGGTTGGTAGTGCGTCTAGTTGGACCTAAATGCATGGTATTAGGCACTAATTGGACCCAAGTTGGACCCAAGTTTCCCGGTGTAACGGTCGAAGTGGCCTGATGCTCTTTGGCGCGTTCCGTGCCAAACACTGATCGGCTGTCTCCTTTATGCCACATCCCCAGGGCCCCAGCCAGTCCTGATGCTCGAAATGCGTCGCGCCGCTCGCATAGTAGACCACCGGCTTCGCGCCCCAGTAATACTTTCAATTGTTCTGGGCGCGCGTCGTTCCGTTCCACTCCGAAACGCGCTGGCCCGCCGCGTTGAAGACGTATTCCGTGATCGTGCCGCCCACTGTCGCACGCACCCGCTGGTTCAGCGCGTTGTAAACGTAAGTTGCCGTCGAGCCGCTATCCACCGCCGTGATGTTGCCTTCCGCGTCGTAGGTGTAGCTGTGGAAGCCGTCATAGGCCATGTTGCCCGCCGCCATTCTCTCCCGTTCACCTAATGTTGAACTGAAAGAGGACGAATCAGGGTTCGTGGTATCCCACCCTTTCCGCAGAAAAAAGCGAAAAGGATGGGGCCCCCGCTCTGACGATGGAACAACCTCTTGATCTTCGACAGCCACCCGGCCGTAAAAAATCAACTAAAAGCGAATTCACCTGTGAGCGAAAACCCTTCTTCGTACGTCCAAGAATAAGCTGTCCTCTACAGGCCACTCAGCCCTGAACGTGCCTTGTGCCGCGTGGGCGTCACATTGGTTCAAAGCGGCCTCTTTTGTATATTTGTTGAAGTGAACTCGTAATACTGGATTAGGCCTGTATGTTTCTACCCTTGGTTGAAGTGGCCTCCATGCATAGTAGTGCTGCCCCGCCTGAGAGCCCAAAGGGCTCTGCGAATCCCACGATTACGGTCGCTCCTGGCCATGCTCGGCCGCGAGCGAACCCGTGCGCTCTGCTGTCGTCCTGTGCGCTCGTCGCCGCACTCATGGTGACCGGTTGCAAGGCGAAAACATCCAGCCTTGCCCCCAACTATTCCGCCCTCTCCGCTACCCCCGGCATAACCCTGCGTCTCAAGGGCACCACTGCCGCTGTTGAATCTCGAGCCATCCAAGCCCCGCTTTTGGCTGGCCAGCAAGTGGGCACTTTGACCATTACCAAGCTTGTCGCCAGCGGAACCCGCGTAAAAAAGGGTGACCTGCTCGTCGAGTTTGACCGTCAAGCGCAGTTGCGCGACTCCATCGATCGCCAGGCCGAGAGCGTCACACAGAATGAAAACGTCCTCGAGGCAAAAGCCAAGGAAGAAGCCGCCATGGCCAAGGATCAAACCGGGATCAAGCAGGCCGAAAGCGCATTGAGCAAAGCCAAACTCGAAATGCAAAAGATAGAACTGCTCTCTCGTATCGATGCCGAAAAGGCCCGCGAAGATCTGGATGAAGCCGAAGCCACACTTATGCAGCTGAAAACCACTTTCGATCTGAAGCGAAAAGCTGCTCAAGCCTCCATTCGCATTCTTGAAATTCAGCGCGACCGCACTCGCGAAACCATGGTGCACGCCCAGGCCAACGCCGCCCTCATGCAGATTCGCGCGCCCATCGATGGACTGGTCGTCTTCAACACCATCTGGAAGGAGGGCCATATGGGCGAAGTGCAAGAGGGCGATCAGATCCGTCCCGGCGTGCCTTTCCTGCAGGTCATCGACCCCTCTCTTATGGAAGTTCGTGTGCCGGTCAACCAGGAAGACCTGCTAAGCCTCAGTGTTGGACAAAAAGTTGTGGTGCACCTCGATGCCTATCCCGATCTGGCCTTTCATGGGCGCCTCGATTCCATCGATCCCCTGGGCCAGAAGGGCGATTTTTCCGCTCAGTTGCGCAAGTTCTCAGCCACTTTTTCCATCCAGGGCAACGATCCCCGGCTGATGCCAGATCTCTCCGCCGCGGTTGATCTCACAGGCGAAACCAGCACCGGGAGCCCGTCGCGATGAGGCACCAATCATGATAAAGCAATGGCTGATGAATGCCGATCGAAAACAGATGGCGTGGGCCATCCTGGCCGCTCTGGCTCTGGGCAGCGTAGGCCTCTATGCCCTGGCTCATTCCTCAAAGAAAGTTCCCGTGTTTCCCACCTTTCAGGTCAAGCGCGGCGAGTTTCTCGACGTCATTCAATTTCGCGGTGAATTGAAGGCGATGAAGTCTCAAACTATCATTGCCCCTGCCAATGCCGGAGACCTGCAGATTCTCAAGATTACTTCCGACGGCACACAGGTCAAAGAGGGCGATGTTGTCGTTCAGTTCGATCCGTCTCAAACGCAGCAGAGCCTGGCTCAATATCAATCGACTCTGAAGTCTGCTCAAGCCGAGATTGAACAGATTCGCGCCCAGGGCCGCCTGACCGTTGAACAAGATACGACCGCGGTGGTCAAGGCGCGTTATGACCTCGCGGTGGCCAAGCTCGACGCCAGCAAGAGCGAAATTGTTTCCAAAATCGATGGCGAAGAAGCCAAGCTAAAGGTGGCTGATGCCGAACAGTCTCTGCGCCAGGCAGAGACCCAGCTCAAGAGCGATCAATCCGTCGATGTTTCCGCAATCGACAGCAAGAAGCAGGCCAGCAAAAAGGCGAATTACGATGCCGAGCGCGCTCGCAAGTCACTGGCAGGCATGACGCTGAAAGCCCCTGCCAGCGGAACGATCAGCCTGCTGAATGTCTGGCACAACGGCAGTGAAACGCCTTTCAAAGCCGGCGAACGCGCCTGGCCCGGCACGGCCATTGCAGAACTGCCCGACGCATCGTCGTTGCGTGTTACCGCGCGTGTGGATGAAACCGAACGTGGCCGTCTGGCCGTTTCCCAGCCCGTCACCTTGCAGCTTGATGCCATCGTCGACCGCCAATTCTCCGGCAAGGTGGAGCGCATCGGCACCATTGCCAGCTCAGACTTTTCCGCTGGCTGGCCCTTTTCCCGCAACTTCGATGTCGAGATCGTCCTTGATCAGAGCGACCCTCGTCTCAAGCCCGGCATGACCGTGCAGGTTACCGTCATTGTCGATCGCATCTCCGATGCTATTACCATTCCCGCGCAGGCTTCCTTCGTCAAATCCGGTCAGACCGTGGTCTACCTCTGGAACGGATCGGCCTTTGAAGAGCGCGCCATTCAGATTGGAAGACGCAGCCGCGATCGCATTCTCGTGGCCAACGGACTTCGCTCCGGAGACCTGATCTCCCTCAAAGATCCAACGGTGAAGGAGTGAGATCGCCAGCATGAAACGCCATCGGGTCTTCGCGGCAATCATCGTCTTCTTGATTCTCGCCACTGCCATCGGCGCAGTGGTGGCGGCTAATCGCGTTCATGTAGCTTCAAAAAAAGATGAAGTTCCACTGGCCGCGGTCAAGCGCGGCTCACTCGATCTTGATGTTCATGCCAACGGAGAGCTCCGCGCCAGTCATGAACTCATGCTCACCGCTCCAGCCATCGGTGGCGACTCCCTGCAGATCACTGAACTGACACGCACCGGGGGCATGGTCAAAAAGGGCGATCTTGTTCTTGCCTTCGATCCGAGCGAACAGCATTACAAGTTCGAGCAGAACCACTCCGAGTATCTGCAAGCCGAGCAGGAGATTACCAAGGCCATGGCCGATGCCGTCGTCCTCGCAGCCGAAGACAAGGTTGCGTTGCTCAAGGCTCGCTATAGCGTGCGCCGCGCAGAGTTGGACGTACAGAAAAACGAACTCGAAAGCAAGATCGATGGTGACAAGAATCTGCTCGCACTCGATCAAGCCAGGCGTGTACTGACCGAATTGGAAAGGGATGCCGAGTCGCACAAGGCCACCGGCCAGGCAGCAATTTATCTGGCGCGGGAAAGATCCAACAAGGCAAAACTCGCCATGGATCAGGCGCGGCAGAACCTCGAAAAGATGAAGGTCGTTGCGCCCGTGGATGGGCTCATCTCGATTCAGAAAAACGAGCAGGCATCGGGCGGAATCTATTTCACCGGCATGAGCCTTCCGGATTATCGGCCCGGCGACCGGGTCTATCCCGGCGGCGCCATCGCCAATATTGTTGACCCCATGAGTCTTGATCTCACCTCCAAAGTCAGCGAGCAGGACCGTGGAAACATCCACCAGGGAGAGCCAGCCGAAGTCACTTTCGATGTGTTGCCGGACCGCGTCTTTCATGGCGTTGTCAAAAGCCTGGGCGGAATGTCGGTGCGTCAACTGTTTGAGGCCAGTTCCAGCGGCGGCTTCGATGTGACCATCCAGTTGACCGAGAGCGATCAGCGCCTGCGCTCCGGTTTCACCGCGAAGATACTCTTTAAAGGCGGCGGCCAATCCAACGTGCTCACCATTCCTCGCCAGGCGCTCTTTCTCAAAGACGGCAAGCGCATCGTCTACGTCAAGTCTGCCAATGGCTACGAGCAGCGCGAGGTCAAAATCAAGAGTCAGAGCGAAAGCCGCGCTGCCGTTGAAGGCATCGATGCCGGCAGTATGGTTGCCCTCATCGATCCTACGGCGCCGCGCAAAACCACCGCCGCAAGCTCCGCAAACGGCGGCATCGAAGGGACACCTTAGAGCGGTTCTCCGATGTATGAGGAGAAAGTTGTTGTGTGCAACGTGGATTTTTCGTGAAAGAAAACCCACTCACCGGTTAAGGAATCCATCAACAGCAATTGGAGGACCGCTAGAATGGCCGCGATTGAAACGCTGCTCCCGGAACGCTTTCAGGTCGCTTACCTGCAATGGATGCGCGATGTGCAGCTCGGCGTTCAAAATCTGATGTTGCACGGATTGCGCTCGCTATTGACCATGTTGGGCATGATCTTTGGCGTCGCCGCTGTCGTGGCCATGCTCTCCATCGGCGCCGGTGCGCGTCAGAAGGTCATGGCCCTGATCGAACAGATGGGCGTGCACAATCTGATTGTCGAAGCCAAGGAAACCACGGAGTTGCAGGCCCATCAGAAGGTCCGCAAAATCTCTCCCGGCCTCACTCTTCAGGATTACCGCATCATTCGCGACGATGTCGAAGGCATTGTCGACGCCACTCCACGCAAGCGCCTTACCCCGCAGAAGATCCTGCCCAAGTCTCAGCGCGACATGCCCGTTGTCTTTGGCGTCAATCCCACCTATCAGCGCATCGCCGGGCTCAACGTATTGAGCGGTGTTTTCTTCAGCCAATCGGAAGACGACCAGGGCGCTCCAGTGTGTGTTCTCGGCGCGGCCGCCAGATGGAATCTCTTCGGAGCCGCAAACCCCATCGGTCAGTATGTGAAAGTGAACGAGCAGTGGCTGCGCGTAATCGGCGTGGTCGGCCCCCTGCTCAGTTCTCAGGGCGACTCATCCTCCTCTTCCTCAAGCGACGTCAACAACAACATTTATATTCCGCTCAAATCTTTCATGCTCCGCCTTGAAGATAGTTACAGCGATGTCAGGGACGAGATCGACGGCATCTATCTGGCCATGAGCGACAAGAGCAATATCTCCGAGGCCGCGCAGGTGACCCGCGCGGTGCTTGATTCTTCCCATCACGGCGCCGACGATTACAGCGTCATCGTTCCCGCCGAATTGCTCGCCCAGCAGAAGCGGACCGAGCAAATGTTCAACACCGTGATGGTCGCCATCGCCTCCATCTCTCTTCTCGTCGGAGGCATCGGCATCATGAACATCATGCTCGCCAGCATTCTCGAACGCACGCGCGAAATCGGCCTGCGCCGCGCCGTTGGCGCCCGCCAATCAGACATCGTTCGTCAGTTTGTCGTCGAGGCCATGATGATTTCCTTTGCAGGAGGGACCATTGGTGTCATCTTCGGATTCTTCATCTCGCGCGTCATTGCGTGGCTGGCTGGTTGGTCCACCATTGTCACCTTCAGCTCCATCGCATTGGCGTTTCTCGTTTCCATCTCCGTCGGCCTGGTCTTCGGCATCTATCCCGCCACCAAGGCCGCTCGCCTCGATCCTGTGGAGGCCATTCGCTATGAGTAGGCAATCGAAAAAGGAACACGACGCCATTGTGTATTCGCCACAATATGCAGTTCAGCCCAAGCTTACGGCAATCTTCCGGAACCCGGCAATGAAGCTCATACTCTGCGAAATCTTTTTGCTTTTGCTGTCGATCACATCGTCCTCAGCCCAGTCTTCGGAGAGCTATCGCGTCCTGTTGACCACGCGCGTGCGTTCTGAGAAGCCGCCCGCGCCCGCACATTTAGAAGCCTATGTGCAGGACGGCAAGCTCACCCTCAGTCTGCGCGACGCCATCCTGCTTGCCCTTGAAAACAACAGCAACATCTCCATCCAGGAAACGCAGATCGAATACCAGAAATTCAACCTCCTCAGCACCCATCAACCCTTCGATCCAACGCTGCAAAGCACGCTCAATATCAGCCGCTACTCCACCCCAAGTTACAGCCAGTTGCAGGGTGTTGGAATTTCCAACAACGTTGCGGTTAACTCCCTCAGTCAAACCGGCCAGATCACACTTTCGCAGACCTTTACCACCGGAACCAATGTTCAGGCCAGCCTCAGCAGCGCCAAGTCTTCCACCAACAGCTCTTACAACTATTTCAATCCGTACTTCAGTTCCACCTTTCAGCTTCAATTTACGCAGCCGCTGCTGCAAAATGCAGGCCGCTTCGCCAATACCGCGCAGATGGTCATTGCCCGCCGCTCACTCGCACAGTCGCGCTCCAGCTTCGAAGCCGAAGTCAACGATGCAGTCCTTCAAGTCATCAATCAGTATTGGTACGCCGTCCAGGCACGCGGCGCGCTCGATGTGCAGCAAAAGTCGCTCAAGCTCGCCCAAGTCAGCTACGAACGTGACAAGCGTGCCCTGGAACTCGGAGCACTGCCGCCGCTCGACATCTATCGTTCCGAGTCGGAAGTCGCAGCTCGGAAGGTGCAGGTCATTCAGGCTGGCTATGCGCTGACTCAGGCCGAGAACGCTCTGCGTCTCACCATTGGCGCCAACCAGGACCCACAGTTCCGCACCCTCGCGCTGAATCTTACCGAGCAGCCGCAACCCCAAGGCTCCTTGCAGAGCATTGCCTTGGAGACCACTTTGACCCAGGCCCTCAGCCAGCGTCCGGAACTTGAAGTCGTCAAGGATGCGCTGGAAAACGACCAGACCAGCATCCGTCTCGCGCACAATCAGCTTAGGCCTAATCTCTCCCTCGCCGGCTTCTACCAGAGCAGCGGCCTCGGCGGCAATCAGTACAACTTGCTCACCGGCCAACTGATCTCGCCAGGTGGATTTGGCTCCTCCATGGATCAGACCTTCGGCTTTGGCTATCCTGGTTACGGTGGAACCCTGACCCTGAACCTGCCCATTCGCAATCGCGGCGGCCAGGCGCGGCTGGGCAACGCAATGGTTTCGCGGACCCACGACATGTATAACGCTCGCCAGATTCAGGAGCAAATCACTCAGGAAGTCGGCGACGCCGTACATCAGTTGGAAGAGGCAAAGCAGGCGCTCGAGGCCGGCAACATCTCCTTCGACCTCGCACAGAAGTCTCTGGCCTCCGACCAGCGCAAATACGAACTGGGCGCTGAAACCAATTTCTTTGTCCTCGACTCACAAACCAAACTTGCCGCCGCCGAACTAACTCTGCTTCAGACGCAAGTCAATTATCAGGTTGCCCTAGCCGCTGTTGGCCACGCCACGGCCAGCCTGCTCGACCCCTATCATCTGAAAATCGCAGATCTCTCCAAATAGCAATATCAGCGAGAAGTCAGCCAGGAATCATGGATTGCTTCGGCCATGCAAGCTCGGATTTGTGGCTGACAAACGAGCCGCCAATTCCAGCATTACCAACGCCGTCGACCATTGAAGCGCACCCTCATCTGATCGAGCCCGGGCCGCCTGGCCATGATGGAATGCGCTGCGCTCTGTCCCTCACTAAGAAGGCAGCCTCTTGAAGACTTTTTACTTCACAGGTTTCGAGAGCGCCGGGTTCGACCGTTGAGTCATCTCATTGTTCGCCGATTGAGCGTTTCCGTCCTCAATGCGTTTTTCAACAAACTCATCAGAAAACCAGCCCCGGAAACCAGCCCCGGCTCAGTATTCTCCGGGCCGGTTATGACGCAAACGGTTTTCCTGATAGCGCCTCAAAAAATAGTCAATGGTCTCGACGCGCAACCGAATGGAGTGGGCAGGACAATTCTCATCCATGTCTTTGAAGGAAAAGAAGGGAGTTCCGGAACGCTCGACGATTTGCTCGACGGCGCTGTAGATGGGAGCGTCATGGCCGCACTTGAAACTGGAAAACTCGACCGCCACCAGGTTGGGATGGCGGGCTGTGAACTTGGCGGCCCAGAGCTTGAGGTTGGAACTGGCCGAAAAAGTGGTCTTCCACACATCGGAGATATCCAACGCATGATCGATTACGCCAGCGCGAATCTCCTCGCCGAAGAGCCGTTCCAGCAGGTCATCGTCCATGGGCAAAGTGCTCTGCGAAAAGATGGGGTAGCCCAGCATCTGGAACTGCGCCATGATGCCGTGGTTGATTCCTGGATCGTGATGATAGGGGCGCCCCAGCATCACAATTCCCAAGCGATTTTCGGCCTCCAGTTGGTCGAGAACCTTGCGGGCCTCACGACGGAGGGCGGATTCATAACGCTCCAGTTCGCGAAAACCAATCGCGACAGCACGATCGTTTTCCTCTTGACTGAGACCCAGCACCGGCCCCCAGGCCTGACCCATCTGGCGCGCAAAGAGCTTGCGATGCGACAGGTTCAGCAACGGATGGACGTACCGGATGCCACGCTCGGCAATGAGATTGGTCTCTTTGGTGAAGGCCGCCTCGACGGTTTCCGGCGTCACCGAGGCTGTGGGACAGCCGTTGTTGGCCCTTGTATTGACCAGTAAAGTGGCCAGCACATCAAACATCGGGAAGAAGATCACGTGCAGCGGGTTGCGGCCATGCTGCTTGAAAAGCAGGTTATGAAAGTGGGCGATGGCGATCTTTGAAGGAAAGCAAGGATCGATCGATCCGCGGCTGGAACCGGCACGGTACATCTCGCCGTTCGTGACGTCCGAATAAACAATGTTTTCCGCACGCACGCCGAGGCTTTCCAAATAGGCGCTGAATAGCGGCGCATAGGCATACATATTCAAAACACGGGGAATGCCGATGCGCATCAGCGAACGGCGGCGCGCGAGCGCAACCCGGCGGCGCTCCGCAGCAGTCCAGGCACGCGCAGGAAGCGTAGCGGCGACGCTCTCCGGATGGCGCGAGAGCCACACTTCACAGGCGGCTCTTTCCACCATGTTCGGATAGGCGGCCCTGGTGGCTTTCTCATGGGCCTGGATGCCGCGCATGGTTTCGAGATCGTCGACCGCGCCCTTTTCGCAGCCGGCAAGAATGATGCGCCTGCTTCCGGCTTTCAGCGCCGCCTCCGCCGCGGAGGGCTCGACTTCGCAGCCTGAGGCGTCAGCGATCTGCACGTCGAGAAAGGTGCGCAGGCAGGCGTTTTTGCAAAAGCGGCAGCGGGTTTCTTCATTGCATGTGGTGGTATAGCGAATGCGGCTGACGGCATCCATGCCAATGAAGGTGGTGGAGCGTCCCTTGCGCCACAAGCGGAGGGCTTCGAGAGCCGCGCCGATGGCTCCGGCTTCGCCGCAGTGCGGGTGAACCACAATCTCCGGCTCGATGCCGGTGGAGCGAAAACCGGCGCGCAGAAAGTCGACCTCCGCTTTGACCGCGGCCAGGTTGTTCTGCGTGCCTCCTTGCAGGACAAAGCGCGAGCCCAGCGTTGTCAGGTCAGGAGCCTTGGCCACGTGCAGGAAAACGTTGCGCGGGAGCACCGTGGCCAATCCGGCCAGGATCTCCCCAGCCTGCCATCCCTGACGTTGGAAGTTGACGATATCCGATTGCAGGAAGACCGCGCAGCCATAACCGAAGGTCGGCATCGCCTGGGCGGCAAAGGCAGTTTCCGCGTAGCGCTCAACCGGAATGCCGAAGCCCTCCGCGGTGGATTGCAGAAAATAACCATTGCCCGCCGAACATTGCGCATTGAGCTTGAAATCCCGGACGCGGCCGTGGCGCAACAGAATCAACTTGATGTCTTGTCCGCCGACATCGACGACCACATGCGGATCTGCAAAATAGCGCAAGGCTGATTCGGTGTGCGCCACGGTTTCAACCAGGGCCACGTCGGCGCTGAGCACCTGTTGCAGAATATCCTTGGCGTAGCCGGTTGTTCCCACGCCGAGCATCTTCAGGCTTGCGCCGGAGTCCTCTTCCACCTGGCGGCGCAGATCGCCCAGCACCTCGATGGCATCCGTAATCGGGTTGCCCTCGGAGAGCCGATAGGCCTTGGCCAGCACCTCGCCGCCGGTTGACAGAAGCACCGCCTTGGTGGACGTGGAACCGCCATCGAGGCCGATAAAAGCCTCGACCTGTTCGCCGCGCTGAAACGTTGCGGGAACGAATTGAGCGCGAGGGTAGCGGTCTTTGAAGGCTCGCAATTCCCCGATGGAAGCGCAGAGTCCAGGCTTTCCGTTGGTAATCTTCCGCTGCTGGCGCTTGGCATCAAGAAAGCGTTCCAGCGCCGCGCAGCCCAGGTAGAGACCCTTCTCCTCCGTTTCTCCCATGCCGAACTCAACCGCGCCCAGCGCCGCAAAATACAGCGCATCTGGAGGGACCTGAATCAGATCTTCCACTGCCTGACCGGGGGGCAGTTCGATACCGCGCTCCTTCCAGAGAAGGGGAATGTTGTGCTGCCAGGCCTCGCGCATGCCGCGCAGAAAGGCATTGGGCCCGCCCAGCAGCAATACATGCGGCAGAAGCGTATGACCGCGCGTCAGCACGGTAAGATTCTGCAGCACAATGGCATCGAAGAGCGAGGCCATCAACTCGGCGGGCGGAACTCCCTGCTTCTGCAAGCCATTGATGTCGGTCTCGGCAAAGACACCGCACTTTCCCGCGACGGGATGAATGCGCACGCCCCGATAGGCAAGATGCGGCAACTCATCGGCGGTTATCTTCAGCTTGGCCTGTATCTTGTCAATGACCGCGCCGGTGCCGCCCGCGCACTTGTCATTCATGGAAGCAATCTTGCGCCGCCGCCCGGTGCCGTTCTCTGTCTTGAAGAGAATGATCTTGGCGTCCTGACCGCCGAGTTCGATGACCGATTGCGCTTCGGGATGCATTTTTTCAACGGCCAGCGCGACGGCGTTGACTTCTTGCACAAAACGGGCGCCAATCGGCGCGGCGAGCGCAGAACCTCCGGAGCCGGTGATGAAGATGCGGCAGTTGCCAGGCGCGATGCCGATTTCGCTTTCCATGCGCAGCAGAAACTCGCTCAGCATCTCGGCCTGGCGCGTGTCGTGACGGCGATAGTCGCGCCAGAGGATGCACCCAGCGCTGACCTCGACCACCACCGCCTTGACCGTGGTGGAACCCACGTCCACCCCCACCAGGAAATGAACTCCGTCGGATGGGGGCTCGCATGGTGGGGTCTTATCGGGCATCGTCTCTCAATGCTTTCCCGGCATCCGTGCCGGTGCTGCGCGGCCATCGATCAGATCGCCAACATGCAAAACGAAGTTGGCAGCCCTGCCAGCGATCCCCCGGCAACGCGGAATTGGATAAAAGGGATTGCGCAGTGACCGGTTCCTGGCGACATAATCGCTGATCACGGCGAGCGATTTGCCGCTGGAAACAAGCGCGGCATCGAACTCCGCGCGCGCCTTGTCGCGAGCTTCGCCAAGCGCCATCTGCACTCGGCTTTGGGCGCTAATCTCTCCTTCGCCCGCGGTTTCAACGGGCAGGAAAATCATCTCAGGAAAGCGATTGATCACGGCCGACTGCACACCGTCGGATTGCGAGGAAGGCATACAGCCAAAGGGCTTAAGCGCCAGTACCATGTGGCACAGCCCTTGCGTAGTGTAGTAGACGTTCTTTCCCACCTCGAGATGGCCCTCGCCGCCGCGTGCCAGAGAGTCGTAGAAGGGATGTGCCAGCCGCGCCAACTCGCGCTGCGAAAGCAGGCGAGGCGTAATGCCGCCCATGTGGCGACCGGTGCGCGCATACAGATAACTCCACAGGACTTCGCTCAAGCGCAACAGTGACCGCTTGCGGCCATACTTCCACGCATTGGCCAGCCGTTTGCCCGGCTGCCACCAGCACGTCTCGGGATAGGGATCGTCCAGGCCTTTCTTCGCTTCCATGCTGATGGAGGCCTGATGCAGCAGGTAGCTGATCCATCCACCGATCGAATCCACATGCACCTGCGCGCCCTCGCTTTCGAGGAAGCTGAACATATTGAAGTTGCCGTCGCCCTCGGTCAATTGCGCCCAGAATTCGCCGACGATCTTCACGACCGGCTTGACGCGGGTGTGATCAACCTCGACCTCATCCAGGCGCCGGCGCGCCTCATGCATCTGACCGACAAAATCCGCGCTGTAGAGATGATCCAGAATCTTGCCCGTGGCGTTGAGAAATCCGGTGATTCTAGGCGTGCGCCGCAACGGCGCTGCGAGCCATCGCGGCGCGCGTTCGAGAATCTCGAAACGACGGTGTGTCTCGAGGAAATGGCTCATCTGATCGACGACATCCGCAATCGCCCGATCCGTGCTGCCGGGCACGACCTCAAAGGGGCGGATACGATAGCTGAGGTCGTTGATGACATCGCCCAGGTTGAGCATGTTGAGCGCGTCCAGATTGAAGTCCAGCGTAAACTTCAGGCCGGGATTGTCGGCCGCGGCCTTGAAAGCCTGATCGGCCTGGTACAGGATGATGCGGAATTGCTCATAGCCTGCGTTCTGCAACGCCAGCCGATACTCCGACTCATACATGCCGAAGCGGCAGGGGCCGCAGGAGCCGGCGCTGAAGAAAACGTACTTCTCCATGATCTCCGAGCGCGAATAACCATTGTCTTCCAGAGAACGCAGAAACTTGATGAGATTACCGACCGTAAAATAGGTCGGATTGCACTGGCCGTTATTGCCGTACTCCCTGCCAAAGGTGAAGGCCTCCAGATCAGGAGTCGGCAGCCTCTGGCAGCGATAACCGCTGGCGCGCAGAATCGCCTCGATCAGGCGCTCATGCTTCCAGGTGAAGCCACCGAAGAGGATCGTCACCTTGTACCGCTCTTCTGCCGTGAAAGGCCGCTCCACGGGACGGTGATAATGGCTTGTCTTGCGATGCAGGGCGGAGACTTCGACCGATCGCTCTCGCTGCGCGGGGACGCACCGCACCAACTCTTCCTGCAAAGGAGGAGCAGCGTTCGCGAAGTTGAGATCGAGTTCCATGGAGGAAGAACCTCGGAACGGCAAGGTGAATCCGCGTCTGTTATCCGCGCGGGCCACTTCTGCTAGCCTTTCTAGTTTAAAGCACTCTTCAGTTCAGGGTATTACTTGGAAGTGAACCGCTTTGCCGGGCGTGCTTGGTGACTTGAGTCACAAACTACAGGAAGATGGCTTAAAATAATGATCAATAACGCACCGGAAATGGGTGGATTGGAACGGTAATGACCGTTCTTCTTCCGCTTATCCGGATGGTCGGGCGGGAAGCGGGGAAAACAGCGCCATGCCGGTAGCGGATTGCTGGATTATTGAGAACTACACCTACCGCCGCTGCCCGTCTCCGGCGCGAGAGTTCAACTGCGCGGTCTCACTGCACAATCACTCCGACCAATCGATTGAAAACATGGCTTTTCTCAATGAAGTGGTCAAGCTGCACTTCATGCGGCCCTTTCGCGGCCTGTTGCAGTCGGCCTTCGGATTGGCCGGCATCGCGGACCTGAACTACGCCGACATTTACTACCGCTCCCCATTGACGGCAGAGGATGTGTTTCTGGCCGAGTCCGCCAGCGCAGAGGATCTAGGCTTCAAGGGCGTGCATCTGGGAATTACCGACCACGACGAAGTATCGGGATGCCTCGAACTCGGGCGCGCGCATCCGGAAGCGGCGCACCGCAATCCCCTTGGCGAGGAGATTTCCATCCACTTTGATGATTACCTCTTCCACCTGGGTGTTACGGGAATGCCCGCCGCGGGAGTCGAGCAGCTCCACCGTGAATTACAGGCGGCGGCCAGGGAGTGCCGCCTGGACGACCTGTTTGAGATGTTGCACTCGAGCGGCGCACTGGTGATCTTCAATCACCCCCTGGTTCCCTGGGGCAAGGATTCCGGCCGCAAGATTCCCGCCGAGGCGCTGCTCAGCCGCTACGGATGGGCAATTCATGCCTTGGAATACAACGGGATGCGCAGCAAGAAAGAGAATGACAGTGTTTTGCAGTTGGCCCGGCAAGTGGGCAAGCCGGTGATCGGCGGCGGCGACAGCCATCTGCTGCTGGCCAGTTCGGTCCTCTCGCTGACGCAAGCCGCAAGCTTTCAGGCGTTTGCCGAAGAGGTCAAAGAGGGCCACGCCGTATCGCTGATTCTGCCCACATTCTTTGCGCCCCTGAGCTGGAAGATCTTTTTGCGTGTACTTTATTTCATCGCCCATTACCGGAGCATCGGCTACTTCCGCGGCCAGCCGGTCGGCAAGCTGCTGCGCGACAGAACCGTGCTTCTGGACCCGGTCGGATTTGTCTCGCGTGGTTTTCTGAGCGCAACCTCGGCACTGGGATTGATGCGTTGAAGTCCTTAAGCGCCGATCAATTTTTTGGGGACATTCTGTGTGCCGCGGAGAAACTCCGCAATCCGTTCGCGCGCATCCATTGTGCCGCGCAGACTGACGCAAAGATCCGCACGCAGTTCCGCAAGAGTTCCTTGTTCAGCGCCGGAGACGGGGAATCGCTGCGCGTAGCCGCAGAGCAGTTCCGCGCAGGTTTGCGAGATGCGCGCCGCGGCGCGGCCCGTCGCGAGGATGCTCAGATCGCGGAAGATGGCCGCACATTCCCTCCCCTGCGAGTGACGACCCGTCTCCATTTCCAGAACATCCAAAGCCAGCGAACGCGCCGCCAGCACTTCGCAAAGCGCATCCGCCATGGCAAAAGTCACGCCCTGGCGCGCGTCGCAAAAGAGTCTGGCGCCGCGCGCGTCTGTATGTTGCCGCAGCCGCTCCAGAGTCCACTGCCAGAGCCGCATTCCCGCCGCGAGACTGTGCATTTCCGCTCTTGGCAGGCGCTTCGCTAGCCCGTCGATTGCCGTCGTCCACTCCTGAAACTCGGCCAGAAAGCGGTCGTCTGTCATGGCAGCTGAAACCATGCGGCGTTGCAGCGCCGAGGGACCCATATACATATCCTCGATCTGCGCATCGATCAGACGGGCGTGCAGCGCGATGGTGGCCGGCGCATCGGACTCGCTCCACGCGGCCGCTTGCCGCAGCGACTCCGCAATGTGGCTGCTGCTGAAGAGCTTTGCCGCCGGAGAGAAAAGCGCGGCCAGCCTTGCATCGGCAGCGGAATGATCCTTTGCCCTGTCCAGTTCGTCGTTGAGTCGCGCCGCGCAGAAGCCCAGCGAGGCCGCGGCCTCACCCGTCGCCCACAGATCGGCCATAGCGAGCCGGAACTCCGCGCCGCCGCTTTCCTGTCCCGGTGAATCAAACCAGTCTTGAACGGTGGCGAGCGCCTTGGCCGCGGTCATCAGGCCGAGCAGGGCGCGCATCCGGCGCAGGGCCGGCTCCAGCAAGGTGCGATGGGTAAAGCGCGGAACCAGCGCTTCGTTCTCCATCAGATAGCCCCCAACGATGCGCGAGGCCGACACTTGCAGGCGGAAGACTGGATTGGTGGTCGAAGCAAAGCGGTGTCCCAGCTTGCGCACCGGCGCACCGCGCTCGAAGTCGCCTGCGTCCCCCGGCTCGAGAATTACCAAACCACTGCCGCGCACGCCATTGCCGTCTCCCTCGACGGCGGCTACCACAAACTCCGCGAAGTCCATGTGGCTGGTGAAGCGTCCGCGCTTGTAAATCTCCAGCAGAGGTTCGCCGTCCGCGTTCGCGCCGGCCAGCGTCATCCGGCCAGCAAGAGAAATCGCATCCGCGCCCGCACCAGGAAGCGGCTCGGTCAGGCAAAGAGCGCCGTGACGCAGATTGAAGTGATTCAGACCAGGGTGGCCCAGATAGCGATCGCGCTGCGGCTCTGTTCCAAAGTCGAGGATGGGCATCTGTGCCAAGCTTCCTGAAAGGCTGCAGGTAGCAACGCCGGCGTCCACGCTGGCCAGTTCCCAAACCGCCAGCGCCAGCGGCAGAGTGAGTCCGTTATGCGCGGAGGCCAGAATTCCGGTGATTCCTTGGGTATCCAATGCGCGGAGGACACGCGCTTTCTCGTCCGTCCATCCGCAGTCGGCGCGCGCCTGCGCGAGCAGAGGCGCCACTGTTTCACGCGCGGTCTGCCGGGCTCTGTTGCGCACCTCCAGCAGTTCCGCGCTGCCGGCAATCCGCCAAAGTGCTTCGTGCGCCTCATCCCACCAGCGGAAATCCATCACAGGTCCTATTCAGCGTCATTGGGAATGCCGTATTTGGCCAGATAGCGCGGATTGACGAGAACTACTCTCAAAATAAATCCACTCTATCCTCTCAGGCTGGAGACAAATCGAAGCGACCTGAGAGGCTTTATGCCATCTTAGAGTGCGGTCCGTTGGATCGTAAAGCACTTATCCATGAAATGAATGTCATACTCCTATGCCGATAAACCGTTCCATCGCGAGTATCTTGCGATTTGAAGCCGATGCTAAAATGTAGTCCCTGTTGCAAAGGTCCATTTGGGGTCTCGGAAGGATTGATATGGCGCGGTCAGCGCTTTTTATCCTGTTGTTTTGTGCCACCAACGCCTCGCTGGCGCTGCTTTATCCTTTTTCTCTTGCGCGCCTACTGCTTGTGACCACCATTTATGCGCTGGGCACGGGGGTGATGCTTTTCCTGCTGTTTCATCCGCGCAATCAGTGGCTGGTTTCCAACCGTTCGCAAGTGGAACAGGATGGCTGCGTTGCCCTGACCTTCGACGATGGCCCCGACCCCGTGGATACGCCCCGACTGCTTGACCTGCTGCGGGAAAAGAACGTGAAAGCAACCTTCTTTGTTGTGGGCCAGCGCGCTGAACAGTATCCGGAGATTGTGCGCCGGGCCTGGGAAGAAGGACACCTGATCGCCAACCATACATGGTCGCATCGGCCGTTATTCTGCTTTCTCTCTCCGCGGCGCTTGCGATCCGAGATCGAACGCACCGCAGAGTGCATCCATCGCATCTGCGGGGCCCGGCCGCGCTATTTCCGTTCCCCGGTCGCTCTGCGTCATCCCCAGCTGCGCTCTGCGCTTCAAAAAGCCGGAATGGAGTTCATCTCCTGGCGCGTACGGAGCTATGATACGGTTATCCGAAACTCCAGTGTGCTTGCCCACCGCATTCTGAGCAAAGTGGCTAATCGGGACATCATCCTGATGCACGATCGATTGCCGAAAGGTACACAAGTCATGCTGGAGATTCTGCCGGAGATTATTGACGAATTGAGGAGACGCGGCTTCGAGTTTGTGCTGGTCGGTCCTCGCGAATCCGTCCACAGTTCAACCAAATGATGAGAATTTGTGCACTGATTCCCGCATTCAATGAAGCCTCCCACATCGCCCAGGTGGTCGAAGGCGCCAGAGAGTATGTCGAATCGGTTATTGTGATCGACGATGGATCAAGCGACGGCACTGCGGAGCTGGCCCGGAATGCCGGGGCGTTCTGCATCGAATTGCCATCGAACGGTGGAAAGGCAATCGCTTTACGCCGCGGCTTCGCCCATGCTTGCGCGCAGAACTTTACCCACGCCATCACAATGGATGGCGACGGCCAGCATCTGCCGCAGGATATTCCCATTCTGTTGCAGGCAGCCCAGGAGACGAAAGCGGATCTCGTCATTGGCTCCCGTCCTTTCGATCGCGCTTTGATGCCGCGCGCGCGCTACTACTCCAACACCATTGGCAACCGTTTGGCCTCGGCGCTGGTGGGACGCAAGATCAAGGACAGCCAGAGCGGCTTCCGGCTCTTTCGCCTCGAAAGTCTGGACCGCATCAAACTGCGCAGCCGGCGCTACGAGTTTGAAATGGAAGCGCTCATCAAGCTGGGCCGCGCGGGTTGCACCTTTGCCTACGCACCCATTCACATGGTTTACGACAACGCCCAGGCGCGGTCCAAGATGAAGCCGGTGCGCGATACGGTGCGCATCTGCCTGTGGTCGCTCGTGTTTCGCTTTTTAGGAGTCTGAAATGAATCTGCGCCGCCAATTTTGCTACCTTGCAGCGCTTCTGATGCTGCCATCCCTGCTGGCGGCGCAATCCGACGATCTGCTGATGCGCGTCTGGAATGGCGTGCAGCAAGCGCAGGGAAAGTTCACGACCGGATGCGGCAGCGTGGTGGAAACCCGCACTTCCAGGCTGATGGTGAAACCGATGGTGCTGCGCGGCAAGTTCTGCGCCGAGGGCATGACGCGCTTCTCGCTGGAGTATTTTGCTCCCAACGACCTGCATATCCGCTTCAACACCAACTACCTCAACGTGACCGGCGGAGACGGAAAGACCGAAGTCCTGGATATCGGCAGCGGCGTTCGCCGCGCCCAGTCGGCCTTCAGCCGTGCAACCTCCATCGAGAAGCTGAAGAAGGACTTCACCATCACCGTGCAGGAGGACAGCCGGGAATACGAAATGAAGTTTGTGCCCCGCAGCGATGCCTTTCGCCGCCGCTTGAATTATCTGGTGGTCAAACTCAACAAGCGCGACTTTCTGCCGCGCTCGCTGGAAGTGGACGGCAAAAGCGGGGTCAACAGCGTCTTTCTCATCAACTTCACTACACTGAATACGAAGCTGCCCGCGGAGACCTTTGAGGTGTACAAGCCAAAGTGATGGAGAGAAACGAAATCGAGAAGATCATCCCCCATCGCCCGCCCTTTCTATGGATCGACCGGGTGGAGGAGCTGGAGCCAGGCCTTCGTTGCGTCGCGTGGCTCACGGTCGATGCGGAAAACCCCATCTTTGCGGGGCATTTTCCCGCGCGGCCGATCCTGCCCGGGGTACTGCTGATCGAAGCGGTGGCGCAGACGGCGGCGGTGATGATGGGATCCGCCACTCCTGCGGGGACCATGGGCTCGGCGTTGCTGGCAGCGGTCAATCGCTTCAAGTTTTTCAAGCCCGTGCTGCCCGGAACGCAGTTGCGCATCGAAACCGTCAAGCTGACCCAGGCCGGAACCATGGCTTGCATTGAAGGCACGGTCAGCGCGCTAGGGGAAAAGGTGGCGAGCGGTGAGTTGTCGGTGGTCTCCGGACGGTAAATGCATTCTCAAGAAAAGGCCAGGCGGTGTTCCGAAGGTTGAAAGCTCCTATTCGCAAATTCGCAACCACCCTGCTGACCGAGCGGCTTGAGCCTGCTCCGGCCGCGGCGGCCGTCTTTTGGGGTATCTTCATTGGCATCGTGCCGATCTATGGTTTGCAGACCCTGGCAGCCCTGGGCGTGGCCTTTTTGCTGCGGCTGAACAAGCCTCTGACCTTGGCGAGCACCTTCATCAACAATCCGCTGCTGCAACCGCTGATCGTAATCTCCTCGGTGGAACTAGGTGACTTTTTGCGCCATGGATCGTTCGTTGCCTGGCATCTGATGGCGTTTTCCGGCGCTCAGTTGAAAGAGCAGCTCTTCTCATGGGTGCTGGGAAGCTTGGTGTTGGGTGTGCTAGTGGGCGGAGTATTGGCCATCGTCACCGCGGCTGTGGTCTATTGGACCGCGCCTTCGCAGCGTGGCTTGCGTGAGCGCATTCGCTTCGTCAATCGGGCCTTTGCCGAAAGCGCCCAGTACGATCGCGGCTTTGTTCGCTGGAAGATGCGGCTGGACCGAATATTTTCCCTGCTGGCCGCCGAAGAACTGGGGTCGGGAACGGTCGTGGATCTGGGCTGCGGCTACGGCATGGCGTTGTGCTTTACGGCCTTCCGTGACAGCGGCCGGCGCCTGGTGGGCTGCGACTTGAATGCCCACCGGATCGCCGTGGCCCAGCAGGCTCTGCACGCCTTGAATGCGGAGCCGAGCGTGCAGGACGTGCGCCACTTTTCGCTGCCCCCCGCCGGCCTGATTCTTATCCTGGATGTGCTGCAATATTTGCCTGCCGAGGAACAGTTGGCGCTGCTGAAACGTTGCTGTGCCGCGCTGGAACCTGGCGGGCGGCTGATCTTCCGGGTGCATGACCGCGAACGCGGGCTGTGGAGCGCTCTCACGGTGGGCCTGGACCGGCTGCTGTTTTCTTCCGAGCACGTCGGCGCCCGCCCCACGATCCTCTCCGCCGTGCAGTATCAGAACGCATTGCAGGAGGCTGGCATGCAGGTCGAATCGCGCCGCTTCCGCAACCGTCTTCCCCTGGTTCACATCCTCTTTCTTGCCCGCCGTCCGACCGCGGAGAGCGCGTTATGATGGTTCGCTTCATGCGCGGTTTGGGACGGCTGGTGATTGGCCATCCGGGATTGGTGGCGGGGCTTGCGTTCATCCTGACCTTGTTTCTCTATGCCAACATCCACAACCTGCGCACCGGAACCGAGCTGACCGACATGTTCGGCGCCCGCGATCCGCAATGGCGTGCCGCCAGCCAGATCGGCAAGGAACTGGGCTACGGAAACCAGCTCTTTGTGATGGTCCAGGCTCCGGAGGGTGAACAGGACAGCAGCGAAGCGATGGAAGCGATGGCCGACCGGCTCACCGCCGAGATGTCTGCCAGCGGGCTCTTCAAACAGGAGCGCAGCGGCCTGCAGGCGAGTGAGCTGCTCAACCTGGTGCGGCTATTCACCTGGAACTTTCCCTCGTACGCTTTGCCCAGCCAGCGCGACGCTCTGGCGCAACGTCTGGATCCACAGCAGATTCATCAAAATGTGCGCCGCGCCGCCACCGAACTGGTCACGCCGTTTTCCAGCCTGGGCGCGGATTACTTCGTCGCCGATCCGCTGGGCCTGATGAGCGTGACGGCAGGCCAGGGCAACGGCTTCTCGCAGTACTCCGGCTTTGACCTCTCCTGGGGATCGGGAAATCGCTTTTTCAGCAGGGATCACAAGGCGCTGCTGATTATCGCCGAGCCGCGCGCCTCGGCGGTGGATTACAAGTATGCAGAGCGGATCATGCAATGGACGCGCACGCACATCCAGAGCGCTGAGGCCGACCCCGAAATGCGCAACGCCGGCGTGCAAGCCATTCCGGCCGGAGCCTATGTGTACGCGGAGCAGGATCACAAATTCATCGAGCGGAATATTCGCCGTGTTTCGCTGGTCTCGATCGTCGGCAGTCTGGCGCTGTGCTTGCTGGTCTATCCCAGTGTTCCGCTGCTGATCTTGTCGCTGCTTCCCACCGGCCTGGGCATTTTGTGGACGACGGGCATTGCCAGCTTCTATCCCGGCGAAGTGAATTTGATCAGCCTTTCGTTCATCGCCATTCTGGCCGGCCTGGGCGACGATCAGGTGGTGCATTTCTTCAACCGCTCGCCGCAGGAGTGGGCCAAGGGTGGCAACTTCAACGCCGCCATGCTGCGCACTTATGAAACGACCGGCGTGAGTATCGTCCTCTGCATTCTGACCTCCGCCTCCGCCACGGCCGCGCTAGCCACCTCCGGTTTCAAGGCGCTGGCGGAGTTTGGCTTCATCCTCACCGTTGGCATGTTCATGATGATGATTCACACCCTGCTGACGGTGCCAGCGCTGATGCAGTTGTGGAATCGCCACATCAGGCCCTTCGCGCCCGAGGGCATCACTTTCCGTTTTCTACCTGCGCTGGCGCGCGGCTCGCTCAACTTTGTGGGCCGGCACGCCCGCTGGGTCGTGGCCGTTGCCGCCGGTCTCTTTTTGTTCTCCGTCTTTTTGTTGCCCACCATCAAAATGGGTGGAAGCTTTGCCATCATGGGCGACGCCAACAGCCCGGCGGTGGTTGGGCAGAACCTGCTTTCCGCAAAATTTGGCATCGAGGGCAGTCCCACGCTGCTGTTGATTACCGGCAATCAGGAAGAGGTGCTGCGCCGCGCCGAAAATCTGACCGCTGGCCTGGAATCCTATCGGCGGAGCGGCGCTCTCAAATCCATTTTCTCTCCCACGCAACTGCTCCCTTCCGTCCAGGCACAAAAACAACGGATCGCTTCGCTGGCTTCTATCGACATGAAGGCTTCGGCCCGCGCGCTGGAGGATGCGCTGCGCGAAAATGGCCTGAGCATAGAGCCTCACCAGCCCTATATCGAGCAATTGCGCAAGCTGGGAGAAGACGCGGAGCCGATCACTCTGGAATCCTCTTCTGCTTACATCCCAGCCGGCCTGCTCGACAACAGCCTGCGCAAGACCGAAGACGGCAGCTACGTTGCGGCCATCGCCTTCTATGCCTCCGACCCCAATGCACATGAAGTGATTCCCGATGCGGTACTCAGCTCATGGAACAAGCAATACGGTCCCTTTGTGGAATTTTCCTTCGACAAGATCAATCGCGACTTGCAGAGCCAGATTCTGCGCGACAGCCGGCGGGCTTTGCTGTGGACAGCGGCAGCCATCGTGTTGATCGTCTATCTCACCTTCCGCAAATGGCGCATCACTCTGCTGGTGCTGATGCCGATTGTCTTCGCCATCGTTGTCACGTTTGGCCTGCTGCGGCTCATGGGGCATTCATTCAGCTTCATGTCCGTAACGGCGATTCCGCTCATCATCGGCATCGGCATTGATAATGGAATTCATCTAGTGCGCCGCTATCTGGAGACTGCTTCCAACAGCATTCTGGATGTCGCCAAGGCCTCGGGCGCGGCGCTGATTCAGTCCAACCTGACGACCATCATCGGTTTTGGCGCGTTGTTGGCGGCAACCTTTCCACCGCTGGCCGAAATGGGCCTGGTCACTTCCTTGGGCGTTGCCCTCACCCTGGCCGGTGGCCTGTGGATCATTCCCGCCGTGATCCTGATCGGAGGCAAAGGAGAAACAAAATCGGCCGCATGTCACACTGTTGTGCGTGCGGATTGATTTTCGCTGTTTATTCCCCTAAAGGCCCCTGGATTTGTAAGGTTTACACTCGGCGTAAGAGCCTTCGTGTAAACTTTACGAAACTGAGGCTTGGCATTGGAAGGCATACATTGAATGAGCTTGTAGGCGATGTAACAATTGATACTGTCTCTTCCCTGTGCCCTCGCTGCGGCAAGCCATCCCTTTCGACAATCTTCGACCGCGATGGGAAGGTCTACCAGCGCACGGAGTGTTCCTGCCATACGCCCAGCGATGATCTGATCTTCTCCGATACGGCGCTATACCGCAAGCTGGAAGAGTGGAACAAGCTGATCTTTCCCGAGTCCGGCGCAGCACAGACGCCGTCTTCTCAAGGCTGCTGTGGCACCGGAATGGGAAGCCAGAACGAGCCGTGTCTGGCCGTGATTGACCTTACGAATAATTGCAATTTCAAGTGCCCGATTTGCTTTGCCGAGGCCAAGGGCGAAGGCAGCCACTATTTTCTGGAGATGGAAGTGGTGGTCAAGATGCTCAAGGCTCTGCTGAATCGGCCCATCCCTTGCCGCAGCGTCCAATTCTCCGGCGGCGAGCCCACGCTGCACCCGGACTTTCCGAAGATTCTCCGCGCTGCCCGCGATCTTGGCTTTACCCATCTTCAGGTGGCCACGAACGGCAGTCGTTTCGTCGACCCGGACTATGCCAAACTCTGCGAAGAGTCGGGTCTGCACACGCTTTATCTGCAGTTCGACGGCATGAATGACGATGTGTATCTCAAGATGCGCGGCCAGAGGTTGCTGGACAAGAAGCTCGCCGCCGTGCGCAGCATCGAACAGACGAATATGCGGCTGGTACTGGTGCCGACCATCATGAGTTCGGTCAATGTCGACCAACTCGGCCCTATCTTTCAGTTTGCGCTGGAACACAGCAAGTTCGTCACCGGCATCAGCGTTCAGCCGGTCGCGGATGTAGGCCGCATCGCGGTTGCCGACGGTGGCACTGAGCCCTTCAACCTGGCTACTATGGCCAAAGCTTTTGGCGAACAAACCGGACTGACGCGATTCCCCGACGACTGGTTTCCGCTCAACTCCATCTCGCTGCTTAGCCGCGCCATCGAGCGCGCCGGCCATAGTAAGGTGCATGCGCCCCTTAGCGATGCACACTGTTCCATCGGCACCTTCTTCTACGTGGATGACAACAACAAGGCCTCTTGCCTGAGTAGCTTTTTCGATCTTGACCGCTTTCTGCGCGGCATGGCGAAGATCAAGCCCAACGCAGAGCAAGGTACGATCGAGCGCCAGATATCCAAGATCCGCGCGTTCAGCCAGTTGTCGCAATGCCTTGATCTGCGCAAGACTCCCTCAGGACTCACCTTCCAGCGCCTGCTACGCAGCCTGGACGCATGGGAAGACAAGCATGATGGCCGATCCAAAGGATGGGATCAACGCGGCTTCAACGGCATTTTCGTCGCCGGAATGCACTTTATGGACGCGCATAGTTATAATCTGCGCCGTCTCAGGCGATGCATCATCCAGTATGTAACCACCGATGGGCAACTGGTCCCGTTCTGCAGTTACAACGCGGGTGTCCGGCTTCGCGATGACGAGGAGTTGACGCGCATCTCGAACAAGGTTCCGCATAGCGGCAATTCCGTTGACGCCGTGCCGGCTGACGAGCTATCGATCTAGAGAGACTCTCCCGTTTGTGTGGTGTTTCCGAGTTTGTGCGGCTTGCCTTTCCAAAATTTGGTGAACCGTTCGAGCTTTTCAACAGCTTCCTGGGGCGGTGGTCCCAAACGATGATGAATGCATCGCTTCTCTCGGCAACGCTTGCCTCCTCCAGAAAATCAGGCTTTCAGCGCATCGCCTTTCTTTTGCTTTTTTCCGGTTGTGCGCTGGCATCAGCAGCAGCGCAAGTCGGTCTGCCCCGCGATATGGTCTCAATTCCCGCGCCGGGGAGCGATCAAAGCCCAAACATAAGCCTGGGCGCGAGCCTGAAGGCGGTAAGCCGATGCGGAGAAGATTCGCCCATTGTGCTGCCGAAGGTTGTCTTTCAGTTTGGCGCGGAAGGCAACTCTGGCCAGCAGTTCGCGGAGCAGGCTGAGGCCGTCCAGAACCTTCCGGCCGGCACACAGGTCTGGCTGCATGTGGGCGTTGTTCCCGAAGCACTCACCGGCAAGGAGACTGAAAAGCAACTTACTGAGCAGGTCAATGACTTTCTGAAACAGGCGCCCCTTTCCGCCCTCGCCGTGCGCGGACTCATCATCGAACCCAATGCACCGCGGACGGCTTCCGATCTCTTTGTCTTTGCGTTGCTGCGTCTGGCGGTCACCGCCAAGTCGGGCAATCCAGCCCTGCGACTGGCCTTTGTCTTCCCGTCTGGCTTCATCGGCCAATACGGAGAGACGGTCAAGCGGCTCGCCATGTATTCCGATCTGCTGGGCACATCCGACACACAGGGGTGGCACTCGGACGCCGCCTGGATTGCCGAACATGCGCTCAATAAGCCCCTCATCCTCAAACTGGAGAGCGGGAAACTGGAGAGCGGCCCAGATGCCACCGCATCATATCTGAGCAAGGCATTAGCAGCCTCTGGCTCCGCAGTCGAAATGCTCTGGTCAACGCCGCCGGATGTGAGCGCTGCCAATCAACTGTGCGCAGCAAATAGCTTCCTGACGCATTCGGTTCCTGCCAGCTTTCTTCGTCTGAACGAAAAGACGCTGCCTTTCACGCTTACGGTGGACGGCGCAAGAAGCGACGAGGCCGGCTGGTTCGGCAGCGGGCAATCGGGAGACACGGTTGTGTTGGCGCCGGTTCATGGCCTTCCCGATCATCCCCGAACGGTGGTTTTGCAGGCCAGGACCAATGCGCAATACGAGATTGAATGGTTCGACGCCGAGACCGGAAGCAGTATCTCGACAAGCGAACCGGTTAAGAGCAACACGGGCCTGACCTCAACCTGTGCGTGCGGCAATCAATTTACCTTGATCGGCATTCACAAGAAGAGCAGTACCGAAACCACGGTGTACAACCAGGTAGAGGTCAAGAGCGGCGTCGATCTCAGCGTCGAAGAAATTATCGCCCGCTGGCAGCAGAATCGCGAGGCGCAGAAGCGCCGGCTGGCTAACTACCAGGCCTCCAGCTTCATGAACCTGCACTTCGAAAGTACGAACGTGGCCCAGGCCTTCGACATATCCATGCGCCTCCGACAGTTTTTTGAGCGCGGCGGCAAGATGGAGTTGGAGCAGACCGAGTTCTACGTCAACGGCGTGAAGTTCAGCAACAAGCACGAGTTTCCTCTGCCGCAATTGGAACCAGGAAAGGTTCTGTCCCAGCCGCTGGAGCTGACGCTGAACGAGCGCTACAGTTATAAACTCCTGGGCACGGAACAGATCAACGGCGCCCAATGCTATGTTGTGGGCGTGGAACCGAAAGCGCAGGATGAGAACCTCTACAGCGGCAAGATCTGGATCGACGGCGTCAGCTTCCGCGAGGTGCGGCAGACGCTGAGTCAACACGGTGCCAAGAGCAATATTGTGGTCAATGTCGAAACCCAGAACTTCGCTTTGGTGAACGACGGCCAGGGCAATCAGTTCAATTTACTGAGTTCCATCTACGCGCAGCAGACGCTCAATGCCGCGGGTCGCGATTTCCTTTTGCAAAGGACTCTGCAATTTTCTGACTATGCCATCAACACTCCGCGCTATCAGGAAGATTTGACGGCAGCGCACCGCTCCGACGCGCCCATGTATCGCGAGACCGACCAGGGACTGCGCGAGCTGAAGATCAAAGGCGGCGAGCGCGTGCTGCAGCAGACCAGCGAAAAGCGCATCATCTCCCTGGTGGGCGGCGCAATGTATCAGGGAACCTATAGTTTTCCCATTCCCATTGCGGGCATCAGCATGGCGGATTTTGACTATCGGCACACTGGCGCGCAACTGTCCGTCTTCTTTGCCGGACCGCTTCTGGCCACCGATCTCTCAAAGCAGTACGGAACCAAGTACCGCTTGGCAGCGGATTTGGCGCTCGACGCACTGCCCGGCGAAAACCGGATTTACAACGGCAATACAGAGAGCATTCAGCAGTCGATTTGGACCTGGGAGCAGACCCTCGGAGCCCGTGCTTCCTGGCAAGCCACCAATCACTTCAGCGCTACCGCGTTCACCTATCTGGCCTATGACATCTTCCGCCGGACCAGTGACACTTCCAATCAGTATGCATTGCCGCGCAACGGCATGGCACTGCTGCCCGGAGTCCAGCTCCGGCTTACCGAAAAGGGGCATATCTTCACTGCAGACGGCACCAGAGGTGAACGCCTCGACTGGAAACAGTTTGGATGCACGGCGTTGCCTTCGATCTGCGCTGCGCAGTCTCTGCCATCCAAGCTACCCTTGCTGCAGAGTGCTTATACCCTCTACGACGCCGACCTCAACAAGGATTACTACATCGGCAAATTCACCAAGGGCGGATGGGATATGGCCTACTATGGCGGGGACCAGTTGGATCGCTTCTCCCGCTACTTTCCTTCCTTCTTTTCCACTCCACGCATCCATGGCATTCCCGGCGGAACGGATTCCTTTGACGCCATCGCCATGAGCAACGTCCACTACGGCTTCAACGTCATGGACCTGGTAAAGTTCGAGGGCATGTACAGCTATGCGCGGGCGCGCAACCTGGACGAGTCCAGCCACTTCCGTAAGTTCGATGGCTTGGAAACCAACTTCAACACCGGCGGCCCCAAGGGCACTCTGATCCAGGGCACCGTTTCCTATGCATTGGACGGAAACATCTCCCGCTATAACTCCCGCTGGGGCATGACCGTCATGATCTTCAAGCCATTCTAGTGATCGGGCCAATGACGACTGACAAAAAGACGGCGTTGGTTACAGGCGCTTCAGGAACGCTGGGCGCGGCCATGGCGCAGGCTCTGGCTGCGGCGGGATGGCGCGTGGCCATTCATTATCATCAAGGCCATGAGTCAGCCAGCCGCGTGGTGGAAAGCATTCTTGCCGCCGGCGGAGAAGCGTTGGCCGTCGCCGCCGATCTCACTAGCCAACAGGACGCGGCCGCGCTCTTCCAGCAGGTCGAGGAGCGGTTTGGCCCGGTCGATTGCCTCGTCAACAATGCGGGCATCAACCGCGATGTGCTGTTGGCTTTCATGTCGGAAGAGCAGTGGGACGAGGTCATCAACACCAATCTGCGTGCCACCTACATCTGCTCGCGACTGGCCGTGATGGGGATGATGCGCCAGGGCTGCGGAAGCATCTGTAACATCGTCTCTCCCAGCGGAGTTCGCGGCCAGGCCGGCCAGTGCAACTACGCCGCTTCCAAGGGAGGCATAATCGCCTTTACCAAAGCTCTCTCCCGCGAGGTGGGCCGCTTCAATATCCGCGTCAACGCTGTTTGTCCCGGCGTGGTGCCCAGTCCCATGTCAGCCAAGTACATCGAGAAGGAAGAGAAGCGCCTGCTTGCCGAGATTCCTCTGGGACGCTTCGGCCGTCCGGAAGAGGTCGCCGCGCTGGTGGTCTTTCTGGCCTCGTCCGCGGCCAGTTATATCACCGGACAAGTTATCGCCGTAGATGGAGGACTGATCTAGCTGCATCCTTTGGAAAATTTCTATGCCTGTCACAGAAGACGCAAAACAAGCTATGCTATAATGCGTCGATGTTCAAGGCCCTGCGCAAGATGTTTCGAATCATTGAATGGAGATTCCAATGAACACAAAAAAACATCTATCCTGCTTTGTTGCGATAGTGGCCGGTTTGGTGCTTTACGCGCCGTCGGGAATGCTGGCCAAGGAAAAACCGAATGAGGCAACGTCATGGCTGGCCGCGCATACTGACCCGGCGAAAATCAACGTAAGTGGAACCTGGAATTCTGAAAAATGGGGCGACATTGTTTTGTACAGGGATGCCGCCAGTGGGCAACTGAAAGGCCACGCCGACGAATGGCATATCCGTGGCGTTGTCAGTGGAAACCGCGTCTTCTTACTCTTTACCAGCTTTGGCGAAGTAAACTACTCGGCGATCCTGACGGCGGACAGCGATGGCACGCTGGATGGTAGTTACTCCAAGAGGCTAATGTCCGAAGGGGACAGGGGGGTGCCGATGCACCTCAGGCGGATTGACGAAGGAAGCAGGACCCAACCGCCCACCACGGATTCTGTGGCACATTCGGACCAAGGATTGGCGGCCTCGGCGCAGCCGACGGCAAAGATCGTCGTTTATCGGGCGCACGCTTTTATTGAACATAGCTTGAAACCTTATGTCATCTTAGACAATGAGTGCATGGCTTGGATACCGGACCGTACATACATGACGCTGTTGGTTACTCCCGGAAAGCACACTATTATGTTAGCCCGTTCAGTCGGAGCTACGATCTTAAATATGGGAATAGGTGGCACACACGGCTATCCACTCCTTGTGTACGCGAATGCCGAGGCACCGAGTTATGCGGCTGTTGATGTCGATTCATGGTCCGGCACCTTCAACGCTAGACTGACGGAGCCAGAGGAGGCAAGAAGGAATATGAGAAAACTCTCTCCGGCGAAAGCCGAGGTGATAGACCCTGAGGTCAGCGATCGTGTCTCCGTCGATCCGGTCATGTGATCAAAGGGAAGACTGAAGATCTGAGCTGAACAGGCTTTCCAGTGCTGTTGAAGTTTGTTGTAGGCAAGTTGCAAAACTTAGAGTAGGCGCTCAAATGAGTCTTACTGAACACAAAATAAGAAGGAGGATTCACATGAAACGAGCGATGATAGTGGCATCAGTCCTGATGCTGTGTTTAGCGCTACCTGCATCTCTTGAAGCGCGGGACAAGACGCCGGCCCCCGACCTGAGCAACATGAACCACATCTTCCTCGGATGGGTAGACATCAGTCTGGATGCGTACAAGTATCTCGGATACGATACGCGAGAGGACTGGGCTAAGGTGATCAAAGACGAGAACATCAGATTTCAGGAAGACTTCCAGACCCGGATGCACGGCCGCACGGTTGTTGTGGCCAAGGACAAGGACGACGTAAACACGGCTGGAAACGATCTCTATATCAAGTTCACAGATGCAACCGTCGATAAAGGTTATCGCCTGCATATTACCGCGCATCTGATCGACCTGAAGACAAACACCGAGATTGCATCGATTCCTCATCTTGTATTGAACGGTCATCTGTGCAGTCTTTCCGGCTGTATTGCGAAAGACCTGGGCGTCGTGACTGAGAAACTGGGAAAATTGATCAACCGCTCGGAAAAATAGCTTGATTAAGTGCCCCATCCTTGGCACGTCTTTGTTTTTGTGCCATCGGGGCCCCCAACGACAGGTCTTCGTCATTGGGGTGATTGAAGGGTGGGATACGACCCGACAAGATGACTCGCTATCCTCGAAAACACCCTCATTAAACCGCCAAAAACGCCAAATTAAGCCCGACTTATCCAACTTTTTGTCTGCTTCCGTCCCGACGATTCGCCGCTTTTAGTCCATCAGCAACCCGATGTTTTCGCACTTTGACTCTCGTTGCCAGGGTTTGTCGGCCTCTAGGCCGGCATTCTCTCGCTTTTTAGTGGAGATGCAACCCGACAAAATTTTGCTTCAGTAAGTAGATCAGTTCTTTTCAGTCACCGTCTGCGGTGGTACGGCCAGCCGCTTGCGCCAGGGAAATGGGAGCCGCTGTTTGAGCATATTCCAGCGCGTGTCCTGGTACGGGTCGGCGTGGCTGCCGTAGATGGGATGATAGGTTTCGACGCGCTTGCGGCCGGGAATCTCGATGCCGAAGTCGTTCAGTTGCAGGTACTGCCGCATCTGCAGCTTGTAACGGCCCTCGACGCCAAAGATAAGTTCGAGCAGCCTTTCATTGAGCCAGACGATATGGCGAAAGCCGAATTCCCATAGATAGGTATAGCCCTTGAAAAACTTCCAGTCTCCGGCTGTAGCGCGCCACATACCAATCACCTCGCGGCGCGTCTTCCAGCGCACGAAGTTGAGCTCTTCGGGGGTGAGCTGGCTGGTGCGTACATTACTGAAGTAGCCGTCGTACCAGCGGAAATCGGAGAGGTTGGCGACGCGGCTGTCAGCAATCATCTCCCCGCGCAGAGGCGTTTTGGGGTAGGGGGTCATGATCTGATCCATGACGCTGGTGATGCCCATCTTCTTGATGAACTGGTAGTTCTCACGGATGCTCTCGGCGTCGTCCTCGGCCAGCCCATTGATGATGCCGGCGACGACAATAATGCCCTCTTTCTGCAGCGCCGCGACGCCACGCTGGATGGTATCGAGGGTGTTGGGCTTGTGCATGGCGCGCAGATTTTTGGGCGACGCGTTTTCGATGCCGAGAAAGATGGAGACAAAGCCCGCCTCCACCATCTTCTTGGCGATTTCCGGGCGACGGGCGAAGCCGATGGGGCTGGCTTGAGTGGTGAACATCACATTCTTCAGCTTGAGGCGGATGACGCCATCGCACAATTGCTCGAAGCGGTCCATGTCTAGGGTGATGTTATCGTCCGTGCAGAAGATGTGGCGCGCGCCGCGGCTGTAAGCGTCTTCGATGTCGGCCAATACGCGCTCCAGCGGGAAGAGGCGGAAGGAGTGGCCATACATCTCGCGGATACTGCAGAAGTTGCACAGATTCAGACAGCCGCGCGAGGTTTCGATGACGTCGGCCTTGCGAAAGTACATGTGGAAGCCCTTGAGCAGGCGCTTGTCGCGGGCGGGAATGCGGATGCGCGAAAGGTCTTCGAGGGGGCGGGCCGGATTGTGGCGAAAGACACCGTCTTCCTTGTAGGAAAGGCCGAGAATCTTGTCCATTCCCTTGCCGCGGGCGGTGATGCTGTCCAGTATCTCGCCGAAGGCAAAGTCACCCTCGCCGCGCATGAGAAAGTCCCACAAGCCCACGTCCTGACCGGTGGCGATGGATTCGGAAAACAAGGTGGCGTGATAACCGCCGAGCACGGTGCGAATACGGCTATCGAACTGTTTGGTCAGATAGGCAAAACCGGCCGTGGTTTCGTATTGAAAGGTCATGGAGGTAAAGCCCACGACATCCGGCTTGAAGCTGCGCAACAGATCGAGGAAGCGCGGCACTGCCTGCTTGCGCCAGACCACCATGTCGACCACGCGCACATCGTGATTATCGATCTGTCCGGCGATGGTCGCCAAAGCCACGCTAGGGGGCTCCCACTGACGGCGTGGAACCCAAGGCGATGTAGCGGGACTTTGAACCAGCAATGCTTTCATTGGAACTCGATCTGACTTGGCTTGCCTACTTCGAGCGAAAGCACTGCGGATTTTTTCCGCAGCGCATATTTAGATTTGAGTTTGGCGGACAGCCACCTTGCGTCCAGACTGCTTTGCGTGAATCAACGACTCGATGCGCTCCACAGTATCCAGCGTATAGACGTCGATCTCGCGGGGCATGAATTCAATGGCGTAGCGGCTTTCAATAAAGTCGACCAGACCAAGCATGCCGATGGAATCGATAATGCCGCTGGTGATAAGAGGCATGGTGTCCGTAATGGTTTCGGCGGGCGAATCGGGCAGATAATGACTGGCGACAAACTCTCTGATTTCGGTCTTAATCTTCACGCATAAGTCCTTCCGCGGTCTTGCCCAGAGCGAGATAATCGATCTTGCCGTGGTTCCCTTTGGCAATCGCATCGAGAAAGAGAATGCGGTCGGGCAACATATAAGACGGCAAGTGCCTCCCGCAGTGGGCTTTAAGATCGGCGAGGGTCATGGCACCCGGAACACAGAGGCGAACAAAGGCCGCAATCAATACACCCTTTTGTTTATCCTCAACTGCAACCACAGCCGCTTCCAGTATATCTCCATGAGATAGAAGAGCGGCCTCGATCTCTCCCAGCTCGATGCGGAAGCCGCGGCGCTTGACTTGGCGATCGAGACGCCCGACAAACTGGTAGCTTCCGTCAGAAGTTACCGAAACGCGGTCGCCGGTGCGGTAATAGCGAATGCCCTCGAGGGTAACAAGGCTGCGCTCGGTCTCATCAGGACGATTCCAGTAGCCACGCATCAGCGAATCGCCGCCAGCCAGCAGTTCTCCGTTGCGTTCATCGATCCGCACCTCGGCATAGGGACAGGGATGGCCGATGGGCAACGGCTGTGAGCCGTCGAATCCAAGTGGCACGCGGCACCATGTCACCACGTTAGTCTCGGTGGGGCCATAGAGGTTCGCGCAGAGTGCATCAGGCACCGCAGCCTGCAATCTGGCCAGAGTGGGCGCGGGAAAGACCTCGCCGGCAAAGAGAATCAGGCGCAGATCGGGATAAGAATGCGCGGTCATGCGTCCCGCCTGCAACATGCCGGCAAGGATGGAGGGCACGGAATACCAGCAACTGATGCGGGACTCGCGCACAAACTGCACAAGAAAACGCGGCATCCACACGATGTCGTCGGGAACCAGCACAGCGGTTGCGCCGCATAAGCCCATGTTAAAGATGTCGAAGGTGGACAGATCGAATCCAAGCGGCGAGGGACAAGCGATGCGGTCGCCGGAGGCGATCTGAAACTCGCGCGCGGTCCAGCGGACAAAAGCGCTGACGGCGCGGTGAGAAAGCTCGACACCCTTGGGGCGTCCCGTGGAACCGGAGGTGAAGAGGATGAAGGCCGTGTCCTCGGCCTTCATTTGCGGCAAGATCGCGGGATCGGCTTCCTGCTCCGTCGCCTGCCAGGCAAGGCTGTCGCCGGTACGCAGATCGGCAATACGCGGCGAAGCGCCTGCGCCCTCGATCAGCAACCGCGCGCCGCACTCGGCCAGAACCGCGTCGATGCGCTCTTGTGGCCAGCGCGGGTGAATGGGAACATAGATGGCTCCGGCCAGCAGCGAGGCAAAGACGGCAACGATCGCATCGCTGCTCTTGGGCAAAACCAGAGCAATGCGGTCCCGTGGCTGAATACCGTATGTGCGGAAGCGCAGGGCCAGCGATTGGGCCTGCGCGAACAACTGGGCGAAGGAGGTGACCCGCTCCTCCTCGACGATGGCGACGGCTTCCGGTGTGATCGCCGCGCGGCGCCGCAGCCACTCGTGCAGCAGATCACAATTCGGTTTGGGGTCAGGCTCGGGCAAGCGTCACCCCCCAGGTAAAGCCGATGCCCGCCGAGGCAAATAGCAGCAACTGACCGGGACGAATAAGCCCTTCGCGCCGCATCTCCGCATAGTTAATGACCAGATCGCTGGCGAAAGTGTGTCCAAACTCGGCCATTCGGGTGCGCGGCAACCCTCCTTCGGGCAACCCCACCATCTTGCGAAAGCCCTCGCGGTCACGGCGGCTGATGTTGGAGTAGATGAAATGATCCACATCGCTCAAGCGCAGTCCAGCATCCGCCAGAACCTTGTTGGCCAGCCGGAAAAGGTGGAGATAGAAGATAGGCATGACCTTGTGCTCGATCATGGCCGCGTCGACGGTGAGTTGGATGTGCCCATCGTTCTGGGTGACGAGAATGGCCTTGTGCAGATGGCTCAGCGTCATGGCCTCGACACCCAGCAAGAGCGGCCCCTGCGTGCCTTGGCGGCGGAGTATAACGGCACTGGCGGCGTCGCCCTGCACGGTGATGGGCAGCAGCGAACGGTTGTGCGGGGGAGCGGTATCGCCCGTGACCAGCAGTGCGGTCTGAATGCGTTCGTCCATGCTCATCCAGCCCAGCGCGGTTTTGATCGCCAGATGCAGCGCTCCGCATCCACCTGCGCGGAAGCTGAGGTCCATTGAACTCTCCGCCCCAAGATCGGCGCTGAGCCGGTGGGCGAAAGATATGGATTGCGAGTTCTCGCCGGGAAAAGTGCTGGAGTCCAGGATAAGGTCGATGTCGCCAGCCGCGATTCCGGCCTCATTGATGGCCGCCGTTGCGGCCTTCAGAACAAGGTCATAGGGCTGCTGGCTGCCGCAGACGCGCACGCGGCTGAGTCCGAGATTGCACAGGGCCTTTTGCCGGGCCAACGGACTCAGTGACGCCAGTGTGGTCTCCACCCTGCGCTGTTCCCGCTCCAGGATCTCCGCCACATTCTCTTCGTCGGGAGGCACAGCGTAAGCTGCCGCTGCAATGCGTACATTCAGATTCAAAATAGCTCCAATCGCAGCGCGGCATAGCCGCCATGAGCGGATGTTCCCAGCAGCAACGCCTGGCCAGGACCGGGGCGCCGGCTCAAAGCCAGCAGCAGGTGCAGCAGGGCGCCGGCTTCTCCCATCCCTGACGCAACAGGCTGCGCGGGAAAGATTGTTGAGTCTTCACCAACGAGCTCACGGGGCAAACAGGTCAAGGGACTGGGGGCGCACGGCGCGCCATTGCCAGCGCAGATGGTAAAGTCCGGCAGGTCGCCGCCTAGCAACTGGCCCACGCTGGCGCGCGCATCGCCGCCAGCCGCCCAGCGCCCCGCGCCGAGAGCGGCATAGGGACGAGCCGCCTGACGACCGTCCGGTTCCAACACCATGGCCACCACACCCTCGCTGGGTATGAATCCGCCCACCGAGGGCGCCGGTTCGTTGCCAAAACAGGCAGGTGAAAGCAAATGGGCTGCTTCGTACCACTCGTAGACGGCCTGAGTCAGCGTATCTCCGGCAAGCACAATCGCCAAATCGGCCTGTCCATGGCGCATCAGGGAGGCGGTTTGCAGCAATGCGCTTTCCGCCGCAAAGCTCTTGCTGCTGACTGTCACGTTGGGTCCGCGCAGATCGTGAAAAAGCGCAACATGGCTGGCCGGAGCATTGCTAAGCGTCTCGGGAAAGGTGATGGGGTCAGTCTCCGCCCAGCCATGAGTAGCGGCACTTTGATAGAAAGCCTCGGTAAGTTCAACACAGCCAAAGCCGGTGGCAAAGAAAACGGCGATGCGGGAGCGATCCATTTGTCCCAGGTCGATGCCCGCGTCGCGCAGGGCCAACGATGAAGCCACCAGAGCCCACGCCGAGAGGCGATCCAGCCGCCGAGTCTTCAGGCCGGGCACGATGCTGGCAGGGCGAAACGGCTCGACCAGGAATGCGCGGCGCAACTCGGGCGTGGACCAAGCTGTAATCGTACGGAGCTCCAAGGGCTCCGCCGAGATAAGTCCGGCCAACGGGCCGTAAGGCGACACGGAGCCGATACCGGTCAGCACTGGAAAGTCCGTCTTCATGCGCGGTACTCCCCGAAGACCAGCGCAACATTGCTGCCGCCAAAGCCCGCGGAAACCGACATGGCCACAGGCAGCGGCTGCCGGCGCGGTTCGCCACGCAACCAGTCCACCTGAGGGCTCTCAATCGGATCGGTCAGCCGCAGAGTGGGCAACAGCACACCGGTCCGCATGGCCATGATGGTGATGGCTGCTTCCAACGCCCCTGCCGCGCCCAGACAATGTCCGAAGTAGGATTTTGTCGACGAAACCGGAATCGGGCGGCTGCGTCCATGAAAAGCGCGTTCATAGGCATGTGTTTCCGCAATATCATTCAAGGGTGTGCCGGTGCCGTGGGCATTCACATAGCCAACTTCTTCGATACTGCATTCGGCCATCTCCAGTGAGCGCTGAATGCAGGAAGCCAATCCAATGCCGTCTTTCTGCGGCGCGGTGGGATGGAAGGCATCGTTGGTCATAGCCCATCCCCGCAACACAGCCATAATTCTGGCGCCGCGCCGCGTCGCATGGGCCAGGGTTTCCAGAACCAGCACGGCTGCACCTTCGCCCAGGTTCAGCCCTTTGCGATTCTGATCGAAGGGACGGCAGGCCTCCGCGTCCAACGCCTGCAGCGAGTTGAAGCCGCTCAAGGTAAAGGGGCACAGTGCATCGCTGCCCCCGGCGAGAACCATGGGGGCTGCCTCGTCGAGCAGCATGTTGGCGGCCAGCACCATAGCTGTCGCTCCTGAAGCGCAGGCCACGGAAACAGCACAGCTTGGGCCCAGAATGTCCAGACACTCTCCAACAGAAGCCGCTACCCGCGACACTGAATACGACGCTGCCCGCGATAATCCGCCGTGCCGATACCAGACAGCCGGCCCTCGGGAGATCTCTGGATCGATCTCGGTCAAGCCCGCAACCGTACTGGCCATTACAACTCCGCTCTCGCGGAAGGAGCTGCAGGATCCGGCAATATCCGCCACCGCGTCGCGCGCCGCCACCATCGCCAGCCGATCGGAGCGGGAGTAGTGATGACCGTCGTGCAGAGAGGGCAAGGCGCCCACCGGCGCGACCGTTCCCTGAAAGCCGGGATACAAATCCGTAGCGAGCGCCAGACAGCACTGGCCAGCCAACATCCCAGCCTGCAGTCGAGACAGACCTATGCCATAAGGACTGACCACGCCAATCCCGGTCACAACAATGGTTTTCTGTGCATCAATCACGAGGATGAACCGGCCAGAAATCGAAGAAATTTACCCATTGATCATAGTAATCCGACAACTGCGCTTCGAGAAACCGGACAGCCTGGAGCAGACCGCTCCGCTGGTCCTCGTCGCGATTGCCCGAGCAGGCCGACAGGATGGGCTCGCCCATCAGAACTCGATAACGCAGCCAGCCGTTGCGAACGACGAAGCCGGGAAGCACCGGCGCGCCAGAGACCTGCGACAGCAGAAAAGGCCCCAGCGGAAATTCCGCGGGCACACCGAAAAACCGCACAGCCACGCTCGAACGCGGGTGGTAGACGCGATCTCCCTGGATGGCGACGATCTCATTGCGGCGCAGGGCCTGCAGCAGTTCGATGGTGGCCCGCGCGCCGCCGCGCAAGTCAACGATCCGGAGCCGCTCGTTGCTCATCCGGTCGCGCAGCAATTTTTCCGCTGGCTTATCCTCGACCACGCGCGCCACATGCACGGGCCGGTCGTGCATCTCCAGCAAGCGCGAGGCAAACTCCGGGTTGCCCAGATGAGCCGTCCACACGATCAACCCGTGGCCCGCCTCCAGACAGCGGTCGATCACGGCCGCGCCGCGCTCCCCATCCACTAACATGGCTTGCAATTGCGCATGGCTGGCTTGGGGGACAAAAGCATAGGAAACGATCAGATCGGAAAAAGAATAGAAGACGCGATAGACCTTCCATTGCAGCCCCAGCCCTCGCCTACCAGAAACTTGGCGCAGATTGCGGGTCACGGCGCGGCGTTCGTGCTTCAACAGCAGAAAGAAGATCAACGCCGTAACCGATGCTACAGGCGGCTGCGCGAAGCGCGGCAGCCAGCGCACCGCGAAAAATGCGAAGCGCAACGCCGGCACATTGTGAAAGTGATGCCAGTACCAGCGCTTCAATGACCACCTTCCTGCATCAGTTCGCTGACCTCTCGAATCACCTTGCGCTTCAGCACCGAGTACATATGAACAATCTCCGTGTCGCCGTATCCGATGGAGCGCAGCGTTCGCACCGCGGCGTTGACAGCAGCAGCATTGCTCAGGCCGAAGCGGCGATGATACTCGATCTGAATCTCGTTCATCTCGTGTTTCGACAGGGTGGGCGTACTCATGGCCATGTCGTTGTAAGAGAAGCGGCTGGTCAGTCCCATCCGTTCCGCGTCCCAGCCCGCCTCGATGGCCTGCTGGTTGATTTCGCAGCCCGGAAAGAAGCGCAGACAGAAGTGGTAGGGCAGCAGCGACGGCTTGGGCAACTCGCCCAGCCAGTCCAGGGTGCGCTGCGCCATCTCCCTGGTTTCCGTGGGAAAGCCGTACATGGTCGAGATATTGACGGCCACATCCTGCTTCTGCGTGTAGGCGATGATCTGGCGCGCCTTCTCCAGGTTGAGATGCTTGCGCACCAGGCGCTGAATCTCTTCGGTGGCCGATTCGACGGCATAAGTAAACCAGACGGCACCGGCCTCCAATGCGCGATCCACAAACTTCTCGCTGGCAATGTCGGCGCGCAGGCCGTTGACAAAGTACATCCGCAGCTTCAAGCCGGCGGCCTGAATCATGTCGAACAGGTCCAGTGCGCGCTTCACATCGACGTTGAAGATGTCGTCAACGATGTAGAAATCCCGGACGCCGTGCCGGTCGTAGAGCGCGGCCATCTCCTGAAAGATATTGGCGGCGCTGCGCAGCCGGATGCCCTTCCAATGGCTGAAGCAATAGGTGCAGTGATAAACGCAGCCGCGGCTGGTCAGCAGCACGCCCTGACGCCGGTGGTTATAGGCGTAACTGAGCTGGTGCTGGTACTGATCGAGATCGATCAAATCGTAGGCGGGAAAGGGCAGGCTGTCGATTTCCGCGCTTTGAAGCCGCTCGGGGTTTTCCCTCACTTGGTCGCCGTCGCGATATAAAACTCCCGCAACCGCGCTGGCGGAAGTTCCGGAAAGCAGCTCAACAAAAGCCTGTTCGCCTTCTCCTTGAACGGCAATCTCCAGCTCCGGAACTTCTTCGAAAAGCCGCTGCCTGTAGGCTTTCACAATCGGCCCGCCGGCAATCAGCGTGGCGTCGCTGTTGGCCCGCGTCAGCCGGGCGATGCGCTGCAGTTCCTCGAGAAAGAATGCGATCGAGCGAAGGCCAACGACATCGGGTTGAAAATCCCGCAAGATGCTTAGAAATCGTTTGTCGTCGGGGGCTGAGAGCGAGGATTCGACAATGCGCACTTCAATGCCGGGCAGCGCCGCGCGGGCACTGGATGCCAGATACATGAGGCCAAGAGGCGGAACATGCATCTCGTAGGGCATGGTTGTGCCCACCCACTTGTTCATGTTGTTGCATTCCACCAGCAATACTCGGGAGGATCTCATTCTATCGCTGGTTGGCATGGCCAGACTTGCTCCTGAAAGTTAGTTCTTGGCCGCGACTTTGGCTCCGACGGTGGCCGCCAGCGTTCCAATATTTTGCCAGGCGCCCTCATCGAACTCGCCATCTACGAGCTTGATCCCAAAATGCCTCTCAATTTCCAAAATTAGCTGCAAAATATCGATGGAATCAATCTCGAGATCGCCCCCCAACAACTGCTGATCGTCGCTCAGATCCTCGGCTGATCTGTCCTTGATCCGCAAACCGGCAATAATAATCTGTTTGAGTTGTTGCGAAATGTTTTCCATGGCGATTCCTGGTCAAGCATAGCATGACACACGTCCAATCCACAGTTGCCCGTCAACTGCAGACGCACCATTGCACAACCCATTGATATAAAGAATGTTAAGATTCTCCTTCTATTGCCGCGGTCAAGCCCATTTTCTCATTTCAGCCGGTCCAGAATCCCGGGCAGACCAGCAGGCGTTCCAGCGTTTGGCCGAATCTCAGCAGATGCCGAACCCGGTTTGATCGGAATCCCACGGCGGAGGAAAGCGGATCCGGTGTGTGTGGTGGAATGTGGGATTTTCAGACCCGGAGAAGAGGGGAGTCCATTGGCAGTTCAAGACCCAAGAGCATGGTGTAAACCGCGGGCGCCTAAAAGAATGGTTCTTGACGGGAGCCGGCCGGAAGTCCGTGGGTTGTTACAGTGATAGTCCATTCGATCTCTACTTCTGAAATCTGATTGCTCTCACAACCAGCTTCTCTCGCTCAGATCGAATGGACAACCTCCTGAAACTTCACAGCGCTCACGCGCCGATTCGTGGTCTATTATTGCGCCGCGGCTACAGGCTGCTTTACCTCTAGCCGCTACCTCACTACCACCATTCCATGGATCGATTTGAAGGAGTCTTGACGCCAGTTTCTGGCTTGGCTGAGTGAAGCAGCAAGAGAGGACACTGCACGAGCTTAATGACCTTCTCGGCAATCGATCCGAATACGAGTGGATGCCAGCCGGATAGACCGTGCGTGGAGATTACTACGAAGTCGACATGCTCGCGCCCCGCCACTTCCATGATGCACCCCGCTATGTCATTCGCGACTTCGACACTGGAATCTGCCTTGACTCCCCTGCCAGTTAGAACCGCGATTGCCTTCGCCAGATGCTTCTCAGCATGCGTCTTTTCCTTCTGTTGGAACTGCACCGGGGGAGGAGCATATTCGGTAGCGAAGGCCGAAAAGGACGGAATGACATTCACAAGAAAGAGTTCGGCACGGAAGTGTAAGGCGAGGTCGGCTGCCGTATCTAATGCCACTTGGGACGATGGGCTGAAATCGATAGGCAACAGAATCTTTGTAGGGATGGACTTCAAAGTGTGATGTTCAGACATGACGGTCTCCTCGCCGGACCATGGTCGCGGACAGTGACCATTGTGTTCTCCAGAGAAAACAAAGACTGTGCACTCTTGCACAGTCCCGGTCCAACACCGGACGGCAACTAAGGACCCCTGGCGCATGCACGCGCGACGCATGTGCAATACGTGACAGATATGCGAGTGTGCAGGTGAAATGCTGGTCTCGCGCGTGACTTGGAGCCTCGATGATCACGTGAATGTTATAAGACGATGCTGCCGATGTGTTCGACGCCGATGCTCCACTTATTGCGGAGCATCGGCGACCGCGTCTTAGCCGCCAATCAAGCCGAGACCGATGTGGAATGGCACTGCGGCCGTCAGATAACGATCAAATGGAAGTGAGAAAACATGACAGAAGCCATACCATCTCTGACAACAAGCGCGACATGGAAGGCCCTTGAAGCCCATGCCGCGACAAGCCGCGCACTGCATCTTAAAGACCTCTTCGCTCAGGATCCAACACGGGGAGAACGCCTCAAAGTTGAGGCAGTTGGCATTTATCTCGATTATTCCAAGAATCGCATCACCGACGAGACCGTGAAGCTGCTTCTGCAACTTGCCGAAGAGTCTGGCTTGCGCTCCCGCATCGACGCGATGTTTCGAGGAGAGAAGATCAACGTCACCGAGAAGCGGGCGGTTCTGCATGTGGCCTTGCGCGCTCCAATTGGATACGAGATTCTCGTCGATGGAGTAGATGTTGTGCCGCTGGTGCATGGCGTTCTGGACAAGATGGCCGTCTTCGCCAACAGCGTGCGTAGCGGAGAGTGGAAGGGCTACACGGGGAAACCAATCCGCAATGTCATCAACATCGGCATTGGCGGGTCCGATCTTGGCCCAGTCATGGCGTACGAAGCTCTGCGCCACTATTC
>Ga0182014_10000786_pt1 | contig 43077 bp, 42 predicted proteins | sample 612S2DmetaG_FD_120489 | JGI IMG/M metagenome (GOLD analysis project Ga0182014, IMG submission 120489) | Permafrost microbial communities from Stordalen Mire, Sweden - 612S2D metaG | ecosystem: Environmental > Terrestrial > Soil > Wetlands > Permafrost | place: Sweden: Stordalen | collected... | reverse complement strand
GTGCGACTATCCGTGCGAAACGGGGGCAAAGGCCAACGCTGCCTACAGGACGGTTCCCGCAGCGATCAAGACGGGGAACTTCACGCTGGTCGTCAACAGTTTCATCTTCCGCTTGGACACGGATCCCAAGACCGGCCTAATAACGGCCGCCCGCTACTACGACGCCCAGGGCAACGTGCACGTGCAGCCTGGCACGGTGTTCTTCAACGGCATGTGGGGGTACAACATGATCAGGACCAGTCTGCTCTCCGGTGTAGGCAACCCCTACAACGCCGTCTCGGCCAGCGGCTCCGTGGGGAGAGGCATGACGTTCGGCTATCTTCCCTACTCGGGAACCACCGTCACGGGCACCCTGGCGATGGGAGGGAACGCGTATCCTGCGGGGAACGGCAGCGGGGGCGGGGTCGACCTCTACGACTTCATGGACGACAACTTCGACCACACGAATCTTAACTTCATCGGGGGGAGCCAGATCAGCATAGGCGGATACCTTGGCGCCGGACCCGGGAACATCACCTTCGCCGGAGGGGTCACAAGCAAGAGCATGGGAAGCGCCTTCAAAGCCACCCAGAAGGACAAGTATCTCCTCAAGACGATCCCCCTCTCCTCGACCCCGCTGGCCCATGACCTTCCCACGACGACGCACTACGCGGATCTGGACCCGAACTACACGGACGCCTACGGAGACCCTCTATCTCGACTGACGTTCGACTGGACGCCCAACACATACAATGGGGCCACTTACCTCGCTCCGCTCGTCGGCAAGGTGTTCAACCAGATGGGCGCCCAGAACGTGGCCCTCTCCGCGACAGTGCCTCCCGGATCCGTCCACATCGACTGGTGGGGCGCGCACATACGAGGTGGCTGCAGGATTGGCCAAGACCCTAACACCTCGGTCTGGAACAAGTGGAACCAGTGCTGGACGAGCCCGAACTATTTCGGAGCGGGTGAGATCACTAACACCTGCGGGGACAACGTCCCTTCCGGGACCCACATAGCCGGCCCGCAGTCCTACGTTGCCGCGGAAGGCATCCAGAAGTATCTCAAGTCCCCTGGAATTCTCTCGTAGGATGTTAGCGACGGCAAGCGCGCGGAAATCGACAGCCTCGTCTTCGCGAAGGGGAACATCTCAGCGACCGTCGGAGACAGTTGACGGCTCCGAGCCCAGCCAGGGTCTTCTTCATGTTCATCGGCAGCTCCATCGGCGTCTGGGCCGGAAGTGCCCCGTCCTCTCACCCGTAGTGCTTCCCATAGGGCATCCTCCCTACCCTTGCGACGAAGAGGCGGCTGTCTCCGTGGCAGGTTGAGCAGCCGACTGTCGCGCAAGTGATGAAGTGCTCGGCGTAGGGATGCAAGCAGGTGCAGTTAAAACCGGGATAGGGTGGCGACTCGGTACGCTTGAGGACGGCCCCGACGAAGAGTGCGGGCTCCATATCTCCCCGCGAACTCAGCACGAGGCGGAGCGCTCCCGTTGCCTCCTTGATCAAGGCCTCCAACGAACCGGAAAGCTCTGCGAAGAACATCTTTTACACTCGCTCCGGTATGACCGCTGCCTTCGGCTTCCTTATCATCCGACCCTCCTCTGAGCCGAGGTGGAAAGAGACATCTCTGTCGGCGTGCATCGATCTTTTCGCCTTGGCGGAGGACATAGGTTCAAGTCCGTAGCTCAGCGCGGGCTTATGCGTGCGGGCCATGAGTGTTCTCTTCGTCAACGCGAGAGTTTGTGCGATGAATGGAGAAACTCCTATCCTTTTCCTTTCATCTTTCGCGATTCTCATGTTCTCACGTGATTAATTCTAATGCTGCCCAGGCGAAGTTGCTGAGAGGCGGCTCTCTGGCCTCTCCGCGGCTGGTTTCGCTTGGACTTGTTTCAAAACACGTGAATTTGTCAGATAATATATGTGTTTCTTCGTAATTGTTATATGTATAACAAGCAGCCACGTCGCCCTTGAGAACCATGAACATTAGCGAGCCATCCGCGCAACTGTCGACGACGGAGGCCGTTGCAGCCATCATCAGAAGAAACTACGTGTTGCTCGAGGCGATCAGGATGAAGGTGGTGAACTACCACGCTCTCGCTGCGCGGATTGCGCCCAGGGTGGAGGAGCTGACGGGCAAGAAGGTCAACCTCGCAGCCCTCGTCGTGTCGGTCAAGCGATTCTCGGACGGCATGGCTGAGGAGCGCGCTGCAAAGTTGGAAGGGATTCTGAAGGATGCAAGAGTGACCCTCACGGGGGGAGTGGCAGAAGTCTCGCTGAGAGTAAACGACATCCCATCAAATCGGGTCCTGGAGGATGTACTGAAGATGGTCCCAAGACTCTCTTCGCTGCCGGAGGTCATGGAACTGCCGGGGGTGGTCAAGGTCATGGTGTCCAGGGAAGACAGCCTCCTGATAGAACAGGAGTTGGGGAACCGTTTCCCGATGACCGTGGAACGCGGATTGGCAAAGATAGGAGTGCGCGTCAGTCAAAGGGCGGAGAAGATGGTGGGCCTGGCCACCTACATCACCGAGCTGCTGTACAGGAACGGCGTCGTACTTCACGGCGCATACATCGGTCGCCCTGACATTCTGCTTGTTGTCGAGGAGAAGTTTGGCACGATGGCATACGACATCCTGAGGGAGAACACAGGAGGCTAGGTCGTGATGCCTTCTGAAATTGAGAGAAGAGCCGATCTGAAGGATAGTATGAACTTGACCAGCAAGGAAGAGGGAGAGATAGAATACGAGTACTACGTTCATCATGGTGCGGGGAGGTCACACTTAGTCCGGAGCCCGAAAGGCATCTCCCCGACGAGGACGGTGAGAGTGCCGACCCTCGCTTCAGTCTTCACTGCCAAGCTGTGCTTGGCCTAACAGATGGCGTGGACTCGATTAGCATATCGAGCGAAGACGGGTGAGCCTCTACCAGTATTCTTATGATGGTTAGGTTTGATTCGCCTATTCAGCCATCCTCAACATTGGCTGAGACCGATGCGCGAGTCTTCCTATTCAGTCCGAGCTCCGAAGGACATCATCTCGCATAAAAGAGGGAGGCGGCGTTGTGAAGGAGGGAACCTGCTTGGGTGGTATCACTCCAACTGAGGAGAAGGATCTTCCGGTCGCAGAGCTGCTCAAGAGGCTCTCGACGACCGAAAAGGGCCTGTCCTCCTCGGAAGCAGCTAAGAGACTCCAGCAATATGGGGCCAACGAGATAGCCGAGAAGAAACGCTCCCCTCTGCTCGTCTTCCTCCGCTACTTCTGGGGGCCAATACCGTGGATGATAGAAGCTGCAGCGGTCATCTCCGCCGTTCTTCAGAACTGGGATGACCTCGTCATCATCAGCGCGCTCCTGGTGGTGAACGTCATCGTGAGGACGTGGCAGGAGAACAAGGCCAGCAATGAGATCGAGCTGCTGAAGAAGAGGCTTGCACTCACCGCCAAAGTCCTCCGTGACGGCAAGTGGGCCGACCTCCCCGCTAAAGAGCTCGTACCCGGAGACATCGTACGCCTGCGCCTGGGGAACATCGTGCCCGCAGACACGAAGCTCGTCGACGGCGCGTACCTCCAGATCGACGAGTCCGGGCTGACCGGGGAATCCCTGCCCGTTGAGAAGCATCCGGGCGACGTCGCCTTCTCCTCCTCGATCATCCGGCAGGGCGAGATGAACGCGCTCGTCGTCACGACGGGGATGAACACCTTCTATGGGCGCACCACGAAGCTCGTCGAGGAAGCGCACACCAAGAGCCACTTCCAGGGCGCGGTGGTCAAGATCGGTGACTATCTGATAGTACTCGCCGCGGCCATGGTTACGGTCACTTCAATCGTCGGTCTCCTCCGCCACCAGGGACCCCTCGAAATCCTTCAGTTCGGGCTGGTCCTGATCGTCGCATCGATTCCGGCCGCGATGCCGGCCGTCCTCTCCGTCTGCATGACGGTGGGAGCCTCGGCGCTGGCGAAGAAGGAGGCCATAGTCAGCAAACTGGTCGCCATCGACGAGATGGCCGGGGTCGACATCCTGTGCGCGGACAAGACGGGCACGATCACGAAGAACGAGCTGACCGTCGGAGACGTGAAGGTCTTCAAGAAATTCACGGAGAACGACGTCCTGCTGTACGCAACCCTCGCCTCTAGGGCGGAAGACAAGGACCCTATTGACGATGCGATCATAGTCAAAGCCAAGACTCTGGAGGGAGAGTCCGCCTCGATCTCGAGCTACAAGGTCGCTTCCTTCAAGCCGTTCGACCCCGTCTCGAAGCGGACAGAGGCCACGGTGGATGGCAAGGACGGCAGCTTCCAAGTCACAAAGGGGGCACCTCAGGTGGTCCTGTCTCTCGTCAACGACAAGGGGGTGGAAGGAGCCGTGAACGAGGACGTCAACAGTTTCGCCGCGAAGGGATACCGCGCCCTGGGTGTGGCCAGGACCGACGGAGGCAAGGACTGGCACTGGGTCGGACTCATAGCGCTCTCCGACCCGCCGCGAGAGGATTCGGCTGCGACGATCAAGACAGCGGAGTCCTTGGGGATAGCCGTGAAGATGGTCACGGGCGACCACGTGGCCATAGCCAAGGAGGTCTGTCGGGAGGTGGGATTGGGCACGAACATAGTGACGTCGTCGTCCATACTCGAAAAGTCGGACAGCGAAGCGGAGTCGGTGATAGAGAAGGCCGATGGCTTTGGCGAGGTCTTCCCGGAGCACAAGTACAAGATCGTCGACCTACTGCAGAAGAGTGGCCACATCGTCTGCATGACAGGGGACGGGGTCAACGACGCCCCGGCACTGAAGAAGGCCGATTGCGGGATAGCGGTGGCCGGAGCTACCGACGCCGCAAAATCTGCCGCCGCCGTGGTCCTGACGAAGCCCGGGCTCTCGGTGATCATCGATGCCGTGACCGAGAGCCGGAAGATATTCCAGCGCATGACCAACTACGCAATCTATCGCATCAGCGAGACATTCCGGGTGTTGTTCTTCATCTCGCTCTCGATCATCGTCTTCGAGCTCTATCCGGTCACTGCGCTGATGATAGTCCTGCTCGCGCTCCTCAACGACATGCCCATACTGACGATAGCCTACGACAATGTCAAGATCTCGCAGAAGCCCGAGAAGTGGAACATGCGGTCGCTCTTGGGAATAGCATCGTTTCTGGGAGGCATCGGGACAGTGTCGTCCTTCGGAATTCTCCTCATCGGGCTATACGTCTTGCACCTGAACCCTCTTGTCCTCCAGTCGTTCATCTACCTGAAGCTGTCCGTGGCGGGTCACCTTGAACTCTTTGTGGCCAGGACGAAGGGACGATTCTGGTCGGTACGGCCGGCCAAACCACTCCTTCTCGCAGTGATACTGACGCAGCTCACGGCAACGATCATCACGGTCTACGGCATCCTGCTCCCCGCCATGGGGTGGGATTTGGCCGCGTTAGTCTGGGGATACGCGCTTGTATCCTTTGTTGTCACGGACTCTCTCAAGGTTCTTTTCTACAGGCGACTGAATCGAGAGGGCGGGGTACTTCCGACGAAGAAGATCGCACCACATCCGAGCCCGAATGTCTCGCCAGCCAGCGTCGTCGCACATTGAGGCGGTCGAAGAATGTTGGCGGGTACGATGATGTCCGGGATTCTGCAGCATCCCTTCTCCCGCGCTATCTGCTTCAAATCTTCACGAAGCCACCTCGGAATGGTCGGTAGCTGTTGACGGTGCTTGTGCGCGGTGCCACAGCTCCTTGAGGGTTCTTTCGAAATTCCGCGGGCTTGTGAGTTTGCGACACTTGAGACAGATTGACATCTTTTGTCCTTATTCGATTACGCTATTGCGTGCTTCGAAATTGGGCGATGGCTACACTCCATTGACGGGGTGGGTTCCCGGCCGTTTCACGCGAGGGTGTTCCTTGGTGCGAAAGTCGAGAGGAAGCGTTAAGTCCAGAATCTAGGCTCCAGAACAATCGAGGAAAACGTCCTATGACGGCGCAGAAGCCCGCTCGGAAGATGAGAAAGGCTCTGACTTTCTTGGCTTACACATCTTTAGTCTTGGATATCTGTATCGCGGTGATCACTTCTGTGCGTGCCCTAGGACTCGGTGATCTCCAGGCTCTGCTCATCCCGGTAAACTACGCTCTTACAGCGGTCGTAATCCTCTCGGCGGTGGTGCTCGTGACTATTTTGGTGGTGAAGGCTGCGACCCACGAACGAGCCACAACCCCAAACCATGCACCCGACGCCACCACCCTATAATGAGACAGCACCCTATCGCCCCGCGAACTCGTTAAATGACATCGCGTAGGCAGTCGGGGCCCGCGACGTCCTGGGTGCGGAAACGCCTAGAGCCACTCAAACGACTGATGCAGCAGAACTACCTGGGCAAGTGGACTGTCGTCGGGGTGCTCATCGGGGTCGTCGCGGGCCTCGGCGCCACGGCGTTCTACTACGGCATCCAGTTGGTCACCGACCTCATGCTCGGCGGGATAACGGGTTTCTTCCCCCCGAACCCGGCAGGAGAGATCCAGTCGGCGGTCAGCGCCCACCCAGACTTTCTCCTGGTGCCCGTGGCGACCATCATAGGCGGCCTCATCGCGGGCATCGTCATCTTTACCCTGGCACCCGAGGCGCAGGGACACGGTACAGATGAAGCGATCGCCGCGTTTCACAGGAAGGACGGCAAGATTAGGCGCCGCGTCCCCCTCGTAAAGGCGGTCGCGTCCGTCTTCACCATCGGTTCCGGAGGGAGCGGGGGCAGGGAGGGCCCGACGGCCCAGATCGGGGCCGGGTTCGGCTCCTTCATTGCCGATGCCTTGGGCCTCTCCGTGAGAGACAGGAGGCTAGCCGTCGCGGTGGGCCTTGGCGCTGGGATAGGTGCGATCTTCAAGGCTCCCTTCGCTGGAGCGATACTGAGCGGCGAGATCCTGTACAGCGCAGGAGACTTCGAGGTCGAGGCGCTCGTGCCCGCCTTCATCGCAGCGCCCTCGGGATACCTGATCTTCGCGTCGATAACGGGCTTCACGCCGATCTTCGGGAACTCGGTCTCCTCGTTCACCTTCACCAACCTCACGACGATCCCGGTCTACTTGGTCCTTGGTCTAGCCTGCGGCGTGGCCGGGAGGCTCTTCTCGACGGCCTTCTACTCGATGAAGCAGTTCTTCAGCTCCCTCTCGACGCCGCGATACTTCAAGCCGGCGCTCGGCGCCGCCGTGACGGGGGTCATCGGCATCTTCTTCCCTCAGATCCTCGGGCTCGGCTACGGCTTCCTGCAGTACCTGATCGACGGCAACCTCTCCGCGATAGCGCCGAACTATTTCGCGCTGCCGCTCATCGTGACGCTGCTCTTGGTGGTCATCCTCAAGGTCGTTGCGACCTCGTTCACGGTCGGCTCGGGTGGAAGCGCCGGGGTCTTCGCTCCGAGCATGGTCATCGGCGGCTTCCTCGGCGCCGTCTTCTGGGTCGCGGTCAACTCTGCGTTCCCGGGCTGGATACCGGTCCCCGCCCCTCTGGTGATCGTGGGGATGATGGCGCTGTTCGGAGGGGTGGGTAGGGCCCCCATCTCGGTCATGCTCATGGTCAGCGAGATGACGGGGTCGCTCTCCCTGCTGGTCCCCGCGGTCTTCGCCGTCCTCGTTGCCTACTTCGTGGTCGGACCGAAGTACACCATCTACAAGAGCCAGGTGCCTACGCGTTCCGATTCGCCAGCGCACCTCGGTGAGTACAGCACGCCTCTGCTGACCAAGATGCGCGTCCGCGATGCGATGAAATCGGAGGTCTTCTCGCTTCCAACCGGCTCGAGCGTCGACGAGGCGTACCATGCCATCCTGGACAAAGGCTACACGGGTGTACCAATCGTTGATTCGCTGGGTAGAGTGGTGGGAATCGTCACGATGAGCGACACGCTCCACGTCCCCGCGGAGAAGAAGGGGTCCACGCAGGTCGAGACCATAATGACGAAGAACGTTGTCGCAGTCAGCCCGGAGAACAGCTTGCTCGATGTCATGAACAAGATCGTCACGAATAACGTGGGCCAGCTGCCCGTGGTCGAGGGGGCTTCCGGACGGCTCGTCGGAATCATAACCCTGACGGACGCGATCCGGGCGTATGACAAGGTAGTGAAGTGGAGCTCGGGCCCCGATTCTCCCGCATCCAGTGCGCCCGGAAGCTGACGCGACTACTTTGCGCCGGCCTCGGACTCGAGGGTCTCCAGGTTCGCCGGGTCGCCCAGCACGAGGATCGTGTCGCCCTCAGCGAGCCGGAACGCCGGGTCGAAGATGTTCTGGATGACGGCACCGCTCCTGACGATCCCGATCACGGTGGCGAGAGTGGAGACCTCCTGCAGCCCCTTGCCGATGAGCTTCGAGGCCTTGAAGACCGTGAACCTCGCTATCTCCTTCGTCCCTATCTCCTCGGAGAAGACTATCCCGACGAGATCCTTCGTCGCGGCCGAGAGCGCCAGGAGGTGGCCCACCGTCACGGAGGAGGGTATGACCATGTCCGCGCCGGAGCTCTTCATGGGCTCGATGAGGTCCGAGTCGTGAACGACACTCACTATCCTCATATCGGGGCGTAGCTTTCGTGCGCTGAGCGTTATCAGCATGTTGTCGGGATCGTTCTGATGCGCGACGATTAGCATGCCCGCCCTTTCTATCCCGGCCTGCTTGAGCGCCTCGATCGGTCTTGTCGCGTGCTCCAGCACAGCCAGCTTCTTGTCCTTGACTAGCCCTGCATACAGCTGTTGGTCGGTAGTAACCACCACGTAATCGAGCCCCAGTTCGTCCAGCTTCTCTATGACGTACTTGCCGAGGTGGCCGTATCCGTAGACGATGACGTGCTTCTTTAGACGCTTCATCAGCTTCTCCTCAACCTTTCCCTTCGCCAGGTCCCCATTGATGAAGGCTCCGACCGTCGCCTGAAGCGTAGACGCGGCAGCGCCGACCGAGACTATTATCATTATTATCAGGAGGACCCCCTCCGTCTGGTTGAGGGTCAGGAAGTCTCCTCCGTTGGGGACGTAGAGCCCGATCGTGGTAATCGTCGAGACTGACGCGAGCAGCGCGGGAATCGGTGGAAGACCTCCGTAGTGCGCGAAGATCGCCGTGCCTGAAAGGAACATCACGCCTAGGACAATGAGCTGCCTGTAGACGGTTTGTAGGAAGACTATCGGCTCGTAGAAGGCCTCAAAGAGGATGAAGTTCAGCTTCCTGCTCTCCCGCCTGATCTTGGCACCCCTCCTGAGAGGCAGCACCCTGTCCTCCATACTCTCCACCTTCGCACGCGACCCGTCCAGAGGCTTTACGTCTTTCCACACCCACGAAGTGTGCTACCTCCTGAGCAGGTCATCTTTGAAGACGCCTCTCCTTGCGGGGAGTTTTGTTCGGTTGCGACAAGGTGCTGTATCAGAGCATCCGCTCCGTAATCGCCTTGAGGGCAAATCTCTTCAGCCCCGCGAGGTCGACTTTGTGATTGATGATGGAGATTGTGTGCACAGCCGATCATGAAGGAATGTCGCATGCAACTCGGAGGTCCAGGGAGCCCAAGCCCCGTCGAAAGAGGTTAAGTCCTCCACCTGGAGCGGTAGAGAATCGCTTGTCTAACTACAAACCAAACGACGAGGATATGGAAGGCGAGGAGAAGGACGAAGAGGAGCTGGAGAAGGAGGAGGACGAGTCCGAGGCGGACGAGCCAGGCAAGTACGAGCCCCTATCTGTCGAGAACAAGAAGTCCAGCCAAAAGTCGAAAAAAGGACGAGGAAGATCGAAGGCTATCCGGTGAGGTCGGAGGGGCTGACGTGCTGGAGTGCTCATGGCTGGCTCGAAGTCTGCCTGTATGGCGAAAGCGTAGCAATGAAAATAGAGGTAGCGGTTAACCGCTACAAGTACTTCGATGTCTGAATGAAGATAGAACTGATCAGCGGACCTTATCCGTGCCGTGGCCTCTGCTTCCCTTAGACCCTATCACGACACCGTCTCCCCGTCAGAGCGAGGGGTGTAGCCTCGGATTGTCTCTGACCTTTCAAGATATCTGCGCGGAGATTGGAATGAAGTGGGGATTGGGGGAACGCCACCCCTCGCAGCTGCGACGTCAGCCTGGAAGAAAGTCGAAACGCATATAGCAGATATCTCTTGCCTCTGAAGAGAATGACTACGCAAGGCGTCCTTCGAGGGAATTGAGATGTCCTTGGTAGAGGACGTCAGGGCCTCCTTCCAGGCGAAGGGGCTGACCTTCGTCTCGCTGACCGAGTCAACAGAGGACCCGGAGAGAACTACGCTGACCTACACCGACGGTGCTGGGAGGACCGTTCGCAGGGAGGTCAACATACGCCTCGAGGAGCTGGAGAACACGGTTGCAGCCCTCGACAGAATGGACCCAACGGACCTAGCGAACTTCCTCTTGGCGTGACTGTGCAGAGTCAGGCGGACTGATGAGCAAACTATCTGGAGCGGTCTATGCAGTCGGGAATCTTGGGTTGTCTATAGATCCTGCCAATCGAGCCGCGGAGTTCAATATGGGTAATCGTGTGGGCCTTCCCGGGCCGGAACCTCTGGCCCCCAGGTGCGACGACGGGTCGGTGGTTTGACAGCATGCGTAAGATTGTCCTTTGCCGATGGCTAGGTTCGACACCATCATCCTTTTCACATATGCGCACCTCATAACAATCTACCCGAAGACGGTAATATCCTGGGCTTGTTAAGAGTCGAGAGAACATGTCACAGCAATCCCAGAAGCAGAAGGGCGTCAATTCGACGTCGAAGAGCGAGCAGGCGATTGGGAGAGGCCAGAAGAAGGTAGACACTGCAGGCTCCAAGATGCCTGATGGCGGCAATCGAGAGCCGATGACACTGTCGAGCAAATGGGATGAAGAGGCTGACGTGGTCGTCGTCGGCTACGGCTTCGCAGGTAGCGCGGCCGCGATCGCCGCCCACGATGCCGGAGCAAAGGTGCTTATCCTGGAGAAGGCGCCTGAGGAGGACAAGGGCGGCAACAGTCGGGTCGACGCCCAGATCCTCTTCTGGCCCAACGACGTCGAGAAGGCCAAGACCTACTTCAAGGCCTTGACCGGCCCCTACATGGACAACATCTCCGAGGAGATGGTCCAGGTGTGGGCGACCGAGATGCACGCCAACCGGGCTTATCTGGAGAGCCTCGGCATGAGGCCGGTCCTGGCCGGTCCCGCCGAGTTCCCGGAACTAGCCGGCTCAGACTGCGTGCAGATGCTGGTGCACAGCGACTCCAAGGCCGCGCAGAGCGGTGCGGCCTCATTCAATCTCAGGCAGAAGAACTCCCCGCTCGGCGGGGAGCGCCTTTGGAAGGGCGTAACAGAACCTGCCCTGGCCGCGCGCAAGATTCGGGCTCTCTACGAGACGGCGGCGGTCCACCTCGTGAAGAGCAACGGCGAGGTCATCGGGGTCCTCGCGAACCAGCGGGGCAAGCGCATCGCCATCAGGGCGAACCGCGCGGTCGTGCTCACGTGCGGCGGCTTCGAGAACAACCCGACGATGATCCACACCTATCTAGCAGGGCTCCCACGCATCTACCCGGCCGGAACGCCCTACAACACTGGCGACGGCATCCGCATGGGCCTCGAAGTCGGCGCCGACCTCTGGCACATGGCCAGCATGGCTGCCCCGGAGTTCTTCTTCAAGGCGCCGGAGATCCAGGTCTCCCGGTGGATCAACCTCGCGCACGTCAACAGCTACATCTTCGTGGCCGGCGATGGCACGCGCTTCATGGCCGAAGGCGAGGCGTGCATGGGAGCAGATAGGCACGGAAAGATCAACTACCACGGGATGTGGATGCAACAGCCTGCGCCGGTCCCCATTCACCTGGTCTTCGACGAGAGCTTCCGCAAGGCCGGTTCCATCGGCGAGTCGTTCGCCTGCTGGGACGTCAGCCACGGCAACCTCTACGACTGGAGCGAGGACAACCTTCGCGAGGTGGCCAAAGGCTGGATCGAGAAGGCCGACACGGTGCGCGGTCTCGCTGCCCTGATCAACATTCCACCGGACGCGCTAGAGGCCACGGTCGCACGCTACAACGCATTCGCAAAGGATGGCAAGGACGTCGATTACGGCCGGGCTCCCGACAGGATCGCGGCGATACAGAAGCCGCCGTACTACGCCATGGAACTGACGCCGAGCTTCGTCAACACCCAGGGCGGGCCGCGGCGCAACAAGGACGCGCAGGTGATCGGCACCGACGGCGAGCCCATACCGCGGCTCTACTCGGCAGGCGAGCTCGGCTCAATCTACGCCTTCAACTACAATGCGGGCGGGAACGTCGGCGAATGCTTCGCCTTCGGCCGCATCGCCGGCAGGAACGCCGCGCAGGAGAAGCCTGCAAAGATCGCAGTCCCCGCCAGGTAGCCGGCTGGCCGCCGGATGGCTAAACCCGTCCGGCGATGCCTCCGTCGTTCTCGACATCGAGCTCCGGCTCAGGGTCGACTTCAATCCTCGGCGCTAGGTCGACGCTGATGGTCGGCATCAGTTCTCACCCTCTGCCTTGATTCTTTCGAGCTCGAGCGGGTGTGAAGCCCGCGTATCCTCCTCCGTCATCGCACCGGTTAGAAAGACGTTGCTCATAGGAAAGTCTCGTGGATTCCAATGCGCCTGGTAGAAGTGGAACACCAGGAGAAAGAGCACGGCGAGCAACGCCTCGTTTGTATGGAAGATGAAGGGGAGACCGTCGAGGAAGGTGTACCCGTATGCCCACAGAAGGACTCCGGGGACACCCAGTATGATCATGCCCCAGTATATCCCCCAATAGTCGAGCTTTTGAGCGTAGTCGTACTTGCCGTACTTTGGCGCCTCCTTGGTCAACCCCAACATGTGCTTCATGTTGTGTAGGGCGTCGGTGATGTCCGTCATGGTTACCATCACTTTCAGCGGTGCAGGCAGCCCACGGGCGCGCCTGTACAGGTACTGCGTGCTGTAGAACGCGAAATGGTAGACTACGAGCACGCCTAGCAAGAGTGCTGCCAGAAGGTGAACGTCCATGCTGATCGCAAGTCCGCCCATCGCGTTTATGACGACGCTTCCCCATCCCACATAGTACAGCTGAGCGAAACCCGTCAGCGCCAGGACCCCGGTGGTCACGAAGAGCCACATGTGCTGTATCCTCTGGTTCAGGTCCATCCTCTTGACCTTCGGCCCTTCCTTGTTTCTCACGTAACCGACGGCCGCCTTGTTGATGAGGTCCAGCCCGTTATGAACGACCGCGAAAGATATCATGACGACTATGAGAATCTGGAAGAACAGGCCTACGAGATAGGGCCAGTCCAGCGAAAAGGGAAAATTCGCGTGTAAGTTCCCGAGTTGAAAAGGCGTCGTGAGCATCGGCGTTACGACAGAGAGGATCACCCAGGAGAGGGCGAGCCCGGAGATCGCCGAGAAGACGGCTATACTTTCCATGTTTCTGCCTGAGAACGCAGAGTTCAACCCACGTCACCCCTGTGCGGGTGCAAGAGTTACCGCTTTCAAGTCTTCGAAGCTCATCGGCAGGGGGCTGCAGGAGGTCTCCACTCTCGCGACCGTGATCGGGATCGTCAGGGGCGGTGCCGTCATCCAGAACATCTTCGACCCGGCGTTCCGGCTCGCTGAGGGCGACACCGTGCTCGTCCTGGGAGACCCGGCGAACCTGGAGACCCTCGAGAGCGAGGCTGGCGCTAGGTAGGCGCGTCACGCTCTGGTACCTGGCGACTCCGTGGTGACTGTGTTAGATGTGCCTTTCACGACGTTGTCGTACGCACGTATCGCGTCCGTCACCTTGATTATCCCGACGAGCGAGCCCGAACTCCTCTCGACGACGGAGAGCTGGCCGACGTTATTCGACACGATCTTGTTCGGGGCATCCAGCAGGCTCTCGTCCGAGCCAACGACCACGACGCTTTTCGTCATCACGCCCTCCGCCGGGGTCGAGCCCCTCTTTTCGGCGGGCACCCTGAGGATGTCGGTGACAGTGACTATTCCCACCACCTGTGCGGAAGGCCCGACGATCGGGACACCAGAGTAGTGCTTGTCGATTATTTCCCGGTAAGCGTTGTCCACACTCTCCTCGGGAGCGACCGAGAAGACTCCAGCGTTCATCGCGTCGGTCCAACAATCAACGTATCATGGGCCGTCTTCCCTGCCGCAGCCTTCGGGATCGCGAGGGTCCTGGCGACCCTCCTGCGCCGAGTGCCGCCTCTCCCGATGTAGGCTGGTTACACAACTATCAACGAGCAGCAACATAAGCCAGAACTCGCTCTTCCCCTCGATTAGCATGGAACATCTGCCACCAGACGGAATCGGCTGCGAAATGTGCTCCGCCCACTTCCAAGACGAAGTTGAGCTGGGGAAGCACAGGCAATCACATGAGGCCAGTGGAACGGGGAATGGAGCGTCCGGGTCAGATAGTCCCGTCGCGAAGGAGTCTTGGACTAACCATGAGAATGGCTTTATGGACCCTCCGAGTCCTTTGCGCGCCGCAGGCGACAATCGCCCCGATGCCGAACGTGATGCCAGTCCGGATCAAGGGTCAGAGATCGTCGAAGCGGATCAGACTCAGGAAACATAGCAGGCGCTCGGGTGGTGCAGGATATCCTCGACTCCGGTCGCAGTCAGTAGCGACGCTGGACGTGGCGACGATCGATAACCCGTGACGCAGTGCATCAATTCCTTTCGATGACCGCCTGAACCATCTACTGTTCGCATTAACGCGCTCTGCTATACCCAGTTCGGCGAAAGGGGATGCGCGCGCTCGACCTGATACGAACCTGTGATGGTGGTGAACACAGTCTCCATAACACTCAACCCATACTCATATGGGCGCGCTACACAGATTACGTGCATGGCTCAGCAGGTCAAGGAGAAAGAACGGGTTGGCACGGACCAACACGCAATTTTGAAAGACCAGAAGCCACCTATCGATGACGCCGAGTACGTAAGGGATGTGATGGCCAGATTCGACCAGATTGATTTCGATGAGTGCCGGCCCAGCACCGCAAGGCACCGAAAACTGCAAGCAAAGAAGAATTGAGAATCCTACCCTTGGCGCCTGGTTAGGCCGCCGAGCTTTGGTCCATGTTGGCGCGTAGTGGAATCGTAAGAAGGAACGTCATGGACGGAAAGGAGACGATCTGGAAACAGTTGCACGACCCCTCAGGGGAGACGCTTACCAGACCGGAAGGCTGCCCTCTCAACTAAGAATCGGGAGGGAATTACGGAGGAGTCGTGTGAGAATCGGGGGGGAGTAGGGCAACTGATCCAAGGCGCTTATATCGCATTCCTGACCGAAAGCAAGTATATCTGTTCGTGCGAGCACGGTCTTTGCGCTGATTGCAGGTTGATTCCTTCGTCAAGAATAGAGTTGATTGTTGTACTCACAGTAATCGTAATAGTCGTAGTAGTCGCAGCACGCGTCTTGACAGGCCGACCATGGTCGAATCTTAGCAGTCGAAACCCCGATTCCTGACCTTGGTCTGAACAGCCTCTAGGAGCTTGGCGGCGACCTTGCACAACATTTTCGGTCTGCCGACCTTACCCTAGAGAATCTCCTCTTTCCTCCTTGGTTTTTCGGACTAGCTCTAGGAAGATTGCGAGAAAGCACGGAACTGCGCCTGGGTCTGCACCCTGAATACAACGGGGGCCATAGCTAAAGCGACGACCTGGGCCACGAGGAAGTACTCGAGCGCAGTAACCGGGCCGATGCCAATGGTAACCGAACCAACAACCAGACCGACGACTCCTCCGGCCACCCAGAAGGCCATCCACGCTCCAATGAATCTCCAGTACCCCATATGCTGCGCCTTCGGGTAGAGCCAAGTGACGAAAATGACTATGCTCGCGACTCCCACAGGAATGGTAATCATCAATGCCTCCAAAGGGTCCAGCACCAACCTGCTAACCACCCCCAATGGTGAACCCCGGGAATATCAACCTGACCCCAAACGGAGTCGCAGACGAGCGTCGACCCGTCGATCACCACCCAGGTAATGACGACGAGGGCGAGCGGCGGGATCTGCACGACGGGCTGTCGCCGTGTGCCAAAAATTCCTAAACGAGCACCGGTAGTCCAAATCAGCACCGAAAAGGGGCTTGAGTGTGCCAGTCGAGGGCTTCCCTTGAGCCTATGCTCTTGAGATCAGTTTTTCTATCAGGTCTGTTGCACTAAGGGCCGACATAATTGCCAGCAAAATCAAAGGTACGACTCAGGAGCGGAAAGGAACTCTCTGTCCCAGATGGAAATAAGAACGAGCACGCACTTACGCCCAAAAGCAGGGTTCCGAAAAAGAAAAAATAGGCAAGAAGAGCAGTGAGAAGGTTTAGTCTCATCCTTTCTCCTCAAGTTCCTTCTTCAATATCTCCACCACCATCCTCACCCACTCCCTGTGCCTCTCCTTCTGCACTTCTGCCAGGTACCTCCTTGGGAGATCCTTACACATACTTTGCATTGATTGAGTGTGTTATTACACTAATCATCGAGGCTATCATGCTCGGCAAGTTTGTGAAATGGTTCCTAGAAGATTGACCATACTCTTCGTGAGAAAAGGTGCTATCGCCCTGTTCCTTGAAGTCATGCTGATCGCCACCTTTGCTCGGAGATTCTTGGAAGGGTAGAAGCTTCTTTTCCGCAGCAATGCACTAGTTTTTCTATTAGGCCTGTTACGCTTAGGTGCGATATACTTGCCAGCAAAAGCAAAGGCACGCTCCAAATCTGGAAAGGAAATGGTTACTGAGTCCACAAAGCCACCGGCAAACTTAGGCGAGCCGATGAAAAAGGCTCCAAAGAAGAAAGTAGTAAACAAGATCAGATGAAGGCGTAGTCTGTCCCTTTCAGCAGCGTGTTCATTTCTTCATCTCCTTCTCAGCCCGCTTCCTGATTTCCTTTATGAGAGCGAACAGTTTCTCGTCAGTCAGGTCATCGAGAAACTTGTTGAATGCTCGGTGAGCAATTTCCTCTTCTTCGGTGTGTGGAGTTTCTATAAGATCACCATTCAAAAATCTCCATTCTCCTTCATCTTCTCAAGTCTCTCCCGCAGGACCTTGGGGTCGCAAGAGAAGAGGTCTGTTTGCCACTGACCGTGCCAGACGGCATAAATCTTCGTTGGCTCAGGTTCTCTGTGTAGTCTCTCGTAGAGCCCGTTGAGCCCTTTCTTGGTCTGAGTGAACTGCTCTTCCTTTAGCTCGTCTGGAACGATGTCGAGTACTATGAACCAAACAGACTTCGTGCCGTACTTGAGTGGTATACGGTCGGTTTCTCCTGTTCTGATTACCATGCTATCTCATTCCCTCTTGACCTCGGCGAATGATACGGTATTCGATAGTTTTGTGCTTGGATTCATTATACTCCTCCTTGATTTCCTAACTTCTTTCGCTCGTCCTCCCGAGCAAGAGTAATCGCCTGCTGCAACATCTTTTTGATATCATCAGTATCCAGTTCCGTAATCTCATCATCCAGAATCCCCTCTGAACTCAGAACCTTTCGAACTATCTCGACATCGTTCAACCTCTTTCTCAGCCAACTCCCTGACCTGTTGCATGAAGGCAAAAAGCTTCTTGTCGTCCGTCACATCGTCGAGCCACTTGTTGAAGGCGTTGTGCGCTAGATTTTCTTCAGTTGTGTGTGGTGGGGTTTCGATAAAATCACTATTTAGTTTTCGATTCTTAGAACCATCTGATTCTTAACAGGTTTTTGTCGGTGTGAAAGGCATCGGAGCAGGTTATCGCACAAAGCAGAGACGCAGACTTTCTTAGGACCTTTTGTAGAGATTCTTAGCGTCACCCGAGGCTAAACCTTCGGGGGTCATCTAATTAGTACCACGTTCGAGTCTTCTAAGTACTGAACCCGCGGACGGTACCAATTTGAGCACCGAAAACGGTGTGGTTCCTGTCGGGCCCGCCCCAAGCTTCACTTGAGAAGCTAAGCGTGTCCCGTCGGAATCGAACCCTTTTGAGAGAACGAACTGAGCATGTCAAGCTACCTCGGTCATGCGCAATGAGGTGACGCGGGATCGGGGTGCTGCATTGGAGCTTTTATACGTCCTATGGAAATGAAGGCTATGACAACCCTTCATCAGGAAGGGCGCCATGGGTCAGCAGTCGGCGCCCGGCGTGAGCGCCTAGTCTCTGCAGTTGTTACACCACTTTGCTAGGATCTGAGGTCGCCTCCGTCGATGTGTGAGCATTCCTTGGTCTCTCCGTGTATTCATCCACGAGAATCTGGAGACCAACGGATGGTCTCACACTGGCGTAAAACTCGGTTGCGATAATGTACAAGAGCTGAGTGTTGCTCCAGAGGTCGAGTGCGACGACGTAGGGATTGTCTCCCGTGACACCAATGGGCGTACCCTTCGGATGTGGAAAGGTTGGAGAGGGTCTGAGCCCGTAGCGACCATTGATGATGTATTCGAGCCGGTCGCAGACGCTCTGGAAATCAGAAGTCGTGTCAATGCGCCTCCATTGATCTTGACTATAAGCTCCTCGCGGACTGGGATCACGTACTCGCGGGAAAGGGCTGCATCACTGGGTCGCCTCCGACATGAGTTGGTCTCCCCAGAGCTTGATGCCGACCGTAGAGGCCAGCTCCATCAAGACCTCTCTGTATGCCGAGTCACTCAGATTGAGAGGGTAGTCGTTCCAGGAGAAGCTGCGAGAGGTAAGCTCGCCGCACTTCTGGCAGAACATGATGTAGTCGTAGTTGTCGTAGTCTCGTGGGTTCTCGATTTTCGTCCACTGCTGGCCATTCCATAGGTAGGCGACGTTCTCCCACCTCCCAAATCTCGCGGCGTATCCTGGATCCTGTTGGTTGCAACCCTCAGAGTCGAAGTGATTCGCGCAGAAGTTCGGGACGGCAAGGATTCCGCTCGCTCCTTCCCCGTCCTGATCCATGTGCCTGCTGTCGTAGTACTGGGGGTTGTTGGGATTCATTTCGGTGGAGCGGGCATCCCTGGCCTCCTTGCTCCAGTGCGAGATGTCCTTGGTCATCAGGACGTCGTCTTCTCCCTGAACCCACCCTCCGCTCTCCATTCCCAAAATAGGAGTGTCGAATCATTGAATCCCCTTGACTGATCAACAAGAGAAGCGTTAGGAAGGTTAGGGACTGGCATCGACGGGTAGTGGTTAGCTTTCACACATTCGGCGTTGCCCCAATCATTACTCATGTTGGAAAAACGAACCCTCTTCGACTAAATAAGCTTCATGAAGCTGTCAAATCCAGCACAGAAGGGCCGAGGGTGATGAATAACGCGAAACCCATGAGTCGAAATCTTACCTTGGGATTCCTACGAGTTGGCGTTTATATGCTGAGGCGAGTGAACTGTCTGTATGCCCACAAGCGACGAACGCGCGAGGGGTACAAGGGACTCGAACCCGAACGGAGGCGGGCCCGACGGGAACCACGGCGTTTTCGGTGCTCAAACTGGTACCGTCCACGGGTTCGGTACTTTGAAGACTCGAACGTGATTCCAACTATTGCTTGGAGTTGATAACCCCTATGCCGAACGTGTAGCTGAACATGGCAATGCTCACGTAGAGGTCGTAGGCAAGCTGTGTGTCGTATTGCGCTACCTGCCTGAGCAGGTTCGTCGCTTTGATGTACTCTCTTCTGAACTCGGGCGAGGTCAGGTTTGTGGATACGACCTTCTCGACGAGCTCATCCATCCTTCTGTTGAACCGGGCCAGTTCTGTGGTATGGTTGCTCATGATTCGGGCCGCGCAGAGGTGTGTTTTTAGGTCTCGGAGGGGCTGGCTTCCGTTCGTGACACGATGGAGATAACCGAGCTGATCATCAGCTATGACAAGGAGGCTGACGTAGCGTACCTGAGTTTTGGGAAGCCGCGGCCCTCGGTCTCCGAGGAGGTGGATGATTACGTGGTGATAAGGCGGGACCCGAAGACGCGGAAGATTACAGGTGTCACCATAATGAATTTTGGCCGTTACTTCAGTGGTGACAAGGAGATGAAGGTAGACTTGGACGCCCCTTCCCGGCAGAAAGGCTCGAGGAGGACTGGTAAGCTCAGGTCGATGACTTCCAGGCTGCAGAAGCAGACGAAGAGCAGGAAGCAGGTAGAAGAGGAGATAGAGTGGGCCAAGGCTGGCACGAGAAAGGCCGTGACAGAGATGCTGAAGGAATGAGGTCGCTGGTCAAAATGTCACGCGCCCATCGATACTCCAGCGATCAGAAACTTAGCGTCGATTCTACGCGGCAGGTTCGGTCTCTAGATTCGCTAATTTATCGAGAGCGCTCTTAACTTCATCGAGCTTGCTCTTCTTGTTGTCAAACCTGACGACAAGGGACAATCCCACCTTCCTGCCTGACTCTCGAATCAGTTCGATTACTTCGTCCTGCTTCAGGTTGTATCGCTCCGGCTCCTTGAGCATGTTTATGGTATCCAAGTCTCCCTCTGTTCTCACAACGACATCGAATCCCTTCAGGTCTTTTGTGAGACTGCTCGCATGTCTGTAGGCTTCTGGAGTCAGGTTCTGTAGCTTTCTGGAAAGCGCTGCATATCCCGGAGCCATCGCTTCGCGACGTGACTGGGTGTAACTGATAGAGATGCCGTCTTTTCTTACCGCATTGAATACCAGTGTATCTGCTATCTCCTTGTCATACTCGGCAGTGAAATTGCATTGCATGGCCAGGCTTCGAATGTCACCTAGGTCGAAATTGTAGAGCTTCTTCTCTGCAGTAAGTCTGATCTGATTGTCCACTATGGTCACCTCGACTTTTACGGTATCCCCTGGAGCGAAATACTCCTTTGGCACATATAATACGGCTGTACCTCCACTCTTTGCGATTCTTCTTTCCTCCTCTTGAACGACCCTAGTTGGCAATTTACATTACTCATTTACACTACTAAAGTAGTAGTGTATAAACCCAACATAGCCAGACACAATTTTACTCAGGAGAAAGTCAGTCAGGGATCAGAGTACATCGCTCAACTCCTTGACTCCGAGGTTGTCGTCAAGCTACCCTCCTGAGGAGTCGCCCCGAACTTGGCAGGTAAGTTTATTAATACTGGCGTTTCTTTTCGGAGAATGATTATTCGCTTTTGAAAAATACGACTTTTATTATGCCATCGGAAGCTGTAATCGCCTCGAAGGTGGCCGACTACTTTTCAGCCGCAGGATGGAAGGTCTCAAGAGAAGTCAAGCTCAGGGGCAGGATAGCCGACATCGTAGCAGTGCGGGCCGGAGAGATAGCCGTCGTCGAGGTCAAAGGAAGCCTTGGTGACCCGAGGCTCGGGCTCGAACAAACCCTTCACTACAAGCACGCAGCAAATGTCGCCTACCTCGCCTTGCCTAAAGAGAGAGAGGATCGAGACCTCTTGACCGCCTGTAGCAACCTCGGCATCGGGCTGCTGCTGGTCAACGGAGAAGTTACGGAAGCTGTGAAACCTGAGCGTGGAGAGGCCCTGGCGTCGGTGAGGGAAGCAATCCTCCACGAGAAGCCAAAAGTCCGCGAAGTGGTCTTGAGGAGTTCGCTCGAGAGGCTGTTCAGGTCGCGAGGCCAGATCCTCATCCTCAAGCTCCTCTTCCTCAATTCCAGCTCGGCGTTTCATCTCAACGATATTGCGAGGAGGACCGGCCTCGCACCATCGGCAGTGTCAAAGGAGTGCAGGCTTTTGCTCAGTCTGGGGCTGGTGAAGAAGAGCATCCAGGGCAACCTGACATTGTACAGCATCAACAAGAAGAGCGTGATATACGATGAGTTGAAGAGGATATTCCTGAAGTACGAGTTCCTTGATGAGTTGCTTGCGAGCAAACTTCGGGCTGAACGGGTCAAGTACGCGCTGATCTACGGATCGTTTGCGAAGGGCGTGGAGGGCGAGAGGAGCGACATCGACCTGCTTGTGGTGGGGGATATAGCGGAGGACAAGCTATTGAAGGCCGTGAACGAGGTGGAGCGAAGAACCGGACGGGAAGTGAACTACAATCTATGGACAGAGAAGGAGCTCGGAGATAAGGTGCGAGACCAGATTCCGCTGCTCCGCGAGATTGCGAAGACACCTGTGATCATGATAATTGGTGAAGAGAACGAGTTTAAGCGAGTTATTGAAAAACGGGCTGGTTGAGAAGTATCAGTCCGATGAGGACCAGATAAGGAACGAGGTGGAGATCGCGAAGAGCGACCTAGCCTCTGCGAAGCATATGCTCGGGATACAGGAGTGGGGATGGGCCCACAATGCGGCCTACAACTCCATGCTCCAGGCTGGCCGGGCGCTCATGTTCTCAAAGGGATACAGGCCGAGGAGCCAGGAGCACCACACGGCTGTTATCTCCTTCGTGAAGGCGGTCTACGCAAACAAGTTTGATGCTGAGGTCCTTCAAGCCTTCGAGAAGGCTAGAAGGCGCAGGAACGAGTCGCTCTACGACCGCGCAGGCTCGATCTCCGAAACACAGGGTCGAAACCTTGTCCAATTCGCAGAGAAGTTCATGGGCAAGACACTAGAACTCCTGAACACGAAGTGACATGAGGCTGGGTCGAAGTCGTCTAGCCTCGCACTACCAGTACACTCTGCCATAATCTCGCTCTTCGATGCGTGGCATTCGGGCCCAGAGATGGTATGTTTATCTACCGTATGGAAAGTATTTCTACCAGCTGGGGGTAGAGGCTCACGTGACACTGCACGACTACGCCGCCGAAATCCTCGGGAGCAAGACGAGCATCCGCCTCCTCAGGACGCTGGCGCGCTATAAGGGCAAGGTCTTCACGGTCAGAGAGCTCTCCGCGGCTGCCGGTGTCTCCCATCCGCAGGCATCGACAGTGCTGAAGGAGCTGGAGAGGAGGGGCGTGGTGAGGCTCCAGCCCGTGGGCAGAGCCTACCAGGTGAGTCTGAACGAGGAGAGCTACATCGTGAAATCTGTGATAGAACCGTTATTCGCCGCAGAGAAGAACACTTTGGGCTCCATGATCTCGGCGATCGCGCCGTTCTTCGACGACCCGAGGATAATCTCGGCGGCCATCTTCGGGAGCGTGGCCAGGGGCGATGAAGGGACAGACAGCGACGTCGACCTCCTGATCATCTCAGACGATAGAGAGTTTGCAACCGAATGCGCGGGCAGGGCTGTAGTCACCGCGCTTTCTCGATTCGGTCACGCGCTATCCCCGTTGATCCTGGAGAGGGAGAAGTTCCTCCGAGACCGGGACAGAGACCTTGAAAAGTCGATTCTGGAACGCTATATGCTCGTGCGCGGAAGAGACCTCAGGGAGATGGTCAAGAGTGGTAAAGCCGGTCGATAAGAAGCTCTACAAGAACTATCGCCGCACGCTCTGCACCTGAAGGTGGAGGCCTGCGCCATCAACTTCATTCAGTCCTCGCAGGTCCTGCACCGCTTCGGCGGGAGGAAGTGCGTCACGTCTACTGGGTCATGGTAGATCTCGTAGTCCTCGGGTTCAAGCTTCCGTTCGGGTTCTTTCTTCTTCTCGGTCATTGTGGCCCAATAATACCCCGGAAGCTATAACGACCAGAGGAGACTGAAAGTAATTGGATTAGAGACGGGTACTCGAAAGTGAGCGAGTGTCATCGCGTGCGAGATTAGCTTACGATTGTTCTTTTAATAGCGCCCCTTGCCGTCTCTGTAACATGCTCGACTCGGTTACTGATTCTTCTTTTGATGACTTCGTTCATAAGCACAAGGAGGTTGTAATTGATTTCTGGGCCACATGGTGCCATCCTTGTATCGAAATGGAGCCGATAATCTCCGAGATTTCTGCAAGCTTTGCCGGGCGTGTTGCATTTGCCAAGATGGATACAGACAAGAATCCTCGGGTCTCAAAGAGATACAAAGTAAACTCGATACCTGCGATTTTCGCATTCAAGGAGGGCAAACCTGTAGACAAGTCAATTGGCGTTATTCCAAAGCGAGCGCTGGTCAAGTTCATCAACGATGCCTTCGATTGATGATTCATTAGTGGTAATACGTGCAGTTCCACGAAACGGCTCGGCACACTGCGATGACTTTGTAATACTTTCACTCACCCCGGTCGGTGTAATGGCACGGATTCCGAGCTAAGATTATCTAGAACGAGCCCAAGATAAGGAGGCATGGGTAGAACGGTACCGTCTTTCAGGATGGCGCTGGAGGGCGAGATAGCCAGCTGGAGGGAGTTCCGCGGATCCCTCAGGAGCATCGGTTCAAGGGAGGACCTCGACAGCATGTTTGACCAGGCTAGGACCAACTGCATGGCCGCCGGCAACGCCGTCCGCCCCGTCGTGTTCGAAGGGATGTTCATGGCGATAGCATTCTCGCATGAAAAGCGCCTCGTTAACCTAGCGAAGGGTATCGAAGAGCTGAGGCTTGAGATGAACCCTGACAAACAATAGACCGATCGTCTCACTTGCTCTCAGGCATCATGCTAAGACGAGCTACGATTTAGGGAACCCCCTGCTCTTGGAAAGAATTGCGGGCTTCCCCGAAAATCCACAAGAGATCAAAAGTGAAAGACATCTTCCAGCTCGCTCGTAATGTTCACTTTTGACCTAATGCTTGTCACAGGACATTGGCTTTAGAACCTCGACAGCAGAACACTAAATAGAAACATTGGTTCGAAATAAGTTAATGAGACAAATTCAGAATGTCCTCCTCTTCAGAAACGATTTCTCACCATTCTTGGTTCATTTGACTCGAGATTACAATGATGCTAGTGCCAGACAGAACTTAGTAAGCATACTCAAGTCCGGGAAACTAAGGTACGGGAGCGAAGCGATGAGCGTCGCTCGATATCGCTACCCCTATCCTCTAAATGACGTGAAGACCAAGCTCTATTTCAAAGCAGTTAGCTTCACTGACACCCCTCTCAATCAGATCCATAATCTGCTCAATATAGACAATCGAGCAATAAACCTCTCATGCTATGGATTGGTATTCCTAAAAAGCAGATGTATGACTAAGGGAGCGTCCCCAGTCTTCTATATCAACAACACAAACGGTGACAAGGACAAGGTTGTCGAGGCCTTGTGCAATCTGTCAAAATCTGACCCGGGGATAGCCTCAAAGATACTGCCGTTCATATCATTTTTCGGTAAGAAGTTGAGGCCTTACAATAAGACACCTCAGGAAGGCGAAATGGATTTCACATGGGAGAGGGAATGGCGGTACTCAAACTTCAAAGGCTATTTCCAATTCGATAAGTCAGATGTCTTTATCGGACTCTGCCCCCATGACCGAATCAAATGGTTCGAAAGTCATTTTGACTGGCTCAAGTTCGTCGACCCACGTAGGAACCTCGCGCAATATGCGGAGAGGCTGGAGAGTGCAAAGGTTAGATCTGGAATACAAAATAGCGTAATCTAAGTGGTATCAAGTCCTCGGGTTCAAGCTTACGCTCGGGGTCCCTCTTCCTCTCACATATGTGATCTTGCATTGCGCCGTAGGGTATAACGACCGAAGGGGTGTGAAAATAATCGAGTGGGAGAGGGGCCTAGCTGAAAGTGAGCGCGATATCAAGGAACATTATTGGGCTCGGGTCCTTGAAAGCTGGCGAACAGTATCTATTGCCTGCGTGCTCACTTGCTGATCGAGGTTTTGTACAATGACGGGCTCCACTCCTGCTCTCTCCAGACGCCTCCTAGTAAGGTTACAAGCATAGGTTGACGAATCGATTCCGATCCATCTCCTTCCCAACTTGCTGGCTGTCAAGAGAGAGGTGCCCGATCCGAAGAGCGGGTCAATCAGCACGTCACCCCGATTGCTGGAAGCAGAAATTATCCGTTCGAGCAACCTGCATGGTTTCTGTGTGGGATAACCCAGCTTCTCTCCTCCTCTATTCACTGGCTTGATGTCATCCCACATATCTTGAACCTGAGTCCCATTCATCTCATCAAGGTATCTCTTTAGCTTCGGCACCGTATCTTGGCTTGTTTGCACTATCCTGCCTGCCTCAAGCAGTTTTTGCATCTTCTCTTGGGAATAGCGCCAGTTACGTGTCGCGCCCAGGAAGGTGAAACGGGGGTTGCCTTTTGAAGCTCCCCCGGGTCCGGACAAGTCCCCTAGTGCGTAGTATCGTCCTGTGGCGTTCTCCAAGTGCCGATATGTTCGCTCAACGTAGTGCTCATCGTATGGGACGAACACTGGATTCCAAGCATAATCTTCCGATGCGCTGTAGAAGAACAATACGTCGTGAATTCGTCCGAAGTGCCTCGCACCCTGCGACCAGTCATTGTGAGCGTTCTGTCTCTTCCAGATGATCTCGTTTCGGAAATTCTCGTAACCAAAAATCTTGTCAAGCAGGACCTTCACGTAGTGGCTGGCGTGCTGGTCGCAGTGCAGATACATCGATCCCGATTCTTTGATGACCCTACGACACTGGACGAGTAGTGATTCCATCCACTGGCAATACTCATCGAGGCCCCCAACCCAGCAATCGGTGAATATTTTCCTCTGGTTCGGCTTTCCCGCATTCGCAAAGTAGTTTCGGTTGGAAAAGAATGGAGGATCGACATAGAATAAGTCTCCGATCCCTGAAGGCAGACTAGAGAGCACTTCAACACAATCCCCCAAATAGAGAGCGTTGGACATTAGAGGGCTGGTGGTTGGCCGACGAGTCTGAAATACCTTCCTGGTTCGAACCATGTCTAGTCTGTAATCTCCTCCCTCTCATCGGGACTGATTCGCTAAAGGACCAGAAGTCAACGACATTTGATTAGCTAGTTCAACGAGGTCAATGAGGAAGTTGTGGGCCACTCCTGTAGAACAATTGTATACTTATAACGTGCAAAGGGCAGAAATGCCGTTGAGCAGCATGGTCGAAACCGGTACTGCTACCTTCAAGGCACGTGCACGGCTAATGCTGATACTCGGTGAGCAACTCATCACCGATGAGGTTGCAGCGGTCTCGGAGCTTGTGAAGAACTCGTACGACGCGGACTCTCCGGTTGTCACGGTCAGTCTCAAGGATGTTAGCAACCCAGCGAAGGGAGAAATCGTAATCACCGATAAGGGGATTGGGATGACCAAGGAAACCGTTCTCGGGTCGTGGCTAGAACTAGGTACTCTATCTAAGAGTCCAGAGGACGCGACGAAGAGGAAATCACCAGGAGGCCGGCCATATCTTGGGGAAAAGGGAATTGGGAGGCTCGCCGTTCACAAGCTTGGGAAGAAGACGGAGATTACAACCAGGTCGGAGAACTCTAATTCAGAGTTCCATCTTATCATTGATTGGTCGCAATTTGAAAAAGCCAGAGACAAATACCTCGAAGACATGTCGATAAAGTGGGAGGAGAGGCCTCCTACAGTTTTCACGAAAAAAACTGACGCTGGCACAAAAGGTACGGAGATTCGCGTGACTGAGTTGCAGAGGGCATGGACTCCAGAAATCATGAGTAGGATGAACTTGGCTATCGAAGCAATGACCTCACCCTATGCTGGTCTCAAGGGTTTTGACGTCAAGCTGGTAGTCGATGATCCGGAGAAACCCACCACTCACACCATGAACTTTGTCGAATACCTCTCAACAGCCACCTACGAATACGACGTGGAGGTCAATGCGAATGGATTCCTGACCGGTTCTTATGAATTCAATCGACCAGATGCCACTCAGTTGAACCGAAAGGTCGCTATATCGAAGCAGATCCTCGACCCAGGATTCTTCAAACTGGACTTCGAAACTAGAAAACCTCGAAAGCCCACAAGCGGTCCTTTCACATTTCGTCTTTTTGCTTGGGAGTTATATCCGGGCGACAAAAAGAGAATATTCGGCGAGAGCGCAATCTATGACCAAATTATTAGGCCGAGTACCGGTGTTCGCGTCTTCAGGGATGGATTCCGTGTTCTCCCCTACGGAAATAGAGATGACGACTGGCTCAGCTTGGACGCGAGGAGAGTAGCGTCGTTTGCGCAGCACGTGTCGAGGAGCCAATCAATCGGACTCATAGACATCACTTCCGCCCGCAACCCGCTCTTACGGGATAAATCCGATAGGGAGGGTCTGATTAGTAATCAGGCGTTCTCTGACTTCAAGCAATTGGTCCTTGACAGCCTGCAGGAGTTTGAGGTTCTGCGACTCGGCGACCACAACGCCCTGAATACAATACTGAAGAGAACTCGAAAGGGTCGGCTGGAAAAGATTACGACAACCATCGATAGAATAAACGAGCTTCTCAAAGATGTCAACAAGTCAAACTCGAATGAAGTTGTGAAAGAAATTCGGACACTACTAAGTACGACGCAACAAACATTTGATGAGGTTCTTAGCGAGACTGAGGAACCACTCCTCGTCGCAGCGGCGATAGGCCTCACATACATGGTACCCACACATGAGGTTCGCCGCGACCTTCAGCAGATCAAACAGCTAGTAGCCCGAGCAGCGAAGACCGCTACAAACGCCAAGAGCAAGTCCGACCTTGACCTGGCCTGGAGACTCGCAAACCGAGGGGATTCGATTGTCGCAGGCATAGCCAATATCCTCCGCAAGGGTCGCATGATCACTATTCCCCTATCAAGGGTGATTCAAGACGCCGAGGGACTAATAGAGCAACGTCTCGAATCACAATCGGTCAAGATTGAAACCTCTCTGAAGCCAATCTCGATTAAGGGTTCTGAGCGTCTTCTGGTCACCGCTCTTCTAAACCTGCTAGAAAACAGTGCATATTGGCTTCAGACTGTGGACACTCCAAAGAGGTTGATTCGGGTCATCGTCGACAAGCTTCAAGACGGCTCGCCGGCTCTCATCGTAACCGATTCGGGACCGGGTCTTACCGACGATCTTGATGTTCTCGCGCAGCCCTTCGTGACTCGAAAGCCAGATGGAATGGGTCTCGGACTCTACATCGTAGAACGGGTGGCGTTGGCGCATAACGCCCGACTGCGTAGCTTCGAGCAGAACGAAGTCAAGGGTCTGTTATCTGGCGCGAGCGTAGGCATCGTTTTCCCCCGGAGAAGTAGCTAGAGTGTCATCCAAAACTACAGAATGGCCTTATCCAGGAAAGGTCCTTATCGTTGACAATGATTATGATCCCTTCGTCAAGGACGCTATTGAGCAGCTACATCTGTCGGGGGCCTCTGTCGATTATTGGGATGGAACATCTCGTAAGAATCTCGTAAATGTCCGGGTTGTCTTACTAGATATGGATTTTAGCGGGCAAGATGGCGATCCAGCAGATAGAGAGTTCTATTATGATGCCGCGGACATATTGAAGAGACTTCCTGGAGTTCCACTCGTATTCGTCCTATCCTCGACATACAGGAAACAACACATTAAGTTGCTAAGGTCAGTCTACGAGGAAAGGAGTAAGGGACAGAAGTTTCATGGCGTGTTATCGACTGGGATGAGAAAAGATCAACTTACGACGAAAACTCTCGTAAGAAGGATCAAGACGTATCTTACACCGTACCAGATCCTTGAGATCTTGTTGCAATGGGAGGCCGTTCTTGATAAGGCAAAAGACGACACTGTTGCGACACTCTTTAGAGAAGAGTCGACTAATGTGTTGAGGCAGCTAATCAAAGACATCGATGACGAGAGCGGGCGAAATAGCCTCGGGCGAGAGTTCACTTCTCTGTGCACCCGTATTCTCACCCGTTTTACAAAGAAAGGCGCCTCCTTCAACTCGTTATCGAAGAAACTTGCAAAGATGGCTTCCGATGGCAGCCCTATACCAGCTTCCGCGGAGGAGACTTTGACTTCACTCTTGATGCACTACAACCCTAAGGGAGAGGATCCCTTAACTGGCGACATATACAAAACAAAAGAGAAAGGAGCCAAAGCGTTTTCGATTTTGCTTAATCCAGTATGCGACTTCGCTCAGGAACACGTGCATCATCTGACAGTTTGCTATGGGTTCGAAATCAGCTCCCCGATGCTCGATAAGCTATCGAACCCAATTTACCAATTAGACCATGATTTGATAGGAATCCTCTCAGGCGACAGAGACAAACAGGAAGACAGGGGAAAGCCAGCCTCCGAACTCAGGAAGCTCCGGAAACTTAACGCGATAAATGAAGCCAAAGCCAAGTACCTGAAGGCAAAGCCGAAAGTGAGGCCTTCTCCCAGATTTCAGATACTGCGGCACGTCCAAATTGTGCGGGGAAAGAAGTCGAAGAAGGTTCAGATATGCTTTGATCTCCAAAATCTCGAATCCCGTCAAGAAGTCTTCTCATCGAACTCCAAACTTGGTGACTGGAATAGAATCTCACGTTTAGATGCTCCTTACGTAGACGTGTTGCTTCAGGATTTCGGAGCGTATGTTTCTAGAATGGGCGTTCTTGCGATTAACACGCCGAATCCGTAGTTCATATTTTCACCGCTAACGCATTTCGCCGAGGATCACTCGGGAGCATCTGGTCCGAAGCTGATTTATCTTCCCCACCTGGCCTTAGTCCCTTCCACGCCGCACGTCACTTCGAAGTGAGCGCAACGATACCTCGAGTTCATCCTTAACTAGAGTTTCGGCTATTCCAGGTGTGTGGCAACATTTGTGGAGGCAGCTGAACTAGTCCTCCGGGCCGAGCGAACGCCACTGTCCAAGAAGGAGATATGCCAAAAGGCAGTTGAGAGAGAGCTTCTGAGCAGTCGAGGCAAGACTCCTGCCGCCTCAATCAGCGCCGCAATCTACATGAGCATGAAACGGTTGGGTTCACAATCACCGTTTGTGAAGGCGGGGCGAGGAAGATTCGGCCTGGCCAGCTGGAACCCAGTTAATCACAAGGACAATCATGGGAACTCCGCGAGTACCTTCAAGACGGCTGCCAGCAGGGTTCTCACAGAAGCCGGAAAGCCCCTGGATGTACAAACTATCACGACAAAAGCCGTTCGGCAGGGATACCTCACTACAACGGGAAAGACACCATCGGCTACGATGGGTGCACAACTTTATGTCGATGTGAAGAGACGAAAGGACGACTCGGTCTTCGTCCAGCTAGGCAAGAACCTGTTCGGTCTAAGGAAATGGGATATCAATGCGTTAAGGCCGGCGATTGAAAAAGAGGAAGCGAAAGAGCGAAGCACAGCTCGTGTAGATGCGTATCGTAGATCAATAGTGGGAGATCCCATCAACGTGGAAGGGCTGGTCTACGGCCCGTTGAACGAAAACGGGGTGATATTCCTCTTCAGCAAGATTCAGGACAAACTGCCAGAGCCGATATCGATCGAAGCCATTCAGCCAGCGTTTCCTGATGCTAAGGGGAGGCGCAAGACCGAGAAGGGCTGGGTAGACATCTGGATTGAGTTCGAATACAAGAGCTCCCACTACAAGCAACACAAACACCCTCTCAATGAATGTGACGTGATTGTTTGTTGGGAAAACGATTGGAAGGACTGTCCTCTGGAAGTGATCGAACTGAGAAGTGTCTTAAGGCAACTGAACCTCTCCAGGTAATCGGGAGGCGGATTGTTTTGAGATACATCATGGTCACAACTTGGTCTAATCACTGGGACAGGACAGGAAACACGACGTCGTTCTCGTACGCCATGTTGAGGGGTGCCATCATGAACCCAGAAAGGTTGGTCGATCACACTCCCACAGTCTTCATTCGAATCGACAGCACCACCAAGCTCCCCAAGAAGTGCTGGGAGGGAGAAGTTTACAAGATTACCAGAAGAACGGAAAAAGTCTGGTTTGAATTCAGCCTCGACCGCGAGGTCCTGTGCCCCCAGAAGTACATTGGCTATCCGGAAGGATGGTATGAGGACAAAACATCCTGACACCCTCAAGGCCACGGTGGAGACGGGCTCATACGCTTAATACAGAAAATCGCAGGGCAAAGGACATCTACTAGGGTGATGAGTCGTGACGTCTAGCTCAGCGGATGACAGCAATGCGAATGGAGCAGAGCTTGGTTTTGAGGAGAAACTGTGGAAGGCCGCCGACAAAATGCGAAGCAACATGGACGCCGCCGAGTACAAGCATGTTGTTCTTGGCCTGATATTCCTGAAGTACATTTCTGACGCCTTTAAGGAAGTTCACGAGGAGCTCACGAAGGATAAAACCTCTGATCCCGAAGAGGTGGATGAATATGTTGCAAGAAGGGTATTCTGGGTTCCTAAAGAAGCGAGATGGGATTACTTAGCAAGAAATGCAAAGAAGCCAGAAATCGGAAAGCTAATCGATGAAGCACTCGACCGCATAGAAAGGGACAATCGTTCGCTCAGGGGCGTTCTCCTCAAGAATTATGCGAGGCCGGGGCTGAACAAACAGAGGTTGGGTGAACTGATTGATTTAATCGGGACGATTGGTTTAGGAGACAAGGAGAACAGGAGCAAGGACATCCTCGGCAGAGTCTACGAGTATTTCTTGGGGCAATTCGCAGATGCGGAAGGCAAGAAGGGAGGTCAGTTCTATACTCCACGAAGCATCGTCAAACTTCTGGTTGAGATGTTGGAACCGTACAGAGGAAGGATCTTCGATCCCTGTTGTGGCTCTGGAGGGATGTTTGTTCAGAGTGAGAAATTCGTGCAGGCACACGGCGGAAGAATCGGGGATGTTTCTGTCTTCGGACAAGAGAGCAATCAGACAACCTGGCGTCTGTGCAAGATGAACATTGCCATCAGAGGCATTGACGCAAGAATCGAGTGGGGTGACTCCTTCCGAGATGATCAATTCAAGGACTTGAAGGCAGATTTCATTCTTGCTAATCCCCCGTTTAACGACAGCGACTGGGGAGGAGAGCTACTGCAGGACGACGCGAGGTGGAAGTTTGGGATTCCCCCAAGGACAAATGCAAATTTTGCTTGGGTGCAACATTTCATACATCATCTCTCGCCTACTGGAATGACCGGCTTCGTCTTGGCCAATAGCTCCATGTCTTCCAACACATCGAACGAGAGAGAGATTCGCAAGAACATTATCGAAGCCGATCTGGTCGACTGCATGGTGGCATTACCATCTCAATTGTTCTACAACACGGGGATCCCAGCGTGTCTGTGGTTTATTTCCCGGGATAAGAGAAATCAAAAGTTCAGAGACAGGAGTGGGGAGGTTCTCTTCATCGACGCTCGCAACCTTGGAATGATGGTTGACAGACGACACAGGGAATTGAACGATGAGGTCGTAAAGAAAATCTCAGAGACATATCATGCCTGGAGAGGTGAGCAGAAGGACAAGAAATATCAGGACATTCCGGGCTTTTGCAGGTCTACTTCCCTAGAAGAATTGAGAAAGCACAACTGGATTCTAACACCAGGTAGGTTCGTAGGTACGGAGGAAGTAGAAGGGGATGAAGAACTATTCGAGGCGAAGATGAAAGAGCTGGCGTCCCAACTTTCCAAGCAAGTACATGAAGGAAAAAGACTCGATGAGGAAATAATAAGAAATCTGGAGCATTTGGGATATGGTGAATGACTGGCCAGTCCATTCGATAGCTGAATGTGCATCTCAAGAACCATATTCAACGCAGATTGGTCCCTTCGGCAAGGCACTGATGGCCCAGGAGTACACAATCTCTGGTGTCCCAGTCCTTCGTGGCGTGAATGTGAACCACGGACGCTTTCACGATAGTGACTTCGTATTCATCTCGGAAGGGAAGGCTGATCAACTCAGCAAGTTCGAGTCGTATCCCAATGATGTCCTGCTGGTCCACAAAGGAACGCTAGGCAAGATTGGGCTATTGCCGGCAATGCGGAAATATCCTAGATACATCTTGGGAAACAGTATGATGCGCGTTCGTTGCGATCCAATGAAATTGTTACCCGAATATCTCTATTACTGGCTTTCCTCCCCAGATGGGCAACACTACCTGTTTAGCCGAATCTCTCAGGTGGGTGTACCGCAACTTCAGACTCCGCTTACGACATTACGTCAGGCAACCCTTCCTGTCCCTCCACTACCTATACAGCGCGGGATTGTCGATATTCTTGGTAAGTTAGATGATAAGGTCGAACTGAATGAACGAATGAACGAATCCCTTGAGGGAGTAATGAAGGCAATGTTCAAGGATTGGTTCCTCAACTTCGAGTTTCCAAACGAGCAAGGCAGGTCCTACAAGTCCTCGGGGGGAGAGATGACTTACAGTGAAGGACTAGAAAAGGAGATACCGAGAGGGTGGAAAATAGGATTTCTCGGAGACGTTGCCGATAATCCTCGACGTGGCATCCAACCTGAAGTTGTTGAAGAAGGTACGCCCTATATTGGTTTGGAGCATATGCCGCGTCGAAGTATTGCTCTAGCGGAATGGGGAACAACCGAAGAAGTGACCAGCCATAAGTTTCAGTTTTACGAGGGCGAAGTTCTCTTTGGTAAGTTGCGTCCATATTTTCACAAAGTGGGTGTCACGGCCGTCAGCGGAGTTTGCTCTACCGATATCCTGATAGTAGTTCCCAAGTCCCCCGAATGGTACAGCTTTGTGCTAAGTCAAGTTTCAAGCGATGAGTTTGTGAGTTTTGTTAGCGCTGCGTCAACTGGCACAAGAATGCCCAGAACTAACTGGGAGGATATGGCACGTTATGAACTGCTGATCCCATCAAGCAATGTAGTTCAGGCATTCAACGATAGAATTGCACCGTTATTAGGTAGGATCAGAGCGAACATATTGCAATCTCGAACGCTCGTAGCCACCCGTGATTTGCTCTTGCCTAAACTATTGTCAGGAAAGATGAGAGTTCCCTAGTGAGGTAATCAGATGAGAAACATCATTTCCGAATCAGATGTTGAGGAAAATGCCTTAAGCATACTCAAAGGCCTCGGCTACGAAATAATCAGAGGGGATGACGAGAACTACCTCCCTGGCGGAACGTTTGCTTTAAGGTCTGATTTCAAGGATGTCGTTCTGATTGAACGACTAAGAGCAGCACTGAAGAGAATCAACCCGACTATTTCTGAAGAAGCACGGGAACAAGCGATAAAACAGGTTTTGAGAAGCGAGAGCCAGAAGCTCATCGCCGATAATGAGAATTTCCACCGGATGCTGGTAGATGGGATTGACGTTCCTATTCAAACAATCGAAGGAGAGGCCTACAAGAAGGTCTGGCTATTTGATTTCCAGAAGCCAGAGAATAACGACTTCCTGGCGATCAACCAATTTACGGTTCAAGAGAACAATGTCGAGAGAAGACCTGATGTCATTCTGTTCGTCAACGGAATTCCGCTGCTGATTCTAGAACTGAAGAACCTAGCAGACGAGAACGCCACTATTTGGACAGCTTATGGGCAGTTCCAGACCTATGAAGACCAGATGCCTACTCTCTTCAGGTACAACGAAATCCTCGTAATCAGCGATGGCATTGGCGCACGGGCGGGGACCATAACCTCTGAAAAAGAGAGGTTCATGCAGTGGAAGACAATCAATGGCGAGAAACCGAAGAAGGGACTGACGGAAATCGAAGTACTGCTAAGAGGGATGTGCGATAAGCTGAGGCTTCTCGATATCGTCAGAAACTTCATCGTCTTTGAGAAGGATAAAGAGACAAAGAAGAAGCTCGCGGCATATCACCAGTACTGGGCCGTAAACAAAGCGCTCAGGTCAACACAAGACGCTAGGAAGGGTAACAAGAAGGCGGGAATCGTCTGGCACACCCAGGGTTCTGGCAAGTCCCTGACCATGATCTTCTACTCGGGAAAGCTCGTCAGGGAGCTCGACAATCCAACAATTGTGGTCTTGAACGACAGGAACGACCTTGACGACCAGCTCTTTGGCACATTCGGGAGGTGTGAGGAAATACTGAGGCAGAAGCCCGTCCAAGCCGAATCCAGGCCCCACCTCCAGGAATTGCTAAGGGTGTCTTCGGGGGGCATCGTATTCACCACGATTCAGAAGTTCTTTCCGGAAGGGGACAGGGAGAGGTACCCGGGCTTGTCGGAAAGGGACAACATCGTCGTCATCGCGGATGAGGCTCACAGGAGCCAGTACGGGTTCTCTGCCAAGATCCTTGCGAAGGCAGACAAGACGCTCATAACCTACGGCTACGCCAAGTACCTGAGGGACGCTCTACCAAACGCCTCGTTCATCGGGTTCACGGGCACGCCCATAGAAAAGGCGGACAGATCGACTCATGCGGTCTTCGGGAAGTACGTCGATACCTATGACATAGAGCAAGCGGTAGAAGACGGTGCCACCGTGAGAATCTACTACGCGAGCAGACTGGCCAAACTTGAGCTGAAGCCGGAAGAGAGGCCGAAGATAGACCCGAAATTTGAGGAGGTAACGGAAGGGGAGGAGGTCGAGGGCAAGGAGAAGCTCAAGAGCAAATGGGCGAGGGAAGAAAGGGTCGCAGGTTCCCCGAAGAGGATTGAGAGGATAGCTCAGGACATAGTTACGCACTTCGAGGAAAGAACAGCTCTCACCGGGGAAAAGGGGATGATCGTCTGCATGTCAAGGCGAATCTGCTTCGACCTGCACAACGCAATCGCGAAATTGAGGCCTTCGTGGTACGACAAGGATGACGAGAAAGGAATCATGAAGGTAGTGATGACGGGGTCGGCCTCCGACCCGAAGGAATGGCAGGAGCACATTCGAAACAGACTCAGAAGAAGGAAGATAGGCGATGATTTCAAGGATCCAGAGAATCCACTCAAGCTTCTCATCGTGAGAGACATGTTCCTGACGGGATACGACGCTCCTTCTCTCCACACAATGTACCTCGACAAGCCAATGCAAGGCCACACCCTGATGCAGGCGATAGCGAGGGTCAACCGGGTCTACCCTGGGAAGCAGGGCGGCCTAGTGGTCGACTACATGGGTGTGGGAGTCGAGCTGAAGAAGGCGCTCTTCGATTACACCGAAAGCGGCGGCAAGGGGAAACCTACACTCGACCAGGAGAAAGTGGTCCTGTTGATGCGGGAGAAATACGAAGTCGTAAAGGAGATGTTCCATGGTTTCAACTACAGGAGGTTCTTCGAGCTGGGTGCGAGCGAGAGGGTCTCTTTCATACCTCAAGCGATGGAGCACATCCTCAAGGAGCAGGGCAAGAAGGAGCGGTTCGCGAGGGAGGTAACCGCGCTCCTGAAGGCATTCTCTCTTGCCGTCCCTCAGCCGGAGGCCATGGAGATCAAGGAGGAAGTCGGGTTGTTCCAGGCGATAAAATCAGCGATATCCAAGACGACAGAGACGAAGCATGAAGAGAGCGAGGAGCGGTTCGACGCGGCAATCAAGCAAATCCTCTCGAGGGCCGTGATTTCTGACAGAATCATAGATATCTTCGAGGCTGCCGGCTTAAAGAAGCCAGAGCTCTCGATACTCTCGGAGGGCTTCCTGTCGGAGGTGAAGGCGATGCCCCAGAAGAATCTCGCCTTCGAGGCACTCAAGAAGCTGCTGAACGACGAGATACGGTTCATCTCCAAGAGGAACGTCGTCCAGGGAAAGTCCTTCATGGAGATGCTGGACAAGACGATCAAGAAGTACACGAACAGGAGCGTGGAGGCCGCACAGGTCATCGAGGAACTGGTGGAGCTGGCGAGGAAGGTCAGAGAAGAGAAGGCGAGAGGGAAGACACAGAACATGACGGAGGATGAACTGGCCTTCTACGACGCACTAGGGACTAACGACAGCGCAGTGAAGGTTCTTGGCGACGAGACGCTGAGGAAGATCGCCCTAGAGCTGACCCAGATGATAAGGAAGAGCGTCACGATCGACTGGACTCAGCGAGAGAGTGTGCAGGCCGAGATTCGCCTCAAGGTCAAGAAGATACTGAGGAAGTACGGGTATCCTCCGGACAAGCAAGAGAAGGCAACTCAAACAGTGCTCGAGCAGGCTGAACTCGTGGCAAAGGACTGGGTGGGAAGTTGAAGGAGTTCATGAGGTCGGGATGAAGTTCTCTGAAATCGCCAACAGGCTGACGGGCATATCGACTCCCATTTTTGGTGTTTCATGGCAACCATCCGAGTTGGAGCTAGCTGCGGCTCGACGTATAGTATCCTTTCTTGAGGATCGCAGGGTTCTCTATTCTCCCAATGAGCTGGAGGTACCCGCACACTGCGTCGACTCTATTCTGCAAATACGTCTCTTTCTGACATCAGAAATAGGCAAGCTGGATAGCAAGTCGGAGCTTACGGCAAGCCTTCGGGCGATGCGAGCCGCCTGCAGAAGATTCTTTGACGCGGTCGGAGCGGAGGACGGATACATAATCCAGCACGCCACCGAGAATGGTCATTACGCGAGCTGGACGTTCTACAGCGCACTCGGGGAGCTGCGCGGCACCTTTGGTATCCATCTTGCGAGAATTGCGGGCCACTTCCGACTCGATGTCGAGGATGATCTTGCGAGCATTCTGCCTGCTAACGCAGAGAGTGGTTCATGTACCGCACTTCGAGATCAGGATGGTCATGGCAAGAGACATGAGAAGGGACAGAAAAAACGAGCAAAAAGAGAAGCGAGGCGGATATGAATTCACCTGGAACTAATCTCAGAGGAGACGCACTATGATGCAGCTCGGTGCGTGGAGCTCCTCAAAGCTGCGTGTAGGACAGCACTTGAACCATTCGAGATATGAATCCTAGGCGCCGATCCTGACGCCACAACTCTGACAGAAGGCCGAACTAGGACCCAAATGAGTGCCGCATCTGACGCAGTAGCTCGAGGGTACACCTTCGCTTCGCGTGGGAAGGTCGTATCCGGCTACTTCTCTGAACTTGGCCCGGAAGACCCAGTCCAGGTTGCCCATGTTGTTCGGGTAGATGCTGATGAACTTGATGTTGTTCTGGTGGTACTTCGCCATCTTCCACTTCATCGACCGCTCGTACCGGGACCGCACGCGGGAGTCCTCGACGCCCAGCATCCCCCAGTACTCGACGTAGATCCCGTAGTCGGGGAGGTAGAAGTCCGGCCTGCTTATCCTGCGGCTGTTCCGCCTGTTCATCGCGTCCCGCTCGTGCACGTACCTGATGTCGTTCCGGTGGAAGTAGGCAGCTATCGTCCTCTCGGAGTTGCTCCTGACCACCTCTCCCCGTTGCGTGTAGGTCAGCCCGCCGTAGGTCTTCGGAGGGCGGAAGATACCATGGGCCTGGAGCCACCCGGCGACCTCGGCAACTGCCGCCACGACGACACCGAAGAGGATGAGCAGGCCTGCGAGGCCCAGAACGAGGAGGTTCCCGCCAGAGAGTACGGCCGCTACGACCCCGAGGACCAGCATGCACAACCCCCAGAGGGAGGCTCTCATCGAGACTATCGCCACCACACAGACAGGAATCGGGCAATATAGTCTCCACTCACATGATGAAGTTACTTGTCAGCAACAGGTTAAAGCAGCGAAATCGGGACCGAGGAAACGTAAGTGCTACCAATCATATCGGCCCCCTCGCTTGAGAAACGCATCCACGTTCACTACACCCCCGACTCCCGACCGAATGACTGATTCCATGCGGGTGTACTGGTAGTGATGGTCGCTGTTCCGAATGAACGAACCATCCGGACCAAGCATCAGGTAGGAGTCGATCATGTCTTCGCTCGATTCAAATGTGGGGCCGAAGCCAGACCCGAGTGCGAGGTCGCCGTTCATATCTTTGAACTGGCCGAATTCCGCGTCTGTGACAGCCAAAGCATCTGCGTATGAATCATTCTGCCCTGAGATGGCAAGCATCTGAAACACTTTCCACCGCAGAGGTCGCAATCTCTTGATCAAAGGACGCATGTCCTCTGTGAAGTTCAGCTTGGTGACGACCGTGTTGACTTTCAACTTGATTCCAGCAGCCCTGACCGCATCGGAAGCGGCTATGACTCGCTTGACATGGTCGCCGGTGCCCCTTCCCAGATCCTTCTCTGTCGATTCCTGACTCGAGTCGATGGAAACTCCAATCCAATCGACCCACGGCTTGAGCTCAGAGATTCTCTGCTGCGTCAGATAGAACGCGTTGGTCACTATGCTCACGGTCAGACCACACTGATGGGCGTACCTCGCGAAGTCGATCAGGTGGGGGTGCAGCAATGGCTCCCCGCCAACGAAGTTCAGTTTGCGAATTCCAATCCTTGCTAGGTTGTCGATTACTTCCTTCCCCCTAATCGAGTCAGCCTCGGCTCCCTGAAGGTCGGTCATGAAGCAGAACTTGCAACGGTAGTTGCATCTGTCTGTGAGGTGCCAGTTTGCTGCTTCAACATTAGGACTGCTCGGCCCGGGGGTCATCATGCAGCACTCCCACCACTCGCAGCCCGGATCCTATCGATGCAGCCGGAGATGTCGTCATAGACCTGGAAATTCGCCAGCCGAACTATGGAGAATCCCGCTGCTCTTATCAGATCCTCCCGCCAATTGTCCCTCAGCACCGTTCGTGAGTGAACGCCTCCCTCACATTCGACGACACATCTCTCAGAGACAAGGAAGTCGACGACGAATCGTCCCTCTCGGGTTCTGATTGGTACCTGCGCTCGGAACGGTATACTCCGCTTGCGGAGATGCATTTCCAAACGCAGCTCGGTCTTGGTCCTGGTCGGGGTTGAATGGCCGAGGCCACGCGATGGCGGAGGTTCGGCGTATTTCCGAACTATGTCCCTGATCCAGCCTTCGTTTGGTCGACGACCAACTCTCTTCCCTGAAGTCAATTCATTCCGAAAGAGCGGGCGCACCTCGTCGGGCGCAACATGACCTCTGGTAACTACCTCAATGTTGTCGTGAAATATGATACCCAATCTGCGTACGAGACGCAGAAAATTTTACCTTGCGCTCAAGGGCGCATCATTTATGTTGAATTATGAAACCGTTACTATAGCTTACCGATTACTGCCTACTATTTTGAGTTGATTCGAAGTTCGTTTCATCCGAATGGAACTCCATTAACGTTACCAAATGTTGTATGTTGCGAGAAGCGGAATTCTGATTACAATTGCCAATGTGGCCGCTTCCCAACGAGGCGCCTACGCCTGCTCCTTAGTTCCCCCTAGGCGATATAGCCATGGTAGCTTAGAGTCTTGGGTTTTATTTAAGCGTATGAACTATTTCACGATTAGCGTGTCGTAACCAAAGAGGCTGCTTGAAGTTTCGAAAATTTAGCGAGGGGCTAGCCGAAAAACAAGGTGCAAAAAAGAGAGACAGCGGCTATTGAATAATAGCCGCATTTGGGTTGCTTCAGGTCGTCGGGTAGATGAGGTCTAGGACCTTCTTTGTTCTGTCTAGGACGCGCATGCACATTCTGCCGACTTGCTGAGGGTTGTTGGAGGCCGCGTAGGCGGCTATGTAGCTCCAGCTGAAGTTGTCCGCTGGTCTCCCGTAGAGTCTCGCGAGGGTGGCTGCGACTAGCTGGGCGATGGTCTCGGCTTCTGGTTCCTGTCCGTGGCCTGTCTTGGGTTCGAACGACCGATGGATGGAGTGTGCGAGTTCATGGAAGAAGACGTCGTGGTCTTCCGTTGCCAGAAGGATCGTCTTGCTTACGTGGTCTGTGGCGCCGTAGACTCCCGGAGCCAGGCTCTCGTACTGGACCCTCATGCCAAACCTCGCGGCGACCTCCACGAGGGGAGGAGGGTCTCTGGGCTGGTAGATGGGGAGGGGCTGCCCCTGCGTGTCCTCGAAGCGAAAGACCGGGACGGGCATGAATCCCACGAGGACGTCCGCGAACTCCTCCTCCGGCTCTCCAAGATCACGGCCGGCCTTTCGCTTGACTCTCTTCCTGACCGGAGCTAGGATGTAAGTGGCCTTGGCTCCTTTGCTGACCGAGCGTCCCACCTCCTGCCACTGCCTGAAGCCTCGGGCATCCGCTGTCCCGGCAAGGAGCATGAGGAGCTGGTTGCCCAGGGTCCACTTAGAGGAGGGCTTGGCAGGACTGCTGATGAGTGCTTTGGCGCACAAGTCTGGAAGTTGTTTCGTGGAGAAGAGCTGCACTATCTTCTCGAGTTCGGAGTTGGCCCGTTCTCTCCAGGGTGTTTGGACTGATGTGGTCGGTGCGACTGGGGTGGATGGTTCGACAGCTTGTGCTGCCTGTCCGTTGGCTGACACGAAAGAGTCCGCCCGCCCCTACTGCTGCGCTCCGTCGGCGGGGAACCTCTTCAGGAACTTGTCCTTGATCCTGTACCCGTGGTCGCCCACTACTATCTCCTCGCCGGCCTTGAGCCGGTCGATGAATCCGCTGGCGCCCTTCAGCTCGGGGAGAAGGGTCCCTTCGCGGTCCATGTAGAAGGTCCACTCGCCTCCTCCGTTGGCGTACTCCTTCCACGGGCGCTTCTCGAGTATTGCGGAGTCCACTGTTGGTGGTGCTGGTTGGTTGCTGGAAGGGGTGTTCTTCTCGGGTGCGGCATGGCTCTCGCCGTTGAACCTCTGCCTTCCGAGGACGTAGACGATGTTGCTGAACTGCCTTTCGGTGTCGTTGGTGTACTTCTCGAGCACCTTGATCAGGGTGAAGCCCTGCTTCATGAGACCGTTCGCCTCCTCGGGGGTTCCCGCCTCCTTGATCTCGGTTATGCGAGAGTATGGCATTTCCATCCTTCTTCGCCTCCCTGCTCCTCTAGCTGACATGCCCTCCTAGGGGAGGCCCGCATTTAACGGGCCGAACCTGCGGTCCTCCTGGGGTTACGAACTCCTCATTCAGCCTCCGGCTGCAGTACTCCCTGACGGTGTACTCCTTGATTCCGAGCGATTCGCCGGCCTCCCGCTGAGAGAAGGTCTTGGGCCGCATCGCCAAGGACGCCAGGTAGACAGATCCTGCTGCGACTGTCCTTGGGTTGAAGCCGTTCGGCTCCGCTGCTGAAGACGCGAGCTCCTTCGAGCGCTCGAAGAGGGTCGTGAAGTACTCCTTCGGGTCTGCTTCGGACTTGCTCAGCCGCTCGGCGATCCTCTCGCTGGATTGCAGCCTGCCAATGGCGGCCCTCACGAAGTCGTCCTTGCTGGGATGGGGGAGATGCATCCCGGACTCGAGGCCTAACTTCAGCAGGTCAGACTTGCGTACCCTGTATCCTGCATCGGTGTAGGCCTTCAGGACCTCCCTGTGGCTGATGTGCACGATTGCCGCCGACCTGCACGCGTACAGGAGCGAGTACGCAGATATCGACGGGATCGTGGCTTCGTAGGACTCCCTGTGGATGAGGAGCCTCCTCGCCGTGATGTCGGCGCTCTGCGCGATGCTCTTGGGGAGAGCCAGCCTCTCGGCTATCCTGTTCGTCAGCATCGAGCATGTCGGCATCGGCCCTCCGCGCCCGACGATGTTCGGCATCAGCTTCGCCCACCCGAAGGCGGGGCCCTTCAGAGAGGAGGCGCTCTCCGTGTCCGCGACTATGTACGAGCCAAGGGGCTCGCTCTTGCTCACGGATGGCGCCGTCGACCCGTCCTCGCGCGTGTAGTCCGCCCTGCTCACGACGATCCCG
>Ga0182014_10000784_pt1 | contig 43092 bp, 60 predicted proteins | sample 612S2DmetaG_FD_120489 | JGI IMG/M metagenome (GOLD analysis project Ga0182014, IMG submission 120489) | Permafrost microbial communities from Stordalen Mire, Sweden - 612S2D metaG | ecosystem: Environmental > Terrestrial > Soil > Wetlands > Permafrost | place: Sweden: Stordalen | collected... | reverse complement strand
TCCCCCTCGTCCGCCTCCCCCGAACCCTCCGCCCATCCCCCCGAAGATGACCCCCATCAGAGCGGCGGTCGTGGCGGTCTGGCCGAGCTGCGCGGCTTCGTTCGTCGCGACCACGGTCGTGCGCGCCGAGACGCTGACGATCCAGTATGGCACGTAAGAGAGGCTCATCTCCTCCTGGGTCGAGTTCTCCTGAAGGTGCCTGTGCAGAAGGCCCTTGTCCATGAGCGGCCTGATTATCGCCTCCAGTCCGGCCGTGTCAGCTACCTTCACCGAGAGCATCGTCTGCTTCTGTATGTTGCTCCAACCCTGGGTTCCCAGGGTGATTCCGCTCCCGCAGTACTCGCAGGTAATCACCATCTCGCCGAACTTGGGGGAGATCGGGGCGCCGCAGTTGGGGCACTTTATCGACGTGACTCCGGAAGGTGCTATAATCTGCGCTGGCTTCTGGGAGGAGGCAGCGGCAGGCTGCTGGTTCCCATACGGTCCGCTCACGCCCTGGGGACCTCCGCTAGTAGTCGCGCCGATTCTGTTTCCGCACTTGTAGCAGAATAATGCGTCATCGGGCAGCTGCGCACCGCATGCTGGACAGATCATAATTCCGAATCCCCGTTCTCCTGCTAAAAAAGCTATGTTACCCCGCGTCTACCGCTTCGCGCCGCCGGGGTGATCAGGCGCGCCTGCGGCCGACGAACACCGTGTCCTTGAACGCCGCCGTGTTGCTCCCCCTCCTGAACGTCCAGTCTGAATAAGCCTCCGTGGACTTGAACCCCACCTCGTGCATGACCTGGAGGAAGACCTCGGGGACGAAGAGACCGAGCCGATGGACGTCGTTCCTAAGCGTGATCACCTTCCGGCCGTCCTTGATGAGGTACGTGAACGAGATCTCTCCCACGTCGCCGACGCGCTTCGACGTGCTCAGCCTGGCGACGATGACCTTCCCGTCGTCGAAGATGTCCTCCCCCCTGTAGCCATCCAGGAACCCCCTCTTTGTGAAGTGGGTGTCAAACGCCACGATCCCGTCGTCCTTCACGTGTTCGTAGAGCCCGCGGATCGTCTTCTTCAGGTCTGATCTGGTAAGGTTGTAGGATATCGTGCTGAACAGGCAGACGACCGCGTCGAACTTCCCTTCGACGGCCGAGTCCAGGTCCCTCATGTCTCCCTGAACGAAGGTCGCACCCCTCCTCACCTTCCTCTCTGCGATTCTCAAGACGTCCTCGCTCAGGTCGAGCGCTGTAACCCTGTATCCCCTCGCCACGAAAAGCTTCGTGTGGTTGCCCGTGCCGCAACCGACCTCCAGCAGCTGTCTCCCGGTCACTTCGTTCCTCTGAAAGAGCTTGGCCAGAAACCCGACCTCCTGATTGTAGTCCTTGCTCCAGTAGATCTTGTCGTAGTACTGCGCGAGCTGGGCGTAGAGGGCTCTCTTGTACACGTGTCCCGCGCGTCTCCGTGAGATATATTCCTACGCGAGCCTAGAAATGGGGCCGTCCCCTCGACGGCCGCCAGCTACATGGCTCCCACGGTCTCCGTGCCTGCGCGGTCCGGTCATCAATCCCATGCTCGGACGGGCGAAGACGACCGCGGGGCGGCTTGCCCCCGACCTGAATTTCATCTCCTCTTGTCTAGGAGGAACCTCGAGACGCACGCTCCGTATCTACCTCGAAGCTCAGGGCTCAGGTAGCTGTAGCTGCGGATCACCCTCCTGCACCCCTGAGCTCCGCACGAGCACTGCATGGTGAAACCGTCCCAACCGACGTTCGTCGAGTAGTCGAAGGTGACCTCGTCGCCCGGCTCGATCGTGCTGAGCGCGACGATCCTCGTCCTGCCGAGTATCACGCAGTTCGGTTCACACGAGTGGTTGAGGTACCATCCGAACGACCCCTTCTCGGGCACGATGTAGCGGTCGTAGTCCACCTGGAACGCGTACTGCCAGAGTTCTTCGGGGATCTCGGTGATCCACTCCTCCTTCCCCTCGTAGTCCCAGACCAGGTCCCCGGCCTCGAATCGCGCGACCGCGAAGACGCCCTTCCCCTTGGCGCCGGCGTCCGCCATGCGTAGTTTCTCCGACAACGGTCTTCGTTGCGGCTTCCAAACCTTCTCCTATGTAACGTTTATAGTCCTGTCTGGATTATCCAGCCTGCCTTGACAGCCCCGAGAACCCTGTACGTCGTCATAGTCGTCCTCCTTGCCGGGATGCTGATTTCGTCCACGTTCGCCGCGTTCTACCTCTACCAGTACAACCAAGCCGAGAGCAACGCGAATACCTACCTCTCCCAACTGAAGAGCGCCCAGCCGACCCAAGAGACTAGCATCCTCATCGACTTTGGGAATGGCACCCTCCTCTGGCGCAACGACACGCAGGTGCCGACCGGGGCGAACGCTTACGTGGCCACCATAATCGCCGCCCGCGGGATCGTGAACGCCACTTACTACCCGCCACCGTACGCCGAGCACATCGTGACCGGAATCGACAACGTCCAGGGCAATCAGCAGGAGTCTTGGTTCATCTGGACCTACAATGCCACCGCGCGCTGGCAGGTCGCACAGGTCGGCGCTGACGAACTTGCTGCCAGCGCCGGTTCGATTTTCGCATGGACCTATTGCACCTACAACCCCGCCACCGACATTCCTTCCTGTTCACCCTGATTACACTCCGCCACTTGGCCGGCGACAAAGAGACAAATATCTCGGGATGGCGAAGTTCGCCAGATGGTTCTGGAGACTCTCCGTGAAGTGCTCGACTCCGACTATCGGGGCCCCCGAGCCGTCTTCACGCAAGTGCACGTCCTGGAGGCGCTCATCGCCATCGGCAAGACAGGGTCAGTCGGGCGCGGAAAGCTTGGTACGGTGACCGGGCTCGGACAGGGAGAGGTGAGGACCCTGATCAAGAGGCTGAAGGACAACGACCTCATTGTCATCGAGGCGAACGGATGTGCCCTGAGCAAGAAGGGAGAGAGGGAGTACGCGAAGATCGTGTCTCTTCTCGCTTGGTCTTCTCCCGTGGATGCGAAGTCCCTGCACATCGGCATGAGGTGCTGGGCAGTCGCCGTCTCCGGAGCGGCGAAGAAGGTGCGCTACGGAATCGAGCAGAGGGACGCAGCGATCAAGGCGGGCGCCGACGGGGCCTTCACCGCCATCTTCAGGACGGGCCGATTCAGTGTCCCCGGAGAGGGGACCGATTGCGAGAAGAACGGGCCTGAGGAGCCCTGGACGACGGTCCGGACCGCGGGGCTGTCGGACGGTGACGCAGTGATCGTAACTGGATCTCACAGCGACGCAGACTCGGAGAACGGCGCTCTCGCCGCCTTCCTTACGCTCGTCTAGCGCCCATCGTTTAGGTTATAAGATTCTGGAATTCGAAGAGTGAAGCGTGTACACAAGCTCGGTCGTCGATGATGAGAAACACTGCCTCGCGGTCATGAAGCAGATGGAGGAGGAGTATGAGAACAAGAACGAGCAGTTCTTCGTGGACGTGCTCACCAACGAACCCAGCTTGGTCCTCCGAGTCCACGCGGTGACGATCCTCGCGGAGCTAGGGGGCGAGGCGGCCGTCCCGGTCCTCTCCGACGTCGTACTCCACGACCCGGACCCGCTCGTGAAGCACGAAGCCGCCTTTACTCTGGGTCAGATGGGGCTGGCCTCGGGAGTCCCTGCGCTAGAAGAGGCGGTCCGGCACGACAAGGAGCCTATAGTTCGCCATGAGTCTGCAGCGGCCCTCGGGTCCATCGGCAACCAGTCCGCGAGGCCTACTCTGGAGGCCGCGCTCAAGGACGAGGACGAGCTGGTGAGGAACTCGGCAGCGGCTTCGCTCTTTAACCTGAAGTTCCTGAAGGAGTACGCCATCGGCGGGACAGCGAAGGACCGGATGCCTAGACCCTAGGTCTCCGCCCTCCAAATTGGCGGTCGGCGCGTCATTCGCAAGTGACCGCTCAGACTTAGAGCTAGTCCGAAAAATAGTCGAGAGACATTCACAACTCGGTGTGGGCTTCTTCTCACGGCATGATACAGGCCGCGAGTTGTCTTGGCATCCTCGATGACGGTCAATTGCAATCTGCGGTTGAAGAGCATCTGGGCGTAGACCCGCTGTACCAGATCCCGGATGCACTCTGGGAGAGAATCGAGCCGCTCGTCCCTCCCCACGAGAAGAAGAGCAGGAGAGGCAGGCCGAGGATGGACGACAGGAAGGCGATGAACGGCATATTCTACGTCCTCAGGACGGGGTGCCAGTGGAAGGCGCTCCCGCATTCGTTGGGAAAGAAGAGCACCGTCCATGATAGATTTCAAGAATGGAGGAAGGCAGGCGTCTTCGAGGAAATGTGGAAGGAGAGCCTCCTCGAGTACGACGCGACGAAGAGGATAGAGTGGGAGTGGCAGTCGATGGACGCCGCGATGACGAAGGCCCCCCTCGGGGGGGAAAAGCACCGGGCCGAACCCGACAGATAGGGCCAAATCCGGAACGAAGAGGAGCCTGCTCGTCGACGAGTACGGCATACCCCTCGGGTTGGCCGTATCGGGGGCGAACAGGCACGACATCAAGCTCGCGGGGCCCACGCTCGAGAGCATACCGATAGAGAGACCCAAGCCGACTCGGCGGAAGCCTCAGGACATGTGCATGGACAAGGGCTACGATTTCCCCGAGATAGACGAGCTCGTCGACGAGTGGGGATACACCGGTCACATCTCGAGGAGGGGCGTCGACCAGTCGAAGAGGAAGAGGATACCAGGCTATTCGTGGCTGAATAGGTTCAGGAGGCTTCTAATCCGATGGGAGGAGAAGAAAAAGAACTACGTCGCGATGATACACTTCGCATGCGCGTGGATAACCTATCAATCAGCTGGACTCTTCGGGAGGAGATATTCTCTGCGTTACGATACTAAGTAGGTATGAGAATACTACTAAGTATATAAACCAGACTGGTATGACTGCTGGCTGAAAGATAGTTGTCAGGTCTCTTGGAGGTTCTCAACCCGTACGGGCCGGAACTCTTGCTGATACTGCGGATTGTCACGGGGGCAGGGTTGGTGATACACGGCTACGCTATCGCGAAGGGAGGGAGAGTGCAGGCAGGGCAGTCGATGAAAAACATGGGAATACCGCCGTTCACGGCGGACCTGGCGACGGTGCTAATGTTTCTCGGCGGGATCTTCCTTGTCATCGGCCTCTTGACCCCCCTCGTGGGCCTCTTCTTCGTAATTCAGTTCGGCGCGATCATCTTGATGAAAATTTCGAAGATGCACACCAAGTTCATCAGCACAGAGCAGGGGAAGCCGACGTACGAGATCGACGTCCTCTACCTGCTGCTGGCCCTTGTCTTCCTTGTCCTAGGAGCAGGACCCTACTCGCTGGACCACTTGCTCGGGCTGTAGGGATATTTTCCGGACTAGCTCTTAGTCGATTAGAGGGGCGAGCGATCAGTCCTGGGCGGCCTGATAGAGGCCGCCGATGGCGTCGATCTTCTTCAGCGCTTCGCCGATGTCGTCGTCAGGACTGATGATCCCCTTCCGAATCACGCTCTCCCAGAGCTGGACGTATATCTCCAGTGCCTCCCTCACCTGGTCGGGCTTCTCCTTGCGCGTCTTCCTTAGCTCCTTCAGATACCCGCTTACAAGCCTCGACTTCTGGGGCAAGTCTCTCTAGGATATACCCCGTTTCCAGTAATAAGGATAGATGAACCTTAGCCCCTCTTTACCCTGGCTTCTCTGCCGACCGATGACGACAGGGTGCGATAGCCGAGCCTGCTCATCGCCCGCTTGACCTTGGGCTCGTCTTCCTCGCTGGTGTTGATGAAGACCGACGGCCCCGTCTGCATCGAGAAGAACGCCTTCACGCTGTTCGAGCGGAGCTCCCTGACCTTGGTGATGACCCTGATCGTGTCGGGGCTCATCACGATCATGCGGTTCTCGCCGGTCATCGTAACACCGTGCAGCTCCATGGTGTCCTGCTCCACGAGCTCCCCGAGCTTGACTAGGTCGCCTCCCTTGATCGCTTTCTCGACCAAGTCGCACCTCTTGGCCGCCGACTCGATCCTCGCTTTGAAGAAGGGTGAGCTCTCCACCTCTTCGTGGGCCATCTCAGTGCTCACCGTCGACGGCAGTGGGACTATGACGGTCCTCAGAGGAAGGTCTCTCTCGTCGGCTATCTTCTCCGAGTAGGTCTCTTCGTCTCCCCGACCGGCGTACAGCCTCGAGTACCCTCCGACCATCGTGCGGGAGGCAGACGCAGCGAAGAGCCTGGAGACCCTCGAGAGGTCCTTCATGTCCGGCGGACCCTTGTTCAGCGCGCGGTTGATAGCGAACGTGAGCGCGGCGCCGGCCGACGAGGAGAAGCCCAGACCCTTCCCTTCGACGCCGGGCGTGTTCTTCGAGTCGATGGCGAGCCCTAGGTCTGCGAAGGGCTTTCCGGCCAGCCTCTGCGAAACGTGCTCGATCCTCCGGAGCGCGTCCTCGTTCCTCCTCCCGGCCACGAGGAGCCTGCCCTCTCCTCCCTCAGTGACCTTCACCTCGGAATAGAGCGAGGTCGTGTTTACCGATATGCTGTCGTGATAGGGAATCCTCAGCTCCCAGTTCTTCAGCCCGTGATACTTGACAAGGGCCTGCATGGTGTTCGCGACCACAGTGAATGGCATCATACCTGCACCTCTATCCTGAGTAGCCCCCGGCAGTCGGGGCTCCTTAGGCTTTCGACAATGCCCCTGGGGATGTCCTTCGCGGCGGCATCCGCCCGGATCGCTAGGGTCCTCGGGGAGACGAACTCGCTCTTCCTCAATACGATCTCGTGTGCATCCTCCAGCGAGAGCCTGCTGCTCCCAAAGGCTCTCACAACGAAACCCATAGAGGGGACCTCGAACGTGATGGTGAGCTGGCTCCCGTCGACCATTATGGAGTCCCTGACCTCCCCAGAGAGGTCCGCTAGACCCTTGTCGGCGCGGACTCCGATGATGCAGTCGCCTCTCAGCGTAAGCTCGGGGTCCCTCGTGACCTCTATCGTGTTGCGGTGCCTCGATCTGACCATGGGATGGCCGAAGAACTCGACCTCGTCTCTGTACGACTTCACTGCCAAGTGCTCCGATGCCACGGTTAATAATCTTGGATGGGCTGCGATCCTGCTCGGCAGACCCTGACGTCTTTATACGCGCCCTGACTTCTCGAGCCGTCCGCCTTGGCGACCGAGTACGAAGACCTTCTCAGCGAGATGCTCGCCGAAAGGAAGGCGAAGCTCGATCTGCTGGTGAAGCAGCTCGGCACCGAGAAGGCGCCCCAGGAGCTGTAGACCGAGCTCCGTTTCATCGAGGCGGAGCTCGAGCGCTACAGGAACGGCCTATCCCTCTTCAGGAGAAAGTCGGTCCCGAAGGTGGGTCGGTGGGGAAAGCCCGAGGATGCCAAGGAGCCTGCCGGACACTGACCCGACCGACGCCCCAACCCGGCCCTCTTCACCGTTCGAGCCGAAGCCGGTGTGCGCTCTGTGCCATCCCCGTTTCATCATCGTTTAAATACGGACAACAGGGCGGAGCCGAAGGTAAAACTTGCAGCGTCCCCTCTCGAGCGCGCTCATCGCTGAGGCCTACGGGACGTTCGTGCTTGCGCTACGCGGCGCGCTGGTCGCGGCAACCCTTTACAAGGCGATCTTCGGGGGCAAGCCCCAATGAAGGCCGGGCTCAGGATGGACAGGGAGAAGGCAAAGGAGCTCCTTGGCGAAGTGGAAGTTGCAGCCGCCTCCACGAACAGCGCCGAGGTGAGGCAGAAGGTCGTGAGACTGCTCAACCAGATGCCCACCTACAACTGGGTGGGAATCTATCTAGTGAAGGGTACTGACCTGAAGCTGGCGGCCTGGGCCGGCCCTGCGGCCACCGTCCACACGACAATCCCCATCGGCAAGGGCGTCTGCGGATGGGCCGCAAAGTCAGGGAGGACAGAGATAGTATCCGACGTCAGCAAGGACTCCCGGTACCTCGAGTGCTTCGCGAACACGAAGTCGGAGATCGTGGTCCCTGTGCTCTTAGAGGGGCGGGTGGTGGGCGAGATCGACATCGACAGCGACGAGCTCAACGCACATTCGTCAATCGACAGGGAGTTCCTGGAGGCCGTCGCCGCCAAGATTGCCAAACACTGCATCGCCTAGTTAGAGCCGGGTAGCTGTTGACCAACTTGACCATTAATGCATTATAATGGCTGTTATAATGCTTAAATATTCATGCACGCGACACTGGAATCGATTCTGAGTTGACTAAGCTGGAGATACGCGACCTCCACGTTTCCGTGGAAGGGAATGAGATCCTGAAGGGCGTCGATCTTACGATAAACCAGGGAGAGGTGCACGCTCTGATGGGCCCCAACGGGTCGGGCAAGAGCACCCTTGCCTTCACCCTGCTCGGGCACACGAAGTACAAGGTCACGAAGGGTGACATCCTTATCGACGGCCAGAGTATCCTCGGCTTCACCCCGGACAAGAGGGCGAAAAGCGGGCTCTTCCTCGCGTTCCAGTACCCCATAACGGTACCAGGCGTAACCATGTTCTCCTTCCTGCGGGCGGCATACAACTCGGTCCACACCGACGAGAAGAACCAGGCACCGACGCTCTTCGAGTTCAGGGAGGCCATGAACGAGAAGATGAAGCTCCTCGGGGTCGACGAGTCCTTCATGAACCGATACCTGAACGAGGGGTTCTCGGGAGGGGAGAAGAAGAGGGCGGAGATCCTCCAGCTCGCACTCATGAAGCCGAAGTTCGCGATCCTCGATGAGACCGACTCGGGTCTCGACATCGACGCCCTTCGGGTCGTGGCCGAGGGCGTGAGCAAGCTGGCGGGGAACGATCTGGGCGTCCTGATAATCACCCACTACCAGCGGATCCTGAAGTACATCAAGCCTAACTTTGTCCACGTGCTCTACGAGGGCAAGATAACCGCATCCGGAGGGGAGGAGCTTTCTCTGAAGCTCGAAGAGAAGGGCTACAGCTGGCTGAAGGAACGGGCCGGGGTCGTGGCCTAGGATGTCTCGAGAAGGGCTCTGTCAAGTCTCCGTCGGTTTAAAGGACCCTTGGAGAGGTGTAAAACTTCGTCGGGAAGACATATCTGGCCTTGTCGTTGAGTAGATTGTTAGGGATTTTGGGTAGGTATAACCTATATATGCATGTGAAATATCCATATATACGTGAGCGAAATGGACAAAATCCAACTGGTAGATGCGTTCGGTAGCGAAGCACGCCTGCTCATAATGGGAGCCATTTCTGACAAGCCTCGATACATCAGCCAGATTGTCGGTGACACGGGACTCACAAGACCCGCAGTTTGTTTTCATCTTGGGGTCTTGGAGAGGGTTGACCTCGTGTCTTCGACTTACGAAGTAATAGAACCTCCAAACTCTCCTGCGGGTCGAGCAGCGCGGGTCTACACCCTAAACAAGGACAAGTATCGCGAGGCGCGTGTCGCATTCGAGAAACTTGCCCCAGAGATCAAGTAACAGACTTCGCAACCGCGACTTCCGTAATGAGGTCGATTATTGACTTAACTCTCTCGTTCAATAATCGCAACCTCTCCTCCATCTTTTCTCTGTCTATTTCTCCTGATTCTTTCGCGTACAAATCATGGGGAAGATTTACGATATCGGGGAAGCATTCTACTTTCCAAGACATGTTATGATAATCGAGCTTGAAGCCCAAGGTTTCAAGCTCTATAGGGTGAGGAGTCAAGCCTTCCACGAGTAAGTGGTCGGAATCCATGAAGAAGCATTCTCCCTCTTCGTCCAGCATCCGCCTGAACTGTCCAATCGTCGTTACGAACACCATGCCCTCAGGAGACCCGTAAACCCATCGGTAAAAGGTAAGACTCCCGTTACATTTTATTCCGGCGGCTCCCAGTCCCATCTTGATTATGTGTATCATGGGACTGTCTTCGCTACTCAATTTTCCACGTTCCGTCCCACCCCTTCAACGGCATTTAAGTCTCTATCCTCTGAGTTTGGTCGGCTCGCGTTCTGTATGATAGTCAACCACTTGTTCTCTCCCTTGACCTCGATCCCCGCCTTCGCTGCGGGAGTCTGTCCGTCCAAGCCGGAGTGCGGTCTGATGAAGTTGTGGTGAATCTGCATCCCCTTCAGGATTGGGCTGTCTTGGGTCTTGAGAGAGCGCATGGTCTTCTCGCGGTCTCTTAGCTCTCCGTTGAACGACTCCATCTTGTTGTTGTTCCGGTCTCCGGCCAAGTGGATGTGCGAGATGTGGATTGGGGAATCCCTCCGGTTCGTCCTGAATTCCTTGTTGAACGCTTGGTGAAAGTTCGCCGCTCCGTCGGTGATGAATACCTCCGGCTTCTTCTCCGCGACCTCCATCCCGTCCTTGAGTAGCGGTCTGATGTCGCTCGTCCCCTTATAGTCCGCGACCTCTTGGGCAATCCAGAACCTTGTCTGGTCGTCCATCAGCGCGAAGAGATACTTCATGTTGCCCTTGACCTTGAGATAGAGTTCGTCCGCCCTCCAGACCGAGCCGACGTTAGGCGTGATTCGGTCGAGATACCTGTTCATCAGACCGACATACTTCGTTATCCAGTTGTGGATTGTCTGGTGGGAGACCTCCGCGCCCATGAGCCTCAACGATTCCGCCGTCTTCCGAAGGCTCTCGCCAGAGAAGTAGAGTTGCATCGCCGAAGTGATCGCTTGCGGGTTGTGCTTCATCTTCTCGAATCCAAGGTTTATCGTGAAATACTTCTTGCACTCAAGACAGTTGAACTTCTGGATGTCTCCGTGCTTGTTGCGCCTCAGTCCGTCCTTTACGATGTGCTTCGAGCCGCAGAAGATACAGGAGTCGGTATTGACTATCGGGGCGAGGATTTGGTTCTCGACCTCCGCCCTCACCTTGAGGGAAAGCTGAACCGCGAGGATGTGCTTACACTCGACGCTCCGAAACATCGCGTCGGGACATGAGCAGAGCCATCCAAGCTCCGTCTGGAGGACTTGGTAATCTCCCCCGCTCGACTGGGACTTTACCTTGTATTCGTTCTGGTCAATCCTCTTGATTGCATCGCCCTTCTCGAATATCATCCTTCCCCGGACTTCACGGAGGACTTGGACGGTAGCCATGCTTACCAGCCCCTGCTCATCCGTGTGTATCTTCGGCTTCGGCTTACGGATTTCCATTTTGCGGTTGTCATCTTCGCACCTATGGGTAGGTAGACGTATCACTATATAGATGTATCTACCTACGCTCAATCGCTTGAAAGCGTAGTGTTATATACCTACACATTAGGGTATGGATGTTATGAGCAATAGCTTGGAATCGAAGACTGCGGTAGCAAGACCTGACTCCAAGTCCCTTCGGGCGACAGTCCCAGAGGGGATAGTCGCGTTCCTCGGCCTCGCGTCGGGAGACACGCTCGACTGGAAGATGGAGTTCAGGAACAACGAAAGGATCGTAGAAGTAAGGAAGGCGAGGAAGAAATGAGTGATTCAGGGCCAGAGTGGCAAGATATCCCATTATGGAAAGAAGCAGAGGCGATCTATCAAAGATGGAAGAACGAGGAGTTCGACTTTGATGCCAAGAATCCAGATGCGAAAATGGTAATTGAACAGAGCTACATGGATGGCCCGTCGTATGGGCAGAAGGGGAAGACATACTCCAAGAAGAAGGGCACTCTTGTCAGTTTGTTCTCGGACGCGCTTGCCGAGTGGCCCAGTTTGAGAGTGATGAGTCCTCAGTGGGTTCTCCCTGCGCGTTATCTCATTAATGCATATGCGACCGCACGTTCTCACGGATGCATAGTTGCAGGGCCTTCTATCAAGAAGGAACTGGGAGAGCGAGAGCACCGAATCGTCCAACTTGATTCTGAGAATGAAGGACTGAAAGCAAAGTTGGCGGAGTGGGAAGGCAAATACCAGAAATGTTTCGAACATGCTAACGGGCTCGAAATCAAACTAGCAGAAATCGAGAACTCGAAGGACGCTCAAAGGCAAGCTGACATAAGGGATTCAATGAGGTCGGGGGGCGGTACAAACCAGAGCGAGGTAAAACCCAATGACGACTGAATTCATCGGCCTTCCGAATCCGGTTCAGGAGATAGTAGTTGATTTCACCTACGAGACGGAAAACGAGGATGGGGACAAGACCATTCACGCCTATTCAATTGATGGGCGAATCCTCCTCATCACCAAGCCAAACCCCACCAAATTAGCTAGACTCGTGGAGGCCGAGACGATGCTAAAGAGACCCGACGAAACTTTACAACAGAAAAACCACAGAGACTCCGCCGGAGACTTGACAGACCCTCGAGAAGCAATTGTTATATAGTTATAACATTAGTAATAATGTGAACTATGTATGACATCTGCCTCCGAGATTGTAACTGACGATTATCAGGCGAAGTACGGGTTCGCCGACTCGACCGCCTATCTCGACCACAGCCACAAGGGGATTAACGAGGACGTCGTGAAGGAGATCTCACGGATTCGCGACGAGCCGATATGGATGGAGGAGTTCAGGCTCAGGGCGCTGAAGAACTTCCTCGCGCGCCCAGTCCCGGAGTGGGGAGTCGACCTCTCTCCGATACACTTCCAGGACTTCTACTACTACGCCCAGCCTGCAAAGGAGACGGCGAAGAAGTGGGAGGACGTCCCACCGGAGATCCGGAACACGTTCGAGAAGCTGGGCATCCCAGAGGCCGAGCGCAAGTTCCTCGCGGGTGTCGGAGCGATATACGAGAGCCAGGAGGTCTACAACAGCCTTCAGAAGGATCTCACGGCGCAGGGCGTGATCTTCACGAGCGTCGGGAACGCGGTGAAGGAGTACCCCGACCTGATCAAGAAGTACATGGGTTCGATCATCCCGGCGAGCGACAACAAGTTCGCGGCGCTCAACAGCGCAGTCTGGAGCGACGGCCCGTTCATCTACATCCCAGAGGGGGTCAAGATTGCGATGCCCCTACAGTCCTACTTCAGGATCAACGCACAGGGGATGGGCCAGTTCGAGAGGACGCTGATAGTCGCCGAGCCCAACAGCGAGGTCCAGTACATTGAGGGCTGCACCGCCGCCATGTACCAAAAGTCGATGCTCCACGCTGCGGTCGTCGAGCTCATGGCAAAGAAGGGCGCCAAGATCAAGTACATCACGATTCAGAACTGGAGTAAGAACGTCTACAACCTCGTGACGAAGCGGGCGCACGCCTACGAGGACGCGAGCGTCACCTGGCTGAACGGCGAGGTGGGATCGGGAAGGAACATGAAGTATCCTTCGATCTACCTCCTCGGACGCCACGCGAGGGCCGAGATACTCTCGATGGCCTACGCCGGCGCGAACCAGATCCAGGACACGGGCGGGAAGGTCGTCCACCTCGCCTCGGATACATCATCCAAGATCATATCGAAGTCGGTCTCCAAGGATGGAGGGATCGCGGTCTACAGGGGCCTGCTCCACATCGCGAGAGGCGCGCACAACGTAAAGTCCACCGTCAGATGTGACGCTCTGCTCCTTGACGAGCAGTCGAAGACCTCGACCTTCCCATACATGGAGGTCATGGCCGAGGACGCGACCCTCACCCACGAAGCAAGCGTAGGCAAGGTCGGCGAGGACCAGATCTTCTACCTTATGGCGCGAGGGATTAGCGAGAGGGACGCGCTCAGCATGATCGTCAACGGGTTCGTCGAACCGTTCACCAAGGAGCTGCCCATGATTTACGCGATCGAGCTCAACAGGCTGATGGCGCTCGAGATGACGGGCGCGGTAGGTTAAACAACCATACCCGGTGCGGGTGTTCCCATGGCCCAGCAAACGATGGGCGCGTTCACCGAGGACAAGGTCGACGCACTTTCAAGAACCCTGAAGGAGCCGGAGTGGCTCAGGTCATTCCGGATCGGCGCTCTAGGCGAGTTCCTCAAGCTCCCCCTGGAGCTTTCGCCGCTCTACACCAAGTACACCGGTGTCTCGCAGTTCGACCCGGCCCAGTTCCCGGTCGCGCCTCCGAACGAGGTCCTCGACCTCCGCTCTCACTTCGAGGGCCACCTCACCGGCAAGGAGACGAACATAATCCTCCAGGGGAACTCCAACACCATCCACGTGGACCTCGACGAATCGCTCGCCAAGAGCGGGCTCGAGGTCATGACGATTCACGAGGCCATCTCCAGGAAGGAGGGCCTGATGCGCGGCCTGTTTGAGGACAAGCTGGCCAAGTCGAGCGGGGAGAAGTTTGCGGCATTCAACAACGCCTTCTTCAACACGGGGACTTTCATCCACGTTCCTCAGGGCGTCGAGATATCCTCGCCTCTCCGGAAGATGCTGATTGTCAAGAACCCCGGGACCAGCGTCATCGACCAGTCGATGATCTACGCCGAGGATACCTCAAGGATGAACTTCCTGGAGGAGCTCTACACCGGAGCCGCCGAGAAGGACTACCTGGTCAGCTCTCTGCTTGAGGTGAGGGCTGGGAAGTCATCGCACGTCGACGTCAGCTCGCTTCAGCTCCTTGATGAGAAGGGGACCTACCTGACCAACAAGAAGGTCGACGCCGCGAGCGATTCGCACGTCAACATCACCTCAATCTTCCTGGGCTCGACCATCTCGCGCTCCCGGATGGACATGGTGATGTCCGGGAGGGGCTCGATCGTCGAAGGGTTCGAGGTCTTCTTCTGCAACCGGAAGCAGCGGTTCGACCTCGAGTCCAACCTAATCCACAACGCCCCGGACACGACTGCCGCTCTCCACGCGAGAGGGGTGCTGAAGGATCAGTCGCAGTCAATATTCAAGGGGATGATAAAGATCAACCACGTCGCGAAGAACGCCAGTTCCTACCTGGCGCACCACGCGATGATCCTGGACAAGGGCGCCCGCTCCGACGGAATCCCGGGGCTGGACATCGAGACCAACGAGGTCAAGGCGACTCACTCGGCCTCGGTGGCCCAGGTCGACGAGGACCAGATCTTCTACCTGAGGGCGAGGGGCCTGCCCGAGGACGAGGCCAAGAAGATGATAATCCTCGGTTTCTTCGAGCCGGTCGTCTCTAGGATACCGGTCGAGATGGCCCGGGAAGGCGCGAAGTTCATCATCGAGGGCAAGTGGTACGGAGAGAGGCGCAGGCTCATCGACACGGAGGCCCTCATGGCGATAACGGGCGAGGCGCCGGTCGAGGTCAAGCAGTCCGGGGATATCTTCGAAAGGCACTACAAGTACAGAGGGTGAAAGGCGACGGGTCACTTTGTGCGGGCCCTGCCTCTTTCAGAGCTGCAGCCCGGTACGATGGCCGGGGTGGAGCTCGAGGGGGTGAAGGTCCTTCTCTCCAACCTCGAGGGGGAGGTCCACGCGGTCTCGGGCGTCTGTACCCACGAGGATTACGACCTCTCCGAAGGGTTCATCCTGGACGGCGTGGTCGTCTGCACGCTCCATCTCTCCCAGTTCGACCTCAAGACGGGCGAGGTCTACAACCCTCCCGCGACGGTCCCGCTGAGAGTCCTCAATGTTAAAATACAGGAAGATGCCATTTTTGTCGAGGTCTAGGCCGTTGGGTGATCACATTTGTTGAAGTCCCAGTCGCTCGATGTCGAGCAGGTGAGGAAGGACTTCCCAATACTGAAGCGGAAGATCCACGGCAAGCGCCTCGTCTATCTTGACAACGCCGCCACTACCCAGAAGCCGAGATCTGTCATAAGATCGATGGTGGATTTCTACAGCAAGCACAACGCGAACCCCCACAGGGGCGTTCACCAGCTCAGCATCGAGTCCACCGAGGCGTTCGACGCCGGGAGGAAGAAGGTCGTGTCGTTCATCAATGCATCCGCTTTCGAGGAGATAGTCTACACGAGGGGGGCGACCGAGTCGCTGAACCTCGTTAGGTACGCCTGGGGGAGCCGCCACATCAAGAAGGGAGACCTCATCGTGCTCACGATAATGGAGCACCACAGCAACATCGTCCCCTGGCAGCTCCTGGCCCGGGAGGTCGGTGCTCGGATAGAGTACGTTGGAGTAACCCCCGACGGTTCCCTGAGATTCGAGGAGCTGGAGGCGCTAATGGGCCAATCCCCCGCTCTGGTAGCCTTCACCCAGTCCTCGAACGTCCTCGGGACGATAAATGACGCCCAGAAGATCTGCTCGATGGGCCGCCGGGCCGGCGCCACGACGGTCGTCGACGCGGCGCAGTCTGTTCCCCATATGCAGGTCGACGTCCAGAAGATTGGTTGCGATTTCCTGGCCTTCTCAGGCCACAAGATGCTCGGGCCTACCGGGATCGGGGTGCTCTACGGCCGGAAGGAGATTCTCGCGGAGATGGAGCCGTTCCTCAGCGGCGGGGACATGATAAAGGAGGTCCACATCTCGGGAGCCAGATGGAACGACCTGCCCTACAAGTTCGAGGCCGGGACGCAGAACGTCGAGGGCGCCGTGGGGCTCGGAGCGGCCATCGACTATCTCAACTCGCTCGGGATGGACAAGGTGAGGAGCCATGAAGAGCAACTCGCGGCCTACGCGCTGGAACAGATGGGGAGCGTCCCCGGGATAACCGTCTACGGTCCGAAGGACGTCTCGCTCAGAGGCGGTGTCGTCTCCTTCAACCTCGGAGACATCCACCCGCACGACCTCGCATCCATCCTAGACGAAGAGGGGGTAGCGATCCGCTCAGGCATGCACTGCGCACAGCCGCTCCTGGAGAGCATGGGGCTCTCAGCCACGAGCAGGGCCAGCTTCTACGTCTACAACTCCTACGACGACGTCGATGCGCTTATGGGCGCTCTCTCAAAGGCACGGAGGATCTTCTGCCTATGAGCAGCAGCGACATCTACAGGGAACTGATACTCGACTACTACCGGAACCCCCGCAACTTCGGTAAGCTTGACCCTCACGATATCGAGGCGAGGGACTCCAACCCGCTCTGCGGCGACGAGATCGAGATACAGGTGAAGGTCTCTGCAGACCAGAAGATAGAGGACATCCACTTCCTCGGAAAGGGGTGCGCCATCAGTCAGGCCTCCGCGTCGATGCTTACGGAGCTCGCAAAGGGGAAGCCGCTCGAGTGGGTGAAGGAGCTCTCGAAGGGTGACATCCTGAAGATGCTCGGCACGTCCGACCTTGGGCCCGCGAGGATAAAGTGCGCCCTCCTCTCGATGAAGGTCCTGAAGACGGGCGTCTATGGCTACCTCGGGGCCGCCCTGGACGAGCCTGCGGACCACTAGGCCCCCGACCTTCTTTGCCGAGCCGACCACCAGTACGTCGCATGAACTCGTCTCATACGGGACATCTTCGATCGCGATCTCCTTCGCAGAAAAGACCTTGGTCCACAATTCCGGCGGGTTCAGCCCTTGGAGTAACGGGCGACGCGGACACTATCAGTCTGATGAGCCAGACGCACGGCGGTTTCGACCGCCCAGGGCGCCCTCAGGAGGCGATATTGCCCGTTTCGACCTCGCAAAGTATTTATGCTGTTCAGAAATCGAGCGTGGTTTACGGAAGCCGGTAGTTGCCTCAATTCAAGTACAGTTTCAAGGCATTTGACCCAGCGATTCATGTCAGGGCTAGCGGGAGGGAGGTTGACATCTCCCCCAAGGCGGCTCGCGAGATCTGCAACACTATTCGAATGATGACGCTGACGAAGGCGATCGCGCTCCTCGAGAGGGTTGAAGAAATGAAGAGTCCAATCCCTTTCAGGCGACACAAGCTCAAGGTCGGCCACAGGAGCGAGCTGGTCGGTTTCCCAACGGGGTCATATCCGGTAAAGCCGGCGAAGGCCATCCTCTCGATTTTGCGCAACCTGCAGGCGAACTGTGAGTTCAAGGGGTTAGACCCCGATAGGGTCCGTCTGATCCATTCATCCGCGTTAGCGGGAAGGGTCCTGAAAGATTTCGTTCCTAGGGCGCACGGAAGCAGCAGCCCCAACTTCCACATCCTGGTCCATGTCGAGTTCGTCGGGAGAGAACTCTGATGTCTGCCTCCGAGAAGAGCGCAGTGAAGAGTATCCTCGCGATGCACCGCACCTATGCGGAGATCGACGAGTATCTCGAGAAGGAACTCAGAGAGGCGGGCTATGCAGGCGTTGATATTCAGAAGAATCCTATCGGTTCAAGAATCACGGTCTACGTAACCCGTCCGGGCCTCGCCATAGGCCGGCGCGGCACCGGCATCAAGGACCTGACAGAGCGAGTCGCGGCGAAGTTCCCGCTCCCCAACCCTCAAATCGCGGTCTCCGAGGTCGAACAACCAGAGCTCAACCCGCGCATTATGGCTGCCCGGACTGCCCAGATCGTCGCCCGTGGCACTGCGTTCAGGCGTGCTGCCACTTGGACCATGAACTCGATAATGGCAGCGGGTGCGTCAGGGGTCGAGATCGGCGTCGCTGGCAAGCTGAGGAGCGACAGGTCGCACAGTGAGAAGTACAGGATGGGCGTGGTCCCGAAGAGCGGCGAGGCATCCAAGCGGGTCGTCCGCGAGGCCACCACCGACGTCCTGCTCAAGCTCGGACTTTATGGTATTCAGGTCAAGATAGCGCTGAAGGACCTCGTTCCTCCGATGGTCGAGTACGTGGAGCAGGCCGTCGAAGCGCCTCCTGCGCCCGAGGCACCTGCAGCCCCCCAGGCTCCACAGGCTACAGAGGCCCCGACGGTGGCCGAGCCCGCGGTCGTAGCCGCGGAGGCTCCAGCCGTGAAGACTGAGGCGCCCCAGGAAGAGGTGAAGCCTGCCCTTCACACCAAGACCCGCCGAAGGCAGCCGAAGGCGGAACCAAAGACGGAGCCGGTCGAGGACCAGCCAGTAGAGGCGAAGCCCGAGGAAGCGGCGACGGTACAGACGGAAGTGAAGGCTGAGGAAAAGGAAGAAGCGGCGGTCGAAGCTCCTGAGGAAGCGACGGTAGCGCCAGCAGAGGCGGCCGTGGCGGAGAAGGCAGAGGAACCAGAAGCTGTAGAAACGGTGGAACAAGTTGCCAAGAGTGAAAGCAAAGAATCTTAGGGAACAGGACTCGGACCAGCTCCGGGACCGGCTGTTCGAGCTCAGAGGAGAGCTCATGAAGCTAAGTGGCCTGGCAGCGCGAGGGATGATCCAGAAGCAGTCAGGGAAGATCCCACGGATACGAAAGGACATCGCCCGGGTTCTGACGATAATGAAGGAGAAGGGTATTACCGAATGATTCAGCTCCTCGGAAAGGAAGTTGCGATCGTACAGAGCGCAAACCCGCTCCTTGTCGGAGTCCGCGGAACGCTCGCCCTGGAGAGCATGCGGATGATAACGATTGTCTCAGGAACGAAGAAGATCACGGTAGCGAAGACCGGCACGGTGCTCCAGCTGCAAGAAAGCGGCAAGGTTGTGCTAGGGGATGAGATGAACGGAAGGATTGAAGACAGGCTCTCGAGGGGGTCAAAGGTATGAGTTCTGCCGGACTGATGGTCCCTCCTCCCAAGAAGACCTGCGGCGACTCACGCTGCCCCTTCCATGGACACGTGAAGGTCCGCGGCAAGATCCTCACGGGCAGAGTGGTCTCGATCTCAGACAAGCAGACGGTCGTCATCCAGAGAGAGTTCCTCTACAAGATTCAGAAGTACAACAGGTACGAAAGGCGGAGAGGGAAGGTCCACGCGCATATGTCTCCCTGCATGGAGGTAAAGGAGGGTGACGTGGTCACGATCGCCGAGTGCAGGCCTCTCTCCAAGACGATCTCGTTCGTGGTCGTGCAGGCAGGGAGCGGCGAGTAGACATGTCAACCAAGTCAAGGGCCGTATCTGCGAAGGGAGTCGAGGAATTCAAGACCTACATCACGAGAGCTCTTCCGCTCAACGCCGTAATTACGTGCGCAGACAACACGGGCGCCAAGACCCTCAGGATAATCATGGTGTCGAAGGCCAAGACCAGGCTCAGCAGGTATCCTGCCGCCTCGGTCGGCGATCACGTCCTCGTCGTGGTGAAGAGGGGCCCTCCAGATCTCAGGAAACAGACCTTCGGCGCCGTGATCGTGAGACAGAAGTATGCCGTCCGGCGAGTGAGCGGTCTGCGGGTATGCTTCGAGGATAACGCGGCCGTACTGGTAACTCCGGAAGGCGAGATGAAGGGTACCGATATAAAGGGACCCGTGGCGAGCGAGGCAGCTGAGAAGTGGCCAAGGCTTGCTAACATCGCCTCGATAGTTGTATAGGTGATTATGAAGTGAAATTTGGCTCTCCGTTATCTGAAGAATTGAAGCTCAAGTACAAGAAGAAGACCATCAGGCCAAGGAAAGGCGACTCGGTCAAGATAGTACGGGGAGGTTTCAAGGGCATCGAAGGGAAGGTCTCTCGCGTGGACGGCCAGAAGGGGAAGCTCTTCGTGGAAGGGGTCAACCGGGAGAAGATTGCGGGAGGGACCGCTCTCGCCCCGATAGACGCCTCGAAGGTAGTAGTCACCAGTGTGGATCTCGACGACAAGCTCAGGAAGCGCAGGATACAGGGAGAGTAGAGTCTGAATGGCAAAGAAGAGCGGTAGTAAGAGTCTCAAGCGCCTGAGCGCCCCGCGCTCGTGGGACATAGAGAGGAAATCCAGCCGCTTCATCATCAGGCCCTCACCGGGTCCGTACTCGATCGAGCGCTCGTATTCGCTGGGCGTGGCCATCCGTGACCTTCTTCACCTGGTCCAGAACAAGAGGGAGATTGACAACGTCCTCTCGCACTCGCAGGTGCTCGTCGACGGGGTTGCACGCAAGAACGCCTCGTTCCCAGTCGGCCTCTTCAACGTGATAACGGTGCCCAAGGAGGGGGTTTCGTTCAGGCTCATCCCTTCGTCCGACGGCCTCAAGGCCCGCAAGGTCGGGAAGGACCAGTCGAACCTGAAACTCTGCAGGATCAGCTCGAAGTCCAAGACTTCAGGCGGTCGCATTCAGTATGGATTCCACGACGGCCGGTCGATGCTCAACGACGCCCTGGCTCTCTCTCCAGGGGACGCTGTCCTGATGAAGGTCCCGGAGCAGAGCGTCGTCTCAAGCGTCAAGCTGAGCAAAGGGTCGCTCGGTCTGATCCTCTCGGGCGAGAGGGCAGGCCTGGTCGGCAAGATCTCCGACGTCAAGAAGGGCACCGTCTCGAGGGAGAAGATGGTCACGATATCACTCCCTGCGGGAGAGACAGAGCTCCCTGCCCGGCTGATCTTCCCCGTCGGGACCGAGACCCCGGCGATAGAGGTGCAAGAGTAGAATGAGTCAGACTGAGACCGTGGCCAGCCCTATGCGAGAGATTACGGTGGGCAAGATAGTGGTTAACATCGGCGTTGGCAAGTCGGGGGAGGCCGTGGAGCGCGCCAGAAAAGTCCTGGAGCTGATCACGGGGCAGAAGCCGAACTCGCGCAAGTCCAAGAAGTCAATTAGGGAGTTCGGGATTCACAAGGGCGAGCCCATAGGGCTGGTCGTCACGATTAGGGGCGCGGGGACTAACGAGCTGATCGCCCGTCTCCTGGCAGCCCGCGAGAAGAAGATATCCGAATCGAGCTTCGACGATAGGGGAAGCGTCTCCTTCGGTCTCAAGGAGCACATAGAGATCCCGGGAATCAGGTACGACCCGGAGATAGGTATCTGGGGGATGAACGTCTCGGTCCTGCTCGAGAGGCCGGGCGGAAGGGTCTCGAGAAGGCTGCACAAGCCCGGGCGCATCGGGAAAGGCCACGTGGTAAGCAAGATGGAAGCGATTGAGTACTTCAAGAATCAGTTCGGGGTGACCTTGCTGTGAAGGAACGACATCCTAAGGTCAGAAAGTACGGCAAGTCGACGCGATACTGCAGGCGCTGCGGCCAGTACGGCGCGGTCATACGGAGCTACGACCTGATCCTTTGCAGGCAGTGCTTCCGCGAGGTCGCTGAGAAGCTCGGCTTCAGGAAATACGACTAGGAGAGATGGTTAATTGACAGTCACCAACATACTCGCAAACCTCTTCGCCTCGCTCCAGAACGCCGAGATGCGGAGGAAGAAGGAGGCCGTGATAATCCCGGCCTCGAACCTGGCGAGCGAGGTCATGCGCGTCCTCCAGAAGAAGCGGTACATCGGAGAGTTCGAGTTCGTCGACGACGGCGTCTCCGGGAAGCTGAGGGTCCAGCTGCTGGGGCGCATCAACAAGTGCGGAGCGATAATCCCGCGGTACCCCATCAAGGCGAAGGACTACACCAAGTGGGAGAGCCGCTACCTGCCGGCCGTCGGGGTTGGGATGCTTATCGTCTCGACGCCCGAAGGAGTCCTGTCGCACACAGAGGCACAAGAGAAGAACGTTGGAGGGAGATTGCTTGGCTACGTCTACTAAGGGTCCCGCGGTCCACGCTGTGGACCTGATCAAGGGCGTGACCGCCTCGGTCGACGGGAGAGTCCTCTCGGTGAAGGGACCACTCGGGACCGTGAAGAAGAACTTCAACAAGATTCACGTCAACATCGGTCTCGATTCGGGCAAAGTTCAGATCACCTCGTTCTCGGGAAAGAAGAAGGACGTGGTCTCATCCAACACAGTCTCGTCGCTCGTGAGGAACATGGTCACGGGCGTGACCGAGGGCTACCTCTACAAGATGAAGGTCGTCTTCGCCCACTTCCCTGTCACGGTCAAGGTGAAGGGGAACACCGTGGTGGTCGAGAACTTCATGGGAGAGCGCTCCGCCCGGGTCACCAAGATCGTCGGTGACTGCAAGGTGACCATAGACGGGGACGATATTATTATTAAGGGTGTCTCGCTCGAGGACGTTGGACAGACTTCTGCTAATCTAGAACAGGCCACCAAGATCAAGCGCAAGGACCAAAGGATCTTCTTGGATGGCGTCTACGTCTACGAGAAGAAGAAAGGCTGGTAAAAAATGCCCAAGAAATCCGCAAAAAAGATGGACACAGAGGCCCCCAAACTCGAGAAGCTCCTCGAGGTCAGGAGAACCATAGCGGAGCATAGGCCGGTGTTCTTGAGACCAGAGAGCTGGCGGTACGTCCGCATCCATCCGGAGTGGAGGAAGCCGAAGGGGATGGACAATAAGATCAGAAAGTCGTTCAAGGGCTATCCCAAGAGGGTCAAGGTTGGCTACAGGGGCCCGCACGAGGTAAGGGGCTACCATTCGAGCGGTCACACCGAGGTTCTGGTATACAACACGCACGACTTGATGAAGGTCGTCCCGGAGAAGGACGTCGTCAGGATAGGCCGCACCGTAGGCGGGAGGAAGCGGGTGGAGATCCTGAAGAGGGCATCCGAGCTGGGACTCAGGGTCCTGAACCCACAAAGGTTGAGAATAATTGAACCTAAGAAGTAAGAGAAGGCTCGCGGCCGATGTCCTCGGCGTCGGCAAGGACCGGATTATATTCGACCCGGAGGCGCAGGACCTCATCCAGGACGCGATTACCAGGAGCACCATCCGCGGTCTCGCCGGCATGGGCGGGATCAAGGTAGCGCCGGTCCAGGGCATCTCCAGAGGGAGGACCCGGACGAAGCACAAGAAGGGCAAGTCACGCGGACAAGGCTCTATGAGGGGCACCAAGACCGCGAGGACGGCGCGGAAGACTGTCTGGGTCATGAAGGTCAGGGCACTCAGGTGGAGGCTCAAGGTCGCCCGCGACAGGAACGAGATATCCAAGGACCAGTACCGGAAGCTCTACAGGCAGGTCAAGGGCGGCCAGGTCAGGGGAGTCAAGCACCTGTACGAGATAATGAAGGAGACACGGCGATAGAGATGGGAGATTACGTCCCGATGTACCGCAGGCGGAGGAGCGGCGCCACGAACTACGGCGCCCGAAGGAAGGCAATCTCATCCAGGGGTACGCTGCTCGCGGTAAGGGTATCCAACAAGAACGTGTCCGCCCAGTTCCTCAGCCCGACCGTCACGGGCGACCTGGTGCTCGCGTCGGCGCACTCTCACGCTCTAAGAAAGCTCGGATGGACGGGGTCGCTAAAGTCGCTCCCGGCTTGCTACCTGCTCGGCCTCTGGGCTGGACGGAACGCAAAGTCCAAGGGGGTGGAGAGCGCCTTCCTCTACAACGGCGTGGCGCCGTTCGTCAAGGGTTCGAGGATCTCGGCGTTCGTGAAGGGAGTCATCGACGGCGGCGTCCAGATACCATTCTCCGAGGAGGCGATGCCCTCCGAGGACAGGCTGAAGGGAGAGAACATCGCCAAGTACGCTACGGAGCTGGCCAAGGACAAGGAGGCATACGACAAGCGGTTCTCCGGGCTGCTCAAGAAGGGGTTCCGGCCTGAAGATTACGCTAAGAACTACACTCGCACCAAAGATGCGATAGTGGGGGCCAAGTAATGTCGGACCGTAGAAGGCGAGACGACAGAGAAGAGGCACCCTGGGTCCCGCGCACCAAGCTCGGCAAGATGGTCCAAGAGGGCAAGATGACCTCGCTGGACGAGATATTCCAGCTGGGTCTTAAGCTGAGGGAGCCCGAGATCGTCAAGACGCTGGTACCAGACCTCAAGTCCGAGGTCGTCAGTGTCGGCATCGTCCAGAAGCAGACCGACGCGGGTGAACTCACCCGGTTTGGGGCGGTCGTGGCCGTCGGGAACGGTAACGGTTTCTTCGGAGTCGGCAAGGGCAAGGCCGCGCAGATGAAGTCGGCGATCGACAAGGCGACGAACGATGCCCTCTTGAACGTGATTCCCGTCCAGATTGGATGCGGGAGCTGGGAGTGCAGGTGCGGAACGAAGCACTCGGTCCCATACAGGATAGTCGGGAAGGCGGGGAGCGTGCGCGTCGAGCTCCTGCCCGCCCCGAGGTCTCTCGGGACAGTCGCAGGGCCCGCTCTCGCGAACCTGCTGGCGCTCGCAGGGATAAAGGACGTATGGGCTAGGACCTTCGGCTCCACCGACACGCTTTCGTCCCTCGCGAACGCAGTCTACGACGCGTTCTCAAAGTCCAGAGGATTGAATGTGTGAGTGAATGAAAAAATGACTAGCCTTATCGTAGTGAACCTTCACGGCCTGATAAACACACGGGCGGAGGTCCGCACCACCCTCATCGAACTGGGCATCGGGAAGCGCTTCGCCGCGACGGTAGTCGTGGACGACCCCTCGACGGTGGGGGCGCTTCACCTCTGCAAGGACTACATCGCGTGGAGCGAGGTCGACGCTCAGATGCTGGAGTCGCTCCTCAAGACCAGGGGACGCGTCAGCAACTCCAAGACCCTCGACGAGGAGTCGCTCAAACTGATGGGATACAAGGACCACTCAGACCTCGCCTCCAAGATGATCAAGGGCGCTTCAATCCTGTCCTCGGTCCCCGGGCTGAAGCCGTACTTCGGGCTCTCACCACCCCGTGGTGGATTCAAGCGCTCCTCGAGGCGGCAGTTCAGGGAAGGAGGAATCCTCGGAGAGAACCCCACCCTGCCCGACCTTGTCCGGAGGATGATGTAGGCGATGCCGACCAGACTTCGCAAGATGAGGAGGATGAGGGGATCGAGGACGATGGGTTACGGTCAGATAGGTCAGCACAGGCACTCTGGAAAGCAGGGTGGGCACGGGAACGCCGGACTCCACAAGCACAAGTGGTCGTGGCTGAACATCAACGACCCTGACCACTTCGGGAGAGACCCGTTCTTTGTCCCCGGCGCCCGCAAGGTCGCAAAGTGGCTGAACGTGGGCGACCTCGAGGCGATTGCCGAGCAGGGTACGGAGAGCCCCATCTCCCTGGACCTAGCGGCCATGGGTGTCGAGAAGCTACTGGGCTCTGGCAGTGTGAAGCGGGCCTTCAACGTGAAGGTCGACCTGTTCACAGAGAGAGCAAAGACAAAGCTTGAAGAAGCCGGTGGTAAGATAGTAGCCTAGACCGGAGTTTGCTTCTTTGGCTTCTATGAGAGATTTCGTCAAGAGCGCGGCGACGATTCTACCCGAGGTTCCGAAGCCGAAGCAGAAGCCCGGCCTCTCTGAGAAGTTCATCTGGACCGGCCTCGCCCTGGTCCTCTACCTGGTGATGGCGATCACCCCTCTCTACGACTATGGCAACAAGACCGACCAGTTCGCGTTCCTCAGGATAATCTTCGCCTCCAGCCAAGGGACCCTAATGGAGCTCGGGATCGGCCCCATCGTGACGGCCGGGCTGATTCTCCAGCTGCTGCAGGGGAGCGATCTGCTCAAGCTCGACCTCGGCAATCCCGACGACAGGGCGATCTTCGGCTCATCAACCAAGATACTCACGTTCGTAGTGATCGCGGTCGAGGCCGGCGCGTACATCCTCGGAGGGGCCCTGGGCGCCCTCGGGTCCAACCAAGCCATCGTCATCTTCTTCCAGCTCTTCCTTGCGAGCATAGTGGTCCTCCTGCTCGACGAGATGATCCAGAAGGGCTGGGGCATAGGCAGCGGGATCAGCCTCTTCATCCTCGGCGGCGTCGCGCAGACGTTCATGTGGTACACGTTCTCGCCTCAGCTGGTCAGCACGACCAACACGACCGGAGGACCGACTGTCATCTTCGGTTTCGTTCCGGCGTTCATCAGCGCGGCGTTCAACCACAACCTGGGGAGCATCGTGCTCCGACCGAACCAATACCCTGACCTGGTCACATTCATGCTAAGCATCGCGGTGATACTGTTCATCATCTACATCGAGGGGATGAGGGTGGAGGTCCCGATCACCTCAGTCAAGTTCAAGGGGTTCCAGGGCGTCTACCCCATCAAGCTGCTCTACGTCTCCAACATCCCGGTGATCCTGGTCTCCGCGCTCACCGCGAACGTGGCCTTCGTGGCGCGCCTCGTCTACAACGACGCGGGTAACGCATCATGGGTCCACTACCTGGTATCGGGCTACGACTCTAGCGGCAACCCGACGGGAGGCATCATCTACTACATCTCGCCGCCCCAGGGCCTCGCCGCCACCGCCGCCGACCCTCTGAGAGCGGTGATCTTCATCGCCTTCCTGGTATGCTTCGCAGTCCTCTTCGCCCGGATCTGGGTCGAGATAGGCGGCCTTTCGTCGAGAGCCGTCGCGAAGAACCTGATGAACGCAGACGTCCAGGTGCCCGGATTCAGGCGTTCCGGACTTTCACTGGAACAGGTGCTCAACCGCTACATCCCGCCGATCACTATAATCGGGGGCCTGATCATCGGCCTCGTCGCGTCGATCTCGGACTGCTTCGGGGTCTTCGGCACCGGCATAGGCCTCCTGCTCATGGTTGACATCATACTCCAGTACTACCAGATGCTCGTCAAGGAGCAGCTGGAGGAGTTCTCGCCGAGGCTGGCTGGAGTCCTAGGACAGACCTGATGCCCATGGGTCTCCGCATAGTCGTCGTCGGGATCGCGGGTGTCGGGAAGAGCACCGTCGTGCAAAAGTCGGTCGACTCCATCAAGGGCGCCTCTCTGGCCGTCTTCGGGACTGCAATGTTCGACGCGGCCAAGGAGCTGCACTGGGTCAAGCACAGGGACGAGATGAGGAAGCTCCCGGTCGAGAAGCAGAAGCGGCTCCAGACGATCGCGGCCAGGAAGATCAGCCGCGGCAGAGGAAAGGTCGTCTTCGTCGACACACACCTCTTCATCAGGACCCCCGAGGGGTTCTGGCCTGGCCTCCCGCTGGCCGTGATCCAGTCGCTGAAGCCCACCCACCTCCTGCTAATCGAGGCCGATGCGGCGGAGGTCGTGTCGAGGAGGGAGAACGACAAGACTCGTTACAGGGACAAGGTCACCGAAGCCGAGGTCTCAGCGGAACTGACGCTCGCGAGGACCTTCCTCTCGGCCGCCTCGCTCGTGAGCGGCGCCCCGATTTCATTCATCCGGAACCAGGAAGGGAAAGCCGATGAAGCGGCGGAACAGATACGCAAGATCGTGGGGAGCGCGACGGCATGAGCCTGGGCATCGGCATCCCCGAGACCACCCTGATAGTCACTCTCACCGCGATCGGGCTGGGCTTCGCATCCAACATCGCCACCAGGCTGCTCGTAGACCTGAAGAAGGAGAAGAGGCTCAGGGCCGAGACGTCCGCCTTCGACAAGGAACTGAGGCAGGCGATACAGAAGAAGGACAAGGCGAAGGAGGACAAGCTGAAGAAGCTGAAGCCCCAGATGGATCAGATGAAACTGAAGGCCTCGACCGGCCGCTTCAAGGTCCTGATCGTCACCTGGGTCCCGTTCATCCTCGTCTACTACTTCATGGCCGGAGAGCTGGGCGGACTAAGCACCGTCGTGGCCCACTCGCCCCTGCCAATCCCGTTCATCGTCTCGGGCACCGGGACGATGGTCCTGATCTGGTGGTATTTTCTCTCCTCGCTGACGTTCGGCACGCTGCTCAGCAAGCTCCTCGGCACCTCGCCGACGTGATGGGTCTTGGACGCCATCATAATGTGCGGAATGCCCGCCGTGGGTAAGACGACCGTCGCCAAGACGATCGCGTCGAAGCTGAACGTGCCCCTGGTCGGCGGCGGGGACATACTCAAGGAGATCGCCCTGGAACAGGGCTACCGCGCCTCGGGGGACGACTGGTGGGACACCGCCGAGGGGATGCAGTTCCTCGAGAAGAGGAAGGGCTCTTCCAAGTTCGACAAGGAGGTCGACGCCCGCCTTCTGAAGAAGGTCGAGAAGGGCAACGTAGTGATCACCAGCTACACGGTACCCTGGCTGACGAAGAAGGGGATCAAGGTCTGGCTGTCCGGCAACCCGGAGAGCCGGTCCGTGAGGATGGCCAAGAGGGACTCGTCCACGCCGGAGGAGTCGCTCAGGATCATTGCCAAGAGGGACGAGGAGAACTACTCGCTGTACAAGAACCTCTACGGGATCGAGTTCGGAAGGGACCTATCGCCGTTCCAGCTCGTCGTCGGGACAGACGGGATCGCCGCGGACAAGGTCGCCAAAGAGATCATGGACTACATCGCAGCGATACGCTCTTGACATCGCAGGAAATGATCACGGTAGCAGAGGAGTCGACGGACAGCAGCCACGGCTTCGAACCCTCGAAGAGGCCAATCTCGCTCTACCTCAACTACGGACTGATCCCCCTGGACAAGACGAGGGGCCCTACCAGCCACGAGGTCGTCGCGTGGGTGAGGAGGATGATGGGGATTGAGAAGGCCGGGCACAGCGGGACGCTCGACCCGGGTGTCTCGGGAGTCCTACCGATAGGGCTCGGCCACGCCACCAAAGCCCTTTCGCTGCTCCTGCTCTTCCCGAAGGAGTACGTGGCCGTGATGAGGATCCACTCCTCCGTGCCCCGCGCCGAGGTCGACCGCATCGTCAAGGAGTTCACGGACGAGATCTTCCAGAAGCCTCCCCAGCGCTCCTCCGTTAAGCGCCAGGTCCGGAGCAGGAGGATCCACGAGATGGAGATACTCGAGCAGCAGGGAAACCTCTTCCTAGTACGGGTCGTCTGCCAGTCCGGGACTTACATCAGGAAGCTGATCTACGACATGGGGGAGGTGCTCGCAGTGGGAGCGACCATGGTCGAGCTCCGTCGCACCAAGGTCGGCCCCCTGACGGAGGAGAAGGGCCTCGTCACCCTCCACGACCTCTATGACGCGGTCTGCAGGATGAAGGAGGGCGACGAGACGAGGATACGGTCGCTCGTCATGCCGGTCGAGAACACGATCACCGGGGTCAAGAAAGTCGTGATCAAGGACGCCGCGGTGGACGCCATCTGTCACGGGGCCATGCTCGCAGTGCCCGGGATACTCTCCATCTCCCCTGGGATCACTAAGGGCGAGACGGTCGTTCTGCTGTCCGCCAAGGGTGAGCTCGTCGCGATCGCCGAGGCGAAGATGAGCACGGACGAGATAATGGTAACAAAGAAAGGGATCGCCTTCCCCGTGAAGAGAGTCGTGATGGATCAGGGGACCTATCCGAAGATGTGGAAAAAGGCGGCGGAGCACAAGGAGTCTGCCGAGTCGGAAGACGACGATATCCCCGAAGGATTCTGAGTTCAGGTCCGCAGCCGTGCGCTCGCTCGTGCGCAGCCATGCCGGCGACCCAGGAGCCATGAACTCCCGGAGACGAGCCGAGCTGGCGAGGAACTCATATAACGTGAGGGATGGGAGAACGATCGAAGAAAGTGGCACCCTTTCATCGCACCATGACTGCGGGCGAAACAACCTGAGCGTCTCGCGACAACAGAGTGCACCGGCCATAACGCTCGTGGAGTACGGAAACGCGAAGACGTGCAGAGACTGTCCGACGCACTCCTGCTGCAGGATCTACGCCACAGACGAACACGGCAACAGCGACAAGTCTTCTTGGTTCGAGGAATGGGCGCGAGGCTTCCATGATCACCCCGAGGAGTACGGCGTGGAGCCGCTGTTTGACCCGTTGGAAGTCCACCTGCGTGGTCACGAAGCGGAATGGGGCGCTCTCCTTGCAAAGGGCATAGACCCTGAGTGGTGTCAATATTACAATCCTCAATCCGGCTGCATGATCGAACGGGAGAGGAGACCTACCCAGTGTAGGCAATTCAACTGCGGGCGACTCACTGAGACTGACGACAGAATCGACATCGTCCTAGAGGTCGCTGACGATTGAACCCCGGGACAACTTGGGGAACGACGAGAGGGCGGGACAGCTGCTGAAGAAGCTGAGACCGTAGAAACTTTCCAGACGCGTCCGGGCCTTTATCGTGAAGACCAGGTACAACCGAGTGAGGTTCTCTCCGTTTCGTCTTCGACCGCCGCGAACGGGACGACCGTAACCATCATACCCCCCAGACATTTAAGCCGAGGCTGTCAGGGGGGCTCCTGCCGGGGTCGCCTAGCCTGGGAGGGCGCAGTTCAGCAGGTGCGTAAGCCTGGAAGCTTTCAAGCTAGTGAGCCTGTCTCCTTTAGTGGGGTCGTGGGTTCAAATCCCACTCCCGGCGCCTTCTTACCAATAATTCTCGTTCTCCCACAAGGACACCGACCCCGGGTTGGCCTATTCGGGGCGGCGCCGGGGTAAAGCGCGATCCCCGTCTGCACTCCACTAACCGAAGGGGCGAACGGGTGCATTAATGGGTCGGTGGTTTGACAGCATGCGCAAGGTTGTCCTTTGCCGAAGGCTCGGTTCGACACCATCATCCTTCCCGCATATGCGCACCCCCTAACAATCTACCCGTAGACGGTAATATCCTAGGCTCGCTAAGAAACAAGAGAACATGTCACAGCAATCCCAGAAGCAGAGGGCCGCCGATGCGACGGCAAAGAACCAGGCGATTGGGAGAGGTCAGAAGAAGGTAGACACTGCAGGCTCCAAGATGCCTGATGCCGGCTATCGAGAGCCGATGACACTGTCGAGCAAATGGGATGAAGAGGCTGACGTGGTCGTCGTCGGCTACGGCTTCGCCGGCAGCGCGGCTGCGATCGCCGCCCACGATGCTGGAGCAAAAGTGCTTATCCTGGAGAAGGCGCCTGAGGAGGACAAGGGCGGCAACAGCCGGGTCGACGCCCAGATCCTCTTCTGGCCCAATGACATCGAGAAGGCCAAGACCTACTTCAAGGCCCTGACCGGCCCCTACATGGACAACATCTCCGACGAGATGGTCCAAGTGTGGGCGACCGAGATGCATGCCAACCGGGCGTATCTGGAGAACCTCGGCATGAGGCCGGTCGTGGTCGGTCCCGCCGAATTCCCAGAACTAGCCGGCTCAGACTGCGTGCAGATGCTGGTGCACAGCGACTCCAAGGCCGCACAGAGCGGTGAGACCTCCTTCTCTCTCAGGCAGAAGAACTCCCCGCTCGGCGGGGAGCGCCTGTGGAAGGGCGTAACCGAACCTGCCCTGGCGGCGCGCAAGATTCGGGCATTGTACGAGACGGCGGCGGTGAGCCTCGTGAAGAGCAACGGCGACGTCATCGGGGTCCTCGCGAACCAGCGGGGAAAGCGCATCGCCGTCAGGGCGAACCGCGCGGTCGTGCTCACGTGCGGCGGCTTTGAGAACAACCCGACGATGATCCACACCTATCTGGCAGGAGTCCCACGCATCTACCCGGCAGGGACGCCTTACAACACTGGCGACGGCATCCGCATGGGCCTCGAGGTCAGCGCCGACCTTTGGCACATGGCCAGCATGGCTGCCCCGGAATTCTTCTTCAAGGCGCCGGAGATTCAGGTCTCCCGATGGATCAACCTTGCGCACGTCAACAGCTACATATTCGTGGCCGGTGACGGCACGCGCTTCATGGCTGAAGGCGAGGCGTGCATGGGAGCCGATCGGCACGGAAAGATCAACTATCACGGCATGTGGATGCAACAGCCGGCGCCGGTCCCGATTCACCTGGTCTTCGACGAGAGCTTCCGCAAAGCCGGTTCCATCGGCGAGTCGTTCGCCTGCTGGGATGTCAGCCATGGCAATCTCTACGACTGGAGCGAGGACAACCTTCGGGAAGTGGCCAAGGGCTGGATCGAGAGGGCCGACACGGTGCGCGGTCTCGCTGCCCTGATCAACATTCCACCGGATGCGCTTGAGGCCACGGTTGCGCGCTACAACTCATTCGCAAAAGATGGCACGGACGTCGATTACGGCCGGCGTCCCGACAGGATCGCGGCGATACAGAAGCCACCATACTATGCCATGGAACTGACGCCGAGCTTCGTCAACACCCAAGGCGGGCCCCGGCGCAACAAGGACGCTCAGGTGATCGGCATCGACGGCAAGCCCATACCGCGGCTCTATTCGGCCGGCGAGCTCGGCTCCATCTACGCCTTCAACTACAATGCGGGTGGAAATGTCGGCGAATGCTTCGCCTTCGGTCGCATCGCCGGCAGAAACGCCGCGCAAGAAAAGCCTGCAAAGATCGCAGTCGCCGCTAGGTAACCCGTTGGCCGCCGGATAGCTAAACCCGTCGGGCGCCCCATTCATCGACCAACCAGAGATCTCGCACCCTACAGTCGCAATCGAAGGGAAGGAAGCCCATACAAGGCGCGATCCAGCAGGAGATCCTCGAGCGTCAGTCAGCACGCCATCATGACAGCGGCCACACTGCGCGCGGACGGTCAGCCGTAGTAGTACATCAGGTTCCCCGACGCCACCATCCCAAGGGCGCCAAGGACGGTGCTAGCGAAGAGGATCCAGTCCTCGGTCTGGAGCTGCTGCTCGGCCAATCGCCAGTTTAATCTATCTCAGGAGATTTAAGGTTGACTTGGAACAGCGACCGCACCTCGGCATCACCTCCTCCGATCTGGGAAAAGGCTCATCGACCCTCAGGGCGCGGTTTCCTCATGGCTGAGTCTCTCCCTCCGGAAGATTCGCATCCGCTCGAACAGGTCCGACAGGCACCCGGTGCCCAGTTACCACGCGCAGGTCCCCTCCAGAGGGCGTTCTCGTTCCTGAGACGCCACCCGATCCTCTGCCTGCTCTTGCTCACACCGGGAATCCCGGAATACCTCTCCAGCTCGAGCCCCCTCTACGCGATCGTCCTCAACCCGGCGCAGTTCATCTTCCAGCTCACCGCGAACTTCGGTTTGTACGGCCCCGGCGTCCTCCTCATCCGTGAGGCCATGATCAGGTGGAATAAGGGCTGGGCGTCGGTCCTGCTCCTCGGGGCGGCCTACGGGATACTTGAGGAAGGGGTCGCGCTCAGTACCCTATTCGACCCGAAGGCCGCTCCGGTGGGACAGCTCGGGTACTTCGGGCACTGGGCGGGCGTCAACTGGATCTGGTCGGCCACCATCATCCCGGTCCATATGCTCTTCAGCATCTCTATCCCGATACTCGTCCTCGGGCTCGCCCTGCCGTCAACCAGGGGGAGGAGCCTGCTCTCGAAGAGAGGCATCAAGGCGGTCGTCGTGATACTCGTGGCCGACATCGCATCGCTCATGCTGCTCATAATCCTCGGCGAGCACTTCTGGATGGGAGATCCGGTCTTCGTCGCGAGCCTCGCGGCCATCGCGTTCCTCGTCTGGTTGGCTCGGAGGGCGCCTTCGGATGTCCCGCTCGCCAGGACCGACTCGCCGCGGGCCTCTCCCAGGAGGATGGCGATACTGGGGATCATCTTCTATCCGTCCACACTGCTCGTCAGCGGCGTCGGGATGTCAGAAGGCGCACCCGCTCTCGTGGTCCTACTCCTCGTCATACTAACGCAGGGCCTCTTCCTCGTATACGTCCTACGGGTTGCCGGCTCCTCCAACAACGAGCCCCAGGTCATCGCCCTCTCCTTCGGATTGATCATCCCGATTGCGGCCATCGGGCTGATCGCGACGATAACCGTCCCCGCCGCGCTCGTCGGTGACCTTGCGATGGTCCTCTTCTTCAGGATGCTCTGGAGAAGATACCGTATCAGGCCAAATGCCCCTGTCGCCGCGGAACCAGGCGAGCGAGGCAAAGGTTTATCATAAATCTAGGGGGACTTTGCTAGGTTGTCCCGGATCTTCGACGCCCACGTGCACCTCTCGGAGGATTCGCGCGACGAGCTCATCCCATACGCTAAGGTCAACGGCCTGGAGTACAACCTCGAAGAGCTGCTTCGCCTTATGCGGGAGAACGGCATCACCGGTGGCCTTCTGTTGAGCCCCCCGATCAAGGGCGGAGCCCCTCTCCCCAACGAACGTATCCTGGATCTCTGCGGGAGGAGCGGTGGCCTCCTCTCTCCGATTCTGACCGTCGAGCACTCGTCTTCCAGCGTGGTGGACGCGGTGGACCTCGCAAGACGGAACAAAGAGGCGGTGAAGGGATTCAAGATCCGGCTGGGCTACCTCAAGGTCTTCGCGGACGACCCCGCCTACGACCGGCTCTACGACTATGCAGAGTCGGAGGACCTGCCCGTTATGTTCCATACCGGAGACACGGCGAGCCAAGACGGTAGCCTCGAGCACTCCCACCCTCTTACGCTCGATAGACTCGCGAACGAACGGGCCGGCCTGAAGTTGGTCGCGTGCCACTTCGGCAACCCATGGATCGCGGACGTCGGGGAGCTGATCTACAAACACCCGAACTTCTACGCTGACATCTCCGGGCTGGTGGTGAGCGGATCAAAGTACGAGACCGGATACCTCGAATCGGTGGCCGAGCAGGTCACGCGAGCCATCTACTTCGCAGGGGGAGCCGAGAAGGTGATCTTCGGGACGGACTACCCCGTATCGACGCCCGCTCTCGCGCTCGCCCTGCTGGATAAGCTCCGAATCGATGCCGACGACAAGCCGAAGATCCTCTGGAGGAACGCGGCCAAGGTGTTTCGAGTCTGAGCCCAGAAGCGCCAGGGATCTCGCTCAGGGACGTGCCCCCAAGCGAGAGGGAATCGTTGGTGCCCATCCTCGAGGCGAGCTTCACGGGGATCTACCTTAGGCACGCCAAGAGGATTATGGGCGAGGTGGAGACCGTCAGGGTGGCGATGCTGGGTGAGGAGGCGGCCGGCCTCGCAATGCTGAAGCCGCTCGGCGAGGCGGCGGGGTACGTCTACTACATCGCGGTGGTCCCGAACCTGCGGGGACGGGGAATCGGCGGCCGCCTCGTGAACGACTCGCTTGCGTACTTCGCACGGGCGGGGGCCAAAGAGGTCTATGCGAGCGTGGGGGAGGACAACTTAGAGTCGAACGCCCTCTTCGCTGGCCAGGGCTTCGCGAGGACCGACTTTGGCAGGGTCTCGAAGAAGTACGGCGCCTTCAAGGCGCTCTCGATGTACAGGAGCATGTGGGTCGTCCCTGGAGAGGTGATTCTCGTAAGGGGGACGGCAGACGCACCTGTGTCAGAGACTCCCGGTCCGGCCTGACGCGGCGTCCGCTACCTGCGGGACTGCTTCCTTGCCAGCTCGGATAGGAGCGCGTTCCCCTCGGTGAACTTGAGGTTGAACCTGAACATGTCTACCTTCCAACCACCCCCCTCCTTGCCCAGGTGGATGTCGTAGGTCCCCACGAACGTCCTCGTCTCGTTGCCGGTGGGGTTCGGGAAGTAGTGCGTGGCCGTGGCGTAGCAGAACGCGCTCGCCTCTCCACCCTCGACACTGACGAGCATGTTCCCTATCTGGTGATGAACCGCGGTGAGACCCTTCAGGCCGGACTCCCACTGGTCGACGATCTTCCTAGGGCTCACCCTGGAGGGCTTGGCCCCCGACAGTGACGACATGTCGAAGAGCACCTTGGGGGCGAAGCAGTCGGCGACGCCCTCCCAGTTCCTCTCGTCCGTGTTGATGAACAGCCTGGTCACAGTGTCCGCGACCTCGGCTCGGTCGATCAGCGAATCCGGTTCGCTCTCCATGAATCTTGGTCTCCTTCGATGCTCAATAAACCTTGGGCACCGGGTGCGGCCGGGTTCTGTTCCAGGACGCGCACTTCTGGCGGCAGTTCTCCGCAAATATTGCAACTATCTAGCCAGGAAGTGAATTTGGGCGGGATTTGGGTGTAATCTCGGCCTAACTATAAAGACGGTTATACGGTCTTTTTGGTCCATGTCTATTTATCTGTCCAGAAGAGATGCCATCAAAGGTGCGATGGCTGCCACGGCGGCGCTCGCCGCGGCTCCGTATCTTGGGAACCTCTCCGTGGGGGCCCAGGCAAGTCCGGTGCAGAACGCCCCGGCCAGTCCGACGGCAGCTACGGCAGCCGCGGGTGCGACCGCCGAGAACGCCGCAGGAACCACCGTGCTCGTCATCAAGGGGGACGTGGTGAGCAGCTACAGCGGCCTCCAGTCGATCAAGGTACAGGACGCAGCCCTCGCCTCGAAGCTGAGGAGCGCGGTTCTAGCGAGGTTCGACTGAGATGACCTCCCACAGAGAAGCCCCCGGCATATCCTCCGACCCCGCCGCTGACAACACCGACGTCTACGCGTTCGTCAGCCCAGACAAGCCCTCGACAGTGACCCTGATCTCGAACTTCATCCCTCTCCAGGGTGCAGCCGCGGGACCCAACTTCTACCGGTTCGACCCGAGCGTCCTCTACGAGATAATGATCGACAACAACGGGGACGGCATCGAGGAGGTCACCTACCAGTTCCGCTTCCAGACGAACGTCGGCAGCGGCGCGACCTTCCTCTACAACACTGGTCAGGTCTCATACAACTCCAGCACTAACAGCTTCACCAACCTGAACGTCCAGCAGACCTACAGCGTGATCAAGGTGATCGGGCCAAGACGCAACCCGGCCGAGACGGCCAACACTGTGCTCGCCACGGGGCTGCTCGTCCCGCCTCCTGACATCGGGCCCCGCTCGACACCCAACTACGACACCGCGATCTTCCCCAACACCGTCTACACCCTGAAGAGCGGTGAGACCGTCTTTGCGGGACCCAGGGCGGACGGGTTCTACGTCGACCTCGGTTCCATCTTCGACCTCGGCACGCTCAGGCCGGTTGAGAGCCTCCACCTCATCCCGACTCTCCCGAACGCCCCCGGCGTCGACGGCACGAGCGGGTTCAACGTCCACTCGATCGCGATCCAGGTTCCCATCACCGAGCTGACCAGCACGGGCAAGCTCCCGAGCGGAGTGGCAGACCCCACAGCCACGATAGGCGTCTGGAGCACTGCCTCCAGACAGCAGGTGAGGGTCCTAGAGACCAACCAGTACAACCAGCCCATCGCGGAGCTGGCGGGTGCTTGGTACCAGGTGTCGCGGCTCGGCAACCCGTTGATCAACGAGGTCATGACACCTCTGAGCCAGAAGGACTACTGGAACCAGCAGTCCCCGGCCGGCGACTCGCAGTTCGTGGCCTCCTACAACGCCCCACAGCTCCAGGGCTTGATCCCATTCCTCTATCCTGGAGTCTTCCCCAACCTCGCGGCCTACGCCGCGGCCAACACCACAAGGGCTGACATCGTCGCAATCCTGCTGACGGGCATACCCACCGGACTGGTCCCCGGCTTCCAGAACTACACGGGCGCGGTCCAGGCGGACGAGCTCCGGCTGAACGTGGCCATCCCTCCTGCCATCACGACGACCAACCCCACCGCCAACGCGACGAACAGGCTCGGGCTCCTCGGAGGAGACGCCTCGGGCTTCCCGAACGGCCGCAGGGTCTTCGACAACGTCACGGCGATAGAGCTGCAGGCCATCGGAGGCGCGGTCCTGAGCCTCGTGGCCCCCAAGTTCGTGCCCGACGCCGCAGTCTCGGCACTGAACGACGGCACCACCAACGCGGTCTCGTACCTGGGCAGCTTCCCGTACCTAGGCCACCCGTACCAGGGCTATCTGGCGAACACCGCGGAGGCGCTCCAGAACTAGGAAGGCCGGGCGTTGGAGCCTAACGGCTCCTCCGCCACAATTCTTTTCTAAGACAGACCAAAGTGACGAGATATGGGACGAGACTCCGACTCGGCCATGGGCCTCTCCGGCGGGGAGAAGGTCAGGATCGTGCTTCTTTATGGCATAATCGTCGCCGTGACGGTCTTCGGGTTCCTGATGTCATTCGCCATAGGGCGCATTGCGATAGTGCTTGCCGGGCTCGGACTCGTCTCCTACGTATTCGGCCTCCGTCACGGAGTCGACGCCGATCACATCGCTGCCATAGACAACACTACGAGGAAGCTACTGCAGGAGAAGAAGCGTCCCCTTGCGGTCGGGACGTGGTTCTCCCTGGGACATTCCACCATAGTCGTCGGCCTCATAATAGCGCTCGTCTTTGCCACCCGCGCCGTCAGCGCTACCGTGCCCGAGCTTCAGGCCGCGGGCAACGTCTTCGGCACGCTGATATCGGGAGGCTTCCTCTGGATTATCGGCCTCGTGAACGTGATAATCGTGGTCGGGGTCTACAGGATCTTCAAGACGATGAAGGAAGGGAAGGCCGACCAGGCGGAGCTCGACAGGCTAATGGAGAACCGCGGATTCCTGAACCGTTACTTCCATCCCCTGTTCAAGATCGTCAAGAAGCCATGGCAGATCTACCCGATCGGGGTCCTCTTCGGCCTCGGCTTCGACACCGCCACCGAGGTCGCCCTTATCGCGATCAGCGTCGGGGTCGGAGTCTCGACCAGCATACCGGTGTACTACATACTGGTCCTGCCCCTGATGTTCACATGCGGGATGGTCCTCGTAGACACCACAGACGGCCTCTTGATGAGGGTCGCCTACGGGTGGGCCTTCCTCCATCCGCTGAGGAAGGTCTACTACAATCTCACTGTGACGATAATCTCGGTGATGGTCGCGTGGGTCGTCGGTTCGATCGAGCTCCTCCAGGTCCTCTCGACGGAACTCAACCTTACGGGTGGTTTCTGGATCTGGGTCCAGGGCCTAGACTTTGAGGCCATCGGCTATGGGATCGTCGGTCTCTTCGTGGTATCGTGGGTCGTATCCATGGCCTACTGGCGGTTGAACAGGTTCGAGCAGAAGTACTCCGTCGTCGCGGCCGGGTCGGCGCCTACCGGTGTCTCTATGACCACGGCGTCCTAGGTGCGGGGCATGGGAAAGAACGGAGTCACCGGGATAATACTGCCCCTCGAGGGCGAGACGATCAACAGGATCCTTCACCACAGGCCGATCATCGCCTTGTTCGTAGACGAATTTCCGTCGGACCTCGAACCTGGGGACAGGGCCTTCCTCTACGTCACTGGGGGTCAGAGGGTCCTAGACGTCGAGGGCGGGATTCTGACCGTGGCCCGTGTGCCGGCAAGTGAAGTCCGAGGGTATGGCAACGAACTCTCCGTCTCGCCTCAGGAGCTTGACATGTACATCGGCAGGGCCGGCAAGTCCGTGGATGACGAAATGCTCGTCCTGAAGCTGGAGGCGCCGACGAAATACATCAAGCCTATGAAATGCAGCAAGCAGATCCCGAAGGACGGAACCTACATGACCGTCGAGACGTTCTTCAGCATCCTCGGCGAGAACCAGTAGGGACAGACCAGCGGAAAGACCGCGCTCGGCTCAGCCGCCGGTGCCGAACTCGACTGCCGGCGGATGAAAGACTACGAGCACAAAGATTGCCGCGATCGCCCCGAAGAGCAGGGGGAGGGCTAGGGCGAGCAGCACAGCCTTGACGCCGGGCCTGCGTGACCAGGCGATGGGTGTGACACAGTACGCCGGCAGATAGACCATCAGCCCGTAGACCATTATCCAGAGGCCGCCGTCCTGGATGTTCTGGAGCCCGAAGGAAACGCTCTCAGCGAGCAGCCCTGTGACGCCGTAGATCAGCATCACGGCCTTCTGGTCGAAATTGTACCTCCCCAGCAGGAACGCCCATGCAGCGAACATCGGGACGATCACCACGGCGCTGTGAAGGAGGATCACGTACAGGTAGTTTGCCGAGGCAGTGATGTAGGCCTGTCCAACCTTGACGCCAAACTCGGGTGCGAGGTTCGTCATCCCCGTCGTCACCGCTTCCTCGACGAGGACGAGAGCGGTCGCAAGAAGGAAGAACTTCGTCCTCGGCCCCAAGTCGACCCTGGCGAGAGCAGACCTCGTCCGGTCGCGCAGAAGGTACATGGCGCCTCCGCCGGTCATCACCCACAGCAGGACCAGCCCCCACGTCATGTCTACGTCGGCCCGGGTGACAGGGTTCTCCATGCTCGGGTTTACCGCGGTCCCGAGGGTCTCCAGCGCCACTATCAGGAGCAGCCAGACCACGCAGACGACGATAACCCGCGGAGGTAGTTCATACTGCTGCACTCCGTCTAAGCCGTCTGGTGGAGTCTGGCGACGTCGTCCTTCAACTTCTCGAAGTAGGAGTACCCGTCGCCCCCGTACCTCTTCGCTATGCCCTCCAAGAACGGCTTCATCGAATTCCAGGCGACCTCGGGGAGGAACATGTCTTCCACGGTCGAGAGAGAGACGATCTCTTTCTTCGCGAGCACCCCGAGCGACTCGAAGAGCGATGCTACCTGAAAGAACGCGACCTGCTCGTCCTTTTTCAGGCTCTCGAACTCCTCGTACGACTCCAAGTTCGAGTTCAGCACGGTCAGCCAGGACGTCTGGAAGTCCCTCGTGTTTGCGAACTCGTACAGCCTCATGATCATGTCCATGTCGGCGATCTCGTTCGTCTGCCTCATCTGATCCGTGCTCGCTTTTGCCTGCTGGGTGGCGGCCTTCGCCTGCTCGGTCGCGGCCGCGACCATCCTCTTGTTGTCCCTCAGTTCTATGACCACGAAGAGGGCGCCCAGTATGATGGCCACCGAGCTGACGAACGTGACCACCGTGTCTGCCTCGCCGAAGTTGAAGACGCCGAGCGCGGGGATCACGGTCGCCGAGATTCCGCTCTTCCTGCTTAAGAGCGTGGCGCCCTTGCCCGAGGCTCGTCCCTCGTCGCGCGGACGGGGCTACTCGTGGTGGTGGTAGTCTTCGCCGGTCTCGAGCCCGAGGTGGCCCAGCATGTGATGGTAGTCGCGGGGAGGGACCAGGGAGAGGAAGGCGCGCTCGACGACCTCGCTCAGCGCAGGGTGTATGTGCATGGCCCGGTTCACCACGGACGCGCTCTGGTCTGGGGTGTACATCACGTTCACGATCTCCTGGATGAGGACCGACGCCTGGGGTCCGACGATCTGGGCCCCCAGGATCTTCATGGTACTCCGCTGGACGACGGCCTTCACGAAGTACTCCTTGGCATCCATCGCCTCGCCCTTCGCTGTGTTCTCGTACAGGTAGAACCCAATCGCGACGTCGTCCTCCCCGAGCTCCTCGATCGCCTCTTTCTCGGTCTGCCCGACCCCGGCGATCTCGGGGTAGGTGAAGACCGCGTGGGGCACTGCGTGGTAGTCCGTCTTCAGCTTCTTCTTCAGCACCGCGTTGTAGTAGACCACCTGCGACTCGTAGTTCGCGACGTGCTTGAAGAGATACCTCCCGTCAGCGTCGCCCAGCGCCCAGATGTTAGGCTGGTTCGTTTGGAGGTGCTCGTCGACGGCGATCCAGCCTCCGGCGCCGGTCTTGATTCCTGCCCTCTCGGGGTGGAGGATGTCGTTGAGCGGCTCCCTGCCTACCGCAATCAGGACCTGCTCCGCCTCCACCTCCGAGGTCTCCCCGCTCTCTCTGTTCCGCGCTGTCAGGACCTTCATCCGGTCCTTCTCGCCAATCTCGACCACCTCGCAGTTCGTTGCTATCGTCATGTGCCGCTCGAGTTCCCGCCGGGCGACCAGGGCCACCTCGGGCTCGTATCCCGGTAGGAACTGCTTGTTCCTCCCAATGATGCTGACCCTCGAGCCCATGCTCGAGAAGAAGTGTCCGTACTCCGCGGCGATGTATCCCCCACCGATGATGACTATGCTCGCGGGAAGACTCGTGAGACCCAACACGCTGTCGCTGGTCAGATATCCGACCTTCTCGATGTTCTTGATCGGCGGGATGGTCGTCCGTGATCCGGTGCAGAGGAAGAACTGCTTCGCCGTCATCGTCTCGTCCGCGACCTGCAGGGTATACGGGGCGACGAACTCGGCGCTCGAGTGGTAGTAGTCGACGTTCGGGCTGGTGGATAGCCCTTCCCTAATCGAGCTGATGTCGGCGTCGATAAGCGTCCGCATCCGCTTCATTATCTTCGGGAAGTCGACCTTGACTTCGGCAGAGACCCCGATGTCTCTCCCCTTCTCCGCCGTCCTGACGATCTCCGCAGGATAGAGGAGCAGCTTCGAGGGGATGCAGCCGCGGGTGAGGCAGATCCCTCCGGGTTCGTCCTTGTCGATGACCGCTATCCTGATCTTGGGGTTCTCCTGGATCATCGGGTCGAGTAGGTTCATCGCGGAACCCGTTCCAATGACTATGAGGTCGTACTCCTTCATCGAGAGGTCGGGGTTGGCGGAAAAATTAAGGCTATTGGCGACGCCGGCCCCTCGCGCCGCTATCGGCTCGGGGTCACCCTCCGGCGCCGTGTGGTAATCTGGACCTGACCAGCTAAGCTCACCTTTACCTACTTGGTAGCAGAGAACTACCAACTATATTACCCGGAGTTCCTTCACCGACTTCGATGAAGATTCGATCGGAACCGTGCCTCTTCAGCGAGAGGGAAGCCGTCTTCCTGTGCCACGGGGGTCTTGCCAGGGTGGCGACGGTCTCCCAGGACGGCCAGCCGCACGTGGTCCCGGTCGCGTTCGAATTCGACGGGAGGTACATCTACTTCAGCGGGAGGCAGCTGGTGAGGAGCCTGAAGTTCCGTCACCTCCTTCGGAACGACAAGGTCGCGATAGTCGTAGACGAGGTCGTCTCGATGGACCCGTGGACAGCACGCGGGATCGAGGTGAGGGGCGTCGCCGAGCTCCTCGTCGCGAACGGGCACCCGTACGTGAAGATCTGCCCCCTCTCCAAGGCCAGCTGGGGTCTCTAGCCACCCGGAGACGGCGCCCTCCTGCACCAGAATCTGACTCGCGCTCCGGATACAGTTAAATGCGGTCTGGCCCAACACGTGGTATGTGCGCAACCTCTGCATCGTAGGCCTCCAGTGGGGCGACGAAGGCAAGGGGAAGATTGT
>Ga0182014_10000783_pt1 | contig 43095 bp, 42 predicted proteins | sample 612S2DmetaG_FD_120489 | JGI IMG/M metagenome (GOLD analysis project Ga0182014, IMG submission 120489) | Permafrost microbial communities from Stordalen Mire, Sweden - 612S2D metaG | ecosystem: Environmental > Terrestrial > Soil > Wetlands > Permafrost | place: Sweden: Stordalen | collected... | reverse complement strand
TTCCCGCAGCCAGCGGGCAGACGGCTTCTCGGTGTTCATGGTCCTCCCACGGTTGGGTGTCGGTTATGTGAATGTGGAGAACCCTTCACACCCCTATTATGGTGGCAGTGTCAAGATGCACCCAACCGTAGGGGCTTGTCCGCCATCTACACCTGCGGGATGCGCGACACCGCTGGAGTGGGAGACCACCCGGACCGCCGGGCGCCTCGACGGCCCACACCCTCAGCAGAGGTTTCCCATTTGCTGCTACTCTGCCGTAGGCAATCTAAATCAGTGTCTCGGGTTCGACGTTGAACGTGCGAGCCGATGCGGTCTTCGAGACGCCGCTGTCGTCTGCGACTAACGTGCCCAAGGTGTTTTGCGCGCAAATCACACTTCTTTCAAAAAAGTATGTTTTGCGATTCCGAGGGGCGTCGAAATTCAGCCGGTGTGGACGGGGTGCGGGATGGGCAACGCCGTCGCCGCTCCCCGAAAACTCAAGGAATTGCCTCCGTTAATCATTACCCGAGTTGGCACAGGGTCAATACCAGAGGCAAAGGCCGGCGCGAAGGGCGTGACTGGCTTGGTTGTATTGAAGCAAGGTTTGGCCGTAGCCGGTAAAGTACTGCACTTGAATTGACGGGTTGAATTTACGCAAGACCGGTACGCCGGTCAGGTTAAACCTCAAATCGAATAGCAGGCCGGCATGAGATCCCTCGTCGCCGATGGTGAATTTGTTGGACAACTGAATTTTCTCGCCGGAATTTGGATTGAGCCACGTCAGGGCGGCCAGCAGGTCGGCGTACCCGTGATAGTCGGCAATGTCGGGGTTGTTGTCGCCCACGTACATGTAGAACCAAGCGCGTGGTTGGAGAGCGAGTTGCAAATTGCACGGCAGGTCAAACGTGGCTTTGGGTTGCAGGTAAACCGTATTCATACTGCGCTCCAAGGAACCGCCACGACCATTCGATTCGTGCTCGCCACCGAGTTGCAGATCGAGTTGGAAGAAGTCTTTCTGAAACACGTCGGGATAATAAAAGAACCCCGATGGTTTGTAGCTGGTATCGTAGAAGGACGGATTCTTGGAGAAGATATCCCAAAAAGAGGTCTGCGTATAGCCCAGGTAAAAATGAGCGAACGGGTTCCAGTTGTCCTTAAAATCAAGGGGTTTGTATTTCAAGCTAAACTGAAACTCAGCGGCGGGAGCTGTGCCAAGAATGAAATAAATCGGCTCGTAGAAGGACATGTGATTCGCGAAATATTCCCATAACTCAGGACCGGAAGTCGTTGGCGCCGGCGGCGAATGTTTCGCGCCTGGAATCCCGGAAGAGGACGGTGCCACAAGGATCGCCACCTGATTATAGTTTCTTATATCCAGCGCGACCTGACCGCTGCTCGTTAACGGAAGGTCCAGCAGGTATTCCTCTTTGACGAAGCCGCCGGGCGCAATCGTTGCCGCAATCGGACTGCTGTTGGTATTCAACAGAAGAACTGTTTCGAGCGAGATGGATTGTGAGATGAGGGTACAGTTGAGACTCGGCTCGAACGTTCGACTTACATAATTGGACGAATTGTTGAAGCAGTAGAGCCAAAGACTGGAGCGACTGCCAGCGGCAACGGCCCCAGACGGCGGAGCGAAGACAGCGGTGACGTCCTGTGCCAGAGCAGTGGCTACGTTTGCCAGGACCAGGACTGAAAAAAGCAACGGTGATCTGGTGCCACCCCAAATGAACGTTCTTGCGCGTCTCAAAGGGCGTTTCATCGTGGCGGGACTACAGAGTTAAAAAGATATTTTGTCAAGTGCATAACGGAACTATCTGAAGTCAGGGTAAATTTTCAAGGCGCATCTCACCTGCCCCCTTTGACTACACAGAACCCTGGGTGACTCTTGGCAGTGTTTTACTCCTGTTGGTCGTTGTTGTTCAATCCTTCTTCCCTTCCTCCCCCTCGGGGGCAGCCGTCAAATGAACTGTGACGGTGCGCTAGTGTGCTGTCACAGCAATGTGCTTGCAATCCCTTCGATGCAGACAGAGGAAATACTCTGCGAAATAGATGGCTAAATCCTGAATGAGCCTTACATTGCAGATGGGGGGATCAGAGATCTGCCTCTCTCCGACCAGACTCCACAGCCATGCGGCACAGCGAGGCAGCACAATCAGTTTTGATCGTTGCCGCCGGGGAACGCATCCGTGTCATTTGAAAGCATACGCCGGGAAACATTCGATCAGTTTCTGCCACCCCATCTTGGCTTGGAGAGTTTGATGGAGTGGCAGGTTGAATGGTTCGCCAACAATACGGGAACCACCATCGGGACCCTCGCCGCAGGCAAGAGGGACGAGGGCTGGAATTACGCTGTGTTAAATCGGGATAAGGCGGGCGACTTTCAAGTCTACAAGCTGGGTGTAGACGCGTTTAGCCTCGACGACGCGCGGTCCGAATTCATGTGTGAAATGGCCGCAGCGGAGACCAGACAGGCGGGTAATTGGAACGTAGTTGGGCTCCCACCGTTGTCAGGGGGAAAACAGACACCGCACAGGCTGGAATTGTAAAGGATCTGCCCCGGTTCGTTGGCTGGCCCTCAACGCTTGGGTCTCTTGGATGGCCGCTTACCCCAGCGGATCGCCTCATAATTCGCCGCGTATTGCTTCGCCTTGAATGGACGACGTTTTGAGCCCTTGCCTGCCTGTCTGATCTCCGCTTTCCCTGCCGGTTTGCTCTCCGCCTTGTCAACGGGTTTGGTCTCCGTCTGGCCGGCCGGTTTGGTCACTTCCTTGCCAACGGGTTTGGTCTCCGCCTTGCCTGCTGGTTTATTCTCGGCATCACTCATGTCTGACTCCGGGCTAACTGGCGGCGGAAAAAGTTGGGGAGTCGAGACCCAGGCCCGAACGTTCAAGCCTTCCTCTTCCCATCGGAAATTAGCGTACCCCGCCTGAAAACATCCCTAGAGAACCCCTCGCTCGACTCCCCGCCTTCCATATACGTCGGAACGTGAGAAACACAAGGGATATTTGCGGAAACGACATTTCGCATGTGTTATGCTCGCAAGAGGAAGACCACTGCTGTAAAAGCGCTATTTGAGTTCGGATGTCGTCTTCTGGTACGCCTGTATGAACAAGTTTACCTGAGTCAAGGCATCCGATAGTGTGACCGATAGGCACGACACCAGCTCACGGTGCTGGAATCACCGATGGCCCGTGGACAATCGAGAGGCTGATTGACGAAGTGACGCAATACTGAATTAGGACTTCACCGGATTGGCCTTGTTCCAAGCGGTAATTGCCTCTTTCTCGGAGTCGAACATTAGGTGCTCCTTGCAGCCGCACCGGATGTAAAACTTCGTCAAAACAGAACCATGCTCCCACTCGGAAGATTCCGTTACTTGCAGGTGTTCCGAGGCCATTTTACACTTCATGCACGGATGAAGTTTTCTCGTTGCCATGTTCTTGCGCCGAATTATATTTCTGGGGGCAAAAGCTGGCAAGCGAAAATTAACGAGCGTATTTCAGCAACAATCTGTTAGATCATGACCCCAAAGAGCAACGGTATCTCTCTTCATCCGCGCCCAAAAGGGAAATCCGAGTCGTAGCGCGAGATCGAGTCCCCCGCCCTGAATTGCAGGGCAACGGGTCCCGTCGCACAAAGATGGCAATGCTGGGGCCATTTGGGAGCGACAGCAACCGCTCTGAATCGGCTTGTCGGCATTGTCAAAGGCGATACTATGAGCACTCGTCTGACTAGATGGCCCGCGACAGTCGCGGGGCATAAGTCACGGGAAATGCCGGCCAACATTAGACAACATACTGCCATGATACGACTGCCGAAAACCGTCTTCTGGCTTCCAGCCCTGCTGTGGGGAGGACTGATCTTCTTCCTGTCGATGATTCCACGAACCGGGCCGTCAAATGAAACGGTAGAACACAAGATCGGCCACATTGCAGTCTTTGCCCTTCTGGCTGGAACGGTCATGTGGGCATTGGACCGCGGCCACGCTCTGCGTTTGTCGAAATCCTTGGTGCTCGCGACCCTGATCACCGCGGCTTACGGCGCCTCCGATGAGTGGCACCAGAAGTATGTCCCCGGTCGTAATTGCGCATTTTCCGACGTGGTGCTCGACACCGTGGCGGGTGCGGTTGCTGCGCTCGCCTATTACATCTGCGAATCGCTCCGCGCGGACAACGCAGAACCGTCTGCCGGGCGAGCCGACAACGGACGACGGGCTTCCATACACCCGGTGCGAAGAATTGCCTACTGGCTTCCGTCCCTGTTGTGCATGGGGTTGATTTTCTATCTGTCCTCGCAGTCCAAGCTACCGGAGATCGGGCGGATATTCCCGGACAAGGACAAAATCGAACGCTTCGCCTTTTACATTGTCTTCTGGTTCTTCATCCTGCTGCCTTTTCGATACGCTCACCGCCTGTCATTGGCAAAGGCTATCGTCGGGGCTTTTCTGATTACGTCGGTCTACGGCGCGTTGATCGAGTTTCACCAGCGCGCTCTGCTCAATAGCATCGACATCGTGGCGGACTGGGCGGCGGACACATTGGGTGGGTTCATCGCTGCGGCTGCCTACTGGGTCTACGAAACACGCCCAAACTCAAAAACGAATCGCTGACCTGCGAGAGCAGATCCGCCGCCACGACCACCTCTACTACGTCGAGGCGTCCGGAGATTTCCGGTTATTTTCCCTGGCCGCGACGATTCAATTGGCCGTCTCCGTCCCGACGCCTCTGGTTGGCTGCCGCCAATCGGGGGGGTGTCGAGTTCGACATCCATCTGTTACAATGTGTGTCGGAGGTGTCAGGTGAAGATCCGCGAATTAATGCAGTCCAACGTCGTCACCATCAGTGAGGACACGCTTGCCAAAGACGCGTATGAGTTGATGCGGACTCACCGCCTCCGCCACTTGCCGGTCGTCAACAGGGAGAATCGACTGGCGGGCATTGTCTCGGACCGCGATCTCCTGAATGTCGCGGTCATCTTCAAGAAGCACCCACGGAGCCCCGAAGAATATCACATCGACGATGCGCTCAAAGCCCGCGATGTCATGACGGCTGAGCCCGCCACCGTTTCGCCCGATCACGATCTGGGCCTGGCACTCGACTTGATACTGGGCCTGGCCATCAGCAGCCTTCCCGTCATCGAGGACGGCAAGCTCGTCGGGATCGTCACCAACACCGATATGTTGCTTTTGCTCAAGAAATTGTCGAAGGACCTCTAGCCGCCCGCCCTGGCAGGGATCGGTTGGGTACTTGGTTGCCGTCGTGCCTGAACGCTGGACGTTCGACTTACTCCACCACTTCCACCGGCGTGCCGATCTGCACCATCTGCGCGAGTCGATTCGCGTTCCAGTTCGCCAGTCGAAAACACCCGTGCGAAAACGTCTTGCCGATCTGGTCGGGATGCGGCGTGCCGTGAATCCCGTAACCGACGCGGCTCAGCCCGATCCACGCCATGCCGACGGGGTTCTTCGGGCCGGGAGGAACAATCAGCTTCCCATACCCCTTCTGCGCGTCATCCAACTCGGGAAAATTCACGGGATCAAACGTGTAATTCGGATTCACCGCCACGGTCTGCACCGTCAATTGCCCCGGCGTCCGCTTCTCTTTGTCCGCCGCAATCGAACAGGGAAACAATGCCATCATCTTCCCGCTCTCATCGTACGCCGTGATCGTCTTGGCCGACAAACTCACCCGCACCTTCGCCGCCGCCACGCGTTTCGCGGGTGACAGGTTCAGCACCGTGACCGACTGGTTCGCCTGGATCGCCGGCCAATTCGTTATCCCGGGATTCAGCGTCTTGATCAATCCCTCCGACGCGTGGCATTTCTCCGCGACCATCTGCAACACGCTCTCGAACCACATGTTGGTCAGTTGCGACCGCGCCTTCCAATCCTCGGGAATCCGCGTCAGCTTCGCCAGGTCTCCAGCCGTGACCACGTAATTCGTATAGTTCGCCTCGCCCGCCGGGAAATTCGCCGCCGTGTCCGCATCAAACTCGCCCGTCGCCTTCAACTCATTCGCCTGCTGCCACGCCGCCAGCGCCTGCCGGGTCATCCCACCCCATTTGCCATCAATCTGCCCCGGCGAAAATCCCGCGTCATCGAGCCCGATCTGAATGGAAATCACATCCTCACGCGAAATCTTGGGAGTCGGCTCCTGAGCGAGCGTTGAGATTGAGATTAACGCAAAGGTGACGCTTATTATTGTGCGGAACATCATGCAACGATTAGCACAACCGACGCGCGTTGTAATCTGTATTGTAGGCCGCGTGCCTGCCCCGATTTCCACATCGGGGCCCTCACGCGGCGCTCCTGGTTGTAGCCGCGAAACCCTTTCGCGGCCCAAGAATACCGCGAATACGATTCGCGGCTACAATGTAATCGGCGCCAGCGCGCCTCCTGTCTCCTGCATTCTGGATTCTGACTTCTGGATTCCCTATCCGTCCCTCACTTCGTCGTCTCGGCCAGCCGCTGGTGGCTTCCCCTCGCCCTTTCCAAGGGGAGCCGAGTCCGCGAGACGCCGCTGTCGTTTGCGGCAAAGGGTCAGGGTGAGGGTTCCGCCCGCGCTTCTGCTTGCTTTACTTCACCGTTTCCGCCAACCGCTTGTTCAAATCGTCCGCCATCAACGCGCCGATCAACTCCTCCAAATCCCCCTCTAGGATCGCCGGCAGATTCTGGATCGTCAGGTTGATCCGATGGTCTGTCACGCGGTTCTGGGGAAAATTGTACGTCCGAATCTTCTCGCTGCGGTCGCCGCTCCCGATCTGGTTCTTGCGCGCCGCCGACATCCGCGCTTCCTCTTCCTCCTGCTTGTGCGCCAGCAACCGCGACCGCAACACGCGCATTGCCTTGTTCTTGTTCTTCAACTGCGACCGCTCATCCGCGCACCGCACAATCAATCCGCTCGGCTTGTGATGAATCTGCACCGCGCTGTCCGTCGTGTTCACGCCCTGACCGCCGGGCCCGCTCGCGCGACACACGGTGATCTCCAAATCCTCGGGTTTGATCTGCACATCCACCTCTTCGGCTTCCGGCAACACCGCCACGCTCGCCGTGCTCGTATGAATCCGCCCCTGCGCTTCCGTCTCGGGCACGCGTTGCACCCGATGCACCCCGCTCTCGTACCGGATCTTCTTGTACACATCCTGCCCCAGCATCGAGAACACGATTTCCTTGAACCCGCCTCGCTCGCTCGGACTGCTGTCCATCACGTCCACTTTCCACCCTTGCGCGTCCGCATAATGGCTGTACATCCGGAAGAGATCGCCGGCAAACAACGCCGCTTCCTCGCCGCCTGTGCCTGCGCGAACTTCCACAATCGTGTTGCGCGAGTCGTTCGGGTCCGGCGGAACCAATTCCAACTGGATGTCCTTCTGGAGCTTCTCCAGCTTGCGTCGGAGATCGTCGAGTTCGCCCTTGGCGAGCTCGGCCATCTCCGCGTCGCCGGACGCGGCCAACTCGACGTTCTCGCCGATCTGCTTGATTACCGCCTCCGCCGCCGCGTAATCGCCCAACAATTTCTTCAGCCGCTGGAGTTCCCGCGCGAGATCCCCCGCCCGCCGCTGATCGGAGTACACCGCTGGATTGGCGAGTTCGGTTTCCAACTCACCCGCTCGCTTGCGAAATTTATCAATGTTCGGAAGTGTGGTCATTGCTCCACGCTGTAGCGGCGCTCTATGAGCGCCGGTCGTTTCCCTGCTCCGTTTTGTAGGCCAACCGCTCCGGTTGGCGTCGTCGTCGTTGTAGCGCCCGCTGCTTGCCCTGAGCCTGTCGAACGGGTCCCAGCGAATCTCCGTCAAAAAAGCAAAAACTTCGCGCCGACAAATATCAGCGCGAAGTTTTCCTCGAAAGTCGCTACTTCGTCTTCTTGGCGTACCGCTTCTGGAACCGCTCCACGCGACCCGCCGTATCGACAAACTTCTGCGTGCCCGTGAAAAACGGATGGCACTTCGAGCAGATGCCGATGCGCATGTCCTTGCGCGTCGACCGCGTCTTGATGATGTTGCCGCACGCGCAGTGAATCACCGCGTCCACATATTCAGGATGTATCTTGGCTTTCATGGAAAATCTCTCAGGGCCGCGCAACATACAGGACTGGCGCCCCTCTTGCAAGTTCAATCTGGCCAGAAGAAAATCCTCCAATTCCGCGCCTTTGGAGGTCGCGCTCCGTTGCGACCGCTTGCCGCGTTGAATAGGCGTCTCGCCTGTTCTTTGTTCGAGGCGCGTCTCCCTCAACCCTCAAACATTCACCATTCCGCCTGCCTCCCCCATTGCAATCACCTCGCGCATCTGGTACTTTGCGTCATATGAAGAAGTCGGCCAAAACCGCGAAATCCAAGAAGAAAACCATGTTGTTTGGCCTCGGCCTCGACAACAAGGACGGTCATACCCGCATTACGACCGGCGACAACTTCAAATTGGTCGGCGGCAGCGAGGAAACCCACGGCTCCATGCAGGAAAAGGCCATCAAGCTCAACGAGCACCTCAAACGCCGCGGCAAAACCCTCGATACCATCTCCCGCGACGAATTCCACGAAATCGCCGACAAACTCGGCATGCCCCTCGTCGATAAGCAGCAGCCCCACGAGCGGAATTAGCCAGCTTCAATTTGGAGGGCAAGGCTCCCGCCGAGCCGCTCCGGTTCGGTACAGTAAATCACTTCAGTTTGTGCAGCGCCGCCAAAGCGCGTTTAATGCGCTCGTCCGATCGCAGGTCAACACCGGTCTCTGAATATGGTGCGGCGTATGTCCGAGAAATCCGCAGCGTGTCCGGTGGCAAATTCGTATCCAACATTCGTTCGTCAACAATAATGCTTGGGACGGCGCGAGACATCGAGGAAGCTAGTGTCATAAAAAGCCCCAGATAAATCCGCTCGCCGTTTGCCATGACGACAAATGGAATCCCCGAGGCGTGCGGGCGTGGAATGCGCTGAAGTGCCTCTTTTCTTAGCGTCATCACGTGATTGATAAAATCGTATGACACGATGTCGGTATCCGAAATCGCAGGCACTTCTGCCAATTGAACCCGCGACCAATCGCCGGTGCCGTATGCTAGAATCCGTGCGTCGACCGTACTGGTTACGACATAGATGCCAAACGAATTCGTGGATTCGGCCCCGCACAAGCCTGCAAAGTCGCACAACACAAGTAACACGACACAAAAGTATTTCATTTCTTCCGCCCAAATTCCGTCAGCGACAGCGTATTGCCATCGGGATCTTCGAACCACGCAATCTTTGCGTTGGCGGGTGATGTCCAAACACCCAACTCATCCTGTTCCATCCCTTCATACCGCCGGAACTTCACGCCACGTTTCGCGAGATCGCGAATCTCCTTCGCGATGTCCGTCACAATCCATCCCAGCACCGTGTACCCCGCTGGCTGAAGCTTCTGGACTGGCGTCACGCGCAACATCGTCCCGCCCGCATCAAACACGAGCGCGAACGCGTCTTCGCTCACCAGCTGCAGGCCCAGCGTCTTCGCGTAGAATTCCTTCGCGCGAACGGGGTTGGTGGTCGCTACAAACGCGATGATTGGTTGCGCCTTCAGCATGGCGTCAGGCCTCAGACAGAACGCCACTAATACGTCTTGCGCAGATTGCTCGGGAGGATATTCAACTCGTTGCGGTACTTGGCAACGGTGCGGCGGGCAATGGGGATGCCCTGCTCTTTGAGGATGGCGACGATTTCCTGGTCCGACAACGGCTTGGTCTGGTCTTCGCGTTCGATGAGCTTCGATATCTGTTCTTTCACGCTGGTGTTGCTCATCGCGCCGCCCGAGGTCGTCTCAAACCCGGGCGTGAAGAAGTATTTCATCTCGAACAGCCCCTGCGGCGTCTGCATGTACTTGTTGGCCACCGCGCGGCTGACCGTCGTTTCATGGACACCCACCACTTCCGCCACCTGCGCCATCGTCAGCGGCCGGAGGAAGGAGATGCCTTTGTCGAGGAACTCGCGCTGGCGTTCCACGATCACCTTCGCGATGTTGTAAATCGTTTGCTGGCGCTGGTGGATGCTCTTGATGAGGAACTTGCCGGCGCGGATCTTGTCGCGAATATAATCGCGCGCGTCGTTGGACTTCTCGCTGCTGGCCATCAGCTCCTTGTACGTGTTGCTGATGCGCAAATGCGGAATCTGTTCGTCATTGAGCAGCACCACGTATTCCTCGCCGACCTTTTGCACGACCACGTCGGCCGCGACGTACTGCTGTTGTTCCGTGGTAAACATCCGCCCCGGCTTCGGTTCCAGTGTCGATATGAAATTCGCCAGTTGCTGAACCTGCTCGACGCTCAAGCTCATCGCGCGCGCGATTTCCGGAAACCGCTTCCGGCCGAGATCGTCCAGGTGCTGGTTGACCAACACCGCCTCGATGGACTCCGATTTGCCGAGCCGATCCAATTGGATCAGCAGGCATTCCTTCAGGTTCCGCGCGCCGACTCCGACCGGATGAAACGTCTGCACCAGATCGAGCACTCCTTGCAATTCGTCCAGTGGGATCCCCGAACTGACCGCCAGTTCCTCGACCGGCGTGAGCAGGTACCCGTCATCATTGATGCTGCCAATGATCAACTCCGCCACCTTGCGTTTCTCGTTGGAGATATTGATGAAGCTGAGCTGCTGGATCAGGTGTTGCTGCAACGATTCCTGCTGGACGATCGAGTCAAGGAAATGTTGCCGCTGCTCCTCCTGTTCGGGCGAACGGGAGCGAAAACTGCTTGTCTGGGAAAAATACTCGCGCCACTCCTCGTCGAGCTTGGAAAGCACCTCAAATTCTTCCTTGAACTCCGCCCGCTCCTCGGCGGTCGGGGTCTTGTCGACTTCCGGCTCGGCTTCGGGAGATTCCACCTCGACCCGCGGCTCATCCTTGGCAATCTCTTCGAGCAACGGGTTCTGCTGCAGTTCTTCCTGCACCAGCGTACGCAGTTCCAGCGTCGGCACCTGGAGCAAATGAAGGCTCTGCTGCAACTGCGGCGCCAAAATCTGCTGCAGCGATAATCTCTGAACCTGATGTAATCCCGGACCTGCCATGATTCCTTGTTCTTCGTTGTGGGCTTGCGTCTCGCCAGACCCGCTTCAATATATTCGTGACATTCAACAAGTAAAGGCCAAATATTGTCCAACACATGTGCCTAACGTTACCCGTCGCACATTCCTGAAGCGCCTCCTGTGGTCATCGGCAATCGTCGGTGCCGGCGGGGTCGCATACCCCACGCTCATCGAACCCCGCTTCCCCCATGTCCGACGCATTCCGCTTGTCATCCAGGGACTTCCGACCGCGTTTGATGGCCTGACCATCGCTCATCTTACCGATCTTCATCGCAGCCGTCTGGTCAGTTCGGAGTACCTCTCGGAATGCATCGCCACGGCCAATGCGCTCGCGCCCGACCTCATGGTTTTCACGGGCGATTATTTGACCGTCGGCAATCACCTTTCCCATCATCATCCGCATATCACACGGTTGATCGAGTTTCTGTTCAAGGAAACGTCTCCCCCAGCCGAGATGGTACACGAGTGCGCCCAGTGCATGAGCCAATCCCGTGCCAAATATGGCGTGTTCGCCTCTTTGGGCAACCACGATAACTGGTACGATGGCGATGCCGCCGCCAAGGTCATCGAATCCGTCGGTATTCCCGTCCTCCGCAACGACAGCCTGACCGTCCGCATCAACGGCGAGCCGCTGACCATCGTCGGCCTCGGTGATCTCTGGACGGACGGTGTGGACGTAGCCCGCGCCTTCCGCAACGTCGATTCTCCCTTCTCGCTCGTGTTGATGCACAACCCAGATTCCTTCGAAGACTGGTCGCAGCCGGGTTCGCATCTGATTCTGGCCGGTCACACGCACGGCGGCCAGGTGGACATTCCATTCTACGGCCCGCCGTATGTCCCGTCGCAATATGGACAAAAATACGCTCACGGCTTGTTCGTGCGCGGCGATACGCAGATGTACGTCAACCGCGGCGTCGGCCTGATCGCCCCGCCCGTGCGGTTCAATTGTCCGCCCGAAATCGCGCTGTTGCGATTGCAGAAAGCTTGAGTCAACCCGCCCTCCGTGTAATATCGGCGTTGTGGGGATGCACATCACGATTTTGGGTAGCGGCAGCGCCGGTAATTGCACCTTGATCGAAACCGACACGACGAGACTTCTTGTCGATGCCGGCCTCAGCGCTCGCCAAATCGCCAACCGGCTCGCGCTCATCAACCGCAACATCGAGCAGGTCAATGGCATCATCCTCACCCACGAGCATTCGGACCACGTCCGCGGCCTCGGCGTCCTGTGCAAGACGCGCCCCCTGCCCGTCTACGCCAATCGTCTCACCGCCGAGGCCATCACCACCGATCCCGAATGGCCGGCGACCGTGCGGATTTCCTGGCGCCTGTTTTCCACCGGCGGTTCGTTCGAGGTTGGCGACCTGCTCGTGGAATCGTTCAGCGTGCCGCATGACGCCTACGATCCCGTCGGCTATGTCATTCGTCATCCGGGTTCCGGCGTCGCCGTCGGCGTGCTGACCGACCTCGGCCACGCCACCAAGTTGGTCACCGAACGTGTTCGCCAGATGGATGCGCTGGTCGTGGAAGCCAACCACGACCTGAAGCTGCTGCAGGAGGACGCTGCCCGACCCTGGGCCCTGAAACAACGCATCATGAGCCGTCACGGCCACCTCTCCAACGATGCCGCCGCCACGCTGGCCAGCGACGTTGCCTGCGATAAACTTCGTCACGTGTTCCTCGCGCATCTCAGCCGCGATTGCAATCGACCCGAGTTGGCGCAACAAACTGTCGCAGACAAACTCCGCAAGATCGGCGCGAACCATACCGCGGTCACCGTTTCCAGCCAGGATAAACCCACCGCGACACTGACGCTGTGATCATCGGCGGTCCCGGTGTGGCGAGAAACGCTGCGCTCGCCAGCGGCTTGAACGTCGTCCGTGGACGCGTCACCTACGCCGATCTCGCCACCCTCGCCGAAGTGCTTTAACTTGCCGCCTTTTTGCGTCTTGGAGGCCTCCGACCCCCAAAACGAAGCCATTTCCGGCAAAACGAAGCCAAGTGACAAAATGACACAGTCAGACACCTAACCATCTGTAAGCCAACTGGATCGACATTCACAAGCACTCCGGAGAATTGGCTTTGTTTTGCCGTTTTCATGTTTGTAGGGGCGGGCCCCCCCTGTAGCGTCGCCTGTCCTAGGCGAAATCCCCTGTCTTGGTGTGCCGGTAGGGCGAGCGTCCCGCCTGTCGTCGTACTGTAGCGACGGCGCTTCGCCGCCGTGCACCTGATCGTTTGGAGGGCGAACCTCCCGGTGAGCCGCATCCCCGGCCCCATTCCTTCCTGTCCATCGCCATTTACCATTAACCATCCCCCATTCCACATCCAATCCCCCAGCCGTCCCCACCATCAACCAAGAACCTATTCATGCCGCGGCCACCATATCATAAGACGATATCCTGGTCAAATCAGAAATCCATGGCTGATACGCCCTCACGCAGCAGGGACGCGCCTCGTCCGCCACAGGCGGTGTTACCCCGATCCATCATTCACCGTGTCCCGGCCTATGCCGTGGATCCCGATTCCGATGTCGGGAGATCCCGATTTCGAGATCGGGACTGTGAGGTCGAGACAGTTAGCGTCACGCAAACCCCTGGCCACCCCTGCCGAAGTGCTCAAGTGCTCTGCCAAACTTCGTTTGGAGGGCCACGCTCCCGCGTGGCCGCAGTATTCTCCTCACCGGAATTTTACACACCTTTTACTTAACGAACCTCCGAACTGCGCTACACTCGCATCGTGCGCGAGAGCACACACTGGAGGAGATCGTGAAGCTGCGAATTGCAGTGTTGCTGGTTGGTCTGCTACTGGCCGTCTCGCAAACCAGCCGTGCGGACAATCTTTTCGTGAGCGGGGTCAACGGCGGCATCGAGGAATTTGATCCCTCAGGAGCAGGTACCGTCTTTGCCAGTTCGGAGCCCGTCTCGGGCCTACACATACCCCGTGGCTTAGCTTTCGATAGCGCGGGCAACCTCTACGTAGCCAACCTGGGCAACAACACCATTGAGAAGTTCACCTCGTCGTCGGACACGGGTACGGTCTTCGCCAGCTTCAGCTCGGAGTTGGGCGGGGCGTACTTCTTGGCCTTTGAGGCCATTCCCGAGCCATCCTCCTTTCTGCTGGCTGCACTCGGCGGCGTGTCGCTCGTCGCGTTCCTCAAACGCAAGGAACGTAGACTCAGAATAACGTCGTCTGCGCCAACGCGCCACCGTTTACCGGTAATACCAGCAGCCGCCACGGTAATAGCAATACCCACGCGGCGCGCAGTAATACCGGTAAGCTGGACGCCCATAGTAGTAGGCCGGCGGCGGAACCAGTGTGCGTGGATGCCCGAGAGTAATTGGCTTGCACGTCTGATTGCTCCTGCCTATACTGACGGCTGTCGTCCTGTTTGTACAACGGGTAGTGGAGCTTGGCTGGAACTGTTCAGAAGATAACCAGCAAAAGCTGCTCACCAAAGAGAAAGGAACAGAGGAACAATGAAGAAACTACTCGTAATCACAATCGCAGCGGCTGGTCTGCTTGCGATGCAGGCAAGGGCGGCCGTCAAGATCGAAATGCTTGCCGGGTTCCTGTACGACCACTACGGCAATCCCGTACCGTCCGACACTAACTCTACCGGGCTGATACTCCAAGACACGGGTGGGCTGGGTGTGCCGACGCTAACGCTTACGGCTGGCACGCCCGACACTGTTGGCACGATAATCGGTGGAAACTGGCTGGTGATCGGCCGGGCGGATTTCAGCGACTCCGGCGTGGACGGCTTCCTTCAAATAGAAACTGACGTGCTGATGTTGGGGCGAGCGTTGGGTTCCGGGACCGTCATATCTGGCAAAGATATCGACCTCCTGTGGATTTCTGGCGACCCAGCCGCCTCGGGCGTAATAAGTGGCAGCTACTACGGTTCGATCACGGAAACGACCGACCTGTCCGGTGGCGATACGTGGGTAGTGCCCCCCGATGGGAGCATTTATAACCCGCTCCTGTACACTGCGGCCACCACTGCCGGCGACATTCCCGATAGTAAGACCGTCGCGAACTACGTGATCGTCCCCGAGCCTTCGAGCATCTCGCTCGTGGTCGTGGGCCTGTTCGGCGCAATCGGGCTGATTCGCCGTCGCCGCTAAACAGCTAAACACAGAGTTGTTCCCTGTCTTCCGAGAGGCCGGTCTTCGGACCGGCCTCTTGTTTTCTCCCCTCCCTTTTTAGGGGAGAGGGTCAGGGTGAGGGTTCATTTTCCAGCTGTGCCGCACCCATCAAATCAAGGGTGTCGGCGAAGACCCGATCAGAAACCGCCCTTGTCCATGGAACGCAGCGACCGTCGGAGCTGGCCCAACTTCGCCCGCCGCAAATCTGGACGGTTTCGATCACCCTTTCAGCGCACCCAATTGAATCCCGCTGATGAACCATTTCTGACCCACAAGAAAGACAATTATCATCGGCAGGATCATCATCATCGATCCCGCCATCAGCAGGCTCCATTGCGTGCTGTACAAGCCCATGAACGATAGCAATCCCAACGGCAGCGTCTTCATCGAATCCTGCGTGAGCACGATCAACGGCCAGTAAAAACTCTGCCAGTTGCCCATGAAGGTGAAGATCGTCAGGGTCGCCAACGCCGGTTTGCTCAGCGGCAGTATGATCGTCGTGAAAATGCGGAACAGGCCGCATCCGTCGATTGTCGCCGCCTCTTCCAGGTCGCGCGGAATGCTCAGGAAGTATTGCCGCAGCATGAACGTGCCGTATGCCGAAAACATCGCCGGCACCGCTAACGCAAAATACGAATCGAGCCCGACCAATCGCCCCGCATCGTACGTCCGCCCAAAGACCGACACCACGCGCGACGCATCCCAATCAACCATCGGCGCCACCACGGTCAGCCATTCCGTGATCTTGCGCATCAAAATGAAGTTCGGGATCATCGTGACCGCGCCGGGAATCATCATCGTGGCCAGATACCCGAGAAACAGTTTGTCTCGGCCGGGAAACCGCAGCCGCGCGAACGCATACGCCGCGCATGCGCTGGTTGTCACCTGCCCGAGTGTCACGACGACCGCCACGAGCACGCTGTTCAGATACCACCGCGCAAACCCGCCGCCCATGGCCCGCGTCGTGTCGTACACCCGGGGAAAATTTCGCCACTGCGTTTCCCGTGGAACGAACGCCTTGATCGGATTCTCGAAGGACGTGAACACATCGCTCGCGGGCTTTACCGACGTCGAGAGCATCCACAAAAACGGCAACAGCATGAATAGCCCAACAAACCCGAGCACCAAATATGTGACAAGTTTCTTCACCGTCATTTCATCCTGCTTGCGAAACACCCTCACCCTGACCCTCTCCCTTGAAGGGAGAGGGAATCCTCCTCTCCCCTTGGGGGGAGCCGAGTCCGACGGAGCCGTAGCGAGGCGAAGACCCGATCAGGTTGTGCCTTGGTCGCAAACGCCGCCAGTCGTGCCGAGGCGGCAAAGGATTTAAGGTGAGGGGCAACATACATGTCTCCTCGCCCCTCCGGGGGAGAGGATTAAGGTGAGGGGCGGTCATTTCAATAGTGGACAATCCGTCCTCCAAACCGCCAGTTCACCAGCGTCACCCCGAACACCACGGCGAACAGCACCCACGCAATCGCCGCCGCGTATCCCATGTGGTTCCACGTGAACGCGTGATTGTAGATGTAATAGCTGATCGTCGTCGTCGCGCCGGCGGGCCCGCCGCGCGTCATGACAAATGCCTGCTCGAATCCGCCCTGCAATCCGCCGATCAGGCTCATCGTCAGCACGAAAAACGTCGTCGGACTCACCATCGGCCACGTGATCGCCCAAAACCGCTGCCAGGCGTTCGCGCCGTCGATGTCCGCCGCTTCGTACAACTCGGGCGACACGCCCTGCAGCGCCGCGAGGTACAGAATCATGTTGTAGCCGCCCACGACCGTCCAGAAACTCATGAACATCAGCGCAGGTTTGGCCCACGTCACCGAGGTCAACCATTGCGGCGGCCATTCCACGCCGAGCCCGCGGATCCCGTCGCTCAGCCACTGCGGGAACCAGCTCGCGATGATGGTATTGATCAGCCCGTAGTCGGGATTGTAAATCCACCGCCACAACAGATACGTGCCGACGCCCGCCACAATGCTCGGCAGGAAATACATCGCGCGAAACACGACGATGCCCCGCAGCTTCTGGTTCATCACGACCGCCAACAGGAGCGATCCCAGAATGTTCACGGGAATCGCCAGCATCAGGAACACCGTGTTGTACGCGTAATACCAGAAATCGCGGTCGCGCATCAGCGCGATGAAATTATGCAGGCCGACAAACCTGGGCGAGGTGAACAGGTCCCACGCGTAGAAGCTCAACGCCAGCGACGCGAGCACCGGCAGCAGCGTGAACGCGAGAAAGCCGAGCAGGTTCGGCAATAAAAATAGATAACCCGCCAGCGCCGTGCGCCCCCTTGTCGTTTGTGCCATCCGAGATCTCCTTGGAATCTCGCCGCCTTCTTACACCGCCCCCCGCCGCCACCGCAAGCCATTTGGCGACCGGGCTTGCACTCGAACCACGGACATGTAAGCTGCTGGCAGGTTCACAGGAGGCCATCAGGTGTGAAGAGACTACAGGGATTCGTCGCTCTATCGTTGCTGCTAGCGACCCCGCTTCTATCGCGGGGACAATCAACCAACAAGACCGCCACCACCAACGCCTGGAGCGACGTGAAATCCTCGTTCGACAAGGGAATCGACGACGTAAAGAAGATCCTCCCGTGACGCGGCCGCGTCACCCAGCCAACACTAAATCTGCTTCCCAATCGCCGCGGCGACCGCGCGCATCTGGCCAACCAGCGCTTCAAACTTGTCGGGCAACATCGCCTGTTCGCCATCCGATAGCGCCGCCTCGGGATCGTTGTGCACTTCAATCATGATGCCGTCCGCCCCGGCGGCGACGGCCGCCAACGCCATCGTCGGAATCAAATCGCGATGCCCCGCGCCATGCGTCGGGTCCACGATCACCGGCAGGTGTGACTCTTTCTTCAGCGCCGGCACCGCCGAGAGATCAAGCGTGTTGCGCGTGTAGGTCTCAAATGTCCGAATCCCTCGCTCGCACAGCATCACCTTCATGTTCCCTTCGCTGAGGATGTATTCGGCGCTCAGTAACACGTCCTTGATCGTCGCCGCCATGCCGCGCTTGAGCATCACGGGCTTCTGGCACCGACCCACTTCCTTCAACAACGAGAAGTTCTGCATGTTGCGCGCGCCGATCTGGATGATGTCCGCGTATTCTTCCACCGCCTCGACATCCTTCGTGTCCATCAATTCCGTAATCACCGGCAAGCCCGTCTCCTGGCGCGCTTCCGCCAGCAACTTCAACCCTTCCTTGCCCAGCCCCTGAAACGCGTACGGCGATGTCCGCGGCTTGAACGCTCCCCCGCGCAACACGCTCGCACCCGCTTTCTTGACAATCTTCGCAATCTCCAAAATCTGTTCGCGACTCTCCACCGAGCACGGCCCGCTCATCAACACGAGTTTCTTCTGGTCGCCAATCTTGACTCCGCCCACATCGATCACCGTGCGCTTGCGCGTGAACTCATAGCTCGCAAGCTTGTACAGCTTCATCACGGGCGTCACGTCCGCCACGCCCGGAAACGCCGCCAACGGCTTCTCACGAATCCGCTCTTCCGGCCCGATAACCCCGATCACCGTGCGCTCGACGCCCCGGCTCGTGTGCGGCTTCAATCCCCACTTGCGAATCGCATCCTCGATGTGGGCGATTTGCTCGTCTGTCGCTTCCGGTTTACAAATGATGATCATAATCTCTCAGTCTAATCTGAACCCCAGGGACTCAGAACAAACGAAGTCTCTGTGACCTCTGTGTCTCTGTGGTTTACAGGCCGTTGTGCTCCTGCTCCAGTGCTCTGATAAACTTCCGATTCTCTTCCGCCGTGCCGACCGTCACCCGCACCCACTCGGGCATTTTGTAGCCGCGCATCGGCCGCACGATCACGCCGCGCCGTTGCAACCCGCGAAACACCTCGTCCCCATCGCCGACATTGACGAGCACGAAATTGGCGCAACTCGGCACGTATTCCAGCTTGAGCCGCTCGAATTCCCGGTAAAGATACGCCAACCCCCGTCGTGTCACCGCCTTGGTCTTGCGAATGTGCGCCGCATCGTCCAGCGCCGCCAGCGCCCCGGCTTGCGCGACGGCATTGGTGTTGAACGGTTGCCGCACCCGTTGCAATAAATCGATGCACTCCTTTTGCGCCACGCCGTACCCGATGCGCAGCCCCGCCAAGCCGACAATTTTCGAGAATGTGCGCAGCACGACTACGTTCCGCTTCATCGCGTACTCGATGGACGGCGGCGGATCGTCCAGAAACTCGATATACGCCTCGTCCAGCACCGCCATCACGTGCGCCGGCAACCGCCGAATGAAGTCGTCGAGTTCGGCGTCGGTCACCCGCGTGCCCGTCGGATTGTTCGGATTGGCGACGAATACCAGCTTCGTCCTCGGCGTGATCGCCGCCAGCATCGCCTTCAGGTCGTGCGTGTGACCGCGAAACGGCACCTCGACGCACCGCGCTTGGAACATCCTCGCCATGATGGCGTAAATCACAAACGCCCGATCGCCCGCGATGATCTCGTCGCCGGGTGAAACAAACGCGTGATACAGAAACTCGATGATCTCGTTCGAGCCCGCGCCGAGGATGATATTGTCGATGCTGATGGAGGGTCGTCCGCTCTCGGAGGGCCGCGCGGACCCTGCACTGAGCCGCGAAGTGGCGCGGCCAAGCTTTTCCGCAATGGCCTGCCGCAGATAGAATCCTCCCCCATCGGGATACAGATGCGACGTCGCCAGCGCCTTGCGCATCGCCGCCACCGCCTTCGGCGACGGCCCGAGCGGGTTCTCGTTCGATGCCAGCTTGATGATCGACTTCGGGTTCAGCCCCATCTCCCGCGCCACTTCCTCAATCGGCCGCCCCGGCTCATACACCGGCACATCACAGATGTACTTGTTCGCTAAAGATTGAATGCTCATGATTGGTAAGCCCAGACTCTACCAAACCCAATCCTCTCACGGAAGCCATAGTGGAACGGGCATCCTGCCCGTTCGCCTCCCCGCTGAATGGCATGTCCTGCCTCCTCCCATCCCGTCCACAAGCCTGAATTCCATCCCCGGAAACCCCGCAAACCGCCTCCTAATACCCTCAAAACCCCTCCAAAATACCCCAAACAAACCCATTTTTCGCAAAACAAACCCAACCCGTTTTTCAGGCCGTTGCCACCACTTAACCCATTGCCGTCCTGACTGATACAAAAGCTCATCCATGAAAAAAGTTTGGGTTTGTTTTGTCCAAATAAGTACTTTTTTCCCGGCCCTTCGTCTTGCCTACGAGCCCCACGCGGTAGGGACGCGCCCTGCCACGACATCGGATGTCGGGGTTGTGCCTGTCGATGCTTCACGCGCCAACCCTAACCCAAAATGAAACAAATAATACCGACAACTACTTTGAGTGCTTGTCTGATTTTTCGGGGGATCATGCACTTGACAAGCGCGATTCCGGCCCCGCCGCAAACTCGCGCTCCCAAGAGATACGTTACATCAGCGGCGGAGCAAAGCGGCGATGAACTCGATGCCAACCGTGGCGCAGTCGAGGCAAAGAACCGCAATTGCGAACCAGCCTGCGAGACGCCAAACACGCCGGGCAACTGACGACCAGCAACCAGCCTGTCGTCCGATGCGGTAAAGTACGAAACCCCATATGCTGTTGACAGCCATGCCGCCGAAGATGCCAACGGCATGAGCCACATCGCTGGCGCTGCCATGCTCCAAATGTATCATGAACTGTATAAAGCCGATGATACAGCCGTAAGAGAGCAATGCGAATAAGATCGCCCGCGACCACGATAGAATGCGAGCGACGCCGAAAGCTATGAACACGCCACCCGGAAAGAAAACAGCAGCCAGCACCCAACCCCATTGCGGCAACTGGCGTGGGGTTTGCTCATTCATACATCCGATGGACTCGATTCGTTGTAGCCGTAATTCTCTTCCCGTCCAGCAACCAATCAAGCACTAACCAGTGCTCGTCGTAGAATCAGATTACAGCTGTGGCTCATTCTCGACAAGGCATTTCCCGGCCAGCTATGATGCACGGCGCCGATGAGTTCCAGACAGCAGAACGAGCGAAAATTCAGTCAATGGCATGATTTGCCAAATGGCGGCAGGCGCTACTGGTTTGAGGTCATCGGACGGCAGGGCTGGAAGGCCCGCTATATCAAGGAGGTAGACGCCCGCGAGAAAATGGTCAAATTCTGGCAGGAAATCCTCGACAGCACTGGACAACTCGTCGAAATTCATGAAAAGTATCCTGTCGACAAAGGACATCGAAAGACGCGGTTGCCATGACCATCACCAGCAAGAAGGTCGCAGATAAAATCGGCGCGTATCTTCACCATCGCATCTCACTCGCCAAACTTGTGGATTGGGCGGAGCGGGCGATGATGAGCACTGAGTTCACAGCGCAAAATGGTGAGCAGATCCGCGATGTCGTCGCCCGTCTCGGCCTCGCCGATGTCCGCGCCTTCGGCCTGACCTGGGAAGATTGCGAGCAACTCCTCCAGTCTCTCGGTTATTCCGCTCGCATTGAGATCGTTGCCGGGCAGTTCACGCGTTCCACTGTGACTGTCCGCGAGAAACCCGCCAGGAAATACGGGAAGTAGCCCGTCAGCTTCTCGCACTACCCATTCACATTCGGATAGCTGCCGAGAATCTTCACAAACATGGTGTGTTTGGCCAACTCCGCCAGCGCTTTCTTGACGCGCGTGTCTTCGCAATGGCCGAGCACGTCCACGAAAAAGTAATACTCCCACGCCTTCTTCCTGCTCGGACGCGACTCGATCTTGGTCATGTTGATCTTGAATTTCTTGAACGACGCAATCGAATCATGCAGCGCGCCAACCCGGTCCTGCACGCAGAACATCATCGATGTCTTGTCGTTGCCCGTCCGGCTCGGGTATTTGCGTCCAATAACAAGAAACCGCGTCACGTTCTCGCTCGAATCCTGGATGTTCGGCTCCAGAATCGTCAGCCCGTATATCTCGGCGGCCAGCGCGCTCGCCAGCGCAGCCGCATTCGGCTCGTCCTTCGCAATCTGCGCCGCGCGCGTGCTGCTCGACGTTTCAATCAATTCGACGTGGGGCATGTTCGTCTGCAGCCACAGCCGGCACTGCGCCAGCACCTGGGGAATCGAGTAGAGTTTCTGGATCTGGTCGCGCGGACACGCCGCCATCAGGTTGTGCCGAATCGCCAGCACAATCTGCGCGCAAATCTTCAGTTCGCTGTCCACGAACATGTCATACGTGTGCGTGACCGCGCCCTCGGTCGAATTCTCGATCGGCACGACGCCGTAGTCCGCCCGGCCCTTGGACACTTCCCCGAACACATCCGTAATGCTCGGCAGCGGCTCGTATTTCAGGGCCGACCCGAATTTCTTGATCACCGCCATGTGCGAGTACGTGGCTTCGGGGCCGAGGAAGGCGATCACCAGCGGCTTTTCGAGCGCCAACGACGCGGACATGACCTCCCGATAGATCGCCCGCAACGAATCCGCCGGCAGCGGTCCGCTTCCCTTCTCGACGATGCGCCGCAACACCGCGTCTTCGCGGTCGGGCGCATAAATCTCCTCGCCCGACTCGTGCTTGATCTTGCCGATCTCGAGCACGAGCTTCGTCCGCTCGTTCAACACGCGCACGAGCTTCTCGTCGATCTCGTCGATCTTATCGCGGAGTTGCTGAAGCTTGTCCTTCACTCGCGCTCCTCGTCCTCCTCGCCTTCGTCCTCGTCTTCTTCGTATTCGTCGTCGTCCTCGTCTTCATCCGACAGGCCGGCGGAGATGGCTTCTTCCACCTCGCTTGCAGGGGAGCCGAGCCCTTGAGACGCGACCTCGTCTTGCCCCGGTCGCAAAGGGTCAGGTTGAGGGGTCGCCCGCCCTTGCCCCCCTGTCGCTTCTCCCCTCTCCCCTTGAGGGGAGCCGAGTCCTCGAGACGCGACCTCGTCGTGCCCGGGTCGCAAAGGGTCAGGGTGAGGGGTCGCCTTCACTTCTGCCACGGCTTCCGGCGCTGCGTCTGAGCCCGACGACCCTGCGTCGGTTGCTTTCGCCTTCGCCTCTTCCATCTTCTGTTCCGCGGTCTTCAATGCCGCCGCCTGCAGCCGTAATTCCGCGGCTTTCGGCATATCGTCGATATCGCGAAGCCCAAAATGTTCGAGAAACTTCTGCGTCGTGCCGTACAACATCGGACGACCCGGCGCGTCGCTCTTGCCCACGATCGTAATCATATCCCGCTCCAACAGCGTCTTGATTACGCCATCCACCTCGACGCCGCGAATCGCCGCGATGTCGGCGCGGGAAATCGGTTGCCGCAACGCGATGATGGCCAGCGTTTCCAATGACGGCGGCGAAAGTCGGTGCGGACGCGCCTCATCCAACAGCTTCTTCAGCCACGGCGCGTATTCGGGACGGGTCACCAACCGCCATCCGCCCGCGATTTCCACCAGTTGGTAACTGTGCCGCTGCAATTCGCATTCCGCCTTCAACTCGTCCAACGTGGCGACAATCTGCGCTTCCCGCACATTGCGAAACGGTTCCGACATGCCCGGATTTTCCTCGTCCGTCGCCTCGGCGAAAATCGCGCGAATTTCCTTCGGTGACAGTGGCCGCTCCGCCGAGAACAGCAGCGCCTCGATGATGTTTTTGAGTTCCAGTGTCATGCCACTTTCAATACCTGTATCTCCCCAAACGCTTCGACCTGCACCACCTTCAGCCGCTTCAACCGAATCAATTCCAGCAGCGCCAGAAACGTCACCACCACCTCGGCGCGCGAACTGGCGGTCGCAAACAATTCGCTGAATATCATCTCCGATCGGTCCCGCAGAGTATAGAGGATTTCTTCGATCTTGTCGCTGACCGTGAATCGTTCCTCAATGATCTCCCGGAAGTCCTCGCGGGCGCTGGCCTTTTTCAACACCTCGTTGAACGCGTTGATGAGATCGAAAATGCTCACTTCCGCCAGCGGGATGTCCTTGTCAACTTCGGTCCCCGCGTCGGGGCTTCCCCGCGAAAAGATGTTGGCCTGCTGTTCCTCGCGTTGGCCGAGCTGCAATCCCGCGTCTTTGAACTTCTTGTACTCGACAAGCTGCCGAATCAATTCCCAGCGCGGGTCCTCGCCTTCCTCGGTCTCGGTGTCGGTCACCTGCTGGTCGGCCGGCAGCAGCATCCGGCTCTTGATGTACATCAGCGTCGCCGCCATCACGAGAAACTCGCCCGCCACCTCCAGATTGAGCATCTGCATCAGCGTCAGGTACTCCATGTACTGGTTTGTGATGCGCTCAATCGGAATATCGTAGATGTCCACCTCCTCTTTCTTGATGAGGTAGAGCAACAAATCGAGAGGCCCCTCGAAGACCTCCAGCTTTACTTTGTAATCCGCTTCCATCGGCGCCGTTGTTCCAACCTTCCCTATCACAAGCCGGCACCCCGCCGCAATACGCGTTTCTGCATTCCACCTTGACGCGCCACGCGGCGGCTCGTATGCACTCAGGGCATGGACGTCACTGGCGTCGTGGCAATGATCGGAAAGGGCGTATTGCTCGGATTGGGAGCGGCGGCGCCGATTGGGCCGGTAAATGTGGAGATCGCGCGGCGCTCGCTGCGCGGCGGATTCCGCGCCGGCTTCCTGCTCGGCTGCGGCGCGGTCACGGTGGATGTCACCTATGCAATCCTGACCAGCCTGGGCGTGCGGCCATTGTTGGCTCAGCCCCGAGTGATGGCGGCGCTGGGAATTGCCGGCGCGGCGGTGTTGGTCTACCTGGGCGTGATGTGCTTTGTGAGCGCGGCCCGGCAATGGCGCGGCGCCACCGCCAACGGCGACTCGGAGAAACCCGCTGAGCGGCATTACGTCACGGGGCTGGCGATGACGAGCTTGAACCCGATGACGTTGGCGTTTTGGTGCGTAGTCGTGCCGGGCATGGCGGGCCAGTGGTCGGCAAACCCGGTCCGCGATTTGCCGTGGGTGTGCGCCGGCGTGTTTTTCGGCGCGATTTCCTGGGTGGTGTGCTTTACCGGCGCGATGACCTGGGTGGGCCGACGCGGCAAACGCGCCACGTGGTTGGCCGCCGACATCGCCGGCGGAACGATGCTTCTTGCCTTCGCCGCCTACGCCCTCTGGCGCATGCTCTGACAGACGCCTGCTTCAGCGCAACCCGACCGCTTTCCTCACCTTGCCCATCGTCTCGTCGGCCACGGCGTTGGCGCGTTCGGCGCCCTTGCGCAACACTTCGTGGACGTAATCCAGGTTTTTCACCAACTCTTCGCGCTTCTTGCGGAACGGCGCAAAGTGGTCCATCAACACCGCAAGCAATTCCTTTTTCACCTCGCCATAGCCGAACCCGCCGGCGGCCAGTTTCGCCTGCAATTCATTGGCTTTGTCCGGCGTTGCCACCAACTTGTACATCTGCAAGGGAATGTTCTTGTCGAGGCCGGTTTTCGGCGCTTCCACGGGCTGCGAATCGGTCACGATGCCCATGATTTTTTTACGAGCCGCTTTCTCGTCACCGAAAATCTCGATCGTGTTGTTGTAGCTCTTGGACATCTTGCGGCCGTCCGTTCCGGGAAGCGTCGCCACCTCCGGCCGAATGACTGCATCGGGAATCGTGAACACTTCGCCGTATTGGCGATTGAATGCGCCAGCCATGTCTCGCGCCATCTCGACGTGCTGCTTCTGGTCCTTGCCCACGGGAACGCGTTCAGATTGCACGATCAGGATGTCCGCGGCCATCAAGACGGGATACGTGAACAGCCCGGCATTCGGTTTCAGGCCCTGGGCAATCTTGTCCTTATAGCTGTGCGCATTCTCCAGCATCGGCACCGGCGTGACGTTGGAGAGGATCCAAGTCAACTCGGTCACCTGCGGCACGTCGCTCTGCCGATAAAACACCGTCCGGCTCGGATCGAGTCCGCACGCCAGAAAATCCAGGGCCACATCCAGCGCGTTGGCGCGCAATTCGTCCGGATTGGAAATCGACGTCAGCGCATGATAGTCCGCGATGAAATAAAACGCCTCGCCCTTTTGCGCCAGTTCAAGCGCGGGGCGCATCATGCCGAAGTAGTTGCCAATGTGCAACTTGCCGCTTGGCTGGATACCCGATAAAATTCGCATAGCGCGGGCAAGATACGAAATACCCCGCGAGCGTTGCGAGGAAAAAATCAGCCCCGACAGCTGCTGTCGGGGTGGCTCAGTACTTGTACACCAGCGAGCTGATCAAAAGAATGTCGTTTTCCTTGCGCCCGGCCGCCGGCTTGCTGTTGAACGTGTCATCCGCGCAGACGCGCAAACTGAAGTGGGCATTCAATGCCGCCTCCACGCCCACCTCACTGTTCAACAAATAGTTGCTGAAATCATCAGCCTGTGGCATGTAATCAACTTCTTCCCAGACTTTCGCCGATTTGGTTTTGTTGAACGTGTGCTCGCCGCGTTCGGAAAAGCGTATCGTCACGTAACTCTCCGTATTACTGCCCACCTTCTGGTCGATAAACGAGGGGCCGATCTCACCACTCAATTTCGATGCGGCGCTCTTGATGACGTAGTAGCCCGCCGCCGGTCCAACGATGATCCGGTATCGAACTTCTGCAATATCATCGTGGTACCCGTCAATGCGCGCGCTCCCATAAAATCGCTCGGTGAAGAGACGCTTGTAGTCGATAAATCCGTGAATCGCTTCTGTCGACTGGGTTTGGTTCGTCTGGCCCCAGTTGTTCAACCCGTATTGGCCATCGGCACCCAACCTCAAGTCGTTTTGTTCCCAGGTGTTATCAGCCGTGGCGCTGCCGCTCAACAGGAACGTATTGGCGTTGCCTCGCGCCAGCGACAAACCCAACGCCGTGTCGCCATGCCATACCGGCGCACCGGTCGCGGCGTTGGTTTGCGCCCACGCGCCGGTACAGGCAACCAGTAGAAACGCCGAAAGACCAATTGTCATAATTCGAGCCTGCATGTGTATTCTCTCCATTTGATTTCTCCCGCCCCTCACCAAGCGGGCGCAAACAATGCCCCCAAAATGCAAGACCGGTCAAGCGTTTTCAATGCGCCTGTAGCAGGCCATTCCCAAGGGACTCGATGGATTGCGCGGCGTCGGACGGAGCGAGACGTCCCAGCGCCACCGCGTCGGTGGTCTCGAAGAACGCCTTCTGGTTGAACTCGTCCCAAAACGCGTAACCCCAGGGATTGTCGAGGTGTGAATACTTCAGCGCGTCCATCATGGCCGGCGGGAACTGGGCGATGGCCGCCGCCGCCTTCAACGCCGGGATGGCGTTGCGGCTCTTCGCGGCCATCATCGCGCCCTCCGTCGAATAGAATCGCGCGAACTCCGCGGCTTCCCGCGGATGTTTCGTTCCACTCCACACGCAGTTGCCGCCGATGGACAGCCGCGACCAGCGCACCTTTCCCTTCGGGACCGGCGCCACGTCCCACCGGAAATCCGCGATGTGGTCAAATTCCGTCAGCATGTATGTGCGGCCCACGAGCACCGGTATTTTCCCATCCCGAAACAGGTTCACCCCATCGAACGCTTCCACCTCACCCATGGCGGCGGTTGTCGGCGCCACCCCCCGCGCGACCAGGTCCCGATACAACTGCAGGGCCGCGATGGTTTCCGGCGACTTCACCGTGCATTTCCCGTCGGCAAACAGGACGCCGCCGAACGATTGGACCAGCAGCAACGGCCGCGGCAGAACCGTCGGGACGCGCACCTGACGTTGCGCCGCCTGTCCCGATCCGAGAGGGGCGAGCCGTGCGGCAACATCGGCGAACTTCTGCCAGTCCCACGACTCGTCAGGCAGCGGTTCTCCGCCCTTCTCAAACCAATCCCGATTGAAGAACAACACATCGGTGCTGAAATGAAACGGCACCATGTACAGCTTGCCGTTGACGCGGCACGAGTCGATCACTTCGGGGTAAAACTGGTCGGCCAAGGGCGCGAAGGTTGCCGTCAGGTCGCGGATCTGACCGCGTTGCGCGAGCGCGGGGAGCCGGTCGACAACATAGTAAAACAAATCGGGCGCGGCATTGCCCGCGAGTTGCACGTTCAGTTTTTGAAACTTCGAGGTGTCGTAAATCACCCGCACGCGGACCCGTGGATGCGTCTGCTGAAACTGCTCGATGATCTTCTGATGAAGTGCCTGCTGCTCCGGCAGCGTTTCAATGGTCTGGTACGTGATTTCCACCCGATCGTCCGACGGTCGGACGCAGCCCGCGAGCAGCATCAACCCGATCAGCCACCATCTCATCGCAGGGCCTTCTTCACGTTCCAGCCGCATCGGACCAATCGCCGGCGTGCGTCATCCTCGCTGCCGCCCCGAAGCGTGGCCACGATGCGGCAGGCGCGCGCGCGCAACTTGGCGTTTGTCGGTTTCACATCCACCATCAGATTGCTGACGACCTTGCCGAGCCGAATCATCGGGATCGTCGTCAGCATGTTGAGCACGAGCTTCGTGGCCGTACCCGCTTTGAGCCGCGTCGAGCCGGTGACTACCTCCGGTCCCGTGCGGAACAACAGCGGCGTGTGGGCGGTGGATGGTGGCGGCGAAAAGCACAAAAGAAAGGTCTCGGCGCCCAATCGTTTCGCCTCGTCCAGCGCCCCCAATACAAACGGGGTCGAACCGCTGGCCGCAATGCCGATGACCACGTCGCGTTTGCCCACACCACGCATTCCTACCGCCTCCACACCTGCCTCCCGATTGTCTTCGGCACCCTCCACGGCTGCATGCAGGGCCGTCGCCCCGCCGGCGATGATCGCCTGGACCATTTCGGGATCAGTGGAGAAAGTGGGCGGACATTCACTGGCGTCCAACACGCCCAACCGACCGCTCGTGCCAGCGCCGACGTAGAATAGTCGCCCTCCCCGCTTGAACGCGCGCACGATCCTGTTGACGGCGCCCTCGATAGCGGGCTTGTTCTTCCACAACGCGGGAATCACCCGCGCTTCCTCGTGTAACATCGAGTCGATAAGTTGTGACACGGATCGTTTGTCCAAACCCATCGTCCGCGGATTGCGGATCTCGGTAACTGGCATGGAGGAAGGACCACGATGCAGGGTCAACATCGACCGAGGCGTCGCCAAGCCGGCGAGTTTCAGGGCGCCAATCGCCGATTCACTCGGCACATGGACAATCTTCGCTCCCGGCAGCATCGTGTGAATACGGTTGCCCACGAGAATCGCCAGCTTTCGGTGGTGCCGCAACACGCCGCCGGTCAACGCTATCCGCGGCTTCTCCAAGCCCAACTTCTGTGCGACCGCATGGCAATCCTGCGCGAGAAACGAGGCCGCTTGCAGCATCAGCCCGGCATCCCCCTCGAGCATGTCCGTCGCCAGCGCCGCCACGGCATCCTTGCCGGCGCGCTGGATCCAATCGACAAGTTCATCCGGCGAATTCAAACACAACCGCCGGAGCGCCCGTCCGAGACGCAGGCTGACACGACCGTGGCGATCATACTCGCGGATCGCCGCTCTCAATCCTGTCATGGCGATCCAGTAGCCGCTCCCGTGGTCGCCCAACAAATGACCCCAGCCGCCCGCCCGCGCCACCTGCGACCCGTTCCGGCCGTACACGCACGAGCCCGTGCCGCTGATGATGACAATGCCCGAATCGTGCGCACCGAAGGCCGCCGCAAGAGCCGAATCGGTGTCGCTACCCACATACGCAGGGACTCCGGGCCAGACCTGTTCCGCGAGCGCACGGGCCCGGAAATGGTCGGCCGTCGTGCGACAGCCAGCCAGGCACAGGGCCAAAGACGTGGGACGAGGCGCGAGACCCCGTTTGATCTCACGGAGTCGATGGAGAACGGCGGCGTCCGATGAGAGTTTGAGGTTGAGGGAACCGGATTCGAGCCGAGAAATAATCCTGCCACGCCGATCCGCCAGAAGCGCGACGGTGCGCGTGCCGCCGCCCTCGACACCGAGAAAACAAACGTCAGTTCTGGCTTCCCCGCCCATAAAGCAGCGGGGAGGCTACCAGATTCAGGACGCCAGCGGCAAGTAGACGCTGAACGTGCTGCCCTTCCCGACCGTGCTCTGCACATCGATCGCGCCGCCGTAACGGGCGACGAGTTCACAGGCAATGGCCAGACCCAATCCCGTGCCTTCTTTCTTGCTGGTGAAGTACGGCTGGAAGATCTTGCTGATGTTCTCGCGCTCGATGCCCGACCCATTATCCGCCACGACGAGCTTCGCCAGCGGCCTCTGCGGATCGAATGACTCCGGACGGAAGGCGAGCTCCGACGGCACGGACGTGGCCACCATGGTGGAAAACTCCAGGGTCCCTCCCCCGTTCATGGCGTGCAGGGCATTCACCCCCAGATTGATCAGCACCTGGAGGATTTCCGCGGGATTGACCGTAAACATCGGGTCCGTGTCGCCGGACGTGCACCTGATTTCCGCGCTGCGGTTGGCGGGATGCGCCTTGATCAGGGCTGCCGCGTCTTCCAGCAGCTTGCGGCCGCTGACGGTCTCCTGGGCTTCCTGACGGCCTCGCGAGAAATTCAAAAAGCGGCGGGCGATGTCCTTGCAACGATCAATCTCCCGCTGAATGGACGCAAGCCGTTGACGGACCTGCCGCGAAGTTTCCTGGTCGGAAACGTTGAGTGAGGCCAGGTCGCGACCGAGCAGGTCGGCGTACCCGGCAATGATCGCCAGCGGGTTGTTCATCTCGTGCACGACGCCGGCCGAGAGCACGCCCGCTTCGACGGCCCGGCTGAGCTGCGCCAACTCGCCCGCAAGTTGCTCGTTCGTTCGTTCGAGCGTGCGAAAGTTCTCCTCGGTCGCGAACTTTTCCTGGCGGCGCTTCATGCATTTGTCGAGCACCTCGCGCACGGAAAAGACATCGAATGGCTTGTTAAGGTAGTCCGCCGCGCCGTAGCGCACGGCCGCGCGCGCGGTTTCAATGGTCTCGTAGCCCGTCAACATCACGCATTCGATATCGGGATCGATCTCCTTCAGCTCGCGTAACACGTCCACGCCGCTGAGATCCGGCATCTTGATATCAAGAACGGCGGCATCCACGGCGTGTGCGCGCGCGTATTCGATACCCTCGCGACCACACGTGGCGATCACACAGTTGTATCGGTCCTTGAAAACAATGCGCAGCGATTCGCGGGGACCGGGCTCATCATCCACGATCAACAACGTCGGCCTCTCCGCCGTCTTGACCGCCGGCGGCTCCATCGTCAGTGTATCCAGTGTTCCCATGTTCGGCTTCCCGTTGGCTAGAATTTCAAACCGGTCGTGACCATCACCGCGCTGTTGCTGATCTGCCACGTGCCGTCCGCGGCGGAGCCATTGTTCACCGTACGGTCTTCTGCAATCGTGTACTGGTAAACGGCGTCGATCGTGAACCGCGTTGTCGCATACCCGACACCCACGCTGTACACATGCCGTTTGGAGTCCGGCACCGATGGAGAAAACGAACTGTTGGGCACGGTTTCAGTCGAATAAATATAGCCGCCACGCACCTTCCAGTGCTCGTTCACATCGTATTGCATGCCAAACTCATACAGGAAACTGTCCATCCAATTGAACGGGATGACCTTGCCATTGGCCAGCGACCCCGGCGCATGCAAGGTCAGTTGATGGAGCGGTTGCCAATCGGTCCACTCGACATCGGCTTCCAGCTTCAACTTCGGGACCGGTCGAAACGCATACCCCGCGGCAACCGTTTGCGGGAACCGTATCGATCCCTGGCCGCCATTCGACGCATGACTGATAATCCCGGGGATATTCACGTCCGCGGAACCCTTGAAATTGACGGTGAACGGACTGCGATACACGACGCCGACCGTATGCTGCGGCGTGATTTTCCACATCAATCCCGCAGTGCCACCCACGGCCACCCCGCCGCCATCAAAATGGAAGTGACCATCCTCCGTCAGGACGTGGCTGTTGAGCGTCGTATACGCATCGTACACGTTCAGCCCGGCTCCGAGCGACAGGTGCTCGTTGAACTTGTAGGCTACGGTCGGTTGGATATTGATTACTTGCATGGCGGCTTTGGTGACCAGATTGGTGAAAGGGCCACTCTGCGAGTACACCGACTCATTGCCAAAGGGAATGTTGACGCCGATGCCGAAACGCCAGGGCGATTTGGACACGCCGAAATCAGTCGTAGCATACAGATGCGGAATCAACGAGACTGAATACATCTTCGCGCCGGAACCGCCGCCTTTCAATTTGTCATCCGGGAAATTCAGGTAGCCGCCACTGGCGATCTCGGTTCCCTTGATCTGGGTCAAGCCGGCCGGATTATAATAGACTGCCGTGGCGTCGTCCGCCTGTGCGACAAATGCGTTGCCTTGCGCCGTGGCGGCCGCGCCCTGGTCGGGATTCCGAAAACCGAGCGCGAACAGCTCGGGAATAGGGGCACCGATAACGATTACAACCGCTGCCGCGCCAACCATCCTTCGTATGTGTTTGTTCATGGCTTTATCCTCCTGCCTACCGTGCCGTTCCGCGTCTGCGAAGCGACGCTACGACATAGCCATTTAGCAATGCGTATGCCACAGGATGACAGGGAGGTGGAGAAATGACCCGGGTTCCGCCTAACCAGCAGTTCCCAAGGGCCGGCATGGATGGAAGGAAGCCATTGCCCCGTTCTCCGGAGCGCAAAATTGGCCAACCCGCGAGTGTATTGCGGACAACTTTGGATGCGTCACATCGCCGCCGGGGTGCTCTCGTCCAGCTCCTCCGGCTCTTCTTCCAATTCCCCCGCCCGACTTGACGCAATCTGAAGTTTGTCCATTTTGTAACGCAACATCCGTCGCGTGATGTGCAGAGCGCGCGCGGCCTCCGTGATCACGCCGCCCGTGCGCCGCAACGCCTCTTCGATGGCACGACGCTCCAGGTCTTCGGTGACCTTCGGCAGATTCAGCCCGGTGTCGTTGAATTCCAGCGTCTCTCCCAGATCAACGTGCGGGGTGGTCGCCGTCAATCGCGACGTGATTTGCGCGGTCGCCTGTTCGGCCTGCGAAATCACAAACGGCAGGTCCTCCGCGCTGATTTTGTTGGAATCGCACGTGACCAATAGCCGTTCGATGGCGTGCTCCAGTTCGCGGACGTTGCCCGGCCACGAGTACGACAACAACAAGTCTATCGCCGAGGGTGCGAATTGCGGAACCTCGCGGTTCAATTCCTTGCCAAAGCGCTGCGCGAAATGCAGCACCAGTTGGGGGATGTCGTCTTTGCGGTCGCGCAACGCGGGAACCGTGATCGGCACCACGTTGATGCGATAGTACAGGTCTTCGCGAAACGCGCCGCGGGCAATTTCCTTTTCCAGATCGCGGTTGGTGGCGCACACCAAGCGGACATTGATGCTGATCGTTTCCTGACCGCCCACGCGACGGATTTCACGCTCCTGGATGGCTCGCAATAGTTTGCTTTGGGTGCCGAGGGGCATCTCCCCGATCTCGTCGAGGAACAACGTCCCTCCTCCCGCAGCCTCAAACATCCCGATGCGCCGCTGTAGCGCCCCCGTGAACGAGCCTTTCTCATGCCCGAACAATTCGCTTTCCAGCAACTCGCTGGGAATGGCGGCACAGTGCACCGGAATAAACGGCCCTTCACGGCGCACGCTGTTGTAATGCAACGCGCGCGCGACGAGTTCCTTGCCCGTGCCCGTCTCTCCGAGCACCAACACGGTCGTTTCCGTGTCCACGACACGCTGCACGAGGGCATAGACCTTTTGCATCGCCGCGCTCGAACCGACAATATTCTCGAACTTGCTGACCGCCTGGAGTTCCGTGCGCAACCGGCCCACCTCGCGTTCGAGGGCCTTTTCCTTGAGGATGCGATCGACGACCAGCCGGATCTCGTCCACGTCGAACGGCTTGTTCAGGTAATCCGCCGCGCCCATTTTCATCGCCTGGACGGCGGGCTTGGCTTCGGTAATCGCGGTAACCATGACCACCGGCATCCTGGGATTCAACTGCAGGATCTTGGAAAGGACTTCCAGCCCGTCCATGCCCGGCATTTTCATGTCGAGCAGGACGATATCAAAGGGTTCGGCCCGGCTCGCCGCCTCCAACCCACTCGCACCGCTTTCCACCAGCGTTACGTCGTAACGGTCCTTCAAGATAAACCGCAACGACTCGCGCGGACTTTCCTCATCGTCTATGACCAGAATCCTTGCCTTCGACATCTGTCTGTTTCCTCCTTCGATCCATTCTGTATTCAACCTCGTGACCAACCGCCGATCGCGCCTCCCCAGGACGCCTCGTTACGGTTGTTCACCCCGACGGCCGGCATCCGCGTCCCAACGTTCCGCACCCCGGGTGCGTACCGCATTGGCTTCGGCGGGCGTGCGCGGACTGCTTGATACTTCGGCCTTCAAACTTTCGCCCAAGAGATCGTCGTCCGGATGCCGCTGGGCTTTGACCGGCACCACCATCGAGATGGTCGTGCCCCGGCCCAGCATGCTGTCAATGTCCAACCAGCCGCCGTGCCGCTCAATAATCTTCTTCACAATCGTCAATCCCAACCCGACCCCGACATTGCGCGTGGTCACAAACGGGTCGGTCACGCGCTTTAGATTCTCCAGGGCGATCCCCTCGCCCGTGTCCTGCCAATCGATCCGCACGGCGCCGCCCGCAGGCAGCGTTCCGCCCGGAAGATCCGTCGGAAGCGCATCAATCGTGCTGATCGTGAGCCGCCCGCCGTGCGGCATGGACTGCACGGCATTGCGCAGCACATGCTCGAACGCCTGCATCAAGCGAATCCGATCTCCCTCCAACCGCGCAAACTTGTGGGCGAAATTCTTCTTCACCGCGACCACGCAAGACGGAGCCGGTTCGGGCGCTTTTTCACCCACGCCCATTACGTACGCTATCTGCTTCCGGCTGAATTCCTGGGTGATGTTCTTGACGCACGTGTCGATGAGATCGCCGAGCATGATCTCCTCATTCACCAACAGCAACGGATGCGCAAAGAACGTCAGATTATTCACCAGCACATCGACACGGTTCACCTCGTTGGCGACGGTGGTGCTGAACTGCTCGCGAAATTCCTTCTCATCGTGCCGCTCGGGCAGCAATTGCGCGAAGATCTTGATGGATACCAGCGAGTTCTTCAATTCGTGAGACAACCGCGCCGCCAGCCGCGTGAAGAACTCCTTGTCGGCCAGTTCGCGGGCGCGTGTCTGCTGCAGGCGGACCTGCGAGAGGTCCTCAATCAACGCTACCGCGATCAACCCTTCTCCACCCGCCAGACCGTTGTCCGCCCCCATGGCAAACCGCGTGACGCTGATGCCGAGCGGGCGATGTCCCCGGGGCAACACCACTTCTCGCTGGTGGATTTCCTGGCCCGTTTGGAGGACTTCGAACACGACGTCCGCCACCCGGCTGGGTAGCCGGCGGATGTCCTGGCCGATCACGGTCTTCTCCTCGATGTCGAGTAATTCGCACGCGCGACAATTCACGGTGAGGGTGCGATTGTTCTGCCCGACCACCACCACGCCGGTCTGGACATGCGCGAGCACTTCGTTCACAAACCGTTGCTGGCTGGCAATGCGGTCGCGCAGATGAAGGTTGCGAATCGCCTGCGCCAGTTGTCCCATCAGGTAGTACACCAACTCCAATTCCTGGTTGGTCAATGGCTCGCCGGTGATCTTGCCGCTGAAGGTCAGCACCCCCCACAACAGGTCCTCATCAAAAATCGGCACCGCAACATCGGCCCCCAGCGTATCGAACTCCCGAGCCACTTCCGGATCGTAATCCAGTGCCAGCGAGTCTGTCAGCTGCGAGCGCAGCAGGATCCGCGCTTCGCGCGACAGGTGGCTGGCAATGCCGGAGTCAGCACTCAGACGGAAGTGCTCCACCAGGTGCGGCGCGATACCGGTGCTTCGGGCAATCACGAGTTGTTCGCCACCGGTGGCGGGCGGTCCGGTAAACAGGTCGCCCTGCGGTCGTCGGGTGAAAATCGCCGCCTTGCCGGTGCCGAGTAACTCGCGTACCAGACGCAGAAACTCCGACACCAACTCGCCTTCGCCGACATGCTGGCTCAGGATTCGCGACAAATCCTTCAGTGCCCCGCGGTACCGGTACGCGTCAAACGCCGGCGCGAGGGCCGGCATGTGCGTCAGGGGCGGGATGGGTCGCGCCTCCGGCGCGACCACCGGTGCTGGAGCGGCGACCTGTCGTTGACGGGCAATTACGGCATCGGCCCGCTTGAGTTTGGACTGGGCATCGCGCAATTCGAAAAAGGTGCCAAGCGCCCGTTTCAAATGGTCGGCGGAATCGGAAGCGGAAACGACCAGCCAACCCTCCTGGATGGGATACAGAGTCTGCTGGGCCGCTGTGGCCCGCACCACAACCGCCTGGTGTTCCTGCAAGCGCGAGGAAGCCAATGATTCCGCCGCCCATCTCGTGGTTTCCCCCAACGAGACGGCGTCCAGGATCACGGCGTCCACCAAACGCAACCAAGTGGAAAACAGCGCGTCGAACCACTCCCGGGATGGTTCGGCTGGTAACGGAAGCAGGACGATGTTTGTCTTCTCGCCGAGAATGTCCGTAAGCAGTCGCTGGGTCTCAGCCGAATTTGTCAGTAGCAGGGCCGTTTTCATGTGCCGCTGGCTTCGCTCCCGTCATTTTGCCCGGTGACGCGCCCGTTTCGATATCGCTCGACCACCAAGGTCGTATTGCGACCGCCAAACCCCAGGGAGTTGCTCACCGCGATGTCGACGCGGCGGTGACGCGCTACGTTCGGGACGACATCCAAATCACAATCGGGATCGGGGAATTCGTAGTTAATGGTCGCCGGGATGACATTGTCGCGGATGGCCAGGCAACAAGCACCCATCTCGACCGCGCCACACGCGCCCTGCATGTGCCCCAAGGCCGCCTTGATCGAGCTGATCGGCACATCGTACGCCCGGTCGCCAAAAGATTTCTTTACGACGGTGGTTTCCGCGCGATCCCCCAACAGGGTTGACGTGCCGTGGGCATTCAGATAGTCCACCTGCTCCGGCCGCACGCCGGCACGCGCCAGCGCCGTTTGTACGCAACGCACGGCTTGCGTCCCATCCGGGTCGGGCTGACACATGTGGTAGGCGTCGCATGTGGACGCCCAGCCGGTCAATTCCCCATAGATGCGGGCCTTGCGTTGCAACGCGTGTTCCAGTTCCTCGACCACCAGGACACCCGCGCCTTCCGACATGACAAATCCATCGCGCTTCTGGTCGAATGGCCGTGACGCGCGCGCCGGTTCATCATTCCGATCCGTCAACGCGCGGCTGGCACCCAGCGCGGCCACGATGACCGGGTGGACGGGCGCATCCGCACCCCCGGCAAACATCACGTCCGCGTCGCCCTTGATGATGAGGTCCGCAGCTTGCGCAATCGTGGCACTGGAACAATCACAACCAGTCGCCGTCGTCGCGCTTTGTCCTTGCAATCCCAAATGTAGTGAAATCTGTCCGCCACACGCCCCGGTGAAGATCGCAATGCCCATGTACGAACTCATGGCTTCCACGCCGCCCTTTTTGTATACCTCGTACTCGCGGGCGGCAAACTCCCAACCGGCGTACGCCGTGCCCATCGCGACACCAATGCGTTGGCGATTTTCCTTTTCCAACACCAAGCCGGAGTCTTGCAAGGCCATATATGAAGCAGCCAGCCCAAACTGAGCGAACCGGTCCATGCGCCGCACGTCCTTGCGGCTGATCCAATCCTCGGGACGAAAGTCACGCACCTCGCCAGCCACTTTACAAGGGCAATCGGATTTCATCAGAACGGGGGCGCGATCCGTGCCCGATTTACCGGCGAGAATATTTGACCAAAACGCCTCGGTACCAATCCCCAGCGGCGTCAATAAACCCACTCCCGTAATGACTACACGGCGTCTCTTCATCGACTATGTCCGCGCTCCCTGCCAACGACGGGACAAAAACGTCCGCCACGCGTCAGCGCACACAACGCGCGCCTCCTCCAAAAAGGTTCCCCACGGCACAATTATACAGGTATTGCAGATAGTGTAAAGAACTTATTTGCGACACCGGACAATTTTGTCCAGCACATCCTACTTCACGGGGAGATTGACCTGGAAAGTCGTTCCCTTGCCTTCAACGCTCGAAACCGTGATGGTACCCCCATGATCGCGAACAATCTTCTGCGAGATCGACAGGCCCAGACCCGTACCTTCCTTCTTTGTGGTGAAAAACGGGTCGAACAGGCGGCCTCGAACCGCCGCTGGTATGCCAGGGCCATTGTCCGATACCTCAATAACGGCAAAGTTTCGGTCCCCGTTGCCGCCAGTGCCGATGTCCAGTTGGGTCAAGCCGGTGGCCACCCGTACCTTGCCCCGCTCATGGAGCGCGTCGGCGGCGTTGCTCAGTAGATTGACCAGCACCTGCAGGATCTGGTGCTTGTCCACCTTGATGATCGGATTTCCGCGAAACGCACGAGTCAATTCAATGCGCTTGGCCTTGAGACGCGGCTGCACCAGCAGAATGGCTTCTTCGACAAGCTCATTGGCGGGCTGTTCCTTGATGCTCACCTGGGCCGGGCGCGCAAAGGCCAACATGCTCTCGATCACCTTCGTGATCCGGTCCACGTCTTTCAACACGAGCTTGCCGAATTCGTTCCGAAACTCCGGGTCGTCAACGCGCTCGGGCATCAACTGCGCGAATGTCTTGATGGACGCCAATGGATTGCGGATCTCATGGGCGACACCGGCGGCGATCGTACCCAACTCAACCAGGCGGTTCTGGCGGAACGCCTCATCTTCGATGCGGCGGTACTTCACGGCCAACGCGACTTCGGTGGCGAGCGTCTCCAACAATCGCAGGTCGCTGATAAAGAACATGTCGCGGTTCAATTTCTCCCCGAGACCAATGAGTCCCACCAGACGGCCGTCGAGAATCATGGGCACACACAATCCAACCTTGAGGAGATTCATCTCCGCTTCCAGAAGTTCGCGTTCCCGCTGGGGCACATGCCGCATCATTTCATCGCGCACCAGTTCGTCCCGCTTCTCCTGAAGCCATTTGATGACGGCGGCGTCTTCATGCAGAACAAGTGCCTCCACCTCGTCTGCGGTCCCCAGACCGCTTTCCGCCTGCAGCTTGTAGTCACCCGACAAGGGGTCCTGAAGCAGGATCAGCGCGCGAGAGATTTGCATCTGGGAATGCAAGGTGGTGGCAACCGTGCTCAACACCTGGTCGATTGTTGGCAGGACGGTCAATTCCCTCACCAGCCCCGACAAGGCGTCCTGATATCCGTACCGTTTGCCAAACATGCGCTCCTGCATCATCCGCTCCGCGCGCGGCAGAAGCTTGGGCAGGCCAATGGTCAGTCCCGCACTGATGGCCATCGAAAGCATGAACGCAAACATCAACTGCTCCTGATTCATGAATCCGGGGGCAAACATGGCCAGGCCGCCCAAAAAAACCAGCGCGACCCCTGCGGTCACCGCCATCGTGACGGAATACAGCAACACCCGCGCGATCACCACGTTGTAATCCGCCAGCCGCGCCTTGCTCATCACATAGGCCAGAATCCCCAGGTTAAATGGCAGAACAAAGAAACCGAGCGGCTGAATGTTAATGTTGTATTCCAAGGGCAGAATGGTCAGGTGGGCGGTCAGAAAGCTGACCAGCCAGGCAACCGTAAAATAGACCAACTGGGTGTGCTTGTACCCGACGGCGCGGCGCGCACTGTGAATCAGAACACCCGCGCCGAGCAATTGCCACAGGACCAAATGCGCGCCCAGAGCCCGTTTGTAGGCGATGTAGTGATCCAAGTACGGGGGATGCGTCAGGCGGATGATCGCGTGATGCCACCACAGGAACCACAGCGCCACCAGGGCGCTCACGTACGACGCCACCACCCACCATTTCATGGGCCGCAGCTTGTCGCACAGCGCGCAGAGAGCGTGAAGCAGGAGCGGCTGGACGATCACCACGGCCGTGAGTGTCATGTATCCCCACATGATAGCGTGTGCCGCGGGCATCGAACGGTAATACTGTGCGAAGCATCCCAGCCAGATCGCCATCATGACCATGGAAATGCCCAGCATCGGCCCGACCAGTACGTACCGGTTCTTCCAGAACACGGTCACCCCCACCGCCGAACAGACCGCAGCGTTCAGGAGAACCAGGTAGTAGTAGAAATGAATCATCGATCCCTGCTCCGCGAGCACGCGCGTGGCGACGACCGCACAGGCCGATTGGGACGCGAGAAAGGCCACAGGCCCGAACGACAAAAATCCTCCAAGACGACAGAATGGGCTGTGCCCGGCAGCCGTCTTGCCCGTGTCGAACTTGTGAACATGTAAACGCCTCCTTGCGTCGCGACAGTGTACGGAAGATGGTCTCCACAAACAATATCGAAATAATCCTTGTCGCAGTTTCCGCCCTGCGCCATCATTGCGCGGCGTTTACGATGGCCGCGCCATCCCACGCAGACCATGAACCGCACCGAAGCCAGGAAACGCATCGCCGAGCTGCGCGATCAGATCCGCCACCACGACCATTTGTATTATGGCGGAGGACAGACCGAGATTTCCGATCCCGAGTATGACCGGCTCTACGCCGAATTGAAGGCGCTCGAAGGGCAATTTCCCGACCTGATCACGCCCGACTCGCCCACCCAACGTGTTGGCACCGGCCCGGTAGAGGGATTCAAGGAGGTGCCGCATCTCATTCCGATGCTGTCATTAGACAAAAAAGACACGATTGACGGTCTGAAGAAGTTCGACGTCGATGTGCGTAAAGACCTGCCGGGCGAAACCGTGAAATACGTGCTCGAACCGAAAGTGGATGGCGTCTCCATCAGTGTGCGTTACGAAAACGGCGTTCTGACACTTGGTCTCGACCGTGGAGACGGTGAAAAGGGTCGCGACATCACCGCTAACCTCAGGACCATTCTCACGATTCCTCTCCGACTGCAACTCAAGTCGCCACCGGCTTTGCTCGAAGTGCGTGGGGAGGCCTATATGACCGATGAGGGTTTTAGGCTCTACTGCCAAGAAGAACTCAAAGGCCTTGAAGGCGAGGCTCGCGAGAAGCGAGAAGGAAATCTGAATAAGCGTAATGCATGTAACGGGACGCTACACCAACTTGACCCACGAATTGTAGCGGAGCGCAAGCTCCGAGCGGTTTTTTACGCGGTCGGCGCACTCGACGGCATCAGCTTTGAGACACACTCCGAAGTCCTCAAGAAATTGCGGGAGTGGAGATTCCCCACGCTGCAGTATTGGTGGTTGTGCGAGACTATGCAGGAGGTTCTTGCCCACTTTGAAGATGAAGTTGTCTGCCACAACGATGAATCGCGCGACCTGCGCACAAGAGTACCCTACGAACTTGACGGGATCGTAGTGAAGCTCGACAACCTCGATCAATGGCGACGCCTCCCATCCAAACCCACTGACAAATACCCGAAGTACGCAATAGTCTATAAACCAGAGCATTGGGTCGAAAAGCGAGAAACCAAACTTCACAACATTACGGTTCAAGTTGGGCGCACCGGCGTTCTTACGCCCGTGGCTGAGCTTGCGCCAGTTGTCGTTCAAGGCTCCACCGTCAGACGCGCCACGTTGCACAATGAGGAGGAGATCAGACGTAAAGATATCCGCATCGGCGATACGGTCATAATCCGCAAGGCTGGCATGGTGATCCCTGAAGTCGTGGAGGTCGTCAAAGAGAAGCGAACGGGGCATGAAAGAGAATTCAAGATGCCATCGCGCTGCCCAGTTTGCAAAACCCCAGTGGTCAAGCGAGAAATCAAATCAGGAAAGAAAGGTGAGAAGAAACTAAGTGTCGCTTGGTGCTGTGACAATGTTGCTGGTTGCCCAGCGCAGAGCATCCGTCGGATCGAGTTTTTTGCGCAGCGAGGCGCGCTCGACATTGAGGGGTTGGGTGGAGTCGTAGCTGAAAAACTGGTCGAAAGCGGGATCGCGAAGAGCCCGCTCGACCTCTTTGGCCTCGATGTTCAACGTCTGGCCAAACTGAATCTCGGAACAACAGATGAACCACGGGTCTTCGGCGAAAAGAATGCGTCGAAGGTAATGGCCGCGCTTCAAAGAGCACGTGGCGAACCGCTGTCACGCTGGCTTTTTGCCCTTGGAATTCCGAACGTTGGAGTGACGACAGCGTTTGAGTTTGCTCTCGTACACCGGGACTTAGAGGATCTGGCGAATTCCCAAAAACTCCGCAACTTGCTCAATCTTCGGAAACTCGTTGATGAAGCCAAGGCGGTCAATCCGGACTCTCCAAGAAACAAGCAGAAGGGCGAAGACGAACTGGAGAGTCTTTCCCAAAAACACAAGACTCTAAATGAACAGATTGAGCAAGTTGGCGCGAGCTTGAACTCCGCTGGTGTTGTGGTCAACCTGAAGAAACGGGACAAGAAGAAATCGAAGTATCCCCCCTTAATTGAGATCTCAACAGAGTTCGAATCCGAGGCGGCTAAGAGCGTTTTGGCGTTCTTTGCATCTCACGCGGGTAAGGAAGTCTTGAAACGCCTCAAAGAACTGGGGATCGCCCCAAAAGATGGACAGAGAACAAGCACGGAGGAAGTCTCGACGGCATTCGCTGGCAAGACATTCGTCCTCACTGGCACATTGTCGTCGATGACACGTGAAAAGGCGGCGGACGAAATCCGCAGTCGTGGAGGAAGCGTTACTGGCTCTGTCAGCAAGAATACGGACTTCGTGGTTTTTGGCGAAGAGGCGGGATCAAAACTCGACAAAGCTCACGAGTTAGGGGTCGAAACCATTAACGAGCAGCAGTTTCTTAAAATGCTGAATGTTCGCGCATCTGCCAAGCAATCACGAAAAGGTGGGCAAGAGGAACTCGCCTTAGGGTGATCAACTAAACAAGGAATGGATATGAAACTGACCATTCAAGCATTTAGCAGTTCGGGCGGCAATTGACCTTGCCCCCTGAAACTGGACAGTTTCCAAAGAGAGTCTTGGCTAATAAAGTGGCGGGAGCCACGAGGAGCCAAGATGAAACGGAAGCGATTCAGTGAAGAACAGATTATTGGGATTCT